>Ga0137403_10001016_pt1 | contig 35576 bp, 33 predicted proteins | sample CZOMad2_1_16fung_FD_122057 | JGI IMG/M metagenome (GOLD analysis project Ga0137403, IMG submission 122057) | Vadose zone soil fungal communities from Angelo Coast Range Reserve, California, USA - CZOMad2_1_16fungal (Hybrid Assembly) | ecosystem: Environmental > Terrestrial > Soil > Vadose zone... | reverse complement strand
AAGGAATCTGTGTGACGCGTTTGCTCATGGCGTGTGAAGCGGCCTAACGAGATAAGGATAAGCTACCACCACTGTAAGCCGAGGCAGGCAGCACGGGAAGGAAACTAGCATGGAGAAAAGCCTGCCAACTCATCGGAGCGGTGGTGGTTAGCTTCATCGTCTGGTTAGATGATCGGGGTGAAGATCATTTGTGCTGTTTGCGCCATTCCCTCATCGTTTCCTTCGGGAAGAAATCCATATTGCGAAAGGTGCTGCTGCTCCGTCGCGAAGGATGGCGCGGATAAAGTACAACCTGGGAGCCGTCGGGGAGGTCGTACTGCAATGCGTGATCGGTTCGTATACGTGTAGGCGGTCCCAGTCGGTCAATCGTCTCTTGGACCGTGGTGTCGTGGCAGATGAAGGCGAATCGTGCAAGGGATCGAGGAATTGATGGGGTGTCGTCGCCACGCACGATGACTGTGCAGAGCAAAGTGATAAGGATGATGCGCGCAATCATCTAACGAGAAGTAGGCCGAATTATTCGGCAATTAAAGGCGGAAAAATTCGGCCTAATACGCTTGCCTTGATAATGAAGGCCGGAAAAAATGGCGTCCATGAGCGCGATTCTATCGCCAGCGCGGACGGCAGACAAACCAAAACTGCTCGATCAAGTGCGTGACGTGATTCGGCGCAAACATTTCAGCATTCGCACTGAGCAAACGTACGTCGAGTGGATCAAGCGCTATATTTTCTTCCACGGCAAACGTCATCCGAACGAAATGGCAGAAGCGGAAATAACCGCGTTCCTGACGCATCTCGCTCGCGCAGATAAGGTTGCCGCTTCAACACAAAACCAGGCGCTGAGCGCATTGCTCTTTCTTTACAGGGAAGTGTTGCAGCAAAACATCGGTCGGCTACATCAAGTCGAGCGCGCCAAGCGCCCGGCGCGTCTCCCAATTGTCCTGACGAAGGATGAAGTACGGCGTTTATTCGCGAATCTTCATGGTACGAACCGACTGATGGCCGGACTGCTTTATGGAAGCGGATTGCGGTTGATGGAGTGCATGCGGTTGAGAGTCAAGGATCTCGATTTTGGTTATCTCCGCGTTACGGTTCGTGACGGCAAAGGAGGCAAGGATCGGATCACGATGTTGCCGGTGAATGCTGCGAAACCGCTCGAACGTCATTTGCAAAAAGTGAAGGCGCAGCACGAACAGGATTTGGAGGACGGGTTTGGCGGTGTTTATCTGCCCGACGCTTTGGAGCAGAAGTATCCAAACGCCGGGCGCGAATGGATGTGGCAGTACGTTTTTCCGTCTTCGCGTTTGTCGATTGATACGCGAAGCGGCATTCGCCGTCGCCATCATGTGGAGGAAAGCTCACTTCAGCTCGGGATCAAAAGAGCGGTCCGTGCTTCCGGAATTCAAAAGCCGGCGACATGTCACACATTGCGGCATTCGTTCGCGACGCATTTGCTGGAGAATGGCTATGATATTCGCACGGTACAGGAGTTGTTAGGCCATTCACCCCGTGAGATAACAAAAGGTGTCAAAGTATTGCTACGTCTATGTGTTGCGCTCGCTAAAAGACGATCAGTTTTATGTTGGGTTGACCAGAGATTTGCCTCTGCGACTGCAGCAGCATAACAAAGGACTGGTTACCTCAACCAAGAAGCGCACGCCGTTTGAGCTTGTATATTGGGAAGGCTGTCTCGCTGAAAGCGACGCAGCGCAACGCGAGAAATATCTCAAAAGTGCGTGGGGCAAACGTTATATCAAAACCCGATTGCGACGCTATCTCACGGGGTAAAAGATGTGAGCACGACGATGGTTTACACGCATGTGCTTAATCGGCCTGGACTGGGAGTGAAGAGCCCACTGGACTGAAAAGCTCGTGATAGCGGGGCGCGAGCGCTACCGAGCCGGACCCGCGTTTCGACAATTACGCTCGCACAGGCACGCTGGCCGTGCGTTCGAGTTTGCCCCAGCTTACCCAGGCTCCTTTGATCGCGCGCAGGATTGCTTTCCAGATGCAATAACTGAGCATCGGGCGATAGATCAATCGCATCGGTAAAATGCGCCAGGCGCGCACGAGGGGTTCCCGCTCGAGCATGCAGGCGAGCGTCGCGAGGATGACGTCCATCGCGAGGAATATGATGACAAACGGCAAGACCGCGTTCCACACGCCAAAGGGCAGTGAGGCGAGCAGAAACAAATCTACCATCGGCGTAACTGCCACGAGAATGATTTGAAAAAACCAGATGCTTGGCAAACTGAACCACCCAAGCGCGCGATAGTTCCAGTTGAACACCATATCGCGATGTTTCCATAGACACTGCAGCGTGCCATAGGCCCACCGAGACCGTTGCCGCGCCAACGTGCGCATGCTTTCAGGAGCTTCTGTCCACGCGATTGCGTCGGGCACATAAACCATGCGTTGTCGGTGTCTGTGCAATGACAAAGTGAGATCAGTGTCTTCGGCGAGGGTTTCCAAACTGAGCCCGCCGGCTTCGTTGATTGCATCTTTGCGGACGGCGCTGATCGCGCCAGGCACAACCGTGATACATTCCCAGCGATTGTAGGCGCGCCGATCCAGATTAAATCCGCATGTGTATTCGAGAGCCTGACAACGCGCGATGAACGTCCGCAAATTCCCAACCTTTGCATGACCTGAGACCGCACCTATGCGCTCATCAACAAAGGGCTCGAGCAACCGTGGGAGCGTATCGCGCTGGCACTGCGTATCGGCGTCAATGAAAACAACAATGGCATTACGCGCTGCAGCCAGACCGCGTTGAAGCGCGCGCGCTTTCCCGTGATTATCCTGTTGCAACAGACGAACGCGACTTTCGCTTTGCGCGAAGCGCTCAACCTCCGCAGCAGTTTGGTCACGCGAACCGTCGTCTACGACCACGACTTCGATTTCGCCGCGGTAGTCTGTTGCAAGCAGCGTGCGCAAAGTTCCCGCGAGGACTTTCTCTTCGTTATAAGCGGCCACCACCACACTGATCGGCTCTGCAAAATTTGCCTTCGGGCCGCGGCGGAAACGATAGGCAAGCCAAACCACGGTCAGCGTGCGGACGACCACCAGCGCCGTTGCCACGATCATAAACGCCCAGAGGAATTCCTCGATGCCGTGAAAAATCCGAAATCCGGCGCTGCTCACGAAACGAGTGATTGATTGGCTGTTGCCCTGCAATGGCGGCATCACAGCGTCGCGTGTCGTGCCCAGCAGCGTGCTCAAGGGCACAATGGTATCGCCGCGAGTGTGCAGCCAATCCAAAATCTGCGGAAGCGCTTCCACCGTCTGAGAGCGATCTCCGCCGGCATCGTGCAGCAGGATCACGCTCCCATCGTGTCGTTGCTGCTTAATCCGTCGCAGGATGATGTCCGCTCCGGGCTTGGCCCAATCTTGCGGATCGATGTTCTCCAGGACCACGAGGTAATTGAGGTCTTCGGCAATCTTAAGCGGAGCCAATTCGCTAAGCTGCGTCGGGCCGGTATCAGCCGCGTAAGGCGGGCGGAACAATGTCGTGGCGCGCCCGGTTATTGTTTCGAGCAATAGCTGCGTTGCATTCAGCTCAAGCCGGATGTGCTCCGGCCAGCAGAGGGCCAGGTTTGGATGATAATAAGTGTGGTTCCCGATCTCGTGCCCTTCGTTGACAATGCGACGAACCAGACGCGGATAACGCTCCGCGTTCACGCCGACGAGGAAAAACGCTGCTTTTACGTTCGCGGCTTTTAGAATGTCGAGGACCTTTGGCGTCCATCGCGGGTCCGGGCCGTCGTCGAAAGTGATTGCGACCTGATGCTCACCGCCAGCGCCCTGATGATAAAGCGTAGGGAACTCGGCAAACTTTGTGTACTTCGCTGTGAGATAGCCATCTGCGTCCACGGCGAGCTTTCGCATCCCGTCGGTGCGATTCTCGTCCACAGTCACAATCTCGCCGTCGCCAACGTCAGCTATTGTGTCGGTAGATGGTATGACTTCGAGCGCTTGTCGCGTTGGATTGTCGAGTTTGAAATCTCGCGGGACGTTTAACGCATCCCAAATTGCGGGGTCTTCGCTGCCGAGCCGATACACAGCGAAGCCGCCAGCCTTCTGATTACGCACCTCACGGACCTGGTTGAGGAATGTCACCGCATCCAAAAACCAGACGGCGTGTTCCTTGTCTTCATCCTGAAAGTAAAAGTACGGGCTGTAACTCGGTCCGTTCACTTCCACGCTCTTGATTTCGGCATCATTGGCGCGGCTCATTGCCTCGGAAAAAGCGATCAGCTCTGCCTTTTTCCCGCCGATGGTCCAATCGTATCCATAACTGCCGATCGCGATGATCCATTGCTTCGTGTCGGAACCTTCCAGTAGGACGCGCACCCAACCTTCAAACCACGAGCGGGACGCCAGCGGCCCGGGCGGATCTGTATCGGACGTTTCATCAAATAACATCGCCACAAAATGATCGACGTTGTCGCCAATCGCTTCGAAATCGATGTAGTCGAGATCCTGGCCCGGCTGAACACAAAGCCACAGCTCCTTGTTATCGTCGTGCAGCGCGTCCGCGAACTTGTCGATGAACTTGGTGATGTCTTTCTTGTAAGCCGGGTCGATTTGCTGCCAATCGACCACTACGCCGAAAGCCTTCGCGCTGCGCAAGACGGAGAGCACACGTTCGATGAACCCATCCTGCCGTTTCGCGGGGCCGTGTGCGAGATTCTCAATCGCTTCCGGCTGCCAGGTGTCGCCCACGAGATTCGTTAGCAGCGGCATCAGCGCGATCCCTTTGTTCGCGATGAGCTTTGATACCCGGGTGTCGGCGTCAATTTGCAAGTCGCCAAGGCCATTGACTACGGTCATCCATTCCGGGCAAACATGCGTAATCTGTGCCGTGTGTTGCTGGAGGGAGGCGTAGCTGTATGGATCACCGTTGACGTAGAAGGCGAGACGTACTTCGTTGTCAGGCGGTTTCTTCCCCGAAAGCCTCTTTGGTTGAGCCGTTGGCGCCGTGCCAGCAAGCTTTTTTGCCGCCTGTCGAGCGGCACCAAACTTCTGCCAAAGCAGTGAGCTCGCAGAGAGCTGGCCCGCCGGATTTTCTTTTTGCAACGCTTTGAGTTGGCCTTTCAACTGCCGCAATGAAAACGGCACGTTCATTTGCGGCGTGACGAAAAGCGTCTGAACAAATAGCACCGTGGCAAGGAAAAACAGCACCCCGCCGATGAGCAGAATCAAGCGCAAACGCGGCCAGCGTTTACCCGTGGGATCGGAGAAAACGAAAGGCGTGACTTGGTCCGGAGGAAATTCAGGCATGCGGCGGCTATAATCGCTCAGACGTGGGAATAAGAAAATCCATTCTGTTATTTGAGATCGCTAACACCCTCCCGCTTTTCCCGGTAAGGGTGAGGCAACCCACGCGCGTGCGGCACAGGTTGCAAATCAAACATCCAACATCCAACATCTCTAAATGCATATCGAGCCGGATACATTGCCCACTGGACAAGCCGGTATCGCTGCGCGTTTAAAAAAAGGTCCCACGATTCATTCGAGCGCGTGGATTGTACCAGGCGCAACGGTCATTGGAGACGTTACCCTTGAAGAAGAATCGAGCGTTTGGTACGGCGCCGCCCTGCGCGGCGATATCAATCGCATCGTTATCGGTCCGCGATCGAACGTTCAGGACAATGCCGTCATTCATCTCGACACAGATTATCCCACGACGATGGGCGAACTCGTCACTGTCGGTCACAGCGCGATCGTGCATGCGTGCACAATTGGCGATGAGGTGCTCGTCGGGATGGGTGCGATCGTTCTTGACGATGTGGAAGTTGGCGCGCGCTCCATTATCGGCGCAAACGCGCTTATAACTGGCGGCATGAAAATTCCGCCGGGCTCACTCGTGCTCGGATCGCCTGCGAAGATTCGCCGACAACTTACGCTGGACGAACAGAAAGACATCGCGCGTTGGGCGTGGAGCTACGTCGAAACAGCGAAGCAGTTCCGCGAATTTTATTAGAACTTAATCTCTGCCTTCGGGTACCAATCTATGACTGTCGTGAATCGATTCGAGGCGATAAAATCCGGACTCCGGCAAATCTGCTCGATTAACCAGAAAAGTTCTCGTCATTTTCAGCTGTCGAGTTGCGGATGTGTAGACTTCGCTTAGCTCAAGGCGAGAGCGCTCTTATTGGTGCGCTGAGGATTAAGCTGCCTGGCGTAGCGATTGCTTGTTCATGAATGTGTTCGCAAACCTATTTAGGCTAAGAGACCGTTGGCAGCTTCGAGAATTAGGGAAAACCTGGAACCTCGGTATGACCTCTCGACAGGAACAGCAGTGGCTCAGAACATATGCTGCACGGAATTACCGCGGAAACGGGGCGATTGTCGACCTCGGTTGTTTTCTCGGCGCAACAACCATCGCCCTGGCCGAAGGCCTTACTTTAAACAGGACAACGACCAAATCGAAGCAAATACATGTCTACGATCTTTTTACCTGGAATGAAGGCTACGAAAAGTGGGCCAAAGGAACAGAACTCGAAGGGGGGTTCTCTCCTGGCGGGACTTTTTTGCCCGAGTTCCTGAAACGCACCCAGAAATGGCGATACTGCATCGTCGTGCATGAGGAAAATCTCAGGCGGGCGCACTGGGAACATGGTCCAATTGAATTTCTTTTCATCGACGCGATGAAGTCTCCCGAAGTGGCCACCGCGATCGCGTCGGAGTTTTTCCCGCATTTAGTCCCTGCAAAAAGCCATGTCGCCCATCAGGATTTCCCACATTGTTTCACTCCATGGGTCCACTTCTTGACATTTCGGCTTCGAAATCACTTTAGTTTCATCGCGGATCTTCCGCAGTCCAGTCTGTTCCGTCTGGAGAGAGAAATTGAGCCGGAGATCTTGGCAAGCGATCTATCACCAACTGCGCTTTCACACGCTGAAATCGAAGCTGCCTTTGACTATTCGATGAGCCTTGTAAGCGATGATAAAAAGGCCAACGTGATAGCCGCAAAAGCCATGGCCTACGCCGCTCGGAAGGAGTTTACCCGAGCCCATGAGATCGTGACGCAGAGTCGCTACGGACCTGCATCCCGCGCCAATGAACTCAACACCGTCAAGGCCTTAATTGAGCGAAACCTTATGGCGCCGACGGATTTTTTGTAAACTTATTTGCTGCGGGCAGCACAAGGTTCGCCAGTCGCGACGTAGCGGACGCTTGGCACGCGATGATCGCACCGCCGTTCAAATCCACCGTGCGAACTTCGTCCTCGGAATCCGACGGCTGGCCAAATAATAGGGTGTCCGTGCCGCTACCGGACACATAGTCCGCCACGCCGCCGCTGCGCATTCTCAGTCGCGGCTTTCCCTTTACCGTGACCGGCTCGCTGAAGACCAACGCGATTTGTCCTTTCATCACGCGCAATTGCTGAATCATGGGCCCCGACTCCTTTTCCGGATCCCATTTGCCTCCGAAAGCCCATGCGGCGGTGACTTCCTCTGGCTTCGGCGAACCGGGCGCAGACGAAAGATTGTTCCCAAACCAATCAAAGTCGCCGCCATATCGGTGGCAATTGTAAAAATAGGAGCGCTCGCCCCAGTTATTCCGCGTGTTCAAATCGGCGTTGTGCCGAATGTCCGCCCCGGTGGCCGGGCCGCTGTTCACCGGATAAAGCACGCGTTGAATCGGCTTGTTCGCCATCTTGGAAGAAAATTTGCAGTCGAGAAAATAAAATTGCGCGTCAACGTGATGGCGCCCAAGACTGAAACCGGTCGCGCCGTCGAAGCGGCAATTGCGCAGGACGAATTTCATGTCCGGATCGAAGCTGCCGTCATGCCACACGACGGCAATTTTTTTGTACATGTAAAAACTGCAATCGGTCACATAACACCAGCCACGCGGGCACACGAAATCGACCGAGCCGCTGAAATTGCAGCGCGCGTGATAATAACGGCCGGGTTCGCCAGGGCCCAGCGACACGGTATCCGCGCCGTGGCTCAGCACATTGCAATCCACGATCACCGTGTGGTCGCCGCTGCCGTAAATCGTGAACGCGTGCGCGAGCATGTTACTCGCCGTGTTTTCCACGGTGAGATTTTCCAGGACAAAATCGTTGGCTCGATTCAGATTAATGACCGCCCACCCCAAGTCGTCGGGATGCGCGACGAAATCGTCTTTTAACTGCGGAAACTCAATGCGCGTTCTCTTGCGGCTCTGCCCGCGCAATGTGATAAACGAAGCATCCACGCGAATTTTTTCCCGATATGTTCCGTTTTTGACGAACACCACGACGCGCTCGCGATTCATGGCGGGAATGGACGCGATCGCTGCTTGAATGGTTTTGAAATCCCCACTGCCGTCGGCGGACACCACGATATCGGGCATCGGCGAATTCCCGGCGAACTTGGAACACGATGAAACGAGCAAAGCCGCAAGAAGCAATGCCAACAAAATGATTCTGCGACCCATGCAAGGAGGATTGTGCCACCAGTTTTGCGAAACATCGCGAAAAACCGTTCGCAAACGAAAGATGAAGCGGGCGACCTGATTTAGACGCACAAGCACGCTAGTGAGGCTAAATTGACTTAACAGGTGCGTTTGGTCCGATTATAGAACGCGCGCCGACTTCACGGCCGAAGCGATGCGATCTTCCACTTGCGACCAATCAGTGCCCGACTCCCGAGAAGAATTTCAAGGATCAATACGATTGTGAGAAATTGCGCGAGAATAGTAACGAACACTTGCACGGTCGTGTACCGGGGGTTTGCCAGGGAATGAATGATTGCTACTTCGAGGCAATTCGCGAAAGTGTATGCGTATAGGAACAAGACCAGAGCGACCAACCAACCGAAAGACGTCCGACGCTCCGACTGCATGAAAACAAAGATCGCCAGCGCAAGCGCGACCCCCAGTAATGCTAGATACGTTGCCGCCAGGATTTGGTGCGCCTTGCGGATATAAGCCGACTGTTCAACAACCGGCGCGCTTCGGGCCAGTAACGCCGTGCGATTCATGAAATCAATCGCTGGGGGATAAGCCGTCCAAACATTGCGTAGGCGCTCCATGAGAGTCGCGCTTCGGTCATAGTCATCGCTTAGGAGAAGAGATTTCCTCAACCGGTAGGCGGGACATTTTGGGGCATAAAAGATTGCCATCTGCCGCACGATTTTTCTTACGAGGAGAAGCGGGCGCTGCTGCCAGATTCGCCAATAGTAGAATTGATAAAACGCGCAAAGTGAAGGTACATCGTTGCGAAATTCCGTGCGTAATTGCCCAACGATAGAGGTCTCGTTCCACATCAGATAATCAGGATCAAAGCCGAGACTGGAATAATAGTGCGGCCCAGCTGCCGCGGACTTTGCGATTTCCGCGCTGAGCTTGGCGTAAACAGGTCCGAGCCACTCCTTTGGGTATGGAACTTTTGCACCACGTTCAATATCGTCAGCCATTTGATCACGGATCAGATTGGCATGAATCACGAAAAGTTGCGTCGGCAAATAGCACTCGCCTGTCTCCTTTTTGTGAATGAAAAAGTGCTCGTGTAGCAATAGCAACGCGGCGGTCAATGTCGCCCCGCCAACAAGCGCAATCTTTTGCCGGATCCAACGCCGCCGAAAGAGAAACATCGCGACCGGTACCAAGGCTATAATCGTCGTCAGCCAAAAGCTAGGCTTCACTGAGGCCAGTAGAATCGAGCTGAACACGACCGCGATCCCGCAGGCAACGGTAGCCGCTCGCCGGTTCTCCAGAAAACAGTACGCAGCAAATTGGATGACAAAGTACAGATTGATACTGATCAGAAATCCGCAGATGCCTTCCGGCCGAATGTCTCTCTCGACGTAGACCGGTTCCCTGGAAAGCAGGTAGACTGCAACAGCTAGCAATCCTAGCCAGCGGTAAATGGAGTACGGTAAACGTGGATTCGGAGTGAAGTCGCGAATCCGCCGCCAAGTAAGCAAAAACACGGCGCCAGCGGACAGGCCGAGAACATTTTGAGCGACTGTGATTGCGCGAAAATCTCCAAAGACCCGCATGAGAAGATACACGAAGCCCGGATAGATAATGGTGCGGGCGAAATGTATCTGGCCAAACTCGGGGCCGACCAACTTTTTCAGCGCGGGTAGGAGATAGTTAGGAACAATAAGTGGATCGAGCGGCAACCGAAAGCGCAACAAAGCCGCCAACGCGAAAATAATGACGACTGCAATCCAGTACCCAAGCTCTTGGATTTTCTTGGCCATTGGAGGAGCTGAAACTTCACCACATCGCTCAAAACCGGGAAAATCGCTGCCCACGCATTTACCTTGAGGGGGCCAGATGCTGTGTAAAGTGGGTTTATTCTGAGGCTCGGAATCCACACTGGCGCTGAGCTACATCGAACAGCAAAGCAGTTCCGCGAAGTTTGCTGAACGATTTGCCACTATCAGATCGAGCAGCAATAATGCATCGATGAAAACTATTGCCGGTTTCGCATTAGCTACGCTTTTAGCCTTGGTCGTCTTTCAGGTCCGGTTATCCGGCGAAGAAACGCAATCTGCAGACATGCGCCTTTATCCTCCAACCACTATCGAATGGAAAGAAGGGCCGGCGGCTTTGCCTCCCGGGGCAAAGATGGCCGCGCTGGAAGGTGATCCTACGAAAGAAGGCCCGTTCGTAGTGCGCTTTCAGTTTCCTGCCGGGTATCGCGTACCGCCACACACGCATCCAAAAACGGAGCGTGTCACTGTAATTTCGGGCACCCTTTACCTTGCGACGGGAGAAACACTTGATCGCACAAGCGCCAAAAGCCTTCCTGCCGGCTCATTTGGTTCCTGGCCCGCTGGCATGAAACACGCTGCTTGGTCCGAAGGAGAAACGGTCATTCAACTCCATGGCATCGGCCCGTGGCAGATCAATTATGTGAATCCTGCCGACGATCCGCGGAACGCAAAGAAATCCCCCTGAGATCTGCACGCTATAAATTCTTGGCCAGGTCGCGCGCATTCTCGCGCAACAATTCCGCTGCGCGCTTCATGTTTTCCTCCTGACTCATTCCGGACCGCTGGTTCTCGTAAACGGCATCGAAAATTTCGCGAACTTCTCGATCATTAGTTGTGCGGCCGACAATTGCGAAAACACGCTTGCCGAGTTTCCGCGCCAGGCGCGCTACCCCAACAGGAGTTTTTCCTTCGAGCGTCTGCCGATCCAGACTTCCCTCGCCTGTAATCACCAGCTCGGCATCTTTCATTTTCGATTCCAGCCCGACTGCTTCGGCGGCCACATCAAATCCCGGCCGAGTTTTCGCACCGCAAAAACTCATCAGACCAAAGCCGAGTCCACCCGCCGCGCCCGCGCCAGGTTCGTCGCGATAATCGAACCGGAATTCTTTGGCGACCACGTCAGCGAGCCTGGTGAGCGCGTGTTCCAATATATCAATCTTCTCCTTTATCGCGCCTTTCTGGGGGCCAAACACACGCGTCGCGCCATTTGTTCCGAGCAACGGGTTCCGCACATCCACCGCCGCGATAATTTTTGGCAACTCCAACGCTCTCGGGGTCTCGATTCGCTTGAGCTTAACGAGCTCGCTAACCGCGCCTCGTAACTCTCGCTCCTGCTCGAAAAATCGAAGACCAAAGGCGCGCGCCATACCGAAGCCGCCATCATTCGTTGCACTGCCTCCAAGGCCAATGATGATTTTATTCGCGCCGCGCTTGGACGCATCCAAAATCATTTCGCCGACGCCGAATGTGGTCGCGCGAATTGGATCTCGTTCGCTCTCGGAAAGCCGCCGCATTCCGGCGGCTTCGCTCATTTCCATCACCGCTAGTTTTTTGTCCGCAATCCAGCCGTAACGTGCCTCGATCTGACGCCCAAGCGGATCGTGTGCTTTGCATTCCAACCAAGAGCCCCCACCTGCGTTGCAAATAACTTCCGCAGTCCCCTCACCCCCGTCTGCCATTGGCACGACTTCGATCTTTGCAGCCGGCAGCACATCGCTCAGGCCTTTCACGATGTTTTCCGCAACCTCGCGCGCGTTGAGAGCGCCTTTGAATTTGTCGGGAGCGATCAGGATTTTCATCGGGGGCATAAATATCTTGCCTGTGGGCCAGCGGGGGTCTCGCCTGCCAGCAGGCTAGAAGGGCTCGCCCCACAGGCAAGACGTCTGCGCTACGATTTCAATTTCCGCTCCAGAATTTCTCCCACGAGCTGCGGATTTGCCTTCCCTTTAGACAGTTTTATCACCTGACCTTTAAGAAAATTCAGCGACGCAACATTGCCTGCTTTGAAATCTGCGACTGGCTTCGGGTTCGCCGCAATCACTTCTCCAGAGAGCGCTTCGATCGCGCTCACGTCGCTCAGTTGCTCAATTCCTTTTTCTTTCACAATCGTGGCTGCGGTTTTTCCACTCGCGAACATCTCGGCGAAGACTTCCTTGCCCTGCTTACCGCTGATTTTTCCGCTGTCGATCAGATTGACCAGCTCATCCAGCGCGTCCGGCGGAATCGGACAGTCATCGATCGTCTTCCCAGCAGCGCCCAGGGCATTCTGCAGATCGTTCAGAATCCAGTTTGCGACGGTTTTTGGTCTCCTTGCGCCTTTAGCGGCCGCTTCAAAATATCTCGCGAGCTCAAGATCATTCGCCAGCACGCCTGCATCGTAGGGGCTCACCTGATATTCGTCGACAAAGCGGGCGCGTTTCGCTCTTGGTAACTCCGGCACGCGCTCTCGCACATCGGCTAAAAGGACTTCAGTTTTCACGGGCACAAGATCAGGATCTGGAAAGTATCGATAGTCGTGCGCGAACTCTTTTGTGCGCATGAGAAAGGTTTCACCAGCCGTATCGTCCCAGCCGCGAGTCTCCTGCTTGAGTGATTCGCCACTCTCGACAATGCTGATTTGACGCTGAATCTCGTAAGCAAGAGCGCGCCGGACGCCACTGATCGAATTCATATTTTTGATCTCAATTTTTGCGCCAAGTTCAGCTTGGTTTTCAGGCCGCACGGATACGTTACAGTCGCAGCGGAGTTGTCCCTTCTCCATATCGGCGTCGCTCACATCGCCATAGATCAGGATTTGTTTCAGCGCCGTTAAAAACGCGAACGCTTCCTCCGGCGAATTGAGTTCGGGTTGCGTCACGATCTCCATCAACGGCGTGCCCGCGCGATTGAAATCGATCCCCGTGCTGTTCGCGAAGTGAAAACTTTTGGCCACGTCTTCTTCAAGATGAATCCGCACCAGATGCACTTCCTTGTCCGGGGTAACGATGCTTTTCTGCGCGTCCTTCGGATATGCGAGGTCGTGCAACGGCACGCTGCCGTTCGTGCAAAGCGGCATGTCGTACTGCGAAATCTGATAATTCTTTGGCATGTCCGGATAGAAATAATTTTTTCGGTCGAACTTGGAGATCGGTGCGTTATCGCATCCTAGCATCAGCCCGGTTAGCACCGTCAGGCGCAACGCCTCATGATTCATCACTGGCAATGCGCCCGGCAGACCGAGGCAAATCGCACAAGTGTGCGTATTCGGTTCGGCCCCAAACTCAACGGGACAAGCGCAAAACATCTTTGAGCGCGTCTTAAGCTGAACGTGCACTTCCAAGCCAATGGTCGCGATGTAGTTCATTTCGAATTTCTCACACGACGGCCACCAAGGTTCACAACGAAAACTCTGGAGTATTTTCGGCATCCAAACGGCCGTTAATTACGCGTTTGATCCCGTTCTTTAGGTGCGCTTCAGCGAAATTAATGAGAAGGCCTAGCTTAATCCCGCTGAGACGCAGTTGCGTCAGAAGCTGCTTCGCATGCACCGGAAGGAGTGCCTCGACAGATTTGAGTTCGACAACGACTTTCCCATTCACGACGAGGTCAGATCGGAACGCCTCATCAAATCGAATGTTATCGTACAATATCGGCATCGGTTTCTGACGCTCCACAGTTACAGCTTTTCTTTTTCAGTTCGTAAGCCAGTACGACTTCATACACCGACTCGAGCAGCCCGGGACCAAGCTTGCTGTGAACAGAAAAGCGGCGTCGAGTATCTGTCTGGCAATTTCGTTCTCAGTCACATTGTGTCCTTTGTGGACGTTGTGTGAGCTCAGTTATGGTCCGCAACCAATCGCCCGTTGGCGCAACGCGTGGTCGCACACCACGAGCGCCGCCATCGCTTCCACGATTGGTACTGCTCGAGGAAGAACACAGGGATCATGGCGTCCGCGCGCGGCGACCTCGCTTTGCTGTTTGGCAGCGGTAACGGTTTTCTGTTGAAGCGCGATTGTTGCAGGCGGCTTGAACGCCACGCGAAAATAAATGTCTTCGCCATTGCTAATTCCGCCTTGCACGCCTCCGGACTTATTTGTTGTTGTCCGTATTTTTCCAGCGCGTATTTCGAATGGATCATTGTGCTCCGAGCCGCACATCCGCGTTGCAGCAAAACCGGAGCCGATTTCGAATCCTTTTGTGGCCGGTATGCTGAGCATCGCTTTCGCCAGGTCCGCTTCGAGCTTGTCAAAAACCGGCTCGCCAAGGCCGGGTGGGATTCCGCGAATCACGCATTCAATGACGCCGCCAATTGAATCGCCTTTGTCGCGAACTTGCTCGATGAGCGAGATCATCCTTTTCGCAGCGGCGGCGTCCGCGCATCGGACGATATTTTTCTCCACGTCTTTCATTTTCACGTTCGAACGATCGATATTTGCAGCGATATCGTGAATTTGCGTCACATAAGCGACGATCTCGAAATCCGCGTACAACGTTTCCAGGATCTTTTTTGCAACGGCGCCTGCGGCGACGCGTCCGATCGTTTCGCGCGCTGACGCGCGGCCGCCGCCCTGCCAGTTTCGGATTCCATATTTGGCCTCATAAGTATAATCGGCGTGTGAGGGCCGAAATTTGCCTGCGATCTCGCTGTAATCTTCAGGTCGAGCATCCTTGTTTCGAACGGCAAGCGCAATAGGAGTACCGAGCGTTTTTCCTTCGAAAACACCGGACAGAATCTCGCAACGGTCGTCCTCTTTCCGCTGTGTCGTGAGTTTGCTTTGACCCGGACGCCGCCGATCCAGCTCTCGTTGAATATCGACTTCGGAAATCTCGATTTTCGGCGGGCAGCCATCGATCACCACGCCGATACCGCCGCGATGCGATTCACCAAAAGTAGTGACGCGAAAGAGCTGGCCGAACGTGTTGCCCATTTGGATTGGAAGATAGCCATCCTGGCTGTCTCGGCGAGCAGGCTTCCAGCCTGCTCTTGTAGGATGGGCAAGATGCCCATCAGCCGAGACAAGCAAGATGCCTGTCCTCCGATCAAATCGCTTCCAGCGCGCGCTTCAAATCATCAATCAAGTCGCGCACATCTTCGATTCCAACTGATAAACGAACCAGCGAATCGCCGATACCCAGGGCTTCGCGTTGTTCTTTAGGCACTGAAGCGTGAGTCATGAGCGCAGGATGATTGATGAGGCTTTCTACACCGCCGAGGCTTTCCGCCAGCGCGAACAAATGCGTGTTCTCCAAAAAACGTTTCGTCCCGGCGAGATTAGCCTTTAGCGTGATCGTTACGATTCCGCCGAAGCCGCGCATTTGTGTTCGCGCCAGGTCGTGTTGCGGGTGCGATTTAAGTCCGGGGTAACTCACCGACTTCACTTCTGTCTGCTCTTCCAGCCAGCGCGCGATTTCCAGCGCGTTCGCGCAATGACGCTCCATGCGCAATGGAAGGGTCTTCAAACTCCGCATCACAAGAAAGCTGTCAAAAGCCCCGGCGATTGCGCCGACCGAGTTTTGAAGGAACGCGACTTGATCGGCGAGCTCCTTGTTTTCGCCAACGACGATTACACCGCCAACCATATCGGAATGTCCGTTCAAATATTTCGTTGCGGAATGAATCACCAGATCGAAACCGGTTTCGATGGGCCGCTGAATCCAGGGAGTGGCAAACGTGTTATCGGAAACGGAAATGATTTTGCGTTTCCGTGCAGCCTTCGCGATCTCCTCAAGGTCGATGATTTTAAGCAGCGGGTTGCTCGGCGTTTCGATCCAAACCATGCGCGTGTTCGGCTTGATTGCGCCTGCGAACAGGCTGGCATCGGTGAGATCAACGTAGGTAAAGTCGAGGTTCGCAGACCGACGCCGTACTTTCTCGAAGAGCCGAAACGTGCCGCCATAGAGATCGTCACTGACAACGACATGCGAACCGCTATCGAGCAGGTCAAGCGCGGTGGACATCGCGGCGAGTCCGGACGCAAAGGCAAAGCCGCGCGTGCCGCTTTCCAGATCGGCGATGCATTTTTCGTATGCCAGGCGCGTTGGATTAATGGAGCGCGCATAATCGTAGCCCTTATGCTTGCCCGGACTTTCCTGAACGTAGGTCGACGTAGCGTAAATGGGAGTCATCACGGCGCCCGTGGACGGATCAGGTTGCTGGCCAGCATGTATGGCGCGCGTGGCAAATTCGTGCTGTTTTTTCATACGCCTTATGCGTTCAGACACAACCGATGAGGGGTCATCGGCTCATTAAACAAATTCGCGTTCCGGCGGTGCAGATGACTTCGGCATGTGAAGCCGGAGATAAGATAGCAAATCGGTGCGCGTGACCAGCCCGAGAAATCTGTCGTCGTCCATCACAATGGCCACCCGGCCACGATCAAATACCCCCAGCAAGTCTGTAATCTTCGCGCCTGGCGGCAGCGTTTCCAACCGGTCAGTCATCGCTGTTTTCACGGGATCATTAAAATGCGACGAGTCGCGGTGCACTTTCACCAGGAGATCGGATTCGTCGATAATGCCGATTGCGCGTCCGTTTTTGTCGACGACGGGAAGCTGCGAGACGTCCGAGTCGCGCATTCGCCTGAACGCCGTGAGCAGCGAATCCTCCGGCCCGATGGTGATCACCTCGCCCGCTTCGTATCGGTGCGAAATTAAGTCGCTCAAATCGCCGTGTGGCGGCCGATGGATGAATCCCTGTTCTGCCATCCAGAAGTCGTTGTACATTTTCGAGAGATACTTATTGCCGGTGTCGGGAACCAGACTGACAACACGCTTTGGTTTCGTTTGCTGCCTGCAATAACGAAGCGCGCCGGCTACGAGGGTGCCGGTGGACGAGCCGCCAAAGATTCCTTCCTTGCTCAAAAGCTCGCGAGCCGTCGCAAAACTGTCTGCGTCATCAATCTCAAAGGCATCTGTCACCAGCGACATGTCTGCGATTTCAGGAATGAAATCTTCGCCGATCCCTTCCACAGCCCAACTTCCCGATTCCACCAGCTTTCCCATCTTGACGTATTCGTACAGAATTGAGCCCGTCGGATCGGCCAGAATCATCTCGATGCCGCGCCGCGGTTTGACGCGATTGAAGAATCGGCCCAGGCCGGTCAGCGTTCCCCCGGAACCAACTCCTACAACGATCGCATCGACATCATGTCGCATTTGTTCCCAGATTTCCGGACCGGTGGTGCGCTCGTGCGCCAGAGGGTTCGCCGGATTTCCAAACTGATTTACGTAAAAGGCGCCTGGAATTTGCTCGGCCAGGCGCGCGGCCACGTCCTGATAATATTCGGGGTGGCCACGAGTCACATCAGACCGGGTGATCCGGACTTCGGCACCGAGAGCTTTGACGTGCGAGATTTTTTCCTGCGACATCTTGTCCGGGATCACGAGCAAGACGCGATAACCTTTGGCGCCTGCCACAAGCGCGAGCCCTAAACCTGTATTCCCTGCCGTGGCTTCAACCACAGTCCCGCCGGGCTGCAAATGTCCATCGGCCTCCGCCGCTTCGATCATCGACAGCGCAATCCTGTCCTTGATCGAACCGCCGGGATTTTGATTTTCAAGCTTGAGAAAAAGCTGACACGGGCCGGTATCCAAATGCGTGATTTCCACCAGCGGTGTGTCGCCAATGAGCGACAGAATTGCGGGCGGCGGTTTGTCCTGCGCAATCGAGGGCGCTGCGGAAGGCTCAGTCATGTAAAGCGTGCTCGGCAGACGGTTCGCCTTTATGCGACCATTCCGACTGGCTGTCTTCGAGAAATTGTTGGAGCACAGGAAAACGGACTTCGCCGTAATTCAATGCGTAGCGGAGATCCCCCCCTTTGTAAATCCAAGTCGTCGGGATCCACGAGAGCGGTGAACCGGCGAATTGTTTGATCTTGCTTTCGCCACGACGCGGGCCGGGATCTGCAAGGATTGTCACGTTCGGCTGATCGGCGATGTCGAATTTTTTCAGCATCGCGCGCCCGTCCTGGCCATCGTTCCAAACCGAGACGAAATAAAATTTCACATTCGGATTGTCCTTAACGATTTTGATCCAGCCGCCGTTTTTGAGTTCAGCCTGACAATTCGAACACCAGGGCGCCCAAAGATGGACGACGGCTACGTCCGGCGCTTTGATCGCTTCGAGGACTCTCTGTTCAGCCGGAGATTCGGCGCGCAATGATGTAGTTGCGAGAAGCGTGATCAATATGGGGATTCGCACGAGCGACATGTCCAACCAAACGATAACGGTGAAACGGCCAACGCTCAACGCCGAACGCCCATTATCGGCTCCAGACGCAGCGTTTGACCTGTGCTCGTAACTTGGCTACTGTGGCCCTCCCATTTCCGCTGGTTAGCTGCGCGGAAACATCGGCGTTCGATTGAGCGCCGTTGTACCCACAGGAGGCTTACTACTTTATGATTCAAATGCAGGATGTGATGGCGAAGCCGATGCCGGACTTTCGCGAGGGAAGCATCGTCAAAGGGCGGATCTTGGAAATTCGCCCGCGCGAAGTGCTGGTGGACGTAGGATACAAATCCGAGGGTGTCATTCCTTTGACAGAATTCGATGACGTCGATTCGCTGGAAGTGGGCGACGAAGTGGACGTGCTCCTGGAGCGGTTGGAAAACGACGAAGGCATGGTTGTTCTCTCGAAAGAGAAAGCCGCCTACCGCCAGAATTGGAACAAAATCGTCGGTGTTTACGAGGGCGATGGCCTGATTAAGGGAAAGGTGAAATCGGTGGTCAAAGGCGGGCTCATGGTGAACATCGGCGTTGAGGCGTTTTTGCCGGCCTCCCAAATCGATGTCGTTCCACCAAAAGATCTCCAGCAATTCGTTGGCAACACCTACGATTTCAAAATTGTTAAGCTCAATGATGACCGCAAAAATGTCGTGCTCAGCCGGCGCGAGGTGATCGAGCAGGAGCGCAGCGAAAAGCGGCAAAAATTCATGGAAAGCGTGAACGTGGGCGACCGCGTAACTGGCACGGTCAAAAACATCACGGATTTCGGCGCATTCATCGATCTGGATGGCATGGATGGTCTGCTGCACGTGACCGATATGACTTGGGGCCGACTGGGACATCCCAGCGAGTTATTGAAGGTCGGGCAACAGCTGGAAGTCATTGTGCTCGACATCAACAAGGAGAAAGAACGCGTCTCACTGGGACTAAAACAGACGCAGAAAAATCCGTGGGACCAGATTGAGGAACGTTTCCCGGCCGGCCAGCGGGTCAAAGGCAAGATTACCAACCTTGTTCCCTATGGCGCATTTGTTGAGATCGAGGAAGGCGTGGAAGGACTCATCCACGTTTCCGAACTTTCCTGGACGAAACGGATCATGCGACCTTCCGATATCCTCAGCGTGGGGCAGGAAGTGGAAGCCGTGGTGCTCGGTGTAAATAAGGAGGAGCAAAAAATTTCATTGGGCCTGCGCCAACTGGAGCCGAACCCGTGGGATGAAATCGAGAAGAGGTTCACCATCGGCAGCAATGTGAAAGGCAAGATTCGCAACATGACAGCCTACGGCGCGTTCGTAGAGCTGGAGGAAGGCATTGACGGCATGATTCACGTGTCCGACTTGAGTTGGACTCGGAAGATCAATCATCCGAGCGAAATGTTTAAGAAGGGCGACGAAGTCGAGGCTGTCGTTATCGACATCGACAAAGTTAACCAGCGGATCAGCCTTGGGATTAAACAGCTGACCGAAGATCCGTGGAAGACTATTGATGAGAAGTACAAGATCGGAGATCTGGTGACAGGCAAAGTGACCAAGCTCGCCAGCTTTGGTGCGTTCGTGCAACTGCAGGACGATATTGATGGACTCGTGCACATCTCGCAATTGAGCGAAGATCACGTCGCGAAAGTAAAAGATGTCCTCAAGGTAGGCCAGGAAGTGGAAGCCCGAGTGATCAAGGTGGATAAGGTCGAGCGCCGCATCGGGTTGTCGATCAAAGCCGCCAATTATTCTGAGGAGCAACTACGCAAAGAAGTAGAGTCCTTTGACACGCTCCGCCCCGGCGAAGACATGGTCGGTCTGGAAAAAGCTTTCGCCGCGGCCGAACAGGAAGAATATCGCCCCGGAGATTCCAAGCGCGAAGCAAAGGAATCAAAGGAACCGAAGCCCGAGTCGAAGAAAAAATAGTTCCGACTTTTTTCCTCGCCCGCAGGAAACACTCTAAGCAAAATCCAGGCCGGAGTGCCCATGCGAGTCGGCTTTTGTCAATTGAAGTCCAGCTTGAGGATAATCGCTTCGGCGGCGTTACTGTTCGCGATAGCCGGGTGCGGAAACTCCAACATAGTTGGCAAATGGCGCATGTCGGGAGGTTCTGATGAAATGGTTTGGGAATTTTCGAGTAACGGCGCTGTCCTCGTCGGGGGCGTGCGTGGCAGATACAAATTCGGTGATCAGGACCGAATTAAGATCGAGACGCCGTTCGCCACGACAGTTTATCAGCTGCAAATTTCTGGCGACCAAATGATTCTGCAGGAGCCCGGCGGTGGGAAGCTCGAGTTTACACGGACAAAAGAGGCGCAGCGGTGATGGGTAGGGTCGGCGCGCTGCGCCCACCGGACGCCGCAGCGCGGCGTCCCTACCTTCGGAGATCAGAACTCGGCGCTGCCGGGCGTGCGCGCGAACGGGATCACGTCGCGAATGTTCGAGACGCCGGTGATGAACATCAGCATTCGCTCGAAGCCGAGTCCAAACCCGGAGTGCGGCACTGTCCCATAGCGCCGCAAATCCAAGTACCATTTGTAGTCCGCCGGATCCATTCCGTGCTGGCGCATATTTTCCTCCAGCATTTCAAGTCTCTCTTCACGCTGGCTGCCGCCGACGATTTCCCCAATGCCGGGCACCAGCAAATCCATTGCCGTAACCGTCTTGCCGTCATCATTAAATCGCATGTAGAAGGGTTTGATCTCCTTCGGAAAATTGAAAACCGTGACGGGACATTTGAAATGTTTTTCGGTCAACCAGCGCTCGTGCTCCGATTGCAGGTTCAAGCCGTAATCGACCGGGAATTCGAATTTCTCACCGCTCTTTTTTAGAAGATCGACGGCATCGGCGTATGCGACCCGTTGAAATGGCCGCTCCACGACGAAATCGAGTCGGGGAAGCAACTCTTTATCCACGAATTTGGCGAAGAGATCCATTTCGTCGGGGCAATGCTTTTTCGCATCTGCGATCAAATATTTAACGAACTCTTCCGCGAGATCCATGTTGCCGTACAAATCGCAAAACGCCATTTCCGGCTCAATCATCCAGAACTCGCTGGCGTGGCGGGATGTGTTTGAGTTTTCAGCGCGGAAGGTCGGGCCAAATGTGTAAACATTGGACAACGCCAGAGCGAACGCTTCCGCTTCCAACTGGCCGCTCACAGTCAAATATGTCGGGCGAGCAAAAAAATCCTGCGCGAAATCAATCTCCCCATTTTTCCGTGGCGGATTTTTGATATCGATCGTGGAGACTCGAAATAATTCCCCCGCCCCCTCGCAATCGCTGCCGGTGATAATTGGCGTGTGGACATAAACGAATCCGCGCTCCTGGAAAAACTGGTGAACCGCAAAGGCGAGGCGGCTGCGGACGCGAAAAATGCTACTGAAAAGATTCGAGCGCGGACGCAGATGCGCGATCTCGCGCAGAAATTCAGGCGTGTGCCCCTTTTTTTGTAGCGGATAGGAATCGTCTGCTGTTCCCACAATCTCGACGTTGTCCGCGATCAATTCCCATTTTTGTCCCTTACCCTGCGAAGCGACCAATCCGCCGGTCACTCTGATGGATCCGCCCGTAGAAAGCCTTTGCACCGCCGCATAATTTGGTAACGAGTTTTTGGCGATGATCTGAAGACTGTGCAGCGACGAGCCATCATTCAGCTCGATAAACGAAAAATCCTTCGAATCGCGCCGGGTCCGAACCCAGCCCTGAACGACCATGTTCTTCACGGGCGCCGTTTTGTTCAGCGCGTCTTTGACCGAAGTTGCCGAGTTCACATCAGCAAATTGCCGGAGGATCGGCCTTCGACAAGCGAAACAGTGTGCTTATTCCAGGGCGTACAGAAATCCGTCGGCGCTGCCAAAGTAAACCACGCCATTCACGACGAGCGGCGATGAGAAAGTTCCGCCGATCCGGATCTGTTGATCGTTGGCCAATAGCGGCGATTCACGCCAACTAGAGTGAAAAAGAAACGGCGTGTTGAACTTGCGATCGGCGGTGAGTACCCAGCCTCTATTTTGCTTTGACGTCTCGACTTGAAAATCCCACAAGAGTTCACCCGTTTTAGCGTCGCGCGCTTCCTGCGTCCCATTCAGCACGCCGATGAAGACGACATCCCCAGCAATCGCCGGTGAGGAAAACATGTATGTTTTCCCCTGCTGACGCACGACAGGTTTACCGCTGTTTGCATCGACGACGTGATACAAACTCGAGTCCGATGTGCCAAGAAACACCTTTCCACCAGCAACCGCTGGCGACGTAATCACCCAGCTCAGCTCGGTGTTGCACCGCCACTTCTCTTTGCCGGTCATCGCATCGAGCGCGTAGAAATAGCTGTCCCAGCTTCCGAAAAATAAAACTCCATCTGCAAGCGCTGGTGCGGCGTGCACGACATCGCCGGTCTTAAATTTCCAACGCAGATCGCCGGTGGCAGAATCCAGCGCGTAAAGGTTTCCGTCGCCGCTTCCGAAATAAACGGCGCCATTCGCGACGACCGGACTCGAGAGAAACACATCAAACGGATCAGCGATCGTCTGGTTCTTGGGTTGCAATCCGTGTAAACCTTTTGCTTCGAACCGGCGTTCCCCCTCAGTCGCAAACTTCCACTTCACCGCGCGGGTCTGCGCGCGGCTTCACTCGGAATGATAAGTGCCCCGGGGGCATGAACGAATCAACTTAGCGGCAGCCAGTTGCCTGATTGCGGCGACGCTTTAATGCCGTTCAGCGACAAGTAAGTGTATTCCTGTAGCGACCGCTCGTAGTCGGACAAAAGTTTCATGGCATCGCTGGGTTTGAGGAAGTCGGTTTTGATTGCGGCATCGATTTGCTCCTTCAGCAGCCGCATCAACTCGACTTTGTCCCACTGCGTCATGGCGAGAACCTCCCCAATCGTGCTGCCCTCGATCACCTCCTCAATGTACGAGCCGGATTCTTCATCAGGATCGAGGAAAACATGCACTTCCGTAACGCGGCCGAACAAATTGTGTAGATCACCCATGATGTCCTGGTAAGCGCCAACCATGAAGACGCCGAGATAATAAATTTCTCCCGGGTGAATGCGATGCAGCGGTAGCGTTTCTCTCACATCCTGCAAGTCGATGAACTTGCAAACCCTTCCATCCGAGTCGCAGGTAATGTCCACTAGGGTGCCGTTGCGATCTGGCGGCGTGTTGAGGCGATGGATCGGCATGATGGGAAACAATTGACCAAGTGCCCAGTGATCGAGCAGTGACTGGAACACAGAAAAATTGCAGATGTACTGATCAGCTAACGTAGTTTCGAGCTCCTTCACTTCGTCGGGCACGTAACGCAGGCCGCGATGCATGTTGACGATTTGATGCGCAGCCTGCCAATAAACGGTGTCGATCTTCGCCTTGGATTCCAGATCCAGCAGACCGAGATCGAACGTTTGCTGCGCTTCCTCCTTTATCTGTTGAATGTCGTGCAAACTTTCAAGGCGATTTCCGCGCTTCAAACGCTGCTTCACGTCGAAGATGTCGCCTACCAATTTATGATCTTTCTCGCCGGCTTCGACCTTGAGCTTTGGCGCAGTTTTTTCGATCGAGCTAAACGCTTCCAGCACCAGAACAGAGTGATGCGCGACGATCGCGCGCCCGCTTTCACTCACAATGGTCGGATGAGACACGCCTTCGGAATCGCACACGTCCATGATGTTCCACACGACGTCGTTTGCGTATTCCTGGAGCGAATAATTAATCGAGCTGTCGAAGTCACTGCGCGATCCGTCATAATCGACGCCAAGGCCTCCACCAACATCGAGGTAACCGAGCTGGTGTCCGAGTTTGCAAAGCTTTGCGTAATAGCGCGCCCCTTCGCGAACGGCTCGCTTGATCGTTGAGATATCCGGCACCTGCGACCCGACGTGGAAATGAAGAAGCTTGAGGCAGTGCGTTAGTCCGGCGTCTTTCAACATCTGGCTGGCAGCCACCAGATTTGTGGTGTCGAGTCCGAATTTGGCGTTCTCGCCGCCGCTCGGCGACCATTTGCCGGAGCCTTTGCTGTACAGGCGGGCACGAATGCCAATGTAAGGCTCGACGCCGACTTCGTTCGATGCGCGAATGATTTGCTCCAGCTCTTCTAATTTTTCCGCAACGATAATGACTGACTTGCCGAGTTTGCGCCCAAGGAGCGCGATGCGAATGAAAGCGGGATCTTTGTAGCCGTTGCAGATGATCAAGCTCTCAGGGTCTTTCTGCATGGCGAGCGCAGCAACCAGCTCCGGTTTGCTGCCGGCTTCGAGTCCAAAATGAAATTGTTCGCCTGCATCGACAATTTCCTCGATGACCTCGCGCAGCTGATTGACTTTGATGGGAAAAACGCCGCGATAGTGATTGCGATAATCGAATTCGGAGATCGCGCTTTGAAATGCGCGGTTGATTGATTCGACGCGATGCCGGAGCAAATCCTGAAAGCGAATCAGCAACGGAAAACTGAGGTTTCTCGCGCGCGCCTCATCGACGATTGCCAAAAGATCAATGGAACCGCCATTCTCCTTTAGCGGCCTCGCCTCGACGTTGCCCGAGCTGTTTACGGCAAAGTAGCCTTCGCCCCATCCATCCACGTTGTATGTGGTGGTGGCAGACTCAAGGTCCCATTCAGTTTTCATTTCTGTTCCTCATCCGGCCGCAAAATTCGGAAGACGCACATTCAATCAGCGCGTCGAACATTCAAGCCCACCACGCCAGAATTTTCATCGGACGAATCCGGCGCGTATGCCCCTTGCTTGTTTTTCATTTTCGCGCAGGTACCGTTAGGTGATGAACAAAACGGTGATCGAGGTGCAAGTGCGCGCGGTTTTGCCGACAAGCGGCGGGTGCGCAGTGTTTATCGGCAATAACGAGAAAGTGTTCATCATCTATGTGGATCAAACAGTGGGCAGCGCGATCACCATGTTCATGCGTCAGATCACCAAGGAGCGCCCGCTGACCCACGATCTGATGGGACATTTAATGACGGCCCTCGGGGCGAAAGTGGACCGAGTGATTATCAATGATCTCAAAAATGCGACTTATTATGCGCGCGTGATCATTCGGGTTCAAAACGAATTGCAGCAGAAAAAGATTATTGAGCTCGATGGACGACCAAGCGATTGCATCGCAATGGCCACTCAGCAGAAGGCGCCGATTTATGTGAGTCAGGATGTCTGGGACGAAGTCGACGATATGAGCGACGTTCTGCGCAAGATGGAGGAAGAGGGACTGCGGCCGGAATCAGAAACAGAAGAATAGCGCGACCTGCGATCACGCTCGTTGAACCGTTAAAAGAGTTACATCGTCAAATCGGTCTTTTTATTTAACCCTGTAACCCTTGTAACTTTTAACCTTCTTTAGTGGCTTCAGCCCAAAAGGTCCCCGTACCGCTTGTCCGCTAATTCCAGGCAACGCGCCAGAATTTCCGACGCGGTGTTGAGCTTGAACGTTTCTTCAACCAGCTCGCGACACTCAGGGATGGTCAGACTTTGCACGGCCCGCTTGACTCTCGGGACGAGGGTCGCTGCCGCGCTGAGCTCGTCCATGCCCAGACCCAGCAGGAGCGGAACGAGTGCGACATCTCCTGCCATCTCTCCGCAGACACCTACCCAGAGTTTATTCGCATGGGCCGCGTCGGCGATCATTTTGAGCAAACGCACTATTGCCGGATGTGTCGGCTCGTAAAGGTGCGCGATCTTCTCGTTCACCCGATCGACCGCAAGTGTATACTGAATCAGATCGTTTGTTCCGATACTGAAAAAATCGACCTCGGACGCCAGCACGCTGGCGCAGATCGCCGCGCTCGGGATTTCGATCATGGCACCAACTTCGAGTCGTTCAGCCATATCCATTTTCGAGTTGCGCAATTCCTCTTTGCACTCCTCGAGCACGGCCGTTGCACGGCGTAATTCATCTACTCCAGAGATCATCGGAAACATGATCTTTACATTGCCGACGGCACTGGCACGAAGGATAGCGCGCAATTGCGTCTTAAAGATTTCTACGTTCTCAAGACAAAACCGGATTGCACGCCATCCAAGAAACGGGTTCAACTCGTCGCCGATGTCTACAGTGCCGGGAGCCAATTTATCGCCCCCGAGATCAAATGTTCGAATAATCAGCGGATCGGGACAGACTCGCTCGGCAACTTTTCGATAGGTTCGATACTGTTCCTCCTCTGTTGGTAAGGTAGGCCGGTTCAAATAGAGGAACTCGGTGCGATAAAGTCCGATGCCCTCCGCTCCATTGGCTTTCACGGCATCGACGTCCTCCGGAAGTTCAATGTTTGCCGAGAGAACAATGTGACGGCCGTCGCGCGTGGTTGAGGTCGTCTCCCGCAGCTCTTTTAGTTGCGCCGTGACCCTGGCTCTTCTTGATTCGATCTTCGCGTACTGCGCCAGCGTTTCAGGCATCGGATCGAGGATTAACCAGCCGTCGTTTCCATCGAGCAGCACTTGCTGACCGGTTTCGAGTTTTGCAGTGATATCGTGCAAGCCGACTATCGCCGGGATATTCAACGAGCGCGCCAGGATTGCCGTGTGCGAGGTGCGGCTGCCGAGATCGGTCGCGATTCCCAGCACGTTCGCTCGGTCGATGCTTGCGGTGTCTGAAGGAGTTAGATTGTGCGTTACCAAAATGTGCGGCTCATCAAGGGGAATAAATGTCTTGGGAGCTTTCCCCTGCAGGTTGCGTATAACTCGTTTCGTCACGTCCTGGATGTCGAGCGCGCGCTCCCGCAGGTAAGGATCATCGATTTTATTGAGCGTCTCGGCGTAGCGAGTTGCGACTTCCTGGAAAACCCATTCCACATTGCAAAGATCGGTCTCCAGTTTGCGGAGAACTTCATCGATTAACGTCCGGTCTTCGACTACGAGCAGATGCGCATCGAAAATGGCTGCGTCCTTTGCTCCAATGGATTCTGCAATGCGCTGCTGCATTTCCAGAATCTGCATCCGCGTTTGAATAAGGGCCGTTTCAAACCGGCCGATTTCATCCGGCACTTGCGAAGACGCAATGGGGTAACGCACGACTTCATCAAACTCATCGCGCACGACATGGACCTTGCCGAGGGCGATTCCGGGCGAAACGCCAGCTCCTTCAAATCGAGTTTCTTTTGGCGTGGTGGCGCCGCTCATTCACTTGCGAGAGTAAGGCAGGTGTCAAACATTGCCAGCTTGCTCTTTGCCTTGGCGAGAACCACGCGCCGCGCCGTCGTGGCATGAGGCGACGATCCGCCCCTCAATCTTCGTTGAATCGCGCGTTGATCAGTTCTTCCAACTCTTCCATGGCCTTTTCGGCATCCGGACCCTCGCAACGAATGCGCAGCTTCGATCCCTGCCCGGCAGCAAGCATCATCAGGCCCATGATACTTTTGCCGTTTATCTCCTCGCCTTCTTTTGAAACCCAAACTTCCGAACGATGCCGGCTGGCGATGCGCACAAACATGGCAGCCGGTCTGGCATGCAGCCCGAGCCGATTGACGATCGGAATCTCTTTCTCCACCTTCTGGACAGGTGCAGCGCGGTTCGTTCTTCGATACAATAATGACATTAGGTCGCTCTTTGCTGCTCCATCAGTCCGAGTAGCTTCGCATTAAAATCAACGGCTGCATTTTGGCCCAACCCCTTCAGTTTTTCATCCATCGCTGCGACCTCAATCAAGCGCGCCATGTCACGGCCGGGTCTGACTGGAATAGTCACATGCGGGACTTTGAGACCGAGGATTTCGTAAAATTCGCGGTCGAGCCCGATCCGATCCACCTCGTCTACTTCCTGCCAGTCCTTAAGCGTCACCACGAGGTCCAGGCGCTTTTCAACTCGAATGCTGCCAATCCCGAAAACCTTCGCTACATCGATAATGCCGATACCTCGCACCTCCATGTGATTGCGGGTGAGTGCAGGCGCGGTAGCCATGAGCTCGCGTCCCTCCAGCATCGTAATCCGCGTGACGTCGTCAGCCACGAGGCTGTAGCCACGCTCTATCAATCCAAGCACACACTCGCTTTTTCCGATGCCGCTCGCGCCACGTATCAAAACGCCCACACCAAGGATGTCTACCATGCTGCCGAATTCAGTCACGGTCGGCGAAAAATCCATCTCCAAAGCAATCGTGGCAGCATTGATGAATTTCATCGTGATCATTGGAGTGCGGAACACAGCGATCTTTGCCTCTGCCGTGACGGCCAGCAACTCCGGCGCAAGATGAAAACCGCGCGACACCACCAGACAGGGGATCTTGCGCTCGCATAACTCACGAAATCTTTTCACCCGAACGGTTACTGGCAAACTTTTTAGATACGAATGCTCGGCTGCTCCCAGCACCTGAACCCGTTTCTCGGCGAAATACGTGTAGAAACCGGAGAGCGCGAGTCCGGGACGGTTAATGGTTGGCTCGCGAATTTTCCGATGGAAACCCACACGCGGTCCTTCCAACTTCATGTGGAGCTTTTCAGCGTGAGAATTGTAAAACCCTTCTACCGTGACAACTGGAACGCTTTTCTGCTGATCGCTTGTGGACGTAATCGTCTGAGTCCCGCCTCGTTCCGCCATTAGACGTAACTTCTAGCGTGAATACCCGCAATTTCCAATGAGCATCGCACGTCAAATCCGCGTAAGATTTTTTCTTTGCTAGCTTTTCCCCTGATCCAGATATCGGATTACCTTCGCGCGTTCGAGGGTGACAAGGCCGCCTCCCATCATTTGGTCGAGGACGGGAAGAAAGGCGTTCACCTTTTCCTCTGAGTCGACAATCTCGATCACCATGGGCAAGTCCATGGACAACCGCAGAATTTTTGCAGTGTGCAGATGACTTGATTTGCCAAAACCCATCGGGCCGCGCAGCACAGTTGCGCCCGCCAACTGCAACTCACGCGCTCTCAACACAATCGCTTCGTATAAAGGCCGATGCCCGTAACGGTCGCTTTCGCCAATGAAAATTCGGAGAAGGACGGCGTCTTGGGGAATGTGCATGGCTTGTATTTATTTTGGTAAGATTGTCAGAGCAAGGATGCGTCCCAACCATACCGCTGCGAGGCAGCAAGCGAATGACAGCAGCGTATTCAGGCAGGCCTTGAACCAGTCTCCATCCCGTATGAGGTCGAGCGTTTGTAAGCTGAAAGATGAAAAGGTCGTGTAACCGCCGCAAACACCGACCAAAAAGAATTCGCGAAAACGGGGTGACAGAAGAAACCGTTCCTCTGGATCTGCAAATGCGGCAAGAAAGCCGATTGCGAATGACCCGGTAATGTTCACGATCAGCGTGCCCAGCGGGAAAAACTCTCCGGCGCGTTCGGCGACAAGACCTGAAGCCCAGAATCGCGCTCCCGTCCCCAGCGCACCGCCTAGCATCACCACAAAGTAACTGAGCATACAAAAACTCCTTCCGGTTGGAAGGAGTCATCAGCTCACGCGGTTTTCCCGGCGTTCCACCAGGACGGCAAACTCCATTGCCTCGGATAAAACTTTACGCCATCCCTTTATTTTGAGCAATCAAAACATAGCCGGATCGGTCCCCACGCATTACATCTTGAAGCGTTCACCGAGATAAAGCTGACGGCTGATCGGGTCGTCGATCAGAAAATCTTTTGTGCCTTCGCTTTCTACCCGGCCATCGTAAATCAGGTAAGCGCGATCCACGATGGAGAGAGTCTCGCGCACATTGTGATCGGTGATCATGATGGCCAATCCCGATTTGCGAAGGTTCACGATAATTTGTTGTACGTCATACACTGCGATGGGATCGACGCCGCTGAATGGCTCGTCGAGCATCAACAGTTTCGGTTGTGTGACCAGCGAACGCGCGATGGTCAAGCGTCGTTTCTCGCCGCCGCTCAACGTCAGCGCGGTATTTTTCGCGACCCGCTCAATACCAAACTGGTGCAGCAGTTCATCGCAACGATTCCGCCGCTCCGCTTTACTTAGCGGAAGCGTTTCCAAAATGGCGAGGATATTTTGTTCCACCGTCATTTTCCGAAAAATCGATTCCTCCTGCGGCAGATAACCCATGCCGAGCCGGGCCCGCTTATACATCGGAAAATCTGTCACATCGGTGTCGGAAAAAATCACGCGCCCGCCATTTGGCCTGACCAGGCCAACGATCATGTAAAAACTCGTTGTTTTACCCGCGCCGTTTGGCCCAAGTAGTCCCACAATTTCGTTGGCGCGGACATGCATGTTGACCCCGTTCACCACTGCGCGTCCGCCGTAAATTTTCACCAACTCTTCAGTCGTGAGGACAATCTCCGCTTTTGTCGTGACCGGCGGAGGCCTCTTGGGTTTCGATACCGGCGCAGTTTGACTGATCATGGTTTGGGAAGAGCCGCGGGAGGCGGGGTCTGAGCGGGCGAAGCCTGAGCCGGCGAGGCTTGAGCGGGCGAGGCTTGAGAAGGACTCGCTTTGTCTTTTTTTTCCTCGTTTGGTTGCTGACGAATTTCCGTGCGGCTTGGTCCGTGCGTGGACAGCTGACTATTTTGATTAATGACCATGACCGTATCAGGACTTGTTGCCACGTGCATATTCGGTCCCTCTTGCACGCGCGGCGTTCCCCTCAATTCAACATCTCCAGTTGCAGCCGTATAAATGGCCTTATCGGCTCGGCCAACCGCACGAGTGGGCGCTCCACCCTTCGGGTCTGGCCGTTCACGCACCAGTCCAACATTTCCTTCTGCAATGGCTCTTTCCAAACTCTGGTTTTGTCCCTTTGTAATGAACACTGTCAGTTTATCAGATTGAAGATTGAAACGCGGATCGATTACCTTCACTCGGCCGCTAAAGATGCCCATGTTCTTGGTCGAATCAAAGAAAGCCTCGTCCGAGTAGATTTCCGTTGTTACCGGTTCATTCGTTTGTAACCCTGCGACGCTCGAGCCAAACAAGTTGGTAGTGGATGATTTGTCTTCCTTCTTTTTGTCTTTCGCCTTCGTTTGGACAGCTTTCTCCGCTTTCTTCGCGGGAGCCGGCGAGCCCAGGGTTGCGGCGGCAATTTGGGCTGATGAGCGCACTCCGCCCGCGCACACAAAAAACAATGCCAACGCCGACACCGCTAATTTTTTCATTCGGACGTGTCAGGTTTCGCCGTCAGATGGGATTTGTCAGTGATCACCATTTTTACGTTGCCGATCAATCGTCCAGTCTTCGAGTTCGTGTCGAATTGCACTGAATCCCCGGTGATATTGAAATCTGAGCGCCGAATTGTTGTACGCTCTTTCGAGCTCAGAACCCGGGTCTTCAAGTCAAGCACCGACGTGTTCATGTCGATTTGCAGGTCGGGCCCGCTCTGCGGTGTGTAGGTTGTAATTTTGAGATGTTGAAAGCCTATGTGCTCCTGGTCCATCCGATGGGCCGTTCCTGCTTCAAATCTGCCCCGCAGATGGCCGTTGGGATCAAAATCCGGCAACACCAGTCCCTTCGCTTCATGTCCAATGGGCAACGGGATATTGGTTAAACTTTGTTCGCCCGGTGACGCACCCGGCGTCGCTGTCGCCCGAGCTTTTCTCTTGCGGCCTTTTGACTGGGCGGAGACGTGCGGCGTCGATATCAAAACGGACAGCACGACTGATAATAACCAAGCGAGCCAGCTCCAATGCCAGGAGCGGCCGCTACGAAACGGCAGCATGAATAGCCTTTAACATGCGCAAGTGCTTCGGCAAATCGTTTAGCGGAATCTGATTGGGCCCATCGGACAACGCGCTCGCGGGATCTTCATGCACCTCCATAAAAATTCCGTCGCAGCCCGCGGCCATCGCCGCCCTGGCCAGCACCGGCGCGATAGGGCCATCGCCCGAGGTCGAATCCCCTGCCCCGCCCGGTCGCTGGACCGAATGTGTTGCGTCAAAGAGGACGGGATATCCAGCTTCACGCATCCAATAGAGCGAGCGCATATCGGCGACAAGGTTGTTGTAGCCAAAGGTTGTACCGCGTTCGGTGAAACAGAATTGTGAGTTACCGAACGCCACCAGTTTCTCGGCAATGTTTCGCACGTCCCACGGCGCAAGAAACTGACCTTTTTTAACATTAATTGCTCGACCCGTTTCCGCAGCAGCGCGGAGCAGATCGGTTTGGCGGCAGAGAAACGCCGGAATCTGTAACAGGTCGATGTTCTTGCCGGCAATCTCGGCCTCCTCGGGTGAATGGACGTCCGTTGTTACCGGGATTTCTAGCTCGCGCCCGATCGCCGAAAGAATCTCGCAGCCTTCGCGCACGCCAAGTCCGCGAAACGAACGCACCGAACTTCTATTTGCCTTATCGTATGACGCCTTGAAGATAAGATGAACATCTTCGGCGGAGCAGATCTCAGCGATCTTCTTCGCCATGCGCGACACAAACTTTTCCGACTCGATCACGCAGGGTCCAAGGATGAAGGCGGGATCTTTCCCGCCAATGATGACTTTCCCGACCTGCAATGGTTTTGACTTGGCCATCAATCTCTAAGGAAAGCAGGAACGCAGGAATTTTAAAGGGTTCCCTCCTGCTTTCCTGCATCTTTCGGTGATTTCCCTGATACAAGATCGACAATGGCAAATGGTGCATACAACCCAAGAAAGAAAAGCAGTGCGACTCCATGCATTTGCAGAAGGTATAGCGGCCGCGAATCCGAAAGAAAACTTAAGATGGAAAATGCCTCGGGTTTGTGCAGCAGAAACCCGTAGTTAAAGCCAGTCAGTTCGTCGACGACTAACGTGACCACAAAATAAAACTCCGTCCACAGCCATACCCGCACGATGGACATGGGATACGGTCTATATCGGCGAGTCAACATAAGGAACACCACGCCGATGATGATCCCGCAATGGGAGGTAAAAAAACTGATGAACCGCCAATCTGGAAAGCCATAGCTGAGATTTGGCGTAAGCACGGCTTGTAACGTGCCCCCGATGCCCCAAAAATACGCCACCTCAAACCATCGCTGGTGGCCAGTCCACATCGCCACAATTACAACGACGATGCCCCAGTCGCACATTTGCATTGGCAACATTTGCCGCCAATCCACAACACCGCGGCTGCGGATAAAGACTAAGTAAGCGATGTAGTTCAAGATCAGCACGGTTGAGAGAACGCTGATAATCATCCTCTCCAGCCGCTGCGATTTTGTACACCGCACCATTGCCGCAAGCGCGAACGGCAGCACGACTGTAAGGAAAATCACAGTGAGATGCGGCAAACCGTAGGGTTGAAATTCAGGCGCCATGCGTTGTTGTAGCGGCGGTTGTATCAGTCGCCGACTTCGATGGGAAGGCGCTCGCTACTACAAATGATCGGCAGACTCCTCAATTCACCGAATCAGCCAGAGATTGCACGGAATAACGTCGGTAACCCAGGCGATGTTGCTGGGAAGCGGTTGACTGGCTTCGCCATTTTTGTGCAGCGGCACTACAAGCAAATCCGCTTTTATTGACTCAACAAAATCCGAGGCAACCAAACCCGTGTTGCCACGAATGCACCGCGCTTCCATCGGAACCTCGGTTTCACCCGCCGCCAAAACGAACTGCTCCAGCGCCTCTTCCTCCTCGTCCCTGGTTTGAGGCTTTCCACCCTCCCCGGCATCCGCACGAATCGAGGCGCGTGCCTGATCAAACGTCGTAATGATGCTGATCACGTAAAGTCGCTCGCACGACTCGGCCGCTGCGAGCTGTAGCGTTCTTTGCAAAGCCTGCAATCCATGACTGGAAAAATCTGTGACGAAAACCATTCGACGCAGCGGATTGGGTTTTACCGCTGGTTTGGTGAAAAGCATGACTGAGCACGGCGCTTCTTGCACGAGACGACGCGCGACATTGCCGAGAAATGGATGCAACACTACCTCTTTTTCGAGCGCGCCAGCGACGATCACGTCGATCTTCTCACGATCAAGAGTACGCAAAATAGCTTCGGCTGGATCTCCCTCTTCATAATGAATTGTTGAATCGGCGGGAAGCTGTAGCTCCTCCAGTGCCTCGCGAAATTTGGCTGCTGCTTCTTCACTTCGCTTGCCCGCATAGATCACATGAAGCTCGGCACGAAAACGCTCTCGGATTCGTTTCGCTTCGGCAAGCACATGCCTGAACCGGGGAGAAAACGTGCTCGCCACGGCAATCGTTTTGTATGGCGAGTTATCGGGCATAAATTTATTAAACTCTCGCGCTCAAGGGAAATTCAGCAAGACAAAGACGGTAGCTCGGCTGGCGTGTCCCACCAATCCGCCTTTCATTTTTGAGTTCCTCTGCGAATTTTCGCGAATGCGACGTGCAATCTATCCGGGCAGCTTTGATCCGGTGACCAACGGTCACCTGGATGTAATCGAGCGTGCGAGAAAACTGTTCGACGAAGTCATTGTGGCTGTGGCTAATAATGACGAAAAACAACCGCTTTTCTCACTCCAGGAACGGCTGGATTTGCTGGCACAGACCGCCGGCAGAATCGATAGCGTGCGGATTGCTGAATTCAAAGGGTTACTCGTCGAGTTCGCCAACGCCGAAAAAGCGGGGGCGGTAATCCGCGGTTTACGAGCGGTCTCCGATTTTGAATTCGAATTTCAAATGGCACTCATGAATCGAAAACTGGATGCAGCGGTAGAAACGATTTTCTTAATGCCAAAGGAGGAATACACCTATCTGAGCTCTCGCATCGTAAAAGAAATCGCGCGCCTCGGCGGCAATGTCTCGAGCCTTGTCCCGGGTTGCGTCGCCAAAGCGCTGAGCGGGAAATTTACCTGATCAACTCCGAAAGCTTTGAGTCATGAAAGTCCATCTGAAACAGATTCCAACCCAGGGTCTGCATCTCGAAGGAGATGAGGATTGTCCAATCCAGGAAGTCGAGTCAGAAGGAATTCGTTGCGCGGGCCCTCTGCATTACGACATCGATCTCGGCGTTACGGGCGGCGGCCTATGGGCCAATGGCTCATTGTCACAGCGAGTAGAACTGCGCTGCGTGTCGTGTCTGGAAAAATTTGCGTACGAAATCCGAGTGCCTGCATTTGCTGTGCACACAGAGCTTGTCGGGCCGGAGACCGTCGATCTTACCCCATTCATGCGCGAGGACATTTTGCTCAATCTGCCGGCACATCCGCATTGCGACAGGGATGGAGATCGGATCTGTAAAGCCAGACAGCTCAAAACCCAAGAGCAGGATGCGACGCGAAAATCGGATTGGAGCGCGTTGGACAAACTAAAATTGTAACTCGCCCGTTTGTCTTTTCCTGATTTCCTGCTTTCCTA
>Ga0137403_10001013_pt1 | contig 35679 bp, 29 predicted proteins | sample CZOMad2_1_16fung_FD_122057 | JGI IMG/M metagenome (GOLD analysis project Ga0137403, IMG submission 122057) | Vadose zone soil fungal communities from Angelo Coast Range Reserve, California, USA - CZOMad2_1_16fungal (Hybrid Assembly) | ecosystem: Environmental > Terrestrial > Soil > Vadose zone... | reverse complement strand
GATGCTTCCAGCCAGGAAATGTCCGTTGTGATTCCAAAAAGATTCTCCAGCATCGGCAGCGCGCCGCCAACCAGAGTTGCAGTCAAAATTCCATTGCCGATAGCCAATGCGCTTTGGAAGCCAATCATGCCCCAATCATTCGCGGTGGGGTAAAACCAATTGATCGGCCCGACCAAACCAAACGTAAGCGACAACAGCCAGATCGCGAGTCCGACACACAAACCGGCGCGAATCAATTTGCTGCGCCGTCGCACCTGCAACGTGAGAGATACCGCGGTGAATCCGCTGATCAGACTCGTTATCAAGAGAGGCGCGTCAATTGGACCGAACAACATGCTGCTCCACAGACTGACGAAGAATGCGGCATACAGGCCGTGCTGTCGTCCCAGCAACACGCTTAGCACCAGCGGTGCAAACGCGTAAGGCGTCATTAACCCGGCCATTTCCGGCTTCAAGAATCGGTAGTTGCCGCTGTTACAAATGACCAGCAACAGTTTCGTAACGGCTAGTTGCACAAGAATCACGCCGAGGATAAGAAGAATGCGCGAGTTTTGTGCAAAACTCTTTGGTTGATTGATCCAAAGCTGCGTAATCGCGGTGCCAAGAACCAGCAGAGCAATTACAAAATTCTTCGTCGGCTCGGGTTGCTGCCCGCTGAATACAAGAAAAGCAAGGCCGCCGGCAAAACAGGCGAAGATGAAAGACTTCGCATACGGTGAGTACTCCAGATTGCGCATTAACTCACTCCGCGCCCGGCGCCGCCGCATCTTTCGCGACGCGAGTCCGCGTCTAATGAGTCGCCCGCGTTTACCGAAATCGAACATATTATTCTTTATTTGCGCGATGCCGGCGCGGGCGAGCGGTGCTGCTGGTAGGCGCCAATGATGGCACGAACGAGTTCGTGCCGCACAACATCGCGGTCAGTGAAATACACAGTCGCAATCCCCGGCACCGTTTTCAACGCCTGCAAGGCTTCGACTACACCGGACCGTTTGTTGGCCGGCAAATCAATTTGTGTGACGTCGCCCGTCACCACGCATTTCGAATTCACGCCAATTCGCGTCAGTAACATGAACATCTGTTCGGTAGTGGTGTTTTGGGCTTCATCAAGAATGACAAAGGCGTTATTCAAGGTACGCCCGCGCATATACGCCAGCGGAGCCACCTCAATCGTCTGGCGCGCAATCGCCCGCTCCATCTCCTCGGGTTCCAACATCTCACGCAACGCATCATAGAGCGGACGCAGGTACGGAGTGATCTTTTGTTCAAGGTCGCCGGGGAGAAAGCCCAGTGCTTCACCGGCTTCCACGGCGGGTCGCGTCAGAATGATGCGGGCCACCTGATCTTTCTTGAGCGCTGCGACAGCCATTGCTACGGCGAGGTAAGTTTTGCCAGTGCCGGCAGGCCCGATCCCGAAGACCACGTCGTACTTTTGAATTGCCTCCACGTACGCCCGCTGGTTTGCGCTTCGCGCCACAATTGGCGGTTTGCGCGGTGACGTTGTGATCTTCGTCGAAACGATGTTGCCGAGATTTTCATCGTGTTCTTCGGTCACGGCCTTGAGCGCGTAATTAAATTCGTGCCTTTGAATGTCCACGCCTTGCTGCCGCGCTCTTTCGAGCTGATCGAACACCTGCTGCGCTTTATCCACATGACTTCGATCTCCTTCCAGTTTCACCCAGCCCTCACGCGTGGTCACCTTCACACCAAGCGAGTCCTCGAGGTTCTTCAAAAGTTTGATGTCATTGGCGTAGAGCGACTGCAAAGCGCGTGGGCTCTCAAACTGCAAAGTGCGCGTTTCACTCATTGCTCAAGGAGGGGCGGCTTGCCAGCCGTCGCGGCGACCGGAAAGTTCCCGTTCCTTGTTGGTGCGAGATTCGAACCACTTTGTTAACGGAAACCGTATACCAGCGCCCAATGGGTCCGCTCCTCTGGCGATTCCTCAACGCTGACTATGATGAAGTAGCTGCCGGTAGCTTTTGGAATGACGTGTGCCGCCGCAAAGTGGCCTTTTTCCCATCCGTCTGGTTCTTCCGCAAGCTTTCCGTCCGAATCATAAACGTGAACGGAAACCTTTGCCCGATCGACTTCCGTTCCCAACCAAAACCAATATTCATTCCCTTTGAACAATTGCTGCCGCACTGCTTTTTTTTCACCCGAGGCAAGATCGCCTCCCCAGTAATCCTCACGAACCTGGAATCCTTGTTTGACATATGGTTCGGCCGCCTGAAGAGCGAACGACTGTGCATCATCCACGGACCCGAAAATCGCGGGCTGCAGTGCCATGAGCGCCAACAGCAAAGAGCCCATGCGGAACGCAATTTTCGCGAACTGTTTCATGGAAATTCTTAGTCCCTCGTCACGATGCCATGGCCGAGGCGCGTTGTGATCTCATTAACTTTCTTTACTGATTCAGCAGGAATGTGCCGATTACCGACGTCTATCAAAGGTTTCACCTCGACGAGAGCGTCTTGAATTTGACGGATGATCGGGACATTAAACTCGGGCATACCCTGCAGCCTTGTTTGAAAATAGGAAAGTAAATCTGGCTGATGGAGCAGCTCGGCGCCATCACTGGAAAAATGCTCCTTCACTACCGAGGTTAACACTTCGGTGCCACGCAGCCACCCGCCCAAGCTGACAAGCTGCGACAATTTTTCATCATGCACCTCGTTCATTGCCTGTTGCACGCTGTTTTGTGTGCGATCCAGCTCCTGCCGCACATTTTCCCAATTACGCTTGTCTGCAGCCTCGATGATCGCCTTCGCATGTGGGGTGATTGAATTTCCCACGCCGATTCCTTTGGCCAGCGCCAGGACGCGCTGCCCAATCTCTTTTACCGTCGCTGCGTCTTCCGCTTGCACGGCAATGAAGCCATCAGCGATCACTGTCCCAAGTAAAAGAGCGATGCGCGGCCTCTCGGTAAAATTCGGCCCTTTGTCGCTACGGACGTGTTGTTTCCAATTCACCGCGCCCAGTTTATTCAGCGCCCCGAAGATTTCGTTCGGCAGTGGCACAACAACGTCTTCAACAGTGGTCGATAATTGTTTAATATCGATGTGCTGTGGTGCTTGGGCGGCACCTGCACACATCACGAGCCCACAGAGTACACCTACGCCTAACTTAAGATGTCTGGTAAACGGAATCATTTGGCACTTTCGACTGTTGATTTCGGCTTCGTATTCAGGATTAATGGAGCGAACTTTAACCGGAACGGCTGTCGTACACAAATCGCCGCTGAAAACAATTTGACTCACGTTAATCGAACCACCTCGCTGCCCCGGTCGCATCGCTACCTGCATGTCATATGGATCTGAACCGACTAGAGCAACTTCTCGACCGCGCGCCTTCGAGACGGATAACAGTAATCGGCGATCTGATGCTCGATGAATTTGTGTGGGGCAAAGTTGGCCGTATTTCGCCCGAGGCACCGGTTCCGGTTGTACAGGTAACCGGAGAATCCTTCTATCCCGGAGGCGCTGCGAACGTCGCGCGAAACCTGCGCGAGTTTGTGGATCACGTCGCGATCATTGGTTTGATCGGGCAAGATCGCAGTGGCCAGCAACTCAAGGAACTATTGGCGGGACAAAGAATCGATGTCTCGAATGCGATTGAAGACGAAGCGTTTCGCACGATTCTGAAAACGCGCATCATCGCGCTTCATCAACAGGTTGTCCGTGTTGATCGCGAACAGTTTACCGGGCTGTCGGCAGAGCAAATTCAACAAGTCGTGGCGGCCGTCCGACAAGACATTCCAGACACGGACGCGATTATCTTCGAAGACTACGGCAAGGGTTTCTTGTCAACCGAGATGGTTTCACAAATCGCAGGCGTTGCGCGCTCGACCGGCAAGATCGTCGCGGCTGATCCCAATCCCGAGCATCTAATGGACTGGCATGGTGCCACGGTGGTCACACCAAATCGGGCAGAAGCTTTTCTCGCTGCCGGTATTCCCGTGCGCGATCCGAATACTGTTCCGCCGCACGACGTCGACCTCCGTCGCGTCGGAGAAACACTTCTTAAGAAATGGGACACTAAATATGTTCTCATCACGCTCGGCGAACACGGGATGATGCTTTTTCAGAAGAACGAAGCGCCGCATTATATTCCAACCAAGGCACGACAGGTTTTCGATGTTTCGGGCGCCGGCGATACTGCCATTGCGCTCTTTACCCTTGGACTCGTCTGCGGAGCGACTCCCATCGAGGCAGCGGAAATCGCCAACCACGGAAGCGCAGTTGTGGTTAGCAAACTTGGAACGGCTACCGTGACGCGAGATGAACTTATCGCCAGTTTCCGACAAGACAGCGAAGATGAGTGATGCGCTGTTACCTGCAGTCTTTGTAGATCGCGACGGTACGATCATGCAAGACGCCGATTATTGTTCAGACCCACAACAAGTGAAGATCTTCCCTCGGGTCGCCGAAGCCTTGAGGTTTTTGAAATCGAAAGGGTTCAAACTCATCATTGTCACAAACCAGAGCGGAATCGGTCGCGGTTTCTTCACGATCGAACAATACCGAGCGGTCGAAGCGGAGGTTCTGCGCCAGCTTGGGGATGGTCTGATCGACGCGACCTATTTTTGTCCCGACGTTCCCGGACAGCGTTCCAGTTGCCGAAAGCCCGCGCCGGGAATGATCGTGGAGGCCACCCGCGAACACCAAATCGACCTTGGACGGTCATTTTTGATTGGTGACAAAGAGATTGATGCCGAGTGCGGCCGTAACGCCGGCGTACGCACCATCCGTGTTCGAACCGGATTTGACCACGAGACCTCTGGCAGCATGGCAGATTGGGTCGCCGAAGATTTGCTGGCGGCGACGCAGATTATTTTAGACCAGACTCATGATCGCGACGTGATCCCAAGCCGCAACGATGGCGACGGACCTTCACATCGCTGATCGATTATGCGAGTAACGTTGACATGCTATCAGCGAAGACGTCAGGCCCCTCGCTTTGCTCCGGATGACAAGGTCTCTGATGAAATGGCAATCAGTAGTCATTCGTCTTAATGAATAGGGCGGTGGGCATAATTCCAGCGCGCTGGGGTTCCACGCGTTTTCCGGGAAAACCATTGTATCAGATTGCTGGTAAGCCGCTTTTGCGTCGTGTGTGGGAGCGTTGCCGGCGCGCAAAAAAACTGGACGCGCTGATCATTGCTACTGACGACATGCGTATCGCCGAGGCCGCTTTCGATTGGGGCGCCTCGGTGGCTTTAACGTCGCCGAAACACCATAGCGGGACCGATCGGGTGGCCGAAGTAATATGCGATGCGAAACGCTTCCGATTCGTCATTAACATCCAAGGCGATGAACCGTTGGTCGATCCAGGTTTAATCAACAAGATCGTCGAAAAACTCCGCTCGAATCGCAGAATCGACATCGTTACGGCCGCACATCCCTTCACCGATGCAACCGAAGCAAAATCACCGCACCAAAACAAAGTCGTCGTCGACCGAAATAATTGCGCTCTTTACTTCTCACGAAGCCTTATCCCCTACCCCGCCGACCGTTCCCATCTTCGCCATCTGCGGCACCAGGGCATTTACGGTTTTCGCCGCGATGCGCTGCTCCAATTTGTAAAATGGAAACCGACTCCGCTGGAGCGCGCCGAGTCGTTGGAGCAATTGCGCGCATTGGAAAATGGTGTAACAGTTCATGTGCTCATCACCAGACATGGTTCGCCTGGCGTGGATACGCTGGCTGACGCAAAAGCGCTGGAGCAAAAACTCGCTCGTGCGCAACGGAGTGCTCGCTCCAGATGAAATACATTTTTGTTACTGGTGGCGTGGTCAGTTCGTTAGGCAAGGGCTTGACCGCGGCCTCGCTCGGCACGTTGCTCGAGGCGCGCCGGATACGCGTTGTTCTTCAAAAGTTCGATCCTTATCTTAACGTCGATCCCGGGACGATGAACCCATTCCAGCACGGGGAAGTTTACGTGCTCGACGACGGCGCTGAGACGGATCTCGATCTTGGGCATTACGAGCGCTTCACCAATTGCGTCCTCACCCGACACAACAACCTGACCAGTGGGCAGGTTTACGAGACAGTGATCTTAAAGGAGCGGAGGGGCGATTATCTTGGCAAGACCGTGCAGGTAATCCCGCATGTTACTGATGTGATTAAGGATCGAATCCGGGAACTGTCCGACGAAAGTAAGTACGACGTGGTTATCACCGAGATCGGCGGTACGACCGGCGACATTGAAGGTCTTCCATTTATCGAAGCAATCCGGCAATTCATTCTCGAAGTCGGTCCGCAAAACGTGGTGAACATGCACGTCACACTTGTTCCGTACATCAAAGCCGCGCACGAGTTAAAAACAAAACCGACACAGCAAAGCGTAGCCAAGCTGCGCGAGATCGGCTTGCAGCCACAGGTGTTAATTTGCCGCACGGAAAGGCCGCTAGATCGCGATGTGCGTCGCAAATTATCGATGTTCTGCAACGTTTCCGAAAAGGCCGTGGTCGAGGAGCTCGACGTCGAGCACACGATTTACGAAGTGCCTTTAACTCTGCATGCTGAAGGACTTGACCAACTGGTATGCGACCTTTTGCATTTGGAAACGCCTGCGCCTGATCTGGCAGACTGGCGGAAATTCGTCGAGTGGGTCGTCAGTCCAAAACGGCGCATCAAGATCGCAGTAGTCGGCAAATACATGGAGGTCCGCGATGCTTACAAGAGCATCTACGAATCACTCACACACGCTGCCGCGAGTGAGGACTGCGGAATTGATCTAAAACTTATCGATGCGGAATCGCTGGAGCAGAGCGTCGACGCCCAATTAAAAGATGTGGATGGCGTTCTGATTCCTGGCGGATTTGGCGTGCGCGGAGCTGATGGAAAAATCAATGCTGCGCGTTATGCGCGCGAGCGCAAAATTCCCTATCTCGGTCTTTGTCTCGGCATGCAGGTGGCGACGATTGAATTCGCAAGGAATGTCTGCGGAATCAAAGACGCGAACAGCACCGAGTTCGACAAGGACACTACAGAACCGGTCATTTCGTTGCTGGAAGAGCAACGCGGCGTCCGTAATAAAGGTGCAAGCATGCGGCTGGGCACATGGCCAACTAAGATTGTCCCAGGCACGCTGGCGGAAACAATCTACGGCGAGACAGAGGTAACCGAGCGGCACCGCCACCGATACGAGTTCAACATGAAATATCGGGATCGAATGAACGCAAAAGGCTTTGTGATTTCAGGAACATCACCGGACGGCGCCCTCGCTGAATTGATCGAGCTTCGCGGCCATCCGTATTTTGTCGGCTGCCAGTATCACCCCGAGTTTCAAAGCAAACCAAATCAGCCCCATCCGCTGTTCAAAGGATTCATTCAGGCGTGTCTCGGGCGACAGACTAGCCGCGTGACGCACGCTCGAGCCGATCAAGAATCGCCGCTCCGAGCCCGTGACCGGGAACTCGTTCCGCAACAATAAGGTCAAGGCCAAGCGCATCTAGCTCCCGCAAGTAACGGAAGAGATTTGTTGCGGCCTCGCGTAGGTCCTCGCGGGCGCTCAAGTGACGGATTGTGGCAAACTTCACGGAGCGGCGGTCTCCACTTCGCCGCTGGGCGATTTGGAGATCACCGTTTTTTGGTGCATTCCACGCCAGCAATCCGACCCGCTTATTTTTCGCCGGCGAAAATGACTTCGCATTCTCAATCAGGCGCAACGGTGTTTTCGGCGCATAATGCAAGGGAAATTGTCCCGGTGCCGAGATGTTCCGTGTCGGCAATGCGACGATATTGGTCTCCGCAAATTCCGATAATTGCTCGGCAGTAATCGGCCCGCGACGCAAGATATCGATGCTGTTTGCGCGCAGACTCACAATTGTCGATTCAACTCCGTGGTCCGTGGGTCCTGCGTCGATGATCAGCGGGATTCGTTCGTCAAGTTCATCGAGCACGTGTTGCGCTGTCGTCGGACTTACCCGGCCGAAACGATTTGCGCTCGGCGCGGCAAGCGGTTTTCCAAACAGCCGAACCATTTCGGTAAAGACTGCATGCTCGCTGATGCGCACCGCGACGGTAACAAGACCCGCAGTAACGATTTCAGGAACGATCCCGCGCTTCGGCAAAACTATCGTGAACGGCCCCGGCCAGAATCTGTGGGTTAGTTTTGAGATCAGGTGTTGATCGTGCTCCGGCAGGTGGGCAATTTTGTCGAGCCACTCGCGGTTCGGTAGATGAACGATCAAGGGATCGAAGCGGGGTCGTTCCTTCGCTTCAAAGATTTTCGCAACAGCGATTGGGTTCAACGCGTCAGCAGCGAGTCCGTAAACTGTTTCGGTGGGAAGCGCGACGATTTCGCCTTTGCGCAACAGTTCAACCGCCGCAGCGCGGTCGGTTGAAATCACTGTTTTCACTTTGGCAACTTCACAGCAAGCAAGCTGTCGCTTTGCTTCCTGCGAAACGCTTCGACGTTCTTGCGAATCTTTTCATCCGAAAGCGCGAGAATCGCAGCCGCGAGAAGCGCTGCGTTTTTTGCGCCTGCCTCGCCTATTGCCAATGTACCAACGGGAATACCACCCGGCATTTGAGCAGTGGATAAGAGAGAGTCGAGTCCTTGAAGTTTTGACTGAATTGGAACACCGAGAACGGGTAGCCACGTATGAGCAGCAATGACTCCGGCCAAATGCGCTGCGCCGCCAGCGCCGGCGATGATCACTCGCAATCCGCGATCGGCAGCTTTTCGCGCGAAATCTGCGGTCGCATCAGGGGTTCGATGAGCAGATAGGACGCGCGCTTCATTCGGCACGCCGAGATCATCGAGCGTTTCCACCGCGTGGCGCATCGTTTCCCAGTCCGATTTGCTGCCCATGATAATAGCGACAATAGGGTTAGTTTGAGCCATGTGAATTCGCAGAAAGCTAACAGCTTCCCCTACAGGATTCTAGCTTCAGCGCAATCGCGGCTGATTTGGAAATTGCCTTTGCTCATTGATATTGTTGCATGAAGATGACCGACAAGTCGGTCGTTCTCATCGGCATGATGGGCGCGGGAAAATCGGCCGTTGGACGTTGTCTGCAGCGACGAACGAAGCTGGCCTTGCTCGATGTTGACGACATCATTGCGTCGAAATTCGGCGCGTCGATCGGCGAGATCTTTTCAAAATATGGCGAGCAAGCCTTTCGTGAAGCGGAAACTCAAGCGCTTCGCGGGCTGACAACGACGGAACAAACGATCATCGTCACGGGCGGCGGAATCGTATTGCGTAAAGAGAATGTAGATTTCCTAAAACGGCTGGGCGTCCTCGTGTGGCTGGACGGGAAGGAAGCAACGCTTTTCGAACGTGCCTCGCAAGCGAGGACTCGGCCGCTGCTGCAAGGCGAGAATCCACGAGAGGCGTTCGCGCAAATGGTACATGCGCGGCTGCCACTTTACGCCAAAGTCGCACATATTCGCGTCGACACCTCGGTGCTTACGGATGATGAAGTTGCGGTGGCAATTTTGAGTAAGCTTAGAAGAATTGGCACAATTAGAGAGTAGAACCACTGATCGCGCGTATATAATGGCTATTCAAACTTCGAGAGCGGAATTGAAGGCACAGCTCGTGTCGTATGTTCAACGGATTGGTTTCAATTCGTGTCGCATAGCGGCTTGCAGGGCGCCGGCGCATGCAACGGAATTTCGCGAATGGCTGCGGGAAGGCGAACATGGCGAAATGAATTACATGGAGCGCGGCGAAGAGAAACGCTGCGATCCACAGAAAGTTCTGCCCGGCGCGCGATCGATCGTTGTGTTGGCGCTGAATTATTTTCAGGGTGAAGAAGAACGGCCGTCATCCCGACCAGTCGGGACTACAGGACGAATTGCACGGTACGCTTGGGGCGACGACTACCACGATGTGATCGAGGCAAAGCTCGATAAAATCGACTGGTTTCTTCGCCGCTTCGGTGGACAGCAAAAATGTTATGTCGATACCGGCCCTATTTTGGAACGCGACCACGCTGCGCAAGCTGGTATCGGCTGGCATGGTAAAAATACAATGTTAATCGATGAAACGCTCGGGACCTGGTTCTTTCTTGCTGAAATTTTAACGACGCTCGAATTGCCGCCGGATCAACCAGTCTCCGATCGTTGCGGAACGTGTGACCGCTGCATCAATGCTTGTCCGACTGGCGCAATCACAGCTCCGCATCGACTCGATGCACGCCGCTGCATCTCTTATCTGACGATTGAGTTAAAAGGGCCGATTCCGCTGGAGCTTCGCCCGCTTATCGGAGATCGAATTTTCGGTTGCGACGATTGTCTGGATGTCTGTCCATGGAACCGGTTCGCGCATATTTCCCACGAAACAGCTTTCTCCGCACGGCAATCGACGATCGGCATGTCGTTGCGGGACTATTTGGAACTGACTGAAGCCGCCTTCCGCGAGGTTTTCAAAAATTCACCGATTAAACGAATCAAGCGTCGCGGCTTTCTGCGCAATGTGTGTGTCGCGTTGGGTAACGCAGGTGACGCGTCTGATCTTCCAGCGCTCGAACGCGCCGCAACCGATCCGGAACCCCTGATCGCAGAGCACGCCGCTTGGGCCATTCAGCGGATTCTGGAACGGAGTCGAGCATCATTTACCCGAACTTTGCTGAATCCAAGCGCACTATTCACTGCATCTCATCGTTGACCGTTGTGAACAGGTGCGTTTTCCGAACGTCCAAAGTGAGATAGTTTCCCTCCCGCTAAGCCAGCATCGTATGCATCAAGCCTTGACCGCTCCTCCAGCTGCCCAAGAGGTGAAAAGGCGGCGCTTGCGTCGCAGGCGTTACATTGTTTTCGGCTCGGCTGGGGCGGTCTTGCTTCTGACCGTTGGACTGTTCGTTGCAAGCAAACGCGAGAAGCCGATTCCGGTAACAACTGAGAAGGCCGTGCGCAAAACGATTCTGCAAACAGTCTCGGCGACGGGCAAAGCGCAACCCGAGACGGAAGTGAAGATTTCGCCGGAAGTGGCGGGCGAAATTATCGAACTGCCGGTTGAAGACGGAAAGTCGGTCAAGAAGGGCGATCTCCTGGTGAAGATCAAGCCGGATTCGTACAAGGCGTTGCTCGAACAACAGGAAGCGGCGATCAGCGCTGCCAAAGCAACCAATCTTCAGCAAAAGGCGACGATGGTGAAGACGGAGCAGGATCTAAAGCGGGCCGAGGACATGTACGCCAAAAAGACGATCTCAATCCAGGAGTTTAACGCCGCGCAAGCGGCGTCGGACGTGGCGAAGAACACCTACGAGAGTTCGTTGCACGAAATCGAACGCGCCGAGGCCGGCTCGAGCCAGGCACGCGATCAACTTTCCAAGACAACGGTGTATTCGCCGATCGATGGGACGGTGACAATTTTGAACAGCAAACTCGGTGAGCGAATCGTGGCGACGGGACAATTCGCCGGCACCGAAGTGATGCGTGTGGCCGATCTCAATCACATGGAAGCGCGGGTGGACGTTAACGAGAACGACGTGGTGAATGTGAAAGTAGGCGACAAGGCGAATGTGAAGATCGACGCTTATGGGGATCGCAAGTTCCACGGCAGCGTTTACCAGATCGCCAACACCGGAAAGACAACAGGCGCAGGCACGCAGGAAGAGGTGACTAACTTCGAGGTCAAAATTCGAATCGAAGGTCACGATGTGACATTGAAGCCGGGATTGAGCTGCACGGCGGATATTGAAACCAATGTCGTGAAGGACGCCGTAGCCGTCCCAATGCAAGCGGTCACGATCCGAACCGGCGATAGCAATTTGAGCCCGGAGGAAATCGAAAAGAAAAAACAAAAGGCCGCGGCACGCGACAAAGGCGACAACAATGCCGAGTTCGTGAACCAAAAACAGGAAAAGGCTGCGCAGAGAGAAGAGCGCGAAAAATTGTCCAAGGTTGTGTTTCTGAAAAAGGGAAGCAAAGCGCAGCTGGTCAAAGTCACGACCGGAATTTCGGACGACACCTACATGGAAATCAAAAGTGGCGTACAGCCAGGTGATGAAGTGATCTCGGGAAGCTACAGTGCGATCAGTCGAAAATTGAAGGAAGGCGCCAAAGTTACTTACGACAAAGAAATGTCGAAGTAATTGGCGATCTTGCGATGGAGACGTGCAATTCCGTTAGCCCGGTTGGCCCGCTCGTCATCCACATTGAAAACATCACGAAGGATTATGTGATGGGAGAAGAAATCGTGCGCGCATTGCGCGGCGTTTCGTTGCAAATTCATCGCAATGAATACATCGCGATCATGGGTCCGAGCGGCAGCGGGAAATCGACACTGATGAACATGCTGGGTTGTTTGGACACGCCGACCTCGGGTCGCTACGAATTCAACGGCAGGAACGTGGCCGAGATGAACGACGACGAACTCGCGGCGATTCGAAATCGCGAGATCGGGTTTGTGTTTCAAACATTCAACCTGCTGCCAAGATCGACATCGCTGCGCAATGTCGAGCTGCCGCTCATCTACGCCGGGATCGATCCGGAGACGCGCGAGGAACGAGCGGCGGAAGTCCTGGCCGATGTCGGCTTGGGCGATCGGATTCATCATAAGCCTAACGAGCTCTCGGGCGGTCAGCGCCAGCGCGTGGCTGTCGCGCGTGCGCTTGTGAACAGGCCCTCCATCATTTTGGCTGACGAACCGACTGGCAACCTCGATTCCAAGACCGGCGAAGAGATCATGGCACTGTTCGAAGATTTGTATCAACGCGGGAACACGATCATTCTCGTCACGCACGAGCGCGACATTGCCGCACATGCGCGGCGCACCATACACTTGCGGGATGGTTTGATCGAAAGCGACCACGCCGGATTTATTCCGGAAGTCGACATGGCTACCGTCGGTTAAAATCGACATGAAACGTTTTCTCTACGAACTGGGCGAGAGTTGGAAAATCGCGGTGGCGCAAATGCGGTCGAACATGACCCGCTCAACTCTCACCGCGCTCGGCGTCATCATTGGGATTGTCGCGGTGACGCTAATGGGAACGGCGATCGGCGGGATTTCCATCGGTTTCGATAAGAGCATGGCCGTGCTCGGGGATGATGTGCTCTACGTAACGCAATGGCCATGGAAGCCGGTGGACGATTGGTGGAATTATCGCGACCGGAAAAAAATCAAAACGGAATACGCCGAGCCGCTCAATCGGATGATTGAGAAAACGCCGAACTCGAATCTCATCGTCGCCGTGCCGACCTCGAATGTGTTTCGCTCGATCAAATACGGCGGCAATCAAGTGGACAACGTCTTCGTGCTCGGGACGACTTCGGATTTCATCGTAACATCGACTATCGATTGCAAAGAAGGCCGCTTCTTCAGCGAGATGGAATCGCGCGGCGGCGCCAGCGTTGTGGTGATTGGCTACGACGTGGCGGATGCGTTGTTTCCCTCGGAGAGTCCGATCAACAAGTCCGTTTTGATCAACGGCCAGCTCTTCAGGGTGGTCGGCGTAAACACGCGTCAGGGAACATTCCTTGGTTTGTTCAGCTGGGATTCGATGGTGGCGATGCCCTTGGGCGCATTTAATAAATACTTTTCCACGAACACGGAATCGGATGTCCGCGTGAAACTAAAAGACAAAACGAAACTGGCCGACGCGAAAGACGAGCTCACCGCTTTGATGCGGCGCGTGCGCGGTTTGGCACCGGAAAAGAAAGACGACTTCTCAATCAATGAACAGCAGGCATTCAAGAGTACGCTCGATCCGATAAAAAATTCGATCGCCGTCGCGGGATTGTTCATCACCGGGCTTTCATTGTTTGTCGGCGCAATCGGCATTATGAATATCACGTTCGTGAGTGTGAAGGAGCGGACAAAGGAGATTGGGACACGTAAAGCGCTGGGTGCACGGCGGCGCACAATCTTGTTGCAATTTCTCATCGAATCGACTGCGCTCTGTCTCCTGGGCGGATTGATCGGACTCACGTTTGCCTACGTGATGTGTTTTGGAATCGGAAAAGCATTTCCATCGTTCCCAATTAATTTTTCGGCCGGTCTTGTGATCGCGAGCATGATCGTTTCGGTTATGACCGGACTTATTTCCGGGTTCGCGCCAGCGTGGACGGCCTCGCGCCTCGATCCGGTAACAGCATTGAGATACGAGTAAGATCGACATGTTGTTTAGCGAGATGATCAAAATGGCGCTGGGTTCGCTCGGCGTGAATAAGCTGCGCTCGAGCTTGACGATGCTCGGGATCACAATCGGCGTCTTCTCGGTTATCTCCGTCATGACTGCGATCGGTGCCTTGCAATATGCGATCGAAAACGGGATCAGTTTTCTCGGCTCGAACATTTTTCAATTCGCGAAATATCCGGCGAACGTGAGCGCGAGCGGCGACGTCCGAGAAAAGTATCGGAACCGTCGCAACATCACTTACCAGCAGGCGTTGCATTACTACCGGCTGATGGAGGGCGAGGCGCGCGAGATTTGCCTGAAATGTTTCGCCTACGAAGTGAAGGGACAGGCTGTTTACAACGGCGTGAAAACGACCCCGAGTCTTCTCGTCGTGGGATCGAATCGCAGTTTCCTAACGGCGAATGCGTTCACGCTAGGTTACGGCCGCAATCTTAACGACGAAGACGTCGATCTTTCACGTCGTGTCATCGTCGTCGGAAAGACGATCGAGAAACGGTTGTTTCCGCATGAGACACCGATCGGCAAAATTATTCGGATGACTGGTCACACCTACACCATCGTCGGCGTGCTCGCTGAAAAGGGAACCGCGTTTGGTCAAAGTCAGGATGATATTTGCATTATGCCAATCACGCGGTTCTTCGAGGACTTCGGCGAAGCCAAACGCACGGTTAACATCGCCACGCAGGCCTTTTCGGCCGACACCTACAATCGGGTCTTCGACAAAGGCGTCAGCGCGATGCGCATCGCGCGCGGTTTGCAGGCGAACCAGGAGAATGATTTTGAGATTTATTCCAACGACTCGCTCAAGAGCGCGTTCGTGAATGTCGCGGGCATTGTGCGCATCGGCGCCTTTGTTATCAGTTTCATCGCGCTCCTCGCTGCGGGAATCGGCATCATGAACATCATGCTGGTGAGCGTCACCGAACGGACCAAGGAAATTGGTGTGCGCAAATCGATCGGCGCGCGTAGCCGCGATATTTTGCGGCAGTTTCTGACCGAGGCCGTTTTCATTTCCGAGGCTGGCGGTGTGCTGGGAATCATTCTCGGAATCGTCGCCGGCGATCTGCTGGCAGCATGGCTCAAAGTCGACCTGATTTTCCCTTTCGGCTGGGCAATTGCCGGTCTTCTTGTCTGCTCAGCAATCGGTATCGGCTTCGGTTTATATCCAGCGTATCGCGCGGCTAATCTCGATCCGATCGAGGCCCTCCGCTACGAATGAGAATCGCATTCAGCAGATGCGTCGATGAGCGAAGAAGAAAACAACCTATGATCTCTTCAATTGCGCTTTCAGCGCTGGGTTAGATGGCGCACTCGGATTCCTGAGGCGATGCCCCAGCCTATCATGAGACCGCGACTTTATCGCTAAACGGCGAGCAGCGTCTCTGCCTAATTTTTAGTCCAAGCCGAGTGCCTTAAATGTCGCGTCGACGTGTTTGAAATGCATGTCGAGCGAGCAAAACCGGTCGACTTCCGACGCTGAAAGCTTCGAAGCGATTTCCGGTTCGCGTTTTGCGTTTTCGGCAAATGTCCCCTCGCCCTTCCACGTTTTCATCGCGGCGCGTTGCACGGCTTCGTACGCGCTCTTCCGCTCCGCGCCCGCCCGTGTAAGTGCGAGCAAGATCGATTGGCTGAAATACAGGCCCTTCGTCAGAGCGAGGTTTTGCGCCATTCGCTCCGGATAAACCTGCAATTTTTCGACGATGTCTCGCAATTTCGCGAGCATATAATCAAGCAGTATGCATGAGTCCGGCAGAATGATTCGCTCGGCGCTCGAGTGACTGATATCGCGCTCGTGCCATAGCGCCACGTTCTCCAACGCAACCACCGCGTTCCCGCGAATCACACGCGCTAGACCACTCAAACGCTCGCTTGTGATCGGGTTGCGCTTGTGCGGCATGGCCGAACTGCCTTTTTGGCCTTCGCCGAAAAACTCTTCTACTTCGAGAACTTCCGTGCGCTGGAGATGACGGAACTCTGTCCCCCAACGATCGATGCTGGAGGCAATCACGGCGAGCGTAGTCATGAATTCCGCGTGGCGATCGCGCTGCACGATCTGGGTCGAAAGCGTTGCCGGTTTTAATCCGAGCTTCTCGCAAACCGTGCGCTCAATCTTTGGATCGATGTGCGCATGCGTCCCAACCGCTCCGCTGATTTTGCCGATACGGATACGCTCGCGCGTTTGGGTGAGCCGCTCCTTGGCGCGTCCGAATTCGTCAAACATGAGCGCGAGCTTCAACCCGAACGTGATCGGCTCGGCGTGCACACCGTGACTGCGCCCGATCATGGGGGTCATTTTGAACCGGCGCGCCTGTTTGGCGATTGCCGTTCGCAGTGAATCCAAATCGTCGAGGAGAATTTTGCACGACTCCGTCAGCTGGACGGCGAGAGTCGTATCCAATAAGTCCGATGACGTCAAACCTTGATGGATCCAGCGCGATGCCGGGCCGACTGATTCAGCTACGTTCTCGAGAAACGCGATGACGTCGTGGTTCGTGCGCTGTTCGATCTCCAAGATCTTAGGGATTGAAAATCGCGCCCGCTTCCGAATTTCCGCAGCGTCCTCCTTTGGAATCTGGCAAAGGTCCGCCATCGCCTCGCAGGCCAGCACCTCAATCTCCAGCCAGATCTGGAACTTGCGTTCGTCCGACCAGATTTTGCTCATTTCTGGCCGGGAATAACGGTCGATCACTGCGTTAAGATAAAAGCGACCGACTTACGAGAAAAGTGTTTTGTTGATGCGGTCGCTGCTTCAGCCTCGACCCGTTGGCATGAAAACGAAAGGCCGCTGACGACAGCGGATAACTACAGTACGACCTCCATCGAATTCGAGGTGCCGCGGTGGATCACCCGCGGAAGGCTAACAGACGCGAGCGCGCAGGAAACGCCCGTTGTCGTGCAACCGCACCCGACCGCTGGCAAGAAGATCGGCGACCGTTGCTACCGTCTCCCTGCTGCTGTTAGTGCAGGAACTCACTGCCAGGATGAGATCACCCAGCGAAAGCCTGCTGCGCGCCTTTAGAATTTGCCGATTTCTTTTCATATTGCGTCCGTTTCTTTCGAAAGCAGTTCCGGTGCCATTCCCCATTGCGAATATCTCCTCCATAAATACCATGCAGTTATTCACTCCTTGTGCACTTTAGAACTGACCGCCGAGCGACACTTTTGTTCAATTTTCAAACACAAAATGTTGCGCGCAGGCTTTTACCGAGAGGGGGCAACGTTTAGTTGGGCGGCGGCACCAAGGACAGACGGCTTCTCAGCCATCTGAGGGGACACGACGGTTTGGAATCCGGCTCTCCTTGCCGTGTTTACGCGCCGGAACGCGGCTTGGTCAGCCGCATCACAACAAAATACAGAACGCACAACACCAGCACGGCTGCGACGATGAGATGCGATTTCGCTTTCAGTGCCAGGGCCATTCCCGCCGGATCCCGCAACATCTCGGGCGTGATTACCGTTTGTCCAAACCAGGCCAGCACCCCACACCACAGAGCCGAGCCGACAATCGTCATTACGCTGAAAGTGGTGAAGTTCATCCGAACGATGCCTGCGGGAATCGAGATCAGGTGGCGGACAACCGGGAGCAGCCGCGCAAAAAAAACTCCACCGGCTTCGTAGCGGGCGAGCCAATGCTCGGCCCGTATTAATTTTGATTCGCTAATCATGAAAAGGCGGCCCCATTTCACGATGACCATGCGCCCCAGCAAAAGTGAGACCCAATAAGTCATGCTCGCCCCCAGCCACGAGCCAAACGTGCCCGCGGCGATCACTCCCCACACATTGAATCTTCCCTGCGTGGCAAGAAACGCCGCCGGCGGAATGACAATTTCACTCGGCACGGGAAAGATGGAACTTTCCATTGCCATGAGGAGGATGATGCCAGGATAACCCCATTCCTGAACCCAGCCGAACCAGATTTGCAGTAGATGATGCATATTGTCATTCCGAGCCCTTCGACTACCCTCACGGCAAGCTCCGTTAAGGGAATCTCTCGATTCGAGCCGAATGAATTCGCCTTAGTTCAGTCTAAAATCCGCAATCCGCAATTCGAAAATCAAATGTCGATTTATCGGCGTGTTCTCCGCTACTACCGGCCGTTCTTGAGGCAAACGATCTTCGGATTGTGCCTGGCGATTATCGGCACAGGCCTGAACCTGCTCAAGCCGTGGCCATTCAAGGTCATCGTTGACGACTTTCTGCGTGCAGGATCAGCGATCCGCGCAGACTGGCGCAAGTGGGTTCTGCTGCTGTGTCTGGCGCTAATCGGTATCCAGCTCCTTTGGGGAATCATCAATTGGATCACGAATTATTTGTTCGTAAAAATCGGGCTACAGGCATTGCTTAAGCTGCGCACCGATTTGTATTCGCACCTTCAACGGCTTTCACTGAAATTTCACGACGCGCGCCGATCGGCCGATTCCAGCTTTCGCGTCGCTTACGATTCGCAGGCCATTCAAACGATTTACAATAAAGGTTTAACCGGCGTGTTCAGCTCGGTCGTCACACTCATTGGCACGTTCGCGATTATGGTGCGGCTCGATTGGCAGTTAACATTGCTTTCGCTGGCCATCATTCCGGCGATTGTGGCGACGATCTATCTGTTCGCTCATCGGATCCGCCGTGAATCGACGTCGATTCAGGAACAGGAGAGCGCTGTTCTGGCGCAAGCGCAGGAAGGACTGAGTTCGATCCGGATGGTGCACGCGTTCGGGCGCGAGGAGTTTGAAGTCCGCCAGTTTCAGCAACAAGCAAGCCAGAGCTTACAAGCCAACTTGCGGCTGACTTTGACCAACGTGAACAGCGCGCTTGTAATCAGCACGCTAATGGTAGTCGGCACAGCGGTGATGTATTACATCGGCACACTGCATGTTCTGGCCGGCACGCTCACACTTGGCTCGCTTCTGGTTTTCAGCGCATATCTCCTGATGCTCTACCAACCACTCGAATCGCTCACATACACAGCCTGGGCAATGGAAGGCGCCACTGCGGGTGCGAAACGATGCTTCGAAGTCCTGGATCGAGAGGACGACGTGGTTGATTCCCCAGCCGCTGTTGCCATTTCATCGGCTCGAGGGGCAATTGCATTCGAGGCGGTAAGTTTCGGCTACAGGCCAGATCGATGCATCTTGCGGAACATCGATCTTTGCATCGAACCAAATCAAATCGTTGGGCTTGTTGGCGGCACAGGGGCCGGCAAGAGCACACTGCTCAGCCTCGTGCCACGTTTTTACGATCCGACATCAGGTTCGATCAGAATTGATGGCCGCGATATTCGCCAGATCACAAAGAAAAGCTTGCGGGTACAGATCGCGATTGTGCTGCAGGACACGTTGCTGTTCTCGACAACGGTTCGAGAAAACATCGCGTATGGCCGACCGGCCGCGACCGATGATGAAATTATTGAGGCGGCGCGTCGGGCACAGGCCGACGAGTTTATTCGGCAGATGCCTCAGGGATACGACAGCCTTGTCGGCGAAAGAGGAGGACATCTTAGTGTCGGTCAGCGACAGCGCATTGGAATCGCACGAGCATTTCTGAAAAACGCGCCAATCCTGCTACTTGACGAACCGACTTCGGCGCTCGATCCGAGCACCGAATCTGCGATTATGGAAACGATCAAGGAATTAATGCGCGGCCGGACAACGTTGATCGCAACACATCGCCTGGCGACGATTCATAATCTTGATCAAATCATCGTGGTCCAAAACGGCAATATCGTGGAACAAGGCCGCGGCACGGAACTCGTCGCGCGCGGGGGCGTTTACGCAAAACTTTACAGTTCGGGAAATTTTCCCCGTGAGCAACGTTAGGGAAGACCGACACGTCGAAGGCGATTGGTGGCCAGAGCCAGTTCCGGCCAATGTGGAGTTTGGCGTGGGATTTTATTGCGAGACCGCCCAAATCTTTCGCAAGCTCCGCAGCAAAAAACCGCACGCAGTAATCATCGGCAAGCACGTGTCATGTTATGCGGGCTGCTCATTCGCGATCGGCGAGAATGGCCATTGCACGATCGGTGATTTCACCCTGCTCAACGGCGCACTCATTATGGCGGAGGAGAAAATCGAAATTGGATCGCATTGTCTTGTTTCGTGGAACGTCGGTGTCGCCGATTCCGATTTTCATCCTCTTGCTCCTGCACAGCGCCTGATCGACGCACAAGCTCTTGCTCCCTATTTCAAGAGCCGCCCCGCCCGTCCTAAATTGAAAACCGTTCCGGTTAAAATTTTCGACAACGTCTGGATCGGAATGAATGCTGTAATTTTGAAAGGTGTCACGATCGGTGAAAACTCAGTTGTCGCCGCGGGCTCAGTGGTCACTAAGAGCGTTGAACCAAATGCCGTCGTCGCCGGAAATCCCGCGGTTGTAGTGAAGAAGTTCTAGCACCACGAAGACCACGGAGGACACAAAGATGGAATTTGATGAGTTGTCGCGCAGTGTAATTGGATGCGCGATCGAAGTGCACCGCAACCTCGGACCGGGTTTACTCGAATCAACGTACCGTCAGTGCTTGGCGTGCGAACTATCGCATGCCGGGATCCTATTTCAGATGGAGGTGCCGCTACCGGTTCGATACAAAGACATCTTGCTCGATTGCGGCTATCGCATCGACTTGCTCGTGCGTGGTGAACTGATCGTCGAGATCAAAAGCGTTGAAGCGGTTCTTCCAATCCACCAGGCGCAAATCCTTACATACATGCGGCTCGCTAACGTTCCCATTGGGTTGCTTATCAATTTCAATGTCACAAGGCTGCAGACCGGCATCAAGCGGTTCGTCTTGTAATTCTTCGTGCTCTTCGTGTCCTTCGTGGTTTCAAAATGAAACGCAAACGCATCGTCGTCATGGGCTTTATGGGATCGATGCCGATCGCAGGCGTGATCTGGCAGCATGTTCATTACGTCGTCGGTCTGCAGCGCCTCGGGCACGATGTTTATTACATCGAAGACTCCGCGCGTCTCCCGTACAACCCGGAAACCTTCGAAGTTACCAACGAGTTCGATTATGCGGCTCGCCTTCTAAGCCGGCTGTCGCGAGAATTCGAGTTCAAGACTCGGTGGGCATTTTGCGCACGCTATCTGCCAGGCAATCCGACGGCGGGCCTGCCATTACAAAAAATCCGACAGCTGTATCGTGAGGCTGACGCGATCCTGAACGTTTGCGGGACGCAAGAATTTAATGACGACTTGCTCGTCTCCGATCGAATTCTTTACATCGAGAGCGATCCCGGCGTCGAGCAAATCAAAATCGACAAGAAAGTAAAATCCACAATCGAATATCTGCGGCGGCATCGCGCGCTTTTTACATTTGGCGAAAATATCGGGACGAAAAGTTTTCCAGTTCCAAGGCATGGATTCAGGTGGCTTCCAACCCGCCAACCGGTGGTGACCGACTTGTGGAAAACAGAGCGAACTCCTGCAGGTGCTGCAGTGTTCACGTCAGTAGCAAACTGGTCCACGAGCGGCTTAAAAGATATTTGGTGGCGCCGTGAGAAATATCTCTGGAGCAAGTCGCGCGAATTTCTTCGATTCGTTGCCGCGCCAGCCAAAGCCGGCGAAACATTTGAATTAGCGACAAACATCGACGACGACGCACTTTGTAGAAGATTTGAACGAAACGGTTGGCGACTGCGATGTCCGCTGCAAATGAGCGTTGATTACTGGTTGTATCGCGATTACATCCAACGCTCCAAAGGCGAGTTCACCGTAGCTAAGGACCAATACGTGCGGCTCAACACCGGGTGGTTCAGCGACCGCAGCGCGTGCTATCTGGCAGCGGGTCGCCCAGTTATTACCCAGGAAACGGGTTTCACCAAGATTTGCGGCGGGAAAGCAGGCCTCTTATCCTTTCGGTCTGTTGATGAGATTGTTGACGCAGCGAAACAAATCAATCGCGATTACGCGAAGCATTCCCGAGCTGCTTATGATATTGCCCGCGAATTCTTCGAAGCAGAAAACGTGCTTAAATCGATTCTCGATCGCGCCGAAATTTGAGCTGATCTTGAGGTGAACTGCAGGCGATTGCTTTGAAAGCTGCAAGCAATGATTTTTAGTTGTCCACGGCTGTTTCGCCAAGTGTTTTCCCGCACTCAATGAATTTGAACGCATGACGCATGTGGCATGTCAGTATGTCGCCAAAGGCCAGTTGGAAATTCGCATCCGCATCTTGATTTTCGATTACGCTGTTTGAAGTTTCCAACCCTTCTGTTAATGAAACCTGTCTTTGTTACTATTTCTGTTGTTTTGCTGCTCTCGCCGATTTTAGAGGGACAGCAAAGCACGCCAGCGCTTCCCCCTGTTGAACCCCAAGTTCCAGGGGAGCAGCCGGGGCCATCAAGATCGAGTCCACCTGGGCAAGCAATCGTTCCGGTTCCAGTTCCGATTGCCCCGCCAAAACCAAACGGCCCAGTTCAGAAAAGTCTTGTGCGAATCACAGCGACTTCTGTCGAGCCTGACTACAGGGCGCCGTGGAATGCAGGAGCGCTCCAGCGCGGGGTGGGCGCCGGCTTTGTCGTAAGTGGCAATCGCATTATGACAAACGCGCACGTGGTTGCCAATAGCCGCTACGTAACGGTCGAACGCGACGGTGATCCAAACAAATATCCGGCGACGGTGCAATTCATCGCGAATGACTGCGATCTGGCACTCATCACCGTGTCTGCTCCGGATTTTTTCAAAAACATGATTCCGCTGAAATTTGGCGGAATTCCTACGCTGGAGTCCACCGTCTCGGCCTATGGTTATCCAATCGGCGGCGAACGGATGTCGGTTACAACTGGAATCGTGTCGCGAATTGATTTCCAGCTCTATACACATTCGTCGGTTGATCAGCATCTGGCGATCCAGATCAGTGCGCAGATCAACCCGGGCAACAGCGGTGGCCCGGTGATGCAGGACGGCAAAGTCGTCGGCGTCGCATTTCAAGGCTACAGCGGCGATGTCGCGCAAGGGGTCGCCTACATGATTCCCACACCGGTCATCAACAGGTTTCTAAAGGACATCAGCAACGGCCATTATGACGAATACCCCGATCTCGCAATCACCTATGCGAAATTACAAAATCCCGCGCAAAGAAAGTTTCTCGGATTAAAAGATGACGATCGCGGGGTGCTGGTGAGCTCTGTGGTCGCGGCTGGGCCGTCGGATGGAATTCTACGGTCGGGTGACGTGCTTCTTGCGGTCGATGGTCACCCCATCGCGAGCGATGCTAGTGTCGAACTGGAAGGCGAGCGCGCCCAGTTCGAGGAGGTCGTCGAACGAAAGTTCAAGGGTGATTCCGTCAAGTTCGACATCTTGCGCGACAAGCAGCCCACGAAGGTGACGATTAACTTGTACAAACCCTGGCCGTACTCGATTCAGGGCCACAGCTACGACGTGCGACCGCGCTATGTCCTTTATGGCGGTTTGCTTTTTCAACCCCTGAGCCTGGACATGCTGGAAGCATATCGGTCATCTGATCTGCGCCTTCGTCATTTCTTCGAATATTTCATTCTGGAGCAAATTTATTTGCAGCATCCTGACGTGATTGTGCTGGCTAACATTTTGCCGGATCCAATTAATAGCTATCTGGCGCCCTACCGCGGTGCAATCGTGGATGAAATAAACGGCAAGAAAATTCGAACTCTCGACGAATTGGCAAAGGCTTTTGCTGAAGCGCCCGAACGGCTGGTCATTCGCATGATCGGTGACGGACCTCCGCTAGTGCTTGATCGTAATAAGATCCAGAGTGCGCGCGAACGCATCAAGACGCGTTACAATGTAGCGAAAGAGCAAAATCTCGAGGAGCGACCGGCATCAGACGCCCCGAAACAAGCGAACAAAACTTAGAATGCTAAGACACTCTTTTATTACTTTCGGCATCATACTTGTCGGAGTCAGTGGCACGCTGGCTAAAAAAGAATCCGCTATTGCGCCTACGGCAGCCAAGCAAAAACAGCTGGCGCTCGTTCGCGTAAATGTCACCGGCCAGTCGTATGATTATTTTCGGCCCTGGCAAAAGAAGGCGCCGTTTTCAAAACGAGCGCTTGGAGCGGTGTTGTCCAAAGGCCGTGTTCTTGTCACTGCCGACCTGGTTGCAAACCAAAACTATGTCGAACTCGAGCGCGCGGAATCCGGTGAAAAGACGGCGGCTAACGTGCAGGTGATTGATTACGAGGCGAACCTGGCACTTCTTGAACCAACAGAGAAAACATTCCTCAACGGTATTACGCCGCTGGAAATATCACCTGATACGGTGGTTGGTGACCGGCTCGCCGCGTGGCAATTGGAACCAAGCGGCGCCTTGCTCGCTACCGAAGGGTTGGTGACAACGGTGCAAATGATGCCTTACCCCATCGACATCGGGGAATTCCTCACATACCGCGTCAGTATCCCGATGCAATATCGGGAGAACAGTTACACGGTTCCCCTGGTTAAAAACAATAAGCTGGCCGGATTGCTACTCCGTTACGACTCGCGATCGCAACTGCTGGACGCGATCCCCGCGCCAGTTATCACACATTTTCTAAAGGAAGCCGAAAGCCAGAATTATCGTGGTTTTCCCTCCGCTGGATTTTCATTTTTTTCGACTCGCGATCCGCAACTGCGTGAGTTCGCCGGAGAAACAGGAAAAAACGCGGGCGTCTATGTCACGAATGTGGAAGCAGGCACGCCGGCAATGAAGGCCGGACTCCAAGTGGGCGATGTCGTGACAGCCATCGGGAACAATGAGATCGACCAGAATGGCAACTACGTAGATCGGCTCTTTGGCAAAATCGAATTCACAAATCTGCTGACAGCGCATGCTTACGCCGGCGACGTTGTCCCTTTGCATATTCAGCGTAACGGCAAGCCGATGCAGGTAAATCTAACTCTTGAACATCGCGATGCGAAAGACTACGTGAGCCCGCCCTATAATCTGGATCAGCCACCGCGTTATTACGTCCTCGGCGGCTTGATTTTTCAGGAGCTTTCCCGTCAATATCTCAAGGAATGGGGACCGAACTGGCAACGAGAAGCTCCCCAGCGTTTGGTTTATCTAGACCGTTTTCAATCCGAGTTTTTTCCGGATAGAAATCGCCGCGTCGTGATTCTCAGCCAGGTCCTCCCGGCCAACAGCACAATCGGGTACGATGATCTCACATATCTAACCGTGACGAAGGTGAACGGTAAGGAAATCAAGTCGTTAGACGATTTGGCCCAAGCGGTAAAACAACCAATCGAGGGTTTCATCAAAATCGAGACTGAAGAAGATCCAAAACAGATCGAGCTCGACGCGGCACAAGTCGCCGCCGAAGCGCCCGAGCTTCAAGAAAACTACGGAATCTCCTCACTGCAAAGGCTGCAGTGAGCCCCTGCGACCGCCGAAACCCAGCAACTGCGATGAAAATTCGGACGCGTCGAAGATTTCTTAGAACTTCTTTTTTAGCTGGACGTACCAGAACCGGCCCTTTATCGTTGCGAGCGATTCGTCGTAGTTGTTTTCAGGGAACCCGGCCACGAACGGTGGATCGGAATCAAATACGTTCTGCATTCCCAACGTGATCGTCGTGCCATTTAGCCAGCCGCGCCATCCGCAGGGGTTATATTCAGCGGTAGAAACTGGCAGAACGTTTTTCTCTTTGCCGTTTGCCCTCACGTTTTTGCCGCCAGTTTTTGCCAAGCCCGGCACTTCGGTTGCCGCTGGGGGCGGCAAGTTGAACGTGTAGGACGCGATTAGGTCAAGCGTCACCCACGCTGCAACTTTCCGCGCCCCCTGTTCCGGGAATTGCGCGAGTCTTTGGCCAAGCCCGGGTGGAAGAAAAGGGCCGCTTCTCGGCCATTGGGGCTTCGACGAGCCCGTCAGTCCAATGTTATCATCCTCGTATTGTCCGGTGTAATGGACCGTCGCGCCGATATCGAAGCCGCCGAGCCAGGTATCAGCCGGGCCATCGTAGAACGCGCTGACAAAGGCTCGATTGTGTGGTAGCGAACCAATAAACGTGGAACCCAGCGGCCAAAACGCACCGGAGAGCCCAATTCGTTTGCTATCGGGAGTCGCCTGAAACTCAAACCGGGAAAGGTAAGTTCCGTTAAGGGTGAAAGTAAATCTGCCAAAATCGCCACGACCAAATATCGAAGTATCCAGGATAAAGGTCGCTTGATAATCAATTCCTTCCACTATGGCGCGCGTGAGATTTAGCTCAGGGTCGATGACCTGTGTGATCGCGCCGGTTATTGGATCGCGCTCTACCAGCCCGGGGAACTGGTTCTCAAAATCGATGATGAATTGTGGGCCGACGGCTGCCGCAAGTGATCGAACGTCAATATGCCAAAAGTCAGCGCTTAGCGTAAGACCTTTGATCCACTTCGGACTGTAAACAGCTCCGTAGCTCCATTCGTAGGCAACCTCCGGCTGCAGATTAGGATTTCCCGAGCGGACCGCGCGGAGAGGAGTGCCGGGTGGGGTCAATCCCCTTGGATCGACAGCTTGTTGGAAAACAATCTCCCTCTCCGCTGGCGTAAGGTCGAGTAATGTCGGCGCATGGAACGCTTCTGTGTAACTAGCGCGCAAGGTCAGTGCGCCGATCCATTTAGGGTCGAGCGGCTGCCAGCGAGCGGAGAATTTCGGCTTCTGCGCGTTGTACTGAGAATGTTGCACCGGAAAAACTATAGTCGCAGATGTATTTTGGCTGTACCACTCCTCGCGCTCGGCAATTTCGAACTCGAGGCTGTATGCTCCTGGGAAGTTCCACAGGGGGCTGGTCACCGGAATCCGCACTTCCTGGTAGGTTGCCCAAACATCGCGGTTTACCTTTGATGCTTCAAAATCCAGAGCGCCGGTGGTGTTAAACGTCGTGTTAAACGAATCGGGATCGTCCCTCCACCGCTCCCCGCGGTATTCAAGCCCGAGTGCGAAGGAGATCGGCCCGGCGGGAAGATTGAACAGATCGCCGTTAATCGTTGCATACCCCAAGGGTAACTCAAAGGCGGCAGAGTGGTGTAGAGTGATGTAAACCCTGCTTATCGCCGCATCGGTGTTGCGGCCAAAGAACCCCAGAAAAGGATTAAACGCCGTAGCCGGGTTTGTATCCAGCAACGCCTCGCGCAAACCGGGGTTGCTCACAACTGCTCCAGTGAGGACTTCCTCCTCATCGCGAGAATAGCGAAAACCCAATTCCCAATTCCACGCTTTAAAGTAGTCGCCGAGTTCTCGCAGTTCACCGCGGAGCCCGACATCGAACAGCGTATCGTGGAAAGTAGTCTTAAACGTTCTGACACCCTCATCGTTGATGGCGCGAAACTGGACCCCTGTAGTCACTGGGACGGGGACACCGTTGATGTTCAAAGTCGCGTCCGCAACTGTAAACGGATTAAATGGATTTTGGATGGGCACACTAATGCCGGCCGAGCTGAAAGGCCTGCCGTCCGGTCGCTTGAATGGATCAGGGGCAAACTGAGTAGGTGCCGTGGCTGAATCAAAGAATGAGCGCGTATATTTAAAGTCCGCAAATAACACGAGGTATTTGTCACAAATGTCGCGCGTGAACGAGCCATAGAAGCTTTGGCGGTCTGCGGCCGGAATTGACGGTATCAACTCCGCGATGTTATAACGCCAATAGTTCCCATCGGGAAAAGGTGTAATGACCGCTGGATGGACGTAATATGGAGAAGTTGATACGTTTGGAGCTGAGTGCGGCGGCGGAGAGTTTGCGCTAAAGAACAGCCTCGGGATCAAACGGAGACCTACAAAACGTCCAATGTACCCCGGCGCCTGCACGTTGCGCCTATCAAATCCTCCCCAGGCAAGTGCATTCGTGTTACTGCTGAGAAAGCGGTCACGGCTGTAGATGGCGGCACGATCGTAAAAATCGGCAATGACTAGGATATCGGTCTTGTCATCTCCCGTGCCTGCTTTGATCCAGCCTTCAAGCTCACGTGCGTCGTTGGACGCGCCAAGGTTTGTGTTTCCAGTACTGCCTCCGATCTCGAGCCCACGGAACTTGTGCAGCAAAAAGATATTGATCACACCGGCCACCGCATCGCTGCCATAAATAGCTGACGCGCCATCCTTCAGGATGTCGATGTGATCGATCATTGGAAGGGGAATGAGATTGATGTTCACGCCGGTGACTCCTGCGAATCCAGACCCAACCGGAGTGATTGCAACGCGTTTTCCATCGACCAGAACCAACGTTTCCTTGGGAAGCAAACCGCGCAGATTGGGTATAACGCTGCCATCGTTATTACTGATGTTCTGGTTGAGAGTCCCGCCAGCCTCCTGCGGCAGGTTGATGAGCAGGTCCGTTGCACTGCGCACACCCAATTTCTCCATGTCTGACGGTCGATAGGTATCCACCGGATTCGGTCCCACTTCTTCGGCCGTGGGAATATTCGAACCGGTAACGATGACCCGTTCCACCTCGGTGCCACCGGCGGACGAAGGCGCTGTTACCTGCGCTAGTGTGGCCGAGGAAAGCAGCAAACCCATTGTCGCCATGCCCCATCCTACGCACCAGATGAATGGCCGTTTGATGACAAGCTCCTCTCGCTAAACCCTTCGCCGTTTAGCAAACTCTGCGGTAAATGACAAGCTTTTCCCAGAAATCATTTCCGCGCGCTAGGCACGGCTGATCTCGCGGCGCGACACTGCGACGTACATCTTGCCACGAGAGTGCCGTCTGTCATATTCTCGTTAACAGTGTGAAAACAACGCCGGTTCCGCTGCGTCGCGAAGCGGAAAGCCGCGACCAATCATTTGCCTCGACCCGTTGGACGATCGTCCTTGAAGCGGGCGATTCAGCGACGGCTTCCGCTCACGCGCTCAGTGCGCTGTCGGAATTGTGCCAAATTTATTGGCGCCCGCTGTACGCCTTCTTACGCAGACAAGGATATGGAGCGGAGGATGCGCAGGATTTAACCCAGGGTTTTTTCGCCCATCTGATCGAGACGCGCGCCTACGCGCGCGCTGATCATGAAAGAGGGCGGTTTCGTTCTTTTCTCCTCGGCGCGCTGAAACATTTCGTCGCGCACGCTCGCGATCGCGGGCTGGCTCTCAAACGTGGTGGCGGAATGATTCTCCAGCATCTGGACGATGAGGCAATTGCCGAGGCGGAGGCGCAAATTGTGCGAGCAACGAAATGGCAAGCCGAGGAAGTTTATGACCGCCAGTGGGCGGCGTCTCTCTGGCGGCAAGCGCTGGATCGCCTCGCGCAAGAGTGCGCGCTGGCAGGGAAAACGGAGCTTTTTGGCTACTTACAGCCGTATCTTACGGCCACCGAACAATCGACAATCCCGTACGAAGAGATCGCGCGGCGATCGCATCGACCGGTCACAACTTTGCGCAGCGATTTAGCGCGATTGCGCAAGCGTTATAGCCTGATTCTACGGGAAGAAGTCCGCGACACGGTCTTGGAACCCGCAGAGGTGAACGAGGAACTGCGGCACTTGTGTCGTGCGGTGACCGCAACTTAGCCCAAACAAATGCAGCCCCGTGCCCAGGAAATTTCGACCTGTCCGATCTGCGGCGGCGCGCTCGAGAAAACATCCGGTGGCGGACTCGGCTGCATTGTTTGTTCATTGCGGCTTGGGATCTGGGGCGAAGAGGATATGGCGCAGGATCTCGGAATCGACGAGCGTTTCGGTGTCTATGAGATCGAGCGCCATGTTGACGGGAGCGCATGGGAGCTCGGTCACGGTGCGATGGGAGCCACTTATCGCGCGATCGATAAAGTACTCGATCGCCCGGTCGCGCTAAAAATCATTAACACCGATCTTAAATCGCGCAGCGCGGAAGCGCGCGAGCGGTTTATGCGCGAAGCGCGCGCCGCGGCTGCGTTGCGCCACCCGAATGTTGCGACCGTATATCAATTCGGGATTCGCGAGGAAACCGGCCAATTCTTTTATGCAATGGAATTGGTCGAAGGCGAAACGCTGGAGGAGCGCGTTCGCCGCTTGGGACCGCTCGATGTTCTGGCAACGATTGACATCGCCCTCCAAGTGACCGCCGCGCTGGCTGCCGCGGAAGAACGCGGGCTGGTGCATCGCGATCTCAAGCCCGGGAATTTGATGCTCGTCTCGCCCGATGGCGAAACGGCGAAGGACGATAGCAGCACTTTTGGCGAAGGCGCCAAAAGCAGCACGCGAGGGCGCGTGCGCTCCCCAGAAAGAGGTGAGAAACTGATAGTGAAGGTCATCGATTTCGGCGTCGCCAAGGCGGTGGCGGAGAAAACGAACGCAATGGCACTCACACACGGCGGATTCGTCGGCACACCTGCGTTTGCCAGTCCGGAGCAATTCACGAACGCGCCTGTCGATGTGCGCTCGGACATCTACTCGTTGGGCGCTACTCTCTGGTTTTTGTTGACCGGTCACATGCCTTTCAGTGGCCGGACGGTTCAAGAAATCCGTGATGCCCGCCGATCAAAACCGTTGCCTGTCGAGCAACTGAAAGCCGCGCGCGTTCCACGTCGTCTTGTCGCATTGCTGATGTCTATGTTAGCGATCGAACCGTCAGCCCGGCCTGCCGGCGCGGCTGAGCTCAGCGCAAAATTGCAGAAGATTCACGCTTCGATCACCGACCGGGGCAAGATTGCCAGGCGAACGGCAGTTGCAGCCGTCTTCATGCTGATTCTCAGCGCGTCTGCATTTCTCGTTTTTCGTTCAGTGCCTACCCAAAATTCAGCTTCGAATCTGGGGGCGCCGGAGAAAAGCATTGCGGTGCTTCCGTTCGAGAATCTTAGTCGTGACCCCGACAATGCATACTTTGCCGAGGGCATTGAAGAGGAGATCCTCACGCGGCTGGCTAGCATTGGGGATTTAAAAGTGATTTCGCGCACTTCCACGCAGCGCTATCAAAGCAAACCTCGCAACCTCTCCCAGATCGCGAAGCAGCTTGGCGTAGCGAACATTCTTGAGGGTAGCGTGCAAAAAGCGGCCGATCAGGTGCGGGTCAATGTGCAGTTGGTTAACGCGCAAACCGATTCCCACCTCTGGGCAGACACGTACGACCGGAAGTTGACTGACATCTTTGGCGTCGAGAGCGACATCGCCAAAGGAATCGCGGAGTCGTTACAGGCGAAGCTCACCGGTCGCGAGGAGCAAGCGTTGGCAGTTAAACCGACAAACAATCCGGAGGCTTATGATGCGTATCTACGCGGCCGGGCTTTTGAAGCACGCGCCCCCTACTCGATCGATCTCGTAGAGAAGGCCATCGGTTTTTATCAGCGAGCGGTGCAGCTTGACCCGAATTTTGCGCTTGCTTGGGCGTGGCTTTCCCGTGCGGACGCGTCGCTTTACATTACCGAGGGCGACAAAACTGCCGCTCGGCGCGATGCAGTGAAAAAAGCGTTGGAGAATGCGCAGAAACTGCAGCCAAACTTGCCCGAAACCCAGCTTGCCTTGGGTTATTATCAATATCAGGTGCTGCGTGATTACGGGCTCGCCAAGACTACGTTCCGACTCGTCAGCAAGATGCTACCCGGTAGCAGCGAGGTCCCATATGCCCTCGGCTTAGTTGCCCGAGTAGAGGGAAACTGCGATGAAAGCGTTGCCTACCTGGAGCAAGGGCTCGCCCTCGATCCGCGCAACACGGAGTTACTGAATCAAGCGGCACTTACTTACGCCAGGCTTCGACAATTCCCGGCTGCGCTAAAGCTCTGCGATCGAGCCCTGGACATTATTCCAAACGAACCGAATCTGATGGCGTACAAGGCCGACATTTATCAGGCTCAGGGTAACCTGCAAGAAGCCGCTAAGTTATTATCAGGAATTAACGCGCAGACTCACTCGCAGAATGCGTTCTTAGCTCAACTCACGCAACTGAGACTCGAACGAAATCACGCTGAGGCAGTCCGATTGCTGCAAACCCGACTGGCTCAATTTCACTTTGCTTCTGAGGAGGAAAAGGGCACTGCACAGGTCATACTGGCTTTCGCTCAACACCTTGCCGGTGATAATGCTGGCGCAAAAGTTACCGCTGAACAAGCGCGTAATACGTTGGAGCCGCTCTGCAAAAGTCAACCAAACAACAGTAGGTTTCTGAGATTGTTATCCCTAAGTTATGCGGTTCTTGGAAATAGGGACTTGGCCCTAAAGGAAGCGGAACGCGCAGCGGGCCGACCTGGCTTCGGAGAGACCCTAGCAATAATTCAGACGATCTTCGGTGAGAATAATCGCGCGATCTCAACTCTCACCCCGCTGTTACAAACCCCAAATATGAGCTGGGTTTATGGCCCAATCCCCATTACACCGGCACTTTTACGTCTCGATCCTCTCTGGGACCCTCTACGCGGCGATCTCGCTTTCCAAAAGCTTTGCGAGGAAACGCAGCCGTGAATCCGCGCGCGATCGTAGCCTGCCACGCGCCAAAATAAATTTAACCACGGATTGCACGGATAACACAGATGAGAAACGGATCATCTGCTAAACACCAACCTTCGCCAAGGCTTCGGCACGGCAGGCGCGAAACGACGCCAAAATTCCAGAAAGCTCGAGACACGAATTCCACGAACCTACACGAATTGACTCAAGCGTTGTGAGATTCGTGCCAGTTGGTGTAATTCGAAGTCCGTTAGTGGTTGGAATTCCGTAATAAGAGTCTGCACCTAAAGATTGTTTCGGCTAGCTGCCGAAACCAGCAGGCTGGCAACCTGCGCTCCCCAATCCGGTGATATTCGCGCCATCCGTGTGATCCGCGGTCGGCTGTAAGATTTTTGCAACGCCAGCCAAAATCTTCGGAAGGAATCAGTAAGTAAAACCAACACTCATGAAAACCAAAATTATTCGAAAAATATTCATTATACCGATTGTAGTCCTGGCCAGCCTATTGCTGCTGCAGGGCACAAGTCAAAGCCAGGCAGCCAGTCAGTTTGCGCTCGTATCCACAATCGCGTTCACAAGCACACGCGATGACCCTACAGCCAATCCGTTGCTCGCCGCTGAAATCTACTTGATGAGCCCGGACGGCACCAACGTGCAGCGCTTGACCAACAATGATTCCGGTGACGCTTTCCCAGCCTTATCGCCAGATGGGAAGAAGATCGGTTTCGACAGCAACCGTCTCCGGTTGCCTTGCGAACCCCTCAACACCTCCGACCTGTTCCTGATGAACACGGACGGCACCGAGCAGACTTATTTGATACGCGGCAGCTCCGCCACCTGGTCACCGGACAGCAAGAATATCGCCTATCATGCGTCGGCATCGGGAACGGGGGTTGCCCACCACTCCCAGCCCCGGGGCTGCGACTAGCGATAGCGACATCTTCGTCGCGAACGTTGACGACCTTCTGGCACGTGTAGCCGGGCCGCAGAACATCACGAACAACGGTTCCGACACAATCGACAACGACCCGGACTGGGCGCCCGATGGCACAAAGATCGCGTTTACAAGTCACCCTCCATCGGACAATCCCATTAATCCGATTCATGCTGAGATTTACGTGATTAACCCGGATGGGACTGGGCTGACCCGCCTCACGTTCAACAACTATGAGGAACGGGCTCCTGCCTGGTCTCCGGACGGCTCGCGCATTGTGTTCATGGCCAGGGTCGGCACGCGCGGCGGTAACGGCTTTGAGAACTGCGTCATAAATGCGGACGGAACGAACTTCGTTCAGCTGACTGACAATGCAGTGTTCGAAGGTACACCGACGTTCTCACCCGATGGCCAGAAAATCGTCTTCTCGAGGGATGTGGGGGCTGGTCAAGGTCAAGAGGTCTTTTTGATGAACGCCGACGGCACGAATCAGGTGCAACTGACCGACACCGTGGGAACGAACCTTTTTCCAAACTGGGGAGAGCTGAGGGTGCATATCCATTAAAGGAGCGCTTCCATAGCCAGCGTATGGTCCGGCCGCTGCCGGGCCACAGCTGCAGCGAGGAACAGTCACGGCGACGGAGTTAACAAGGCTCACAGAAGCGAACGAAAGAAGTGAAGGGTCGTACTCAACCGAAACTACAATCTTCTTCTCGCTCCGCCGCCGTAGCGGCTTTGACGCGTACGAGGCTTCGCTCCCTTCGTTTTTTTCTGTAGTGGCAGGCGTGCCTGCCACGCCAAAGCACTACGAAGGCGGGTCGCGTGCGTTTGTTGGTTTCTGCTTCTGCTCCTATCCGTGACACGCGCGTCGTCCGTGTAATCCGTGATCAAAAAACATTTCCGTATTTTTTTGCAACGCCGGTCAAAATTTTCGGGAGGAATAGGTAAAACCAAGATCCTACATATGAAAACAAAATCCACTTCACAACCTGTCCGCCGCCGGAGCCTCTCGACTCGCCATAGTCCCGCGACTGCGGGACGAAAGTCGCTCCGCGAAAGCGGGTTCTTTAATCTTCGCGCTTTAATTGCCTCGGTCGTGACCTTCGCCGGAGTCTTTCTGGCGCTGTTCGTTACAGCTATGCGGCCCCCTGGGCCTGTAACGCAAGCGTGGGTTGCCCGCTACAACGGATCGGCGAATCTCGACGACGGCGGCCACGCCATTGTCGGTGACAACTCAGGGAATGTCTATGTGACAGGAGGGAGCCATGGCTTGGGCACTGATCTGGATTACGGCACAATCAAGTATAACTCCGCCGGGGCGGAACAATGGGTTAGCCGCTACAATGGCCCGGCGAATGGTTGGGATCGTGCCGCAGCCATTGCCCGTGACAGTGCAGGCAATGTGTATGTGACAGGACAAAGCTCGGGCTTGGGGACCGATTTTGATTACGCGACGGTCAAGTACGACTCCGCCGGCCAAGAGCTATGGGTCGCCCGCTACAACGGCCCGGAAAATGGCGAGGACGACGCCGTCGCCATTGCAGTTGATGGCTCAGGCAATGTCTATGTGACGGGACAAAGCACCGGCTTAGGTACCGGTTTTGATTACGCTACGATCAAGTACGACTCATCCGGCCAGGAACAATGGGTTGCCCGCCTCCCGCTAAGTGACAGAGCCAGGGCCATTGCCGTTGACAGTTCAGGCAATGTCTATGTGACGGGACTCGGCTGGTGCTGTCTAGACACCCTTCCTGATTATACCACAGTCAAGTACGACACAGCTGGGCAAGAACAATGGGTCGCCCACTACAACGGCCCGGGAAATGGCCAGGATGCAGCACACGCCATCGCCGTTGACAGCTCAGGCAATGTCTATGTGACGGGAGGAAGCCCAGGCTTAGGGACTAATTATGATTATGCCACGGTTAAGTACGACTCCGCCGGGCAAGAACAGTGGGTTGCACGCCACGACGGACTGGCAAATATAGCCTACGCCATCGCCGTTGACAGCTCAGGCGACGTCTATGTGACGGGACGAAGCGCCGAAACTGCGAACAGCCCTACCGGTTACGGCACAATCAAGTATGACTCAGCCGGGCAGCAACTATGGGTTGCTCGGTACGGCGATTCGAAGAATTACTTTAATATTGCCGAAGCGATCGCCCTTGACCTATCTGGCAACGTCTATGTGACCGGGGTCAGCCTTAATACACGTAGTGGTTATGATTATGCCACGGTCAAGTACGACTCAGCCGGGCAACAACAATGGGTTGCCCGCTACGGCGGACCGGGAAGGCGCAATGAAGAAGGAGCGAGCACCATGGTCGTTGACGGATCAGGCAATGTCTATGTAACGGGCGCGAGCCCTGGCCGA
>Ga0137403_10001012_pt1 | contig 35691 bp, 27 predicted proteins | sample CZOMad2_1_16fung_FD_122057 | JGI IMG/M metagenome (GOLD analysis project Ga0137403, IMG submission 122057) | Vadose zone soil fungal communities from Angelo Coast Range Reserve, California, USA - CZOMad2_1_16fungal (Hybrid Assembly) | ecosystem: Environmental > Terrestrial > Soil > Vadose zone... | reverse complement strand
GGCGTCGACAAGCGCGATCAACTATGCCCTGGTCTATTTGGAGGCGCCGGGCGGCAACACTTCCCTTTCGCAGGTGCCGAGCGACCTGGTCTTCGACCGCTGCTACATCCACGGCACCCCGACCGGCAACGTCCGGCGGGCAATCCTGATGAACAGCGCCCGGACCGCGGTGGTCGATTCCTACCTGTCGGACCTTCATGAGGTCGGCGCCGATAGTCAGGCGCTGGCCTCCTGGAACGGTCCAGGGCCGTTCAAGATCGTCAACAACTATCTGGAGGGCGCGGGCGAGAACATTATGTTCGGCGGTGCCGATCCGACCATCCCGAACCTCGTTCCGTCCGACATCGAGATCCGTCGAAACTACCTCTTCAAGCCGCTGTCGTGGATGGCCGGCATCCACTGGTCGGTCAAGAACCTGTTCGAGCTGAAGAACGCTCAACGCGTCCTGATCGACGGCAACGTCCTCGAAAACAACTGGACCGATGCCCAGAATGGCTACGGCGTCCTGTTCACGCCGCGCAACCAGGACGGCATGGCGCCCTGGTCCGTCGTGCGCGACGTGACCTTCACGAACAACATCGTCCGCCACAGCGGCGGTGGGGTGAACGCGATGGGCTCGGACTACCTGCGTCCGAGCCAGCCGACCCAGCGCATTCTCATCCAGAACAACCTCTTCGACGACATCAGCAACAACACCTGGAACGGGACCGGAACGTTCCTTCAGGTGGCGGACGGCGGCAGCGACATCGTCGTGGATCACAACACCGTGCTCCAGAGCGGCAACATCATCACCGCGACCTACTCGTCGGCGCTTGTTCCGGCGTCGAGCTTCGTGTTTACCAACAACATCGTGTCCAACAATCAATACGGAGTGTTCGGCGACTACGGCGTCGGGATTGGCACGACGGCGATCAGCGCCTACTTCCCGGGCTCGTCGTTCGCCCGCAACGCGATCGTCGGCGGCCTCGCCTCGAACTTCCCGGATAACAACTACTTCCCGTCGTCGCTCGCCGCCGTGGGCTTCGTCGACCGCGCTAACCACAACTACGCACTTGCTCCGGGCACGCCGTATGTTCGCGCCGGGACCGACGGCAAGGACGTTGGCGTCGATTTCACCGCGATGGCGGCGGCCACGGCTGGATCGCCCAGGCTCGCCCCGTCGGCTCCGTCCTCTCTGTCCGTAGCGCGCTAGGCACTGGTGGCCACGAACGGCGCGACGAGGGCCGGGCTCTCGGCTGCTGGCCGCGTCGTTTGTATGCGCCATGCAGCTTTCACGCTGCCGGCGTGATCAGCACCAGGATTGTCGACGAGGAGACACGACGCCCGATCCCATCGGACAGGCCTTCCTTAGAGGCCGCGCGGGGATGTAACCCGGGACCATATGAGATGCGAAGTTGGGAGTGAGCGTCCAGAAACAGGCCATCTCCGGCGCAACGTGGGAGTGGATGCCCGTTATTAGCTAGCGAGTGCTGGCGAAGCGCCCGGGCGCGAAGGCGTCGAGCGCGACCCGCGTGTCCCGACCGAGGACGAGATCGGCGATCGCCTGCCCCATGGCGGGGCCGTAGAGGATGCCTTTGCGGGCACCGCCGGTGGCCACGTAGACGTGATCGAGCCCGGGCACACAGCCGAGCACGAGGAGCCCGTCGGATGCTACCGGACGCAAGCAGGCGGTCTGCTGCGCGACCTGCGCGTCCGCCATCGCCGGCAACATCCTCAGGAGCGCGGCACCGATCTCGTCGCGGGCCGCAAGCGTCGACTCCTCGTCGAAGCCTGCCTCTTCCTCGGTGGTCCCCGCCCACAGCAGGCCGTCGGTCTTGGTCGTGGCGTAGTTGTGGCCCCAGCCGACCGAACAGGCGACCGGCGGCCCCGGAGCCTGCAGGCGGAGGATCTGGCCCTTGAGCGGACGGACGTCGATCGGCACGCCGATCCAGTCCGATGCCTCGGCGCTCCACGGGCCAAGCGCGAGCACCGCGGTGGCGCAGCTCAGCACCTCCCGCTCCAGAACCACACCGGTGACGCGCCCGCCGTCGCGCCTTAGGCCGATCGCGCGCCCGTGTCGGACCCTCACGCCGAGGCGTTCTGCAGCCCGGGTGAGTGCCAGCACCAGACGATAGGGCTCGACGGCGCCCCCACCCTCGATCAGCGTTGCCCCGAGCGCCTCGTCCGCGATCCGCGGCTCCACCCGCCGCGCCTCCGCGACGTCGAGCCAGCGCACCGCGTAGCCTGGCTGCTGCTGCTGCCACGGCAGCGCGGCCCGAAGCCTCCGCACGTCCGCCTCGGTGAAGGCCAGCGCCAGAGACGAGCGCATGCGGAAATCCACGTCGATCCCGGTCTCCTCGAGGAGGGTCTTCGACAGCTCACGATGCAACCGCATCCCGTCCAGGGCGATCTCGGCCTGGGGCCCGGGGATCCCGAAGCCACTCAACGGGCTCAGCCCTCCGTACGCGAAGCCAGAGGCGTGACTGCCGATCGCGTCGCGTTCGACGACCAAGCTCGGCACGCCAGACTTCGCCAGGTAGTAGGCAGTGGTCATGCCTGCGATGCCGCCGCCCACGATCACGATGTCGGCAGAGCTCTCAGCCATCGGCCAGAGATCCTGTCAAAGTCCACCAGAACGGTCAAATCGCAACCGGAGCCAGCCGTCGTGACGTGCGCGATCCGATTCCCTGGCGCGACTCCGGCTCGGCGTTCGACATCGCCCCGACGACAGGTGGGCGGCAAGTGGTAGCTTGTCGAGCGCATCGTTGATCCCGATCCCAAGCACGATACGGCAAACGTCGTGCGTGGCGTGTTGCCCTCGAGCTGCCTTCCTTCCCCTTCCCGAGTTGCTGCGGAGCCGCCGCGCGTCGCTGGGCGGTGATGCGATGGGGTGCATCCCAGCTGGGCACTCTCGAAGTTAGCCTTGACGAAGCTAATATATTAGGTGTACCTAAGTCCTGCGGCACCGCTGCCCCATCGAGCGAGCGCCGCCGCCAGAGAGGAGCGACCATGCTGCGTCGGGGTGTGCTCGTCGGGGCCCTTATCCTCTTCGTCGTCGCGGGGGGGACCCCCGCCCGGTCGGCGGATCCGCCCGAGATCCCGCTCACTATCGAGAATCACCGCTTCACCCCGGAGGAGATCACGGTGACCGCAGGCACGTCCTTCGTCCTCGTCATCACCAACAAGGACGCGACGCCCGAGGAGTTCGAGAGCCACGATCTCCGCATCGAGAAAGTGATCCCGGCGGGCAAGGCCCTCCGCCTCCGGATGCCCGCGCTCAAGAAGGGCACGTACAACTTCGTCGGCGATTTCAACCAAAGCACCGCCAAGGGCAGGATCATCGCGGAGTAACGCACATGGGGGCCACATTTGTCGTCACACTTCGCGAGGCCTTCGAGGCGTCGCTGATCCTCGGGATCGTGTACGCATATCTCGACCGGATGGGCGGGCGACGATACTACGGGTACGTGACCCTCGGAGCCGCCGTGGGGTTCCTCGCGAGCCTCGCCCTCGGCGTCACCGTGACGCTCCTCTCCGGGCCCCTCGTCGATCTCGGGCCGGACCTCATAGGCCTCGCCGTGATCTTCGGCGCCGCGGCGCTCCTGACATGGCACGGGTGGTGGATGCGCCAGCACGCCCGAGAGATCAAGGCTGATGTCCACCGCCGACTTGAGGCCGCGCTGACCGCCCGGCGCCTGTGGGTCGTGGGCCTGATCGCCTTCGCCGGAGTCTTCCGTGAGGGAGCGGAAACCGTTCTGTTCCTCTGGGGTCTGATGAGCCAGGCCAAGGACGCTGGCACGTGGAGCAATGTGCTCGTCGGTGTGGCTGGCATCGCCCTGGCCGCCGGGCTGGGCTGGGCGATCTTCCGCGGCGGACGGCACGTCAGTCTGCCCAGGTTCTTCGCGATCACCAGCGTGGTGCTCCTCCTCGTCGCGGCCGGCCTCTTCAGCACTGGGGTCGGCCGCCTGCAAGGCATCGGCTGGTTGCCGATGTCCGAACCCCTCTGGGACACTTCACAGATCCTGAATGACCATGGGTTCCTCGGGTCGTTGTTCGGCGGGCTGGTCGGCTACCGGGCGCGCCCGTCCGCCCTCGAGGTGGTGGCGTACCTCGTGTTCGCCGTGCTCGCGGGTCTTCTCGTCATCGGGCCTGGGCTCTCCCGGAATCGGCGGGCCCCAGCCTTGGCAGGAAAACGTTCCCCGGAGCAGCCATGAGCTTCGATAAGGATTCCCGACCTCCGCAATCGTCTTCGCCGGCCTCTCCCCGTCGGCCGATGGCCATCCGGAGCGCAGAGCTCTTTCGTAACGCTCAAGAAGTGATCATCATCCACCGGGAGCAGGAATACCGGCTCCGGATCACCAGGGCCGACAAGCTCATCCTGACGAAGTAGACCTCCCCTGCCAGCCAGTCGCACGCCCTCGCGGCGGCGCCGCCAGCCATTTGACGCCGGAACCCGGTCCGGCCCAAGGGGTTGCCGTGCATCGAGCGGCCGGGCGCCCATGCCGGTATCGGGCGACCCCGGCGGGAGCGAGGATCACGATGAAGCTGATCTGGGCTGGGCTGACCGTGCTGTCACTCGTGGGCGCGTCGGATGTTGCGGTAGCGCAGGACTACGAAGAGCCGAACCTCGAGTTCTTCTACCCGATCGTCACCCGGCGACCCGTCATCGAGCGAGAACTCGAGTTCAAGCTCGAGCAAAGCAAGAACCGTGAGGGACGCAAGACCGAGCTATCGGCGGCCCTCGAATGGCCGGTGCTTCCCCGCTGGCAGATCGAGCTCGAGGTGCCCTTCGTCATCAACTTTCCGAGCGATGACGCGACGACCGGGGGACCCGGTGACCTCGAGATCGAGAACAAATTCCTCGTGTACCGCTCGGTGGAGAAGCGGATGCTTTTCTCCGCCGGCTTCACCACCACCCTCCCGAGCGGATCCGAGCAGAAGGGTCTCGGCGGCGAGCTCGCGCTGGAACCATTCGCCACCGCCGCCATCGCCCTCGGCCCCTTCGATCTCATCGGCGAGGTGTCTTACAAATGGACATTCAAGCCCGAACACGCCCAGGAGTTCGACAGCGGGCTTGCCGCCGCCTGGCCGGTGTCCCGATGGTTCACCCCGTTCGTCGAGTTCCGCACGACCACGCCCACCGTCGCCGAAGACCACCGGACCCAGGTCACCCTCGTCCCCGGCCTGAACGTGAAACCCTTCCCACGGTCGACTCTCGCCGTGGGTGTCCAGCTGCCCGTCACGCACGCCCGGGAGTTCGACTATCAGGTGCGGGTGCTGTTCATCAAAGAGTTCTGAGGGGGCGCTCGCGGCCGCCGGTCCTAGCAACCTAGGCTGGCAGCAAGATCCTCAAAATCCTCGGCGACAACGCCCCACTCCGACTCCGGCTTGAGGTCTGTCGTTTGTCCGAGCCCATATTCAAGCGGACGCCGGACAAACGCCGTGGCCATGCCCTCGCCACTCGCGGCTGCGAGATCATAGTTGTGGGCGGCGACCATCATCACCTCTCCCGGCGTGAGACCGAGGAGTTCAATGGCCGTCCGATACACCTCGGGCCGAGGCTTGTAGCAGCGCGCGTTTTCCGCTGTGATGATGCAATCCCAAGGCAAGCCGGCGAATCGGGCAAGTTCGACCATGCCGATGAAGCTCGCGTTGGAAAGAGGCGCGATGATGTATTTACGCTTCAGACGCCGAAGGCCAGGGACCGCGTCGGGCCAAGGGTGCAGTCGCCACCAGACGCGGGCAAGGGCCTCCACCTCCTCGGTCGCGAGTGAGCTGATGCCGTTTGCGACGAGCAGTTCCCCGAGGCGCACGCGGTAGATCGCATCGGTGGTCGTCCATGGGCTCTCGCCACGATTCACCCTATCCATGCCCGGGCGATAGGCCGCCTTCCAGTCATCGAGAAACTGGACCCAGTCCACGGCCAGGGCCTTCCGCCCGCCGAGCTCTTCGAGTTCTCGAAGCACACTCGTCCGCCAATCGACCACGGTGCCGTAGGTATCGAAGGTGAGGGCTCGGATCATAGGCACAGGCTACTGGGAGGCGACTGCGAACCGCAAGCCTCCGAGACTGCTCAGGGCGGCGACATCGCTTGGCGCTGCCCTCAGACATCGAGCCGTACAAGGCAGGGCGCACGGGGTCGTGAGCTCGAGTGATCCTGAGTGCGCTCCTGATTTGCCCATTCTGGGCACTATTCGCGGTCTGAAGGGAAACGGCCAACTGGCTAACTTCTACAAAAGGCTGGTGGGCAGGGACGGGATTGAACCGCCGACACCAGGATTTTCAGTCCTGGAGCACGAGACGCGGAAGTGCGCGGAAATCCTTGCCCTGCAATTAGGAGTTGCTTCGGTCATCGTGCGCTGGAGTGCTCTGGAATGATCAGGAATGCGCTCCTGGCAGGCATATTTGGGGCACATTCCGCATTTACTCGAGTAGGTCACCGCGACCGACAACTGTGGTCATGTTCACCGAACTCGAGTCGACACAATGATCTTAGGCTTACGGGTCCGACCTGGCACTCAAGAGTAACTTTTGTTACAGCTGATGCGCGCCCTGGGCAAGTGGATCTACCGCATCACCATTAATCCGACGCTCAATAAGCGGCGCGGCCCGCAACACGCGCTCGAGATCCCCCAGCCGTGTTCGCCCCGGACTCGACGAGGCCGACGCCACAGAAGAATTCATTGCGAGTTTCCGGATCCGGCACAGTTCATCTGGAATTATGAGTGGCATGCGCTTGGCAGATTGCCCTCACCAAGGTGAAGGTCATCTGTGCCTGGTGCCACGCCGAAGGGCGACCCGGATACCTGGGTGAGCGGGAACCCCTTGATGACCCACCACTAACACACGGGGTCTGTTTCCGTCATCGCGAGCAGTTCCTCGAATCGCTGCCGTCGACGTCGTTTCCGGATGCCGAGATGCTCATCGTCGTGCGGCGGAACGACACGGCCCTCTACGAGTACCTCCAGCGGAGTCTCGCCGGGGTGAAGGGCGTGAAGGTGATTCCGGAACGTCGCCGGGTTGACCGACGCCGTGAGCAAGGTCCAGTGGGCGACGAGCTCCGGCACCAAGAACGGCGCATTCGCCAAGGGAAGATCTTTGCGCTGGGCTACACCCTCTTCCGGTTCAAACGTAAGCAGCCACCGGAAAGGGGTAATTGACGCGTCCACCTGTAACCCCTGACCGAGATTCTTCAACCAGCAGCCCCACGCTTCGCATGGCGGCCCGCCAGGAATCAGCTGGCGAACTCCCGCATGCTTGACCCGTTCTGCCACCCCATCAACCTCGTCGAGTTTCAACCGAGCTACCATGACGCAGACTTCCGTGAAGGAGCCTTGAACTAGTCAACCTCGATGAGATCGTCGATCAGGACGTCCTGTTCGCGAAACGTCTGTGCGAACGGCTGTAGCAGTATCGGCAGGTGCCGGAGGGTAACGCTAACATGGAAGATCGAATGCATACGGTAATCGTGGTCGGTGGTGGCTTTGCGTTGCTGCTTACTTGTGTATTGCTCGGTCATGCGTTCGGCGGTGGTATGCCAGGTCTCGTGACCGGCGCGAAGGTCTTCATCCCGCTGTGGCTGATCGGTGCGGCCCTCAACATGTGGATCGGCGTCAGACAGGCGGGCTATTCGGTGACGGAAGAGTTTCCGATCTTCCTCGGCATTTTTGGCGTTCCGGCGCTCGTCGCCGGCCTGGTGTGGTGGAAGTTCTCCTGACCGCGGCGGTGCCCCGCGGCAACGACCTCGCCGCGCTGCTGCCACTGAGTCCTGTCTACTGCGGGTCGCGCACAGTGAAGAACCTCACGACCTTACCTGACAGCAGGCCCAGGACTAAGAATCCTGATGTCGTTGAGCCGGCGATAAATACTGGGACCCTGAGGTTGTAGCCACCAGAGTGGTCGGCGACGTATCAACCTTCGCCAGTCGCTCGCTTCACGCGACACGTTCGTGCGCGTCCCTATCTGGTGGTCGCGGACATGGGGCGTTCTAACGACCCGCGATTCGTTGGATCGCTAGTTCAGCATGAACCGGATCAATTCCCGCTTTTCGAGTCCGTCTGCCCAATGACCGTGCCACCTGACAACCTGCTTAGCCGCGGGCGCATACCACGCCTCATACGCGGCAGCACCTGACCGTTTGTCGCGGCAGCCGATTTTCACCGTCTCGAAAGTTCCGGCGGGCACGCTCACCGCTTCTCGTGCTAGCACCTCGCACTCCCGCTGTCGGTTGGCGGTGGTTCGATCCAGTGGTCGATGTAAGGTGTATGTGACATCCCATCGCTTTCCGACTTCGAGGGGCCACACATAACGCAGGTCAGGTGGCGTGGCCTGCGACTCTATCGTGCCGCTGACCTTGTCCATGGTCCAGGCGAGATCGGCCCTTCTGAAATAGACCTCTCCGGTCTCGCCGGACTTCACGACGTAACTCTCCGTCCCATCAACCGTCTCAAGGCGGGCGACCGACCACATCGATGTGCTCTTCCCTTGCGGACCTTCCGACCGATAGACCCACTCGTCACCCGGCCTCCATGTGGGCGCAGGGATCGGCCCCTGACTGGGCGAACTCACAAGGCTGCATCCGGTCGAAGCACAAACCACAACGAACAGTAGCGCGCCCACGAACCTGAAGAGATAGCGAGCAAGAGACACGAGCGACATTGGTGAGGTGACAAATCCCAGTGCTGCTCGTAGGAGCGGGCCGCGTGGGTTGGGCACGGGTTGATCAGCCAGTCTACTCACGGAGCGGCCGCCCCCCGGAGAGCGGAACCGCGCAGGCGTCCTCCAGCGGCACCTCGTGCAGCAGTGCGTGCACCCGAAGGGGACGCGCGCGAAATTCATTTGGGTCGATACGCATCGTCTAGCGCTGACCTTCCTGTGGGTGAGGGATAGCGAGGCTCACGGTATCATTGAACTCGATGGCGGGATACGCCGAGCAGTCTTCACATCTAAGACGCTGCGAGGTCCTGTAGCGCTGCAAAAATAGGCCTGCGCTGAACCCATCTGTCCTATGAGAGTGCGATCCTCACCGCGACAACAATTTCTCCCGGCATGTCTCAAGGTTCAGGGAAAAGACATCGCGTGCGAATTGCTTCAGGCTCTCGGACACGTCCGCCTGGACGAACTCTTGCCGTTGCCATAGCCGCTTCCAAGCAGTCGGAAACTCATGCCGCTGATTCACCATCCCCGCGAGTTCGTCGTACGCCAGAAACTTCACGGTTTGAACGCCCGCCATAAGGAGTCGTGCCATGCACATCGGGCACGGTTCGAGAGAGGACACGAGCGTGTACCCCCGCATGTTGTCCACCTCTGGATGCCGCTCCTCGAAGGCAGTCATTGCGACCATTTCTGCATGCAGGTCGCTTCGAAAGTGCGGAAAGAAAACTGAGTTTCGGCCCTGCTCAAGAATGTTCCCTTTCGGGTCGACGAGCACGGCGCCCACGCCATAGTTACCCGCCCGCGCAGCAGCGAGGGCCTCCCGACACGCGACGATTCCAAGATGCTGGTCTCTGTGATGCGTACGCTCGGTTGACGCGTGGGCAAATCTGGCTTCCAAGTCCGGTAGCGTCATTGCGATCCCTCCACTGCTCAGGGTGCCGAAAGCTCCCACGTCAGACTAACTGCGGACTCGGCGATACCAAGGCGGATCGACGTTGCCCGCGCCACGGCTGGCGAAATGCTAGCCCATTTTCATTCTGCATGGGTGGCCCCAGGGCCATGAGGACTAACGACTAGCAAAAACTGGTGGGCAGGGACGGGATTGAACCGCCGACACCAGGATTTTCAGTCCTGTGCTCTACCAACTGAGCTACCTGCCCACCAGACGCGTGAGGATAGCAGACGCGCGCGGGGGCGTCCACTTCCGGCGGTCGTCGCGCGACTACTCGACGGGCGAGACGACGCCAAGGGCGCCGGATTTCTCGAAGAAGAGCGTGACGATGACGACCTCGCCGGCCTTGAGCTCGCGCGTCAGCTCGTAGAGCGCGACCCGCTCGCCGCCGGAATGCAGACGCGTGAGACTCGTCGGGGGCACGGTGATCCGGGTCAGCGGCTCACCGGTCTGCGTCAGGAGCTGGGCGCGCTTGGCGATCGGCGTCTCGACGCGCACGATCGCGTCCTCGAACATCCCCGTGCTGTTGATATCCACGAAGAACAGCGCGCCGTCGGCGTTGCGCACCACGCGTCCGTGCTCGGGCAGGAGGCGCACCCCGCCGACGTCCTCGACGGTTGGGTAATAGACACAGCCGCCCGCGAGCAGACCACCGACGAGCAGGAGGAGAAGCAGCGGCGCCGTCGTCCGCCCGACGGCGCGGCCTCTGCGAGCTGGCGTCATGCGCCCTTGAACGCGCCTTCGGCGACCATTGCCGCGAAGGCCCGCTCGTAGGCTTTCACGGTGCGCTCGAGATCCTCGTCCCCGTGGACGGCCGAGATCCAGCCGTGGTTCATCGAAGAATCCACGCCGTTGTTCATGAGCGCGCACCGCAGCAGGTGGTAGAGGCCGGCGCGACGCGGCCGATCAGGGCCGGCGAGGCCCGGCTTGCCCTCGAACGACACGTGGAAGATCGACGCCTCGCCGTAGCACGTGCCGGGCACACCGACACGCTTCATCACCTCGGACAGGCCGCGGCGCATTTCCTCACCCGCCTTGTTCGCGCGCGCCTGGAGCGAGGCGTCCGCGCACAGCTCGAGCGTCGCGATGGCCGCGGAGGCGCAGAGCGGGTTGGCGTTGAACGTGCCCGCGTGTGCGACGCGCTGGCTGCGATCCCAGTCGGGGTCGCCGCGGAACGCGAGGAGCGACATCAGGGGACGCCGACCGCAGAGGGCGCCGCCCGGCAAGCCGCCGGAGACGATCTTGGCGAGTGTGGTCAGATCGGGCGTGACGCCGAAATACGCCTGAGCGCCGCCCGGCGAGTAGCGAAAGCCGGTGATCACCTCGTCGAAGATCAGCACCACGCCGTGGCGCGTCGTCACCGCGCGCAATTCTTGGAGATAGCCCGGGATCGTCGGTGTCGTCCCCGACTGGCCCCCGGCCGGTTCCAGGATCACCGCCGCGACGTCGCCGCGCTCGAGCGCCACCTGCACCGCCTTGATGTCATTCGGGGGGCAGATCAACATCTGGTCGAGCGTCGCGCCGGGCACGCCGGCGGACATCGGCACGTCGTAGGGCGGATTGACGCCCGCGACGGCGCCGTCGTGCCAACCGTGGAAGTGACCGGCGAACTTCACGATCCGCGACCGCCCGGTGTGGGCCCGCGCCACGCGCATCGCCAGATGCGTCGCCTCGGTGCCCGACATCGTGAAGCGCACCAGCTCGGCGCACGGGACGAGCTGCGTGACGAGCTCGGCCCAGCGCACTTCCAGCTCGTGGCATCCGCCGAGGTGCGTGCCGCGCGCGATCTGCTCCTGCACCGCGCGCACCACCGCCGGATGGCAGTGGCCGAGAAAGAGCGCGCCGTGGCCCATCCAGTAGTCGATGTACTCGTTGCCGTCGACGTCCCACTTGCGCGTGCCGCCCGCGCGCTCGATGTAGGTGGGAAACGGCGAAAGATGACGGATGTCGTGGGTGATGCCGCCGGGAATCGAGCGCCGCGCGCGCTCCCAGAGTGCGGCGGACTTCGCATGCTTGGCGCGGTACTCGTCGTGGATCGTCATGATCGTGTTCCTCTCCTGGGCGTATCGCCCCCCATGATACCGGAACGTGCCGCCAATTTAGGCACGTCCACAACTTGACTTGCGACGGTCGGCAGCGATAAGGCTGGAGGTGCGGCGCGCACACCCCCGGCCCTCAGCGTCGAGCCCGGATCGCCGGAATCGAGGAGGGCGTTGACCCGTGGATCTCTCGGCTACCATCCATTTGCTCGGCGAGACGCTCGGAGAGGTGCTCCGGGCCCAGGAGACGAGCGCGCTCTTTGGGACCGAGGAGCGGATCCGCGCGCTCGCGAAGTCTCGCCGGGCCGGTGACGCCGCGGCCGCCGGTGGTCTGGCCGACGAGGTCGGGGCGCTCGACGTCGACGCCGCCAGGGCCACGGCCTCCGCCTTCGCCGTCTATTTCGATCTCATCAACCTGGCCGAGGAGTCTCACCGCATTCGCGCGCTGCGCGAGCGCGAGCGATCCCCGGAGCCGATCCGGGAATCGCTCGAGGCGGCGCTGGCCGAGCTCCGCGCCGGAGGCGTGACGGCCGAGCAGATGGCGGCCTTGCTCGAGTCGTTGAGGATCGAGCTGGTACTCACCGCCCACCCGACCGAAGCCAAGCGGCGGACGGTGCTCTCGAAGCTCCAGCGGATCTCCGCGTCCCTGGGCCGCCTTCACGATCCCGATCTGCTCCCCCGTGAGCGCGCGGCGGAGCTCGAGGCCATCCGCGCCGAGGTCACCGCGCTCTGGCTCACCGACCGGACCCGGACCGCGCGCCCGGCGGTGACCGACGAGGTGCGCACCGGCCTCTACTTCATCGACTCGGTGTTCTGGGACGCGCTGCCGCGCGTCGCGGCCGAGCTGGATTCGGCCCTTCGCCGGCACTACCCGCAGCTGGCCGCGCCCTCGGGGTGGCTCACCCTGGGCTCGTGGATCGGCGGGGACCGCGATGGTAATCCATCGGTCGCGGCCCCCGTAACCGCTGAAACACTTCGCCTGCACCGCGGCCTCGCCGTCGAGCGTCATCGCCGCGGCCTGCTCGACCTCGCTCGCCGCCTCTCCATGAGCGCGCGCCGCTGCCCGCCGCCGCCGGCGCTCGAGGCGTGGCTCGATGCCCGCCGGCCGCTCCCCGTGCGCGCGGCGTTCCTCGCGCAGCGCTACGCCAATGAGCCCTATCGTCTGGCTCTGGCGCTGCTCGCCGCCGACCTCGAAACCGCGTCCCAGGACGACATGACCGCGCGGCTGCTCGACGAGACCCCTCACCAGGCTCGAGTCGCCGTCGACCAGATCGCCCACGTGCTCGATCTGGTCACCGCGGCAATTCCGCCGGTGCTGGCGGGCGATCGATTACGGACTCTTCGCGCGCAGCTGGCGACCTTCGGCCTCCACGCCGCGCGCCTGGACCTTCGCGAAGACGCCGATCGGCTCGCGGCGGCGCTGGGCGGGATCCTCGCCGCGCTCGGGATCGAGCAGGCCTTCGAGCGGCGCGACATGGCCGGTCGCGCGGCGGTTCTCCTCCGTCTGCTCGCCGACGAGCCGCCGAAGCCATCCGAGCTCGCGATGGCCGCGGCCGGGCGCGAGGAGAGCGCGGAGACGTGGCGCCTCTTCCGGCTCCTCGCTCGTACGCAAAGCCTGTACGGCCGCGAGCCGCTCGGGGTCTTCGTCATCTCGATGACGCGCGGAGTGGCGGATGTCCTCGGCGTGCTCCTGCTCGCCCGCTGGGCCGGCGTGGACTCGAGTCTCTCGATCGTGCCCCTTTTCGAGACGCTCGACGACCTCGGGGCCGCGCCCGCGATCATGGGGGAGCTCCTGGCGCTGCCTGTCTACCGCGCCCACTGCGCCGGTCACCAGATGGTGATGATCGGTTATTCCGACAGCAACAAGGACGGCGGATATCTCGCGGCGGGCTGGTCGCTCTACCAGGCCCAGGAGGCCGTCGCGCGCGTGTGCTCCGGGCTCGGCGTCCGGCTCACCCTTTTCCACGGCCGCGGCGGTAGCGTCGCTCGCGGCGGCGGGCCGGCGGGCCGCGCGATCCGCGCTCAGCCGCCGGGCACCGTGCGCGGCCGCTTCCGGCTGACCGAGCAAGGCGAGATCATCGCCTCACGGTATGCCGACGCGGACCTCGCCCATCGTCATCTCGAGCAGATCGTCAGCGCCGTGCTGCTCGCGTCGGTGGAGGTGTCGCGGCCCAAGGTCGCGCCGGCCTGGCGCTCCGCGATGGACTCGATGGCGGCCGCCGCGCGCTCGGCCTATCTCGCGCTGATCGAGGACACGCCGGGCTTCCTCGACTACTGGCGCGGGGCGACTCCGATCGAGGAGATCAGCCGACTCCGCCTCGGCTCGCGACCGACTGCGCGCCGCGGCGGCGCACTGACGCGGGCCGACGTCCGGGCGATTCCCTGGGTCTTCTCCTGGATGCAGAGCCGCTTCAATCTGCCGGGCTGGTACGGACTCGGGGTCGCGCTCGAGCGGGCCCACCCCGGACAGCTGCGGGAGATGTACGGCGACTGGCCGTTCTTCCGGGCCGTCCTCGACAACGCGGAGATGTCGTTGCTCAAAGCCGACATGGGTATCGCCGCGCTCTATTCCGATCTGGTCGCCGACCGTCGGCTGGCCGGCGGCGTCTTCGCCACGATCAAGGACGAGTACGAGCGAACACGCGACGCGATTCTCCGCGCGACCGGCCACGCCGAGCTGATGGACGGCGATCCCGTCATCCAGCGCTCAGTACACCTCCGCAACCCCTACGTGGATCCGCTGAATCATCTCCAGATCGAGATGCTCCGACGCCTCCGCACGCTGTCCGACCCGGAGGGCCCGGAGGCCGAACGGTATCGCGAGGTCATCGTCTTGACCATCAACGGCATCGCCGCCGGGCTACGCAACACCGGGTGACGAGGCCGCCGCGCTCACGCGCGGCCGCGCCTGACGCGAGAAGCCTGGCCGGCTCAGCGGTGGCTCGCATCACTGCTGGTGCCGCCGGCCGCGGGAATGTAGCCCGTGAGCACGTAGTCCATGACCATGCGGTCGGCGCTGAAGCGCCAGCCGAGGGTCCGGATGGCCCGCTTCATACGGGCGATCCAGCTCCGCGGCAGGCCGTCACGGTCGCGCTGATAGTAGCTCGGCACCACCTCGTCGCGGAGGACGCGGACGAGCGCTACGGCGTCACGCGTGTCGTGGATCTCGGTCGAGGTGTGGGTCTCGCCCGCACCGATCGCGAAGCCGTTGGATCCATCGTAGGCCTCCGCCCACCAGCCGTCGAGGACGGAGAGATTCAGTCCGCCGTTGAGGACGATCTTCTGGCCGCTGGTGCCCGAGGCCTCGAGGGGGCGCCGCGGCGTATTGAGCCACACGTCGACGCCCTGCACGAGGTCGCGCCCGAGATTCACGTCGTAGTCCTCGAGAAAGAGGATCTTGCCCGCGAATCGCGGGTCGCGCATCAGACGGGCGACTTCCTGGAGCACTTGCTTCGCGGGGCGATCGTGCGGATGCGCCTTGCCCGCGAACACGAACTGGATCGGCATCTGCGGGTGGTTGACCAGCGACACGACCGCTTCCATGTCCTGGAGGATCAGGTTGGCCCGCTTGTAGGTGGCGAAGCGCCGCGCGAAGCCGATCGTCAGCGCGTCGAGGCTCAAGGCTTGCCGCAACCGGGCGACCGACTCCGCCGGCTCACCGCGGCGTTCGGCCTCGAGCGCGGCCCGCCGCCGTGCGACGTCGATGAGCTGAACCTTGAGCGCCTGATGGGTCTCCCACAGCTCGCCGTCGTCGACGGCGTCGATGGCCTCCCAGAACCCGGGCTCGCCGGAGCGCTGCGGCCAGTCCGGACCGAAATGGCGGTCGTAGACCTGATGCATCTGAGGGGCGAGCCACGTCGGGACGTGCACGCCGTTGGTGATGTGGCCGATCGGCACCTGGTCTTCGTTGGAGCCCGGGTAGAGCGGAGTCCACATGGCCCGCGACACGTGACCGTGGATCGACGAGACCGCGTTGGCGCGCCGGGAGAGCTTCAGGGCCAGGACCGTCATGCAGAACTCCTCGTCGAAGTCGTGCGGTTGCACGCGGCCCCACGCCATGAAGTCGTCGTGCCCCAGCCCCATCGCCTCGCGCAGCGGGCCCAGGTGCTCCTCGATCAGGTGCGGCGAAAACCGGTCGTGACCCGCCGGCACCGGCGTATGCGTGGTGAAGACGACCTGCGCGGCGACGCGACGCATGGCCTCGAGAGCGCCGATCCCCTCGCTGATCATTCGCTGCCGCACGAGCTCGACGCCCGCGAACGCGCTGTGTCCCTCGTTGAGATGCACGACGCCCGGCGCGATGCCCAGCGCCCAGAGAGCCCGGACGCCACCGATGCCGAGCAGCAGCTCCTGGCGGATGCGGACGCGCTGGTCGCCGCCGTACAGGCGCGCGGTGAGCTCGCGGTCCTCCGGCTGGTTCCCGTCGACGTTGGAGTCGAGCAGCAACAGCGTGATCCGCCCGACCGATACTTTCAAAACTCTGGCGGCGATCGTTCCCGTGCGCGTCTCGATCGTGATCGTGACGGCCTCGCCGTCGGCGCGCGTTGCCGGTTGAATCGGAAGCACGCGCGAGTCGAGCTCGATGTAGTGCTCCTGCTGCCAGCCCTCGAGGTCGAGCCGCTGACGGAAGTAGCCCTGGTCGTAGTAGAGCCCGATGCCGACCAGGGGGATGCCGAGGTCCGAGGCGCTCTTGAGATGATCGCCGGCGAGGATGCCGAGACCTCCGGAGTAGATCGGGATCGACTCGTGCAATCCGAACTCGGCCGAGAAGTACGCCACCGGCCGGGCCCAGAGAACGCCGGCGTGCCGCGCGCCCCATGTGCGCGTCGACGTCAGGTACTCCTGCAATCGCCGATAGGCGTAGTTGACGCGGCTGTGCAGCGCGAGCTGCGAGACCCGCTCCTCGAGCCGGTCGACCGGCAGCCGCTGGAGCAGCGCGATCGGATTGTGGTCGAGCTCGCGCCACAGGACGGGATCCAGCTCGCGGAACAGGCTGGTCGTGTCGTCGTCCCAGCTCCACCAGAGATTCTGCGCCAGCGCCGACAACCGCTGGTGGCCGGGCGCGACGAACAACCCGCGCGTGCGTGCCTCGCTGACGATCGGCGCCAGCTGCGTCCCGGCCGTCATCATCAGGCGCACCTCGTCCCGATCGAACGTGCGCGGCTCGACGGTCTGGACGACCAGCACGCCCTGCAAGAGCCCGCGGTCGACCAGGGGCACGCCCAGGAACGAGTGGTACGGATCCTCGCCGGCCTCGCGGAAGTACTTGAAGCGCGGGTGCTTGGTCGCGTCCTCGAAAACTTGTGGCCGCATCTCCTCGCCGACGAGCCCCACCAGCCCCTCGTCCAGGCGCATCCGCACGCGGCCGACACTCTCGGCTCTGAGCCCGACGGTCGCCGCCAGCACGAGGTTCGTGCGGTCGGGCTCCAGGAGATAGACCGAGCACACGTCGGTCGCGAAGCGACGCTGGATCAATCGCACGATGTTCGTCAGGGTCTCGGCCGGATTGCCGCTGTGAGAGACCAGGCGGCTGATCTCTTCCAGGGTCCACAGGAGCGAGCCTTCGAACGTCGAGTTCGCCTCGCCCCGCGGCAACGGTGGTTGCTGGGTCATCAGAAGCGCAGCTTGTTCGACGCGTCGATGCACACCCGGCCCACGCTCCGGCGCTTCTCGATCACGGCCGCCCGCTTACCGAGCTTGGCCGCCTGGACGGCCGCGCGCTGCCCGGGTGGTCCGCTCCTGATGCACACGAGATCGAAGTCGTAGGCAGCGCTCACGTCGATAGCCTCCCGGGGATAGAGTCGCAAACACCGCGCCAATCAAGGTCAGCCTGGTAAGTGCGGATTCCCGAAGGTGCCCCCGATGAAGCCCGGGCGATGAGCGCTCGCGGTCGCCTATCGATTAGGCACCCGATCGGCGCGCGTGACACGAGAACGCGCGGCGAGCCGGAGCAGATCGACCACCGCCGCGTGCGTGTCGGCGGCCAGCCCGTCCACCGTGGGCTCGCGCCGCCGGGTCACTCCGTCGCACGCGCCGACCGCCACGCAGGCCTTGATGAGCCGGCGCTCGATGTCGGGGGTGTGCAGGAGGTCGCTTCCGGTGAGCCGCGCCAGCGCGGCGACGATGCCGTAGCCGCCCCAGTTGGAGACGCCGGCCACGACCAGGTGATCGACCGGTACCACGGTGGCAATCCGCGCTCGTAGCGCATCGAGCCTTGTGATCTTCGCCCGCACCGCGCCCATGCCGATCTCGTTGCCACCGTCGCCGATGCCGATCGTGACGGGCCGGCCTAATCCGCGGAGCCGGGTCGCACCTTTCTTACGCCACCCTCGTTTCAAGCCGTGCTCACGGCCCCCACTACAAATAACAAACAGCTCGTCGATCGGCGCGTTCCACTCCGCGACCGAGTCGCCCCGCATGTTCAGGTAGTCACCGGCGCGGTTGCGGCCGGGACGCTCGATCGCCACCAGGTGCGTCGGCTTCTCCGAGGCGAGCAAGCGGCGGGCGCCGTCAGCCTCACCGGGGTACACCAGCACGTCGGACGGTTCGTCCAGCGTCTTGAGCGCCGCTTCGACGAGCGACACGTTGGTCGCATCGGTGACGTACGTGACGCGCGCGCCGAGCCGGCGCAGCGCGCGGCCGAGCACGGCGGCGCCGGGCGGGCCGTCGGTCTCGGGCATGTCGGGCTCCACCGTGAAGCCCGTGACGATCAGGACGCGGCGCGCTGCGCGAAGGGCACGCGCGGCTTTGAGAGCGGCACCGGGGGTCGAGAACGCGGCGATGTCGCGGTGGCCGGGATCGAGGGCGAGGATCTGGTCGACGAGGTCGGGACCGCGCGTCACGAGGCGGACGCTATCACCGCCTCGCCTCGTACAGCAAGCACTGGTAGGGAGCCAGCGGCACCGCCGTGTTGGTGCCGGCGAAGGTCTCGGCGTCGCTGTCGATCAGCACGCGCCAGTCCGGCGCTTCCAGGGTCAGCGCCTGGGTCTTCGGTGTGAGGTTCGCGACCAGCTTGACCTCGTCTCCGTCGGGGGTCGCGCGCGTCACGACGAGGACGGCGCCGTCGGCTTCGCGTGCCACGCGCGTCAGCTGCTTGTGGCCCGTGCCGAGCGCGGGGTGCGTCCGCCTGAGCGTCAGCCAGCGCCGATAGTACTCCCGCAAACCGCGATGACGAGGCGCACCCCCCAGCGAGTGATTGAGCCGCGAGCTGACGAACGTGTTCGGCGCGTTGGGATCGGAGATCTGGCCGCGCCACTCCCATCGGCCCATCTCCTCCGTACGGCCCTTCCGCACAGCCTCGGCCAGGTTCTTGTCGAGGAACGAGCTGAAGAACTGAAAGCGCGCCGTCTCGCCGTACTCCTCGCCCATGAAGAGCAGCGGGATGGACGGAGTCACGAACATGAGACTGGCCGCGAGCTTCACCGCCTCGAAGGGCACCAGCGTGCCGAGCCGCTCGCCCTGGGGGCGGTTGCCGACCTGATCGTGGTTCTGCAGGAAGATGACGAAGCGATCGCCCGCCAGATCGCTGCTCGGGGTGCCACGCGGGCGCCCGAAATACTCCGAGGGCTCGCCCTGGTACGCGAAGCCTTCGGCGATCGCGCGCTCCAGGTGCTGCTCGTCGCCGAAATCGACGTAGTAGCTCATCGACTCACCGGTGAGGCGGCGGTGCAGCGCGTGATGGAAGTCGTCCGACCACACCGCGTCCAGGCCGAGCCCGCCGGCGCTCGTGGGCAGCACGAGCTTGCGGTCGTTGTCGTGGGATTCGGCGATCACGTGGACCCGCCGGTGTAGCCGCGCGGCCTCGCCCCGGGCCGCGTCGGCGAACTCGGTGAGGACGTGCACCGGGCTCGTGTCGTAGATCGCGTGGATCGCGTCGAGACGGAAGCCGTCGATGTGGAACTCGCTGACCCACATGCGTCCGTTCTCGATCACGTGTCGGCGCACGCCCTCCGAGCCCGTGCCGTCGTAGTTCACCGCCGGGCCCCAGGCGGTCTGAGTACGGTCGGCGAAGTACGGGCCGAACTCGGCCAGGTAGTTTCCCTCGGGACCGAGGTGGTTGTAGACGACGTCGAGGAAGACCGACAGGCCGCGCGCGTGGCAGGCGTCCACGAGGCGCCGGAGCCCGCGCGGTCCGCCGTACGTCGACTGCGGCGCCCAGAGGTGCACGCCGTCGTAGCCCCAGTTGCGCGAGCCGGGAAACTCCGCGACCGGCATCAGCTCGATCGCGGTGACGCCGAGCTCGACGAGGCGGGCGAGATGAGGAATGATCGCCTCGAAGGTGCCGGGCGGCGTGAACGCACCGACGTGGAGCTCGTAGAAGACGAGCTCGCCGAGCCCGTGGCCGGCGAATTCCTGATCGGTCCACACGAAGCGGTTGGGGTCGACGACGACCGATGGACCGTGAACGCCCTCGGGCTGAAATCGTGACGCGGGATCGGGTCGGTAGCGGGTCGCGTCGAGCCGGTACTTGTAGCGGGCGCCCTCGGCCAGGCCCTCGAGCGTCACGTCGAAAAGTCCGCCCTCGCGCGCGGTCAGCGCCTCGATCGCTCGACCGTCTACGACCACGTCGACCGACCGGCATCGGGGCGCCCAGACCCTGAAGGTGACGCCATTCGTGAGAAGGCTTGCACCGAGCGCGCTCATACGGTCCAATGAAGACCCCATGGCCTCACCATTCGCCCTGGTACTTCACACCCATCTTCCGATGGTGGTCAATCACGGCCGCTGGCCCCATGGCAGCGACTGGCTCTGCGAGGCGGCCTTCGAGTGCTATCTGCCGCTGCTCGAGACGGCCCACCGCCTGGTCGCCGATGGGATCTCGCCCAAGTGGACGATCAACCTTTCGCCGGTGCTGACCGAGCAGCTCGCCTCGCCCGAATTCCAGAAGGAACTATCTTTTTACCACGATAACGTCCGGCGCGCCTGCATCGAGTCGCGGGAGCACTTCACCCGCGCCGGCCAGAAGGAGATCGTCCGCCTCACCCACTTCTGGGAGGAGTTCTTCGAGCGGATGTGGGAGATGCACCGGAGAATCGGGGGGGATATTCCCGGCACCTTCGCCGACCTCCAGCGGGCGGGCCACGTCGAGATCATCACCTGCGCGGCGACCCACGGTTACCTGCCGCTGCTCGCCCGCGACGAGTCGATCCAGCTGCAGCTCCGCACGGCCGTCGAGACCCACCGCCGGCATTTCGGCCGCTCGCCCCGGGGTATCTGGCTGCCGGAGTGCGCCTACCGGCCTCGGTACGAGTGGACGCCCCCCACCGGGCCCGACAGCGGCCGCGACCGGCGCGTGCGGCCCGGCATCGAGGAGATGCTGGCGAAGAACGGGCTCGAGTATTTCGTCGCCGACGCCCACCTGGTCTCCGCCAGCCAGCCGCTCTTTCTCTACCGCGATTTCCTTCCTTTGCGGAAGGACACCCAGAGCGAGCCCGTCACGGCGATGCCGGCCGGTAAGGCGCGATCGCCCTACCTGCCCTATCGGGTCGCCTCGCGGGGCGGCCGCGGCGAGGCCATCGCCTTCTTTCGCGATCCGAAGACGACCCTGCAGGTGTGGAGCCGCGAGCACGGGTACCCCGGGGACTTCGCCTACCTGGAGTTCCACAAGAAGCACTTCCCGGGCGGCCTGCGGTTCTGGCGGATCACCGACAATCAGGGGGATCTCGGCACGAAGGCGGTGTACGACCCTGACGTCGCTGCTCAAAAGGTCGCCCTTCAGGCGCCCCACTTCGTCGATCTGGTAGTGGACACCCTGGCGCGAGCCGGCAAGGGCCCGTCGCTCGTCTGCTCGCCCTACGACGCGGAGCTCTTCGGTCACTGGTGGTTCGAGGGCCCCCTGTGGCTCGAGCACATCGCGCGCGAGATGGAGCGCCGTAACGTCCCGCGCATGACGCTCGGTGAGTCGCTCGAGTCGGTGCCGGCGCGTACGACCCTGTCGCTCCCCGAGGGCTCCTGGGGCGAAGGCGGCGACCATCGGGTGTGGCTCAACCGTAGCACCGAGTGGACGTGGGATCGGGTCTACAGCGCCGAGGCGGAGTGGGTCGGGCATCTCGCTCGGCTCGACGGCCGCCCCGAGCTCCGGCGCGTGGTCACGCAGGCGACGCGAGAGCTCCTGCTGCTCCAGTCCTCCGACTGGCAGTTCCTGATCACGACCGGGACCGCTGCCGACTACGCCGAGCGGCGGGTCGCCGAGCACTACGCCGAGTTCAAGAGGCTGTGCGAGATGGCGCGCGCGCTGGAGGCCGGCGATACGCTGTCGGCCGACGCCGCGCACGCGCTGGCGCGGCTCGAGCGCGACGACTTCTGCTTCCCGGACCTCAACCCCGCCTGGGGCCTCGATTCGTCCGCCGCGGGCTGAGTACGATGCCGCGGCGCGCGCGTCTCCTCGCAATGGTCATGGCCGGCGGCCGTGGCGATCGCTTGCAGCCCTTGACGCGTGAGCGCTCGAAATCGGCGGTGCCGTTCGGGGGCCGCCATCGCCTGATCGATTTCGTGCTGTCGAACTTCGTGAACTCGGACATGCCGTCCCTCTACGTCCTCGTGCAGTACAAGGCGCAATCGCTGATCGAGCACCTGCGACTGGCCTGGCGGACGAGCGGCATGCTCCCCGACTTCTTCGTGACCGTCGTCCCGCCCCAGATGCGGGTCGGCGCCGCCTGGTACCGCGGCACCGCCGACGCGGTCCTCCAGAACCTTAACCTCATCGACGACTTCAACGCCGACGTCGTCGCGGTCTTCGGCTCCGACCATGTCTACCGCATCGACGTGAACCAGATGCTCGCGTACCACCAGGAATCGGACGCCGACGTGACCATCGCGGCCCAGCCGGTGTCGCTGGCCGACGCCCGTCAGTTCGGCGTGCTCGGCGTGGATCGGGCGGGACGGGTCGTCCACTTCGAGGAGAAGCCCGCGAAGCCGACACCGCTGCCGGACGATCCCGAGCGCGCGCTGGTCTCGATGGGCAACTACATCTTCTCGCGGCAGCCGCTGGTCGACGCGCTCGTGGCCGACGCGCGACGCTCGACCGATCACGACTTCGGCCGCTCGATCATCCCGGAGCTCGTCCCGGGCGGGCGGGTGTTCGCGTACGACTTCCAGAAGAACGACGTGCCCGGCGTGAAGCCGTACGAGGAGCAGGCGTACTGGCGCGACGTCGGCACGATCTCGTCTTACTGGGAGGCTCATATGGACCTCCTGGGCGAATCGCCGCGCTTCGACCTCGACAACCGGCTCTGGCCGATCCGCAGCGAGCACCACGCCGGCCCGGCGGCCCGCTTCATCGGCGGCGACGTCGACAATGCGCAGATCGGCGAGTCGTCGCTGGTCAAGCGCGCGACGATCCGCAACTCGATCCTCGGCCGGTCCGTGTGGGTCAACGAGGGCGCGGTGATCGAGGACTCGATCGTCATGGACCACACGACCGTCGGCAAGGGCGCGCACCTGCGTCGCGCCATCATCGATCGCTTCAACATCATCCCGGCCGGCGCCGAGATCGGTCACGACCCCGCCGCCGACCGCCGCAATTATCACGTCGACGCCTCCGGCCTGGTCGTGGTGCCGCGTGGGGGCCGCCGCGAGTTTCTCCGCGGCATCGAGGAATTTTGAACCGCGCGATCGTCATCCACGGCCATTTCTACCAGCCACCGCGGGAGAATCCGTGGCTCGAGACGGTGGAGGTCCAGGATTCGGCGGCGCCGTATCACGACTGGAACGAGCGGGTGACCGCGGAGTGCTACGCGCCGAACACGGCGGCCCGGCGGGTCGACGAGCAGAACCGCGTGCTCGACATCGTCAACAACTTCGAAAAGATCTCGTTCAACATCGGGCCGACGCTCTTCGCCTGGCTCGAGCGCCACCGGCCGGACGTGTACGCGAAGATCATCGAGGCCGACCGCGCGAGCGTCGCGGCCCGCGGCCACGGCAACGCGTGCGCCCAGGTCTTCAACCACATGATCATGCCGCTCGCCACACGCCGCGACAAGGTCACGCAGGTGCGCTGGGGGATCGAAGACTTCCGCGCGCGCTTCGGACGAGAGCCGGAGGGTCTCTGGCTCCCCGAGACGGCGGTGGACAACGAATCGCTCGAGGTGCTCGCCGAGGCTGGCGTGAAGTTCACGGTCCTGGCGCCTCATCAGGCCCTGCGCGTGCGGCCGCTCGACACCGAGGCCTGGCAGGACGCCGGCGGCGGCATCGACCCGAGTCGTCCCTACCTCTGGCGCGGACCGCGCGGCCTCAGCCTGGCGCTGTTCTTCTACGATGGACACATCTCGCGGGCGATCGCGTTCGAGCGGTTGCTGGAGCGCGCCGAGAACCTCGTGGCGTGGCTCAACGCGGCCTTCGCCGACACGCGCACGTGGCCGCAGCTCGTCCACTGCGCGACCGACGGCGAGACCTACGGCCATCACAGCCGCTTCGGCGAGATGGCGCTGGCGGCGGCGGTCCAGCAGATCGAGGCCGAGGGAACGGCGACCCTCACGAACTACGGGGCGTTCCTGGCGGCCAACCCGCCCACGCACGAGGTCGAGATCCGCGAGCGCACCTCGTGGAGCTGCGCCCACGGCATCGAGCGGTGGCGGTCCGACTGCGGCTGCCGCACGCGCGGCGACTGGCATCAGCGCTGGCGGGCTCCGCTCCGCGAGGCGCTCGACTGGCTTCGCGACCAGATCGATCCGTTTTTCGAGGCGCGCGCCTCGGCGCATCTCAAGGACCCGTGGTCGGCGCGCGACGACTATGCCGCGGTCCTCCTCGATCGGAGTCCCGAGCGGCTCGACGCCTTCTTCGCCGCCCACGCCCGCGGCCTCCTCGATCCGGCCGCGCGCGTCGACGCGCGGAGGCTCCTCGAGCTCGAGCGCAACCGGCTTCTCATGTACACCTCGTGCGGGTGGTTCTTCGACGAGATCTCGGCGATCGAGCCCGTGCAGATCCTCCGCTACGCGGCGATGGCGCTCCAGTACCTGAACGACCTCGGCGGCGGGCGGCTCGAGGACGAGTTCGTCCGGCGGCTCGGAGCGGCGCCGAGCAACGTGCCCGAGATGCGTGACGGCGCCGAGGTCTACCGGCGCCTGATCCGGCCGACCGCCGTCAACCTGAGCCGGGTCGTGACGCACTACGCGATCACCGGGTTTCTCGACGAATACCCCGCGGACGCGCGCATCTACGCCTACCGGGTCGAGCGGCTCGACGAGGCGCGGGAGACGGCCGACGGCACGACGCTCGCCGTCGCGCACGTGCGCGTGAGCTCGGAGATTACGGGCGAGACCCGCGAAATGGTGTACGCGCTGCTCTACTTCGGCGGCCACGACTTCTCGTGCGGCGTCCGCACCTGGGATGACCAGGCCACGTACGACGGGCTGAAGACCGACCTGCTCGCCCGCTGCGCGCGCCAGAGCGTCGCCGATCTCGTCCGTGGTCTCGACGAGTACTTCCCCGGCGGGCTCGCGTCGCTGAGTCATCTCTTCCTCGACGAGCGCCGGCGGGTCCTGGCCAACGTCATCCGGGCGACGCTCGAGCGTCACGAGGAGACGTACCGGAAGATCTGGGAGGAGAATCGAAAGCTCGTCCACTACCTGCGCGAGGCCGACGCGCCGATCCCGGAAGCCCTCGCGATCATCGCGCGCCACGTGCTGGAGGAGCAGATCACGGCCGAGCTCCAGTCCCTTCCGGAGCTCCTGGTGATCCCGGACCGCGTGGTCGCCATCGTCGACGAGGCGAAGGCCCTCGGCCTGACCCTCGACCTCATGCCCCAGCGGTTCGTCATGCACCGCGCGGTCGGCCGGGCCCTCGACGCCGTCGCCGAGTCGCCGTCGCGCGAGCGCGTCGCCCAGGCGACCGCGCTCATCGAGGGCGCGCGGCGCCTCGGCATCCGGTACGGCCACTGGGCGACCCAGAACCGATTCTTCCAGATCTGGAGCGAGCGGCCCGACGCGCGCGCTGACTTGTTGCCGCTTGCGGCCGCGCTCGGCTTCAGCCTCGCCGCGTGACCCGGCCGTGAGCGCTCGGTCGATCGACGCGCCCCGGCGTACCGTCGTCATCGAGAGCGTCGAGCCCGCCGTGGACTGCGGACGCTATCCCGTGAAGCGCGAGGTCGGCGCGGTCCTCGAGGTTTCCGCCGACATCTTCAAGGACGGCCACGACGTGCTGGTCGCCTACCTACGCTATCGCCGCGACGGCGACCGCGTGTGGCGCGAGACGCCGATGCGTCACGTGGACAACGACCGCTGGGCGGGCACGTTCATCCTCGCCGCGACCGGACGGTATCGCTACACGATCGAGGCGCTCGCCGAGCCGTTCCGCTCCTGGCTCGTCGACCTCGAGAAACGCCGCGCCGGCGGCCAGGATCTCGAGAGCGCGCTCGGTGAAGGGCTGGCACTGATCCGCGCCGCGGCGGCGCGGGCGACCGCGGCCGCCGATCGCACCGCGCTCGGCGCCTACGCCGGCCGGATCGAGCGGGCCGCGTCGCCCTCGGAAGCGGTCGCGGTGGCCGCCGATCCGGAGCTGGCCGCGCTGATGACGCGTCACCTCGACCGCGCCGAAGCGACCTGGGCCGAGCGCGAGCTCGAAGTGATCGTCGATCCGGAACGCGCGCGATTCGCGGCCTGGTACGAGTTCTTTCCGCGTTCGGGGACGTCCCCCGATCGGAGCGCCACCTTCAAGGAAGCCGAGGCGCAGCTGGCGCGAGCGGCGGCGATGGGCTTCGACGTGGTCTACCTGCCGCCGATCCATCCGATCGGTCGGGCTCACCGGAAGGGGCGCAACAACGCTCTCGTCGCGGCCGTCGGCGATCCCGGCAGCCCCTGGGCCATCGGCAGTGCCGACGGCGGCTACACCGCCGTCCACCCGGACCTCGGCACCCTCGAGGACTTCGACCGGTTCGTCGAGGCGGCGCGGCGGCTCAGGCTCGAGGTCGCGCTCGACTTCGCGATCCAGTGCTCGCCGGATCATCCCTGGGTCCACGAGCACCCGGAGTGGTTCTTCCACCGGCCCGACGGCACGATCAAGTATGCCGAGAACCCGCCGAAGAAGTACCAGGACATCTATCCTCTGAACTTCCAGGGCGAGCAAGCGCGAGCGCTCTGGGAGGAGATGCGGCGGATCCTCGAGTTCTGGATCGGCCACGGCGTCAGCTCGTTCCGCGTCGACAATCCTCACACCAAGCCGGTGAAGTTCTGGGAGTGGCTCATCCGCGTCGTCAAGGACGCGCATCCCGAGGTCGTCTTCCTGGCCGAGGCGTTCACCCGCCCCAAGATGATGAAGGCGCTGGCCAAGGCGGGCTTCACCCAGTCCTACACGTACTTCACCTGGCGCAACACGAAGCAGGAGCTGATCGACTACCTCACCGAGATCACCACCCCGCCGGTGGCCGAATACTTTCGCGGCAACCTCTGGCCGAACACCCCCGACATCCTCCACGAGAGTTTGCAGCAAGGCGGCCGCCCGGCCTTCAAGACGCGGCTCGTCCTCGCGGCCACGATGTCTTCGCTCTACGGAATCTACTCCGGCTACGAGCTCTGCGAGAACGTGCCGCGCGAGCCCGGATCGGAGGAGTACCTGAATTCCGAGAAGTACGAGTACAAGGCGCGCGACTGGGAGGCGCCTGGCAATCTGGTCGACTACGTGACGCGGATCAACCGGATCCGTCGCGAGAACCGCGCGCTTCACGCGTACTCGAATCTCCGGTTCTACAGAGCCGACGACCCGAACATCCTCTTCTACGGCAAGATGACGTCCGAGCGCGACAACCTCGTCTTCGTCGCGGTCAACCTCGATCCGTTCGCCACACACGCCTGTCTGGTCGACGTGCCGATCGCGGAGCTCGGCATCGGCGAGACCCAGAGCTACCGCGTTCACGAGCTCATCAGTGACCGGTGGTACGACTGGCGCGGAGCGCGGAACTTTGTCGAGCTACACCCGAACGTCGAGCCCGCGCAGGTCTTCGTCCTTCACCGCTGAGGTGGCGCCGCCGCCGGGGCAGGTGGGAGCGGCTGGGGAGGGGTGAAGATCATGGCGATCACTTCATTCGCGTCCTTGCCGAAGTAGACCAGCAACCCCTCCGCGTAGAGGAAGAACTCCACGTCCCCGTCCTTGCCGACGCGGGACGGCGGGCCCCAGCCGTCCACGATGAGCTTGCGGTTGAAGATGTCGTGCTTGGGCTCGAGCCTGAACGTGCGCACGACCTCCTTCCGGTAGCCCGAGGGCGTCAGCAACCCGAAGTCGACGATCAGCTTGACGATGCCGACCGGCGCCTGCGGGCCCTCGTACACCCACTGAGTGGCGTCGTAGCCCTCGATCTTCTGCGAGATTTCCCGGGTCGGCGCCCCGTAACGTCCACGCACCTCCGGCTGCGTGGTCACCGCGGGCTTGATCTGGCCCCAGTCCGCCGCCGCCACCGGCGTCGCGAGCATGACGACGAGCGCGAGGCCCGAGAGGAGGCGCATCGTCAGAATCCGAGCGCCACGCCGTCGCCGCGGGGATCCGCGCCGCCCATCAGGGTGCCGGCGCGGAGGACGATCCCGTGGGCGTGGCCGCATCGCCAGAAGAGGTCCGGCGCCGCCGTGACGCGATGGCCCTTGGCCGCCAGGCCGGCGAGCACATCGGCGGGCACGCGCGCCTCGATGTGCGTCATGTCGTCCGAATCGCCGGGCAGGAACGCGCCGATGAGAAAGCGCGGCCGCTCGATCGCCTCCTGGATGTCCATTCCGTAGTCGAAGAGGTTCGTGAGGACCTGCAGGTGAAACATCGCCTGGCCGTTTCCGCCCATCGTCGCGAAGCCGAGCACGGGGCGCTCGTCCCGGGTCGCGATACACGCCATGAGCGTGTGAAAGGGGCGCGTGCGGGGTGCGAGGGCGGCCGGATGCGCGGGATCCGTGCTGAAGTGCCGCCCGCGGTTCTGGAGCACCACGCCCGTCCCCGGCGCCACGACACCCGAGCCGAAGGCGTTGAACAGGCTCTGGATCACACTGATCAGGTTACCGCGCTCGTCGGCCACGACGAAGCCCGTGGTGTCGCCTCGCGGATCGCCGAAGGCGTACGACTGGGCCTTGGACGCATCGAATTCGCCGCGGCGTCGGGCCGCGTACGGCTTGGACAGCAGGCCGGCCACCGGCACGCTCGCGTGCGCCGGGTCGCCGATCCAGCGATCGCGATCGGCGTACGCCAGCTTCGAGATCTCGACGAGCATGTGCAGATGCTCGACCGAGTGCGGCGGATGGTCCGCGAGACGCAGGCCCTCGAGCATGTTCAGGCCGAGGAGCGCGACCAGGCCCTGAGTCGGCGGCGGTGTCTCGTAGACTGTCACGCCGCGATAGGTCGTCGAGATCGGCTCGTCCCACTCGCCCGTGTGGCGCGCGAGATCGTCGGACGTGAGGAAGCCCTCGGCCTCCATCCTCCGAGCGATCGCCTGGGCGACGCGGCCGCGATAGAAGAGGTCGGGGCCCTCGGCGGCCAGATCGGTCAGCGTCCGGCCCAGGTCCGACGGGGTCAGGAGCTCTCCGAACTCGGGGCTCCGGCCGTTCGGCGCGAAGATCCGCTGCCATTCCTGATCCTTGTGCACCGCGAGGCTTTCGCGGATCGTCTGGCTCAGCAGCGATCCCGTTGGAAATCCCCGCGAGGCCCAGTGGATCGCCGGCTGAAGAAGCTCGGCGAGGGGCCAGGTGCCGAAGCGCTCGAGCAACATCGCCCAGCCGCGGACGCATCCGGGCACGCTGACCGTCGCGGGGCCGGTGACCGGCAGGCGGTCCATGCCCCGACGGCGCAGTTCGTCGAGGCTCGCGCGCGAGCCCGAGCGGCCGCTCCCGTTGAGGTAGTGCACCCGGCCCGTGGCGACCTCGTAGTAGAGACAGAAGATGTCGCCGCCCACCCCGCAGTTCTCGGGCTGAGTCACGCCGAGGACCGCGTTGACCGCGACGGCGGCATCGGCCGCGGTTCCGCCGGCCCTCAACACGTCGAGGCCGGCGACCGTGGCGTAGGGATGCGCCGAGGCGACCATGCCCCGCCGCCCGAGCGCGACGGGGCGATGCGAGTAGCCAATCGTGGGCATGCCGTCACCCGCCCTGGAACAAGCGTGAGATCTCGTCCTGCGCGAACGCGGGCATCGGCTCCTGACGGCTTCCGCTCATCAGGGTCACGCCCTGCTCGCGCGGCACGACCTGGCCGATGAAGTGACAGTCGATCGATTCGCGTGCGAGCGCGTGGATCACGATGCCGGCGTCGGCGGGCGCCAGGGTCATCAGGAGCGCGCCCGACGCGATCGTGCCGAGGGGATCGAGCCCGAACGCGTCGCAGATCGCCCGTCCCTCCGGCAGCACCATGATGCGGTCGCGATCGATGCGGAGCCCGACGCCGGCGGCATCGGCCAGCTCGACGAGCGCGGTGGCGATCCCGCCCTCGGTGGGATCGTGCATCGAGTGCACCGTCGCCAGCTCGCAGGCGATCTCGACTTCGGGCAGCACACTGAGCCCGGGACTCTTGAGAAAATCTTTCGCCCGGCGAATGGCCGCCGGGGACACGCCGCGCTCGCGCAGCTCGGCTTCTTTTTCGCGCGCGATGATCGCCGCACCCTCGAGCGGAACGCCCTTGGTCATCACGACCGCATCGCCGACGCGGGCGCCCGCCGTCGTCACGAGCTTGTTCCGCTCGACCTCGCCGAGCATCGTGCCGGCCACGATCGGCCGGTCGAGGCCGTGCGTGACCTCCGTGTGCCCCCCGACGAGCACGACCTCGAGCTCCTCGCACGCCGCGTGTAGCTCGGCGAAGAGCGCCTCGACCGAGGCATCGCTGGTGGCGCCGGCGGGCAACAGCAAGGTCGCCAGGAACCATCGCGGGCGAGCGCCGCGCACCGCGATGTCGTTGGCGTTGACGTGGACGGCGTACCACCCGATCTCGGCGGTCGCGAACGTGATGGGGTCGCTCGTGGCGATGAGGTACCGGTCGCCCATGTCGATGACGGCGGCGTCTTCACCGACCCGGGGACCGACGACGACGCGGGGATCCTTGGTGTGGTGCTTGTCGAAGATCGCCTGCAGCGTCTCGGCACGGAGCTTGCCGATTGGCAGGGACTGCATGCCGACCGGTAGTATACACCGCATGTCCGGCGGCTCGACCACGGCACCCGGCGCGCTCCGATTCGCGCACGAGTGCCCGATCGGTGCCTCGAGAGCTATCTGGACGTCGACGCGTCTCGGCCCGGGCGAGCGGGCCAGTCGAGCACGAGTCGTGTCCAACGCTTCTCGATGATCTGCTCGTCGGCGCCCGGTACGTAGCCAACGGCGATCGGCAGGGCGCGGATGCGGAGCCCGTCGGCGCCAGGGCGCCCGGCGCTGTCCCAGGCCTGAGCGTGTCGGCACAGACGTCGGGCAATATCGGCGCCATCGCCGAGGCCCCGGACGTGGAGCTCGAACGGTCGAGGGTCCGCCTCGGGTCCACCAGGGACGCGATCTCCAGGCGGGCGCATGTAGAAGCCGGCGCTCCCTGCGCCGACCACGCCGGCCGCGGAGCGATACTTGCCGGCCGACGCGAAGAGCAGGGGAACGGGACGCGCGTCCGCCGCCGGGCCGATCGCCTCGAGCCAGCAGAAGCCCGGCTCGCGAAGCGCGATCCAGAGGACGAGACCTCCATACACTTCGCGCCCGATCGCGCGGACACCTGTCGGAAGATCGGTCGGCGCGCGCTTCAACAGGTCGTAGGCCGCCGCGGCGTCGACCTCGGACGGATCGCGGACGTGGAGGAGGAGGTCCGCGGTATCGCCGAGGACCACGCGGCTCGGCGGACCGGCAAACGCGCCGCGCAGGCGGATGAAGGCGCAGTCATTCACCGAAGCGCTCACGAGATGGTCCCCGGCCTGGACGAACGCCACGGACTTCTGCGAGCCGCCGACGGTCAGCGGGAGCACCAGCCGGCCTCCGGGCCGTAGCTGCTGTCCCCACGCCGGTGCGATGTCCCACGCACCGACCGTGAGGATGATCCGGTCGTACGGCGCGCCGTCAGGATGTCCGAGCCCACCGTCGCCGAGAACGACACGGACGCGGTCGAGGCCGGCCGCGACGAGGTGAGCCCGGGCGCCGTCCACGAGATCGGCGTCGACGTCGATCGTGACGACCGCACCCGTCTCACCCACGACGTGGGCCATGAGCGCCGCGTTGTAACCGGTACCCGCGCCGATTTCCAGCACGCGCAGCCCAGGCTCGAGCGCGAGCTGCTCGAGCATGATCGCCATCATCTCCGGCTGTGACGAGGAGCTGACCGCCTCGCCGTCGACGATCTTCGTCGGGATGGCCTCGTTACGGTACGCCTCCGCGAGCGGTATATCGGGCAGGAAGAGATGGCGCGGGATCGCGCGAAACGCGGCCTCGACCTGAGGGTCCTTGATCACTCCGCGGCTGACGAGCGCGTCGATCAGGGCGCGATGCAGTGTGGAAGCATCGGCCATCGTGCCCTCGGCTCAGGTCAGAAGCTTGAGGAGGTCAGACGTCAGGTCGTAGAGCTGAGCGCAGCCGGTCTCGCCGCCCAGATGGCTCTGGATTCGCTGCCGGAGACCGTCGTTGGCGCGCTCGCCGACGAGCGCCGTGATCTTCCGCTGCGGCTCGGAGCAGATTCCCATGTAGGGCAGCCGTGGCGTGGTGTGCTCGGCGCGCACGATCGTCCCGGTCGCCAGGTCGATCTCGTAGGTGATCTCGAAGCCGTGAACGTTGTCGTGCATCGAGTGGAAGAGCGCGAGGCGCCCATTCCGACGCTCGAGTCGGGCGACCTTCTTGCGCTCGAAGACGCGCCGCTGGCCCCGTCGGGAGCTGTAGAGGTCGGGCTGCATCGGTGTCGTGACCGTGCGCGAGGCGAAGAGGCTCCGTCCCGCCTCCGTGTACGTGAAGCAGGAGTTCGGCAGATCGACCCACCCGGTCATGTCGAGCTGCCAGCACTCCCGGGCGTTCCCGCCCGCCGCGCGGGCGGCGAGCTCACGGGGAAGCTTGGCCGTCTGGCGCGCGAGCCGTGCGACTTCGACCACGGCACCGAGCAGGAAGGCGGCGCCGGGGCCCGGGCCCGTCAGCTCGGCGACCCGACGGCTCAACCCGCCGACCATCGCGGTTCCGGCGAGCCTCTCGATGCTCGCCATCAGCGGCGGATCGAGCGCGCCGGCGACCCGCCGGCAGCGCGCCTCCTGGATGCGATAGCTCGGCGAGGGCTCGGCCACCACCGAGAGCTCAAGGGCCTGGTCGTCGTCGCGCAGCACGACCGTGTGGGTGAACGCGTCGTCGTGGGTGTTGTCCACCCAACCGTCCATGACGCGCTCGTATCGGTCGCGTCCCTGGAGCAGCGCCGGCGTGATCACGCGATCACTTGGACAGGTACTTCTCTGGCTCTTTGTCGAACTGCTGCTTGCAGCCGACCGCGCAGAAGTAGTACGTCTGGCCTCGGTACGTCGACTGCGCAGCCGCCCTCGCGGGCTCCACCGTCATCTTGCACACCGGATCGACGGCCATCGCCTGGCCTCCCTTCGAGTCGAAGGGCGCCGACCGCGCCGTGTCGGCGCCGGCCGCGCCCTGCCATTTCTTGAGCCTGAGACTGTTCGTGACCACCGACACCGACGAGAACGCCATCGCGGCGCCCGCCAGGATCGGCGAGAGGAGGATGCCCCAGATCGGGTAGAGCGCGCCCGCCGCCACCGGAATCAACACCACGTTGTAGCCGAACGCCCAGACCAGATTCTCCTTGATGATGCGAATCGTGCGGCGCGAGAGGTCGACGGCGGCCACGACCCCGCGCAAGTCGCCGCGGACCAGCGTCACGTCGGCGGCCTCGATCGCCACGTCGGTGCCCGAGCCCATCGCGATCCCGACGTCGGCACGGGCGAGCGCCGGCGCATCGTTGATGCCGTCGCCCACCATCGCGACACGGCGGCCTTCCTCCTGAAGCTTCGCGATCTCGCGGGCCTTGTCCTCGGGCAAGACTTCGGCGAGCACGCGCTTGATGCCGGCAGGGGCCGCGACGGCCTCGGCGGTCGGCCGCGCGTCGCCGGTGAGCATCGCGACGTCGATGCCTCGTCGCATGAGGGCCGCGATCGCCTCCGGCGCCTCCGGCTTCAGCGCGTCGGCGACGGCGATGACGCCGAGCGCCCGCCCACGGAGGGCCAGATAGACCGCGGTCTTGCCTTCCGAGGCGAGCGCCTGCGCACGCGGGGCGAGCGCTTCGACGTCGATGCCGCGCGCGCCCATCAGGGTGCGGTTCCCGAGCAGGACTCGGCCCTCGGACGCCATCGCGTCGATCCCCTGGCCCGGGACGGTCGTGAATTCGCCGATCGGCGGAAGCGCCAGGCCGCGCTCCTTGGCGCGCGCCACGATGGCCTCGCCCAGCGGATGCTCCGAGCCCTGCTCGGCGGCTGCCGCGAGCGCCAGGATCTCGTCCTCGCCCGCTGCCCCGCCGGTCGCGGCGATCACGTCGGTGACGGCCAGGCGGCCGACCGTGAGCGTGCCGGTCTTGTCGAACACGATCGTGTTCACGCGATCGAGCAGCTCGAGCGCCGTCGCGCTCTTGACCAGGATTCCGAGCTCGGCGCCGCGGCCCGTGGCGACCATGATCGCGGTCGGCGTCGCGAGCCCCATGGCGCAGGGACACGCGATCACGAGAACGGCCACTGCGTTCGTGAGAGCGTAGAGCGCCGACGGCGCGGGGCCGAAGGCCCACCACGCGAGAAACGTCAGCGCCGCGATCCCCAGCACGATCGGGACGAAGATCGCGGCGACCCGATCGGCCAGCCGCTGGATGGGCGCTCGCGAGCCCTGCGCGTCGGCGACGAGCTTGACGATCCGAGCCAGCGCGGTCTCGCTGCCCACGCGCGCCGCGCGGAAGATGAGGCTTCCGGTCCGGTTGACGGTGCCCGCGAAGACCTTCGACTCCGGCGTCTTCTCGGCGGGCAGGCTCTCGCCGGTCAGCATCGACTCATCGATCGTGGAGGCGCCCTCCGTGACGACGCCGTCGACCGGAACCCTCTCCCCCGGGCGAATGCGGACGAAGTCGCCGACCTGCACCTCCGCCGTCGGCACGTCGACCTCGGCGCCGTCGCGGACGACCCGCGCGGTCCGCGGGGCGAGGCTCACCAGCCGCCGGATCGCCTCGGAAGTCCGGCCGCGCGCGCGCGCCTCGAGCCAGCGCCCGAGCACGACCAGGGTGATGACGACCGCGCTCACGTCGAAGTACGTCATCGCCCCGTGCTGCGGGAACGCGTGCGGCCAGAGCGTGACCGCGACGCTGAAGAAGTAGGCCGCGTTCGTCCCGACGGAGACGAGAGTCGACATCGACGCGTTCAGGTAGCGGAGATCGTGCAGGAACCCGCGATGGAACTGCCAGCCGACCCAGAACTGGACCGGCGTCGTGAGAGCCAGCAGGACCCAGGGATCCCGAAGGACCGCCGGCACCCACGGAAGGAGATGCGACATTCCGCCGAGGAGCACGGGCGTGGAGAGCAGAGCGCCGACGACCAGCCGGTTCCGCTGGCGACGCTGCTCGTCGTTTCACTGCTCCCCTACCTGTGGATCGTTCTCGCAAGCTTCAAGGCGCGGCCCGATTTGCTGACGCAGCCTCCACGCTGGGTATTTCTCCCAACGCTGGAAAATTATCGCCAGATCCTGGTGGAAAAGGGCTTCAGCGTCTATTTCATGAATTCGCTGACCATCGGCATCGCCAGCACAGTGATTGCGGTGACCGTCGGCACACTCGCAGCCTACGCCTTTTCCCGTTTCAGGGTACCGGCGGGCAATCACATATTTTTCTACGTCCTGGCCATGAGACTGGGGCCTCCGGTCGCCTATGCGCTGCCGATGTATCTCGTCTTTTTCAAACTCGGCCTGATCAACCTCCAAGCTGGCGTAGTCCTGGCGCATGCAACCTTCAACATGGTTCTCGTCATCTGGATGATGAAGTCGTTTTTCGACGAAGTACCTCGCGAAGTGGAGGAGGCGGCCTATCTCGACGGATGCAGTCACCTGCGGGTCTTCCTCAGCGTGTCATTGCCACTGTCATACCCCGGTCTCGTGACTGTTGCGATCTTCGTACTCATCTTTTCTTGGAACGAGCTGCTGTTCT
>Ga0137403_10001011_pt1 | contig 35699 bp, 33 predicted proteins | sample CZOMad2_1_16fung_FD_122057 | JGI IMG/M metagenome (GOLD analysis project Ga0137403, IMG submission 122057) | Vadose zone soil fungal communities from Angelo Coast Range Reserve, California, USA - CZOMad2_1_16fungal (Hybrid Assembly) | ecosystem: Environmental > Terrestrial > Soil > Vadose zone... | reverse complement strand
GTTATCAAGGATGCCGTCGACGCGCGGCCGGCCAATCAGGAGGCCTTGGCACAACGATCCGTAGCGCAGGCGAATGCCAGTCCCATCGTGAACAGCATGGGTGGGACAGACAAAATCGGCGAGATGTCGGAAGCAGAGGTACAGCAGGCCGCGATTCAAGCTACGGGGACCTATCAGCAGAGTCTTGCGGGTGAGGCCGGCAACACTGCATCCGGCGGTGGCATGCAGGCCATGATGCAGCGGATGATGAACGATCCTGCCTATCAGGAGCGTTTCGAGAAGATGACGAAGCAGGAACAAGAAGCCGAAATGCGGAAATACATGGGCAACGCGCAGGCGCCGGCGCCCCCCACCGGGGAAACGGCTGCGGAGCGACGGGCAAAGCGGGCCACCAACGAAACGGCTGCGGTCGTAACCAGGCAGAAAGAGCTTTCTGACATCAGGCAACGGATGAGCGGAATTGATGCGGTGTTTGCCAAAAAGGACCAGGCGATCCTCGCAACGCCGGGCGGCTATGATCAGATCGCCAAGGAGATTGCGGCCAGAGTTGAGAAGCTCCCGGTTGTCGCAACCGGCGAGGCTGGGGATATGGTCGATCCGGTCAAGCTGCAGGCGTTGCAACGGGAGCAAGCCACGCGCGAACGCACCCGCGCCACCTGGGAACTTCAGCAACGCGCCGCGCTCTACGGCCAGCGCAAAGCCCGATACAAGGAGGTGGCCGCTGCTTACACGGCGTGGCTCAAGCAAAGCCTGGGAACGCCCAGTAGCGAAACCGCCCAGGTGCTGGACGGCGCCACAGTCGAAATGGCAGTGGGCCTTGAAGAGGATCTGATCGGCTTATCTGAGAACCTCGCCAAATACACCGCAGAGGCAACCAGGTACGCTGCACAGTACGAGCGGTCCTATCAGGGCAGGATGAGTGAGCCCGCAGCTCGTCCTTTTACTAAATGAACCGACCCAGAACACGACGGGCGGGCGAGCCACAACTCGGGTAACTGGTGAAATATCGTCATTACACCAACAACCCCTCGGGGCGAACCCCGCCCAGCCGGGTTGTGAGTGTAGTCGCTGTTAAACCAGCTGTTGTAAGGCCGCGAAGTTCCCCAGCACTGTGATGCGACTCCCGCCAGCACAACTCCCTCTTAGTTGGTTTCAAGCGCGTTGTCGTCAGGGAGAGAGGCCCAACTCACAACCCTTTTCGCAGCAGCAGTCCGACACCGAAACGAGTCTGGATCGTTCCGATCTGCTTGAACCCGCAAGCGAGATAAAAATCCTCGGCATGCGGATTACCGGTTACATGGAGCGCCGCGGACCCTTGCTTGCGTGCGACCACAGCGCAGTATTCGACCATCAACCGTCCAATGCCATGCCTGCGAATGTTCGGCTCGACAAAAAGGGCATCCAGTTCGGTTTCTCCATCGACTCGAGGCTCTATTGCAGAAAAACCTACTGTTACGCCGCTCAACTCCGACACGAATACCCGCCCTGCTGCAAGCTGTTCCAGCGGGATTTTGATTGCATCTGGATTGGCAAGCAGCGCCTCGCGATCGCCATCATTTGTAAGAGATGCACGCAGTTGCAATGCTTCAAGGGCCTTTTGCTCGGCCATGGCAGCGATGCGAATGATGATGCTGCTTGTCACAGGTAGATTGGGGTTTCGTGCCGCGCGTCCAACCCGCCGATAATCACACCCGTTGACCGGCTTTGCAAGACCAACGGCAACGACTGGAAGTCAAGTGGTGATAAATCGCCGTTACCCTCATTGACCTGGACTCTTGATGAAAACTCCCTTTTTCATCCGCTAGCGTGGTGAGCCGGAGATTCGCCACAAGTGATCCTCTCATCCCTACGAGCCTTTCCGAGTGCCTGATAGATGTCTCAGTGCCCAGATTAACGTGACGCGCAGCCGATCTGCTAGCCGGGCTCAGGCTTGCAACGTCCCGCCTGATCGGATTTTGCGCGTATTATATTGACATTGGCGTCGTCCGCACCCAAAACCAGGTCTTCCATTCATGAAAGTGTCCGTGATCATGCCGGTCTACAACGAGCGCAACACCCTGCGCGCCGTCATCGACCGCGTACTAGCCGTTCCCCAGGAGGTGGAATTGATTTGCGTGGACGATGGTTCGCGCGATGGCTCCCGGGAAATTCTGGCGGAGTTGCAGAGTCAACACTCCAACCTTCGAGTGTTGCTGCAGCCGAAGAACATGGGGAAGGGAGCGGCCCTGCGACGGGGCATACAGGAGGCCACGGGAGATTTTGTACTGATCCAGGATGCTGACCTCGAGTACGACCCGGACGACTACCCTAACCTGCTCGAGCCTCTGATCGAGGGCAAAGCCGACGTGGTTTACGGCTCGCGTTTTCTCGGCAGCAGACCGCATCGGGTCCTTTACTTTTGGCATTCGGTAGGAAACTGGGCGCTTACGTTGCTCTCAAATTGCCTCACCAACATCAACCTGACCGACATGGAAACCTGCTACAAGGTGTTCCGCCGGGAAATTGTCCAGGCCATCCCACTCGAAGAGGACCGCTTTGGTTTTGAGCCAGAGATTACCGTCAAGATTGCGAAGCGGCGGTTGCGGATCTACGAAGTCGGCATCGGATACTCGGGCCGTACTTATGAAGAAGGAAAGAAGATCGGTTGGAAGGATGGCGTCCGCTGTCTCTGGTGCCTGCTGAAATACTCGATCAAGGAACGACCCATTCCGGTGGCAAGATCGGTTGCCTCGGAACATTCCGCCTTGGTGGCTCGCAGGGATGAACCGGATTCCAGCACCGGGACCTGATCTCGAGCTTAGTTCGAACTCCGCAGCGTCCTCCTGCTCGCGTGCTAGCCCAATTTCTCGCTCCTTTTGCCTTTTGCCCCTATCGGATCCTTTCTGACCTAGGCCGGCAGTTTATTCGGTCGGTGTGGCCCTCGTCATCGCACCCGCGCTTGTCGGAGCGAATCCAAGAATTGCAGTCAGCAAGAAGATAGCGGATAGTGTGAAATGTTTAAGATGGATGTTTTGCTATACTATGCGCCATATTTCTTCGTCTATTACTTCAATTCTGGTTCCGAGTTCACGCTTAGGAATCGGGAAGCTTTGTCGCAGCGAGATCCCGCAGTATCAGCTTGCCATGCCCTTCCGTAACGAGGGGTAATAACGGTGCGGTGTTACTTTTTACCTTAGAAGTAACACATGAAGACCTGCCTGTATGTGGCAGGCGCGCCGTCGGGGATTGGACTGGGACACCGAGAGTAAATCTTCAGCGTTCAGCAATCTGAAAGATTTGACATCTCTCTGGGCCCCTGCAGTTTCTCTGGCCGAAAGGGATTAATCCGTCAATCCCTATCCCCGGTTTTAAGGGAATTTTCATGCTAAGAGTTAGTGTCTTACTCTTCGTAGGCCTTTTTCTTGTCGGCTGCGGGGGAGGAACGGTTCCTTTTACTCCTCCTCATAGCAGTGGATCGTCGAGTGGCACGGGTTCGAGTAGCGGATCGTCGGGTAGCGGGACATCCAGCAGCGGGACATCCGGCAGCACTGGTTCATCCGGCACCAGCGGTTCTTCTGGCAGCAGCGGTCCCTCTGGTACCACCGGCTCATCCGGTAGCAGCGGTTCCTCCGGTTCACCTTCCGCGGTGGTCGGTCCGAGTTCGTTTACATTTTCTGGCTACAGCTGGGGAACGGACAGCGGTACCGCTCCTCCAGTGGGCAACATAAACGGCAATGTGGGCACGTTCGATCCCAAGAACGTCACCATCGGATCTGACCTGGTTCTGGCGCTCACTCAAACCAAGAACGGTAGCCAAATTTTGTCCAGCGGGTCGGAGGTCATCACCAAACAGACCTTCACCTACGGCACGTTCGAGTTCACGTCAAGGGTCTCGGAAGCTCTTTCGGGATCGGATGCCGGGGGCTTTCTGTATGCCACCAACTCCGAAACCGAAATCGATATGGAGCAGGTGGGCAACAAGGCGGATGCGGTGGACTGTACGAACTGGCACGGACTATCAAACTTCCAGGACACTCAGGTGTTCGGATTCGACCAGACCAATACCCACGATTTCAAAATTGTCTGGCAGCCCAGCTTCGTCGACTGGTATGTGGACGGCCAACTGGTGGTGCACCATACTCAGGCGGTGCCGAGTGCTCCGGCTTACTTCCTGTTCAACATCTGGGGGACGAACAGCTCATCCTGGGGAGGCACGGCCACGATTGGACCGACACGGTACATCTACATCAGCAGCTTCAAATACACGAAGTAGCGCAAGCGCCAACCGAGCGAATAACGAACCACGTAGCCCAGACGCCTTCGTCCGGGCAGGCGAGCAACGCTCGCCGAGCTTTGGACGACGTAAACATTCGCCACCGAAGCAGCGGAGCTTCGCTCCGCCGGGCGGGTGGGGACACCCGTCCCTACGTGTGCGGAGGTGCACTTTCTAGGATTTTTCCGCAAAGAACTGGGCTGTCTGGTCCACAACCATCTTTTGCTGGTCTTCGGTCATCTGCGGAAACACAGGCAGCGCCAGCACATGTTGGCTGGCTTCTTCCGATTGCGGAAATGCGCCCGGGCGATAACCGAGATAGGCGAAGGCCGGCTGCAGATGAAGCGGTGAAGGATAGTAGATCTCGGTAGGAATCCCGACATTGCCTAAGTGTTCCCGCAACTGGTCTCGCTCCGGGGTACGAATGACAAATTGGTTGTAGACGTGGTGCATACCCGCCGGCTCGACCGGGAGGGCAATCAACTTCTCCAGCCCGGCCTGCCTGAACAGTTGACGATAGCGATCGGCGTTCCGGCGGCGAGACTGGCTCAGCGCATCAAGATGCTTGAACTTGACCAGCAGGATGGCGGCTTGCAGGCTGTCCAGGCGGCTGTTCATCCCCAGCAGATCGTAGTGATATTTCTTGCGGCTGCCATGGTCGCGTAGCACGGAGATGCGTTCGGCCAGCTCGAGGTCGTTGGTCGTGATCATTCCCCCGTCGCCTGCCCCGCCCAGGTTCTTTGAAGGGAAAAAACTGAAGCAGCCGCAGGACCCGATTTTGCCGACATACTGGTTATGGTAGCGAGCCCCGATGGCCTGGGCCGCGTCTTCGATCACCGGCAGACGGTGGGCGCGCGCAATCTCGCTGATTTTCTCCATCTCCGCCGGAAGCCCAAAGAGATGGACCGGCATAATCGCCTTGGTCCGGCCGGTGATAGCGGTTTCGAGGAGAGTCGGATCCATATTGTAGGTTTCGCGGTCGATATCCACAAAAACCGGCTTGGCCTGCAGGCGGGAGATGCTGCCAGCGGTGGCTACGAAGGTAAAGGGTGGCGTGATGACTTCGTCGCCGGAGTCGACGCCCAGCGCCATCAGCGCCAGCAAGAGCGCATCGGACCCGGAGGCGCAGCCGATCGCGAAACTGGAGCCAATGAAGGCCGCGATTTCAGCCTCCAGTTGCTTCACCTCCGGTCCCATGATGAACTGCTGGCTCTCGAGCACCTTGTCCACGGCAGCCCGGATGTCTTCCTTCATCATGGCGTATTCGGCCTTCAGATCGAGAAAGGAGAAGAGCATTTTGGGGGCGCTATGATCGGTTGAAAGCGGCGACTTGATCGTAGATTCTCTGACGTTCACACTGTTTCCTGCGGGCAAAGCATAACTATATCGATTGTGGTGGTTTTGCGCGACCGTCTGGCGCGTGGATGTGGCCCGCCTCGCCGCCCCGCTGTCATCCTGAGCGCAGTCGTTCGTCCGGCGAAGCCGGACGAAAGCAAGCGAACGACCTAGGGTTTGAGCGCTGCCATCGCGCGGAAATGCCCAGGTCCTTCGTTGGGAGGCCTACGCGTAGCGAATGGCTCCACTTCCTCAGGATGAGAAGCTTTGCAGACGTGTTGCAGCGGGAGCGAGCGGGGTAACCCGGGTCCGCACGGCCAGTGACCTTCGTACTCAGGCTGGCCTTTAGAATCACCGTATAATCGGTATAAATCGAAGGAATTTGGGCAAAGGATAAGGGTGGACCCTGTTCTGGCATCGGCGATCTTCGTTCTGGGGCTGGCTTTCGGCAGCTTCCTGAATGTGTGTATCTACCGCCTGCCGCGGGACTTATCCGTGGTGCGGCCGCGGTCGGCCTGCCCCGGCTGTGAGCGCCCGATAGCGGCTTACGACAACATTCCGGTTTTGAGCTGGCTGATTCTGCGCGGACGCTGCCGCAATTGCAAAGCTCATATTTCGCCGCGCTATCTCATCGTGGAACTCCTCACCGGGGCGGTCTTCCTCGCAATTTACACACACTTCGGCGCCAGTCTAGCGACACTCAAATACTGTGCCTTCGGATTCCTGCTGCTCGGGCTGATCTTCACCGACGCCGAGACCCAACTTTTGCCGGACAAGATGACCCTCCCGGGGCTGGCTCTGGGACTGGTCTTCAGCCTGGTGGTTCCGGTCAATGACCTGGCTTCGCAGCTTTTGCCCGGCCTGGTGTCGCTGCCGGTAAGCTCCGACGTTTCCTGGCATCTGCTGTCGCTGGTTGACGCCGTGCTAGGCGCAATTGTAGGGGCGTCTTTCATCTATGGCGCGGGCGCTATCTATCTGCGGGCCCGGGGCGTGGAGGGCATGGGCTTCGGCGACGTGAAACTGATGGCCATGGTAGGCGCATTCCTCGGTGCCAAATTGACCATCTTTACTTTATTCTCCGCCTCGATCGCCGGGTCGCTGTTTGGAGTGTCCACTGTGTTGGCAGTGTGGATCAAGCGCACGCGCCGCCGTATGAAACGCCATCATGAATCGGCAGCGAAGGCGCGACGGCGGGCCTGGGAATCGGCCGCGATTGCGCTTCGCCGCCATCAAATGCCTTTTGGCGTCTTTCTCGGCAGCATGGCCATGATCGCGCTTTTCTACGGCAACAGTTTCCTGCGCTGGTATTGGGGGTTGCTGTGAGACTGGCGACCAATCCCATTGTGCTGCGCATGGTGCTGGTGCTCGTGACCGCGGGCTTTGCTTTCATTGTGGGACTGCTTTTGATGCGGCGTATGCGCCGCAGCATCAGCGAGGAAGGCTCTTTTTCCGACACACCTTCTTCGGTTTCGGCGTCCGAGAGTTTTCCGCTACACATGTATCACGCTGTGATCCAGCAACTCAAGCAGCAGAAACATGAACTGCAAAGTTTGCAACTGGTGGAGCGACGGCGGGCCAAGACTTCGGAAAACATCAGCGCCGCAGTGCTCTCCAATCTTTCATCGGGCGTGCTCTTCTTCACTCCTAACGGGTTGGTCCGGCAGGCCAATGCGTCCGCGAAACAGATCCTCGGCTTCGCCTCGCCCGCCGGGATGAACGCGGCTGAGGTATTTCGCGAAGCTGAGTTGATTTCCGCATCCGATGGAGCTTACGCGAGTCTGGCCGAAGCGGTGAATATCAGTTTGCGCGAGAAGAAGAGGTTCCAACGGCTGGAAGCGCAGTATCGCACTCCGGCGGGTGAGGAGCGCACTCTGGATATTACGGTGAGTTCCGTGCATGCGGCCGACAGCGAGGTACTGGGCGCGGCTTGCCCCGGGGTTGCTGGCCCGGGCGTTGCTTGTCTGGGCGTTGCTTGTTTGATCAATGATCGCACCGAAATGACCGAGATTCGCCGCCAACAGGAGTTGCGCGGCGAAATGTCCGGCGAGATGGCGCTGGGGCTGCGCAGCTCGCTGACCACCATCGCGGGATACGCTCAGCAACTCGCAGCCAGCCGGGACCCGGAGCTGGCGCGGCAGCTGGCGTCCGACATCGCGGCCGAAGCCGCACATTTAGATCGCACGATTGGAGGCTTTCTCGCAGGCGCAAAGGCTGCGAGGGCCGGTTCGAAAGCTTGAGTTGACCACGTCGATGCCGTCCTCGGTTGGCTGGAGGCGGCAGGACGGAAAGAAATGGAGCTCCTATGAAGCGCATTGCATATGTTTTTCTGACCGAAGTGGTTCTGGCGGGCATGCTGGTAGCGGTGTCCGGCGCGCAATCCGAGCCTCTGGGTGACTACGCCCGTTCCATCCGCAAAGGGGACAAGACTGCCGCGTCGGCCAAGAAGTACGACAACGACAATTTGCCCAGTTCCGACCACATCAGCGTTGTGGGAAATGCGACTGACTCGACCGGCCCGGAAGACGCCAACCCGGCGCCTGAAGCAAACTCCGCCAAGCCGGAGAATGGCGTCACGCCTTCCGCTCCGTCGCAGGATGCTACCAAGAAGACAGACCCGAACGACGCATGGAAACAGAAGATTGCCGATCAGCAGGGCAAGGTTGACCTGCTCTCGCGTGAATTGGATGTGACCCAGCGTGAGTATCGGCTACGCGCCGCCGCCTTCTACGCCGACGCCGGCAACCGCCTGCGCGGCTCGGCTACATGGGACAAGGAAGACGCCCAGTACAAACAGCAGATTGCCCAGAAACAAAAGGCGGTCGATGATGCCAAGAAGGCCCTGGACGATCTGAAGGAACAGGCGCGCAAGGCAGGAGTGCCGGCCAAGTTGCGCGAATAGGCTCCTTGCAAGACTGACGACAAGAAAAAGCTCCCTGGATTTTCAGGGGGCTTTTTCATTTCGTTCCTTCAGAAATCTGTCTTGGCACTGCTTGGCGGCAGAGAGCAGGTGGTCGAACTCGGCGGTGCCGCGCAACTTCGCCAGCAAGGGGTCACTCTGCAACGCGGAGTAGGCACAATAGTTGCGCCCAATGGAGGTCTTTAAGAGGCGTAAAGCAATCTCCTCCTGACCGCAGAAAGCCATGAGCGCTCCCCGGAAATACTGCGGCTCGGGATCAGATTCCGCCAGCACGGCAACCTCGACCTGGTGGGCAATTTTGTCGAAATCAGGCGGCGGCTTGGGCTGGAGGCAGGCTTCCAGGAATTCGCCGTCGTAGAAAGGGTTGCTGGAAAAGCGATGCAGGTTCTCCCGCGCTTGCGAAAGCTTGCCTTCGCGCAGCAGGTTGTTAAACGTTGAGTTGAAGGCCCATTCCGATCCTGCGTCAAGCTGAACAAAGTCCTGGGACCGGCCTATCTTGCCCAGTTGCGTGTACACCTGGGAGCACGACCGTAGCCGATAGTTCCCCGGATCCAACGCCAGAGCGTTCTCGCACTCGCGGGCAGATTCATCGAGCAGTCCGGCGTAACGGAGGACGTATGACAAAGCGAAATGGGCCTCGCCATTTTCCGGACGTCGGCTGACCAGGCTCTGCGCCTCCTTGAAAGCCTTCCCCAACTCGCCGTGATCCACGTGTCCGGTGATCAACTGAGTGGCGGCTGACATCAGATTCGGGTCGAGGGCCACGGCACGCTCACAGGCCGCCTCGGAGCGCTGTAACATCGCCTCGCCACCATTCGAGTATTCCCCATCGAAGTAGTAGCGCAAACCCAAGGCTGACCAAGCGGGCGCATAGGATGGGTCGATAGCCACCGAGCGCTCCAGCATGGCGATGGCCTCTCTGTTGGGAGCGGGATCATGCGGCAGCGAGACACTGCGCAAGTACAAGTCGTAGGCCTGCTCGTTTTGGGGACGGGTGCCGTTTTCCCCAACCTCGGTAGACACGCCGAGCGCCGGAACCAATCCTTGTCTAACTTTTGCCGTGATCTGGCCCCGCATGGCGATCATGTCCAATGCAGCTACACTTAAACTGTCCCGCCACAGGGCACGATTGTTCTCAACATCCACGGCTTCCAACGTGATCTGCAACTGGTCGCCTGTCTTCAGGTAGTGGCCAGTAATGATGTCGGTCACCCGCATCTCACGTCCCGCCTGTTGCAGGTCCACTGTGGGCCCGTTGTACTTGCTGGTGGTAGCGAACGGGCGGATAGACAACGAGGGCACATAGCTCAGGGCAGTGGCAATCTCGTCGGGTAGCGCGAGACGGAGGAAATCGGTGTCCTTGTCGGAACCGACATTCTGAAATGGAAGAACAGCGACTGTAGTGGGATTAGCCGAAGTGGCGGGGGATGCGGTCCGCTGGGTGATTCGCCACAAAACAAAAATGATGCCGCAAACCGCAAGGACGCAAGCCAGGGCGACAAACTTTCGATAGGAGTAACCCGGAGTGGGAGAGGAAATCGCCGAGGACCGGATGCCAACTGCATCACTCCGACTCAAACGCGAAGGGCTGGTGTCGGCTTCTTCCTCAGTCGCAGCTCTGGCCACAACCCGCCCCGATTCCGTATCGCGCTTCAAACGCAGCAACTCGGAACGCATCTCCGAAGCATGCTGGTAACGCAACTCGCGGTCTTTCTCCAGCGCCCGGTTCAGGATATCGTCCAACCGCGGCGGCAGATCGGGATTGAGCCGCACCGGCGAGGCTGGCGCCCGCTCCAGAATTGCGTTAAAGATCACACCCGAGGTGTCGCCTCGAAAAGGCAGAGTCGCGGTTGCCATTTCGTACAGCACGACTCCGAACGAAAACAGGTCCGTGCGCACATCCAACTCCTTGCCACGCACCTGTTCCGGAGACATGTAGGCCACCGTTCCCATCGTCGTTCCCGGGCTGGTTAGGTGCTCTGCGCTTACCCCCGCGGTAGCTTCGAGTGTCACCCCTTCGGCGATCTTGCCGCCGGCAGGCGCCACCTTTGCCAGGCCGAAATCCAGAATCTTGGCGTGGCCGCGCTTGGTGACCAGAATGTTCGCCGGCTTGATATCGCGATGGACAATGCCTTCGGAGTGAGCGGCATCGAGAGCATCTGCGATTTCGATGGCGAGCGCCAGCAGCGTTTCAGTTTCTAGCGGACGCCCCGCGATGCGATGCTTCAGGGTCACTCCATCCAGGAACTCCATCACGATGAACCACTGGCCCTCATGCTGGGCAATCTCGTGAATGGTACAGATGTTGGGATGGTTCAGGGCCGAGGCGGCGCGGGCCTCTCGACGGAAGCGTTCGAGCGCCTGCGGATTTTGCGACACTTCTTCCGGCAGGAATTTGAGGGCAACGAAGCGGCCGAGCATGGTGTCCTCGGCCTTGTAAACCACCCCCATTCCCCCGCCGCCCAATTTTTCGATGATGCGGTAATGCGAGACAGTCTGGCCCAGCAAGCAAGAAAGGCCTCACCCTTTGGCGCGCATGTTATTTGCCGGACAAGGGCAAGTCAACGCCTATCGGAGTGGGAAGAGGTGTTCAAGAGGTTACGTTGAAGTTTCAGACCCGGTCTCTGACTCGATCAGGCAGAAATGCCGGCCAAGTTGTTCCTGTAGAGTGCCTCTGTGATTCCAAGCTGTGAACGGCCCCGCTCGTCCAAATCCGTCAGGGTGCCGCGCCCTACAAAATTGACCTCGAAGTTGTCGGCAGGAAAGTCCGGCGGGGTCTTTCCTGCTAGGAAGGAGAGCGCCTGTCTTTCCAAATAAGCGCTGTTCTTTGGGCAGCCCGGGGCCGACGGGATGTACATTACATTGCTGTAGCCGGTTCCCCGGTGTTCGTTTTCGACGGCGTGAACCACGTCGCAATGCCAGAAGATCGTGTCCCCAGGCTCCATCAGCGGGATCGACGAGAGCGCCTTCACCAGAGTGCTATGTTGCTGATCGTTAATCGAAAGAGCTCTTCCCGGCAGGGCGCCGCATAGGTCAGCTTCGGGCACATCGTCCTGAATGGCGCGCAGTAGAACATAGACCATCGATTCGGCGATGGGAATCAGTTGGAGGGTTCCGTCTCCCGGGCCCTGGCGGGTGAGAGCCGTCCACCCCTGGAAGGTGCGAAACATCGAGCACACCGCAGGCGACTCCACTTCTTGCACCTGCGGACGGAAGGCGGCGGCGAAGGCGCTGTAGTTCCGCCAGTCGCCAGTGAATACGTGCCGATACACCTTGCGGAAATTCTCGTCGAGCCAACGCTCGACGGAGCCGCCGTCTACGTGTGGTGAAAGACCGAGCGATGCCGAACCGGGCGGCCGCCGGCGGATGCGATCGGCGTAAGCCGGGGCCTCACTCGGATTGATGTAACCCACTCCTTCGTTCTCCGCCTGCCACAGGTTGTTCAGGAAAACGCGGACCTTGGTCAGTGACTCAGACTGCCGTGCCTCTACCTGGGGACGTGACCAGTAGATTCCGTAGATTTGAGGTTTGGCCGCGGCCAGCGTGCCAAAGTACTTGTCCTCAGCGCGATTCGCGAGCTTTGCGTCCAGGTCGTTCTTTTCGACATACGCTGCGATCTCATCGTCCCAGCCGGTGGCCACCTCCTTGCTGAAAGTGCCGCGCACCACGCAGGCTCCGCGCGACCGGACCTTCGCGATCAGCTCTGCGGGGACTTTCCCCGCCGCAACATCCTTGTATTGGACAATGGGAATGACGTCGTGTCCCGATTCACGCTCGGAGACAATCTCTTCCACCCGCCGGCGCATCTCGGCCTCGACCTCGCGGAAGACCTCTTTGTATTCGGGCAACGCTGCCCGAAGCTGCTGTTTCGTTGTCCGGATCGCCTCCGGAAGATTCTCGATGATCAAAGACATCTCATTAATCCTTTGTGCGGACTCACCTGCTTGAGCTCGCGAGTCCGCGGCCATTCCTGCACGCGACGCCTCATTCTAGTGCAGGTTGAGCAACCCGCGGCGATGACACTTTTACGCGTCTTGATAACCAAATGGAATAAGCTAAAGCGAGGCCTGGGCTCTTCCGACAGTCATCACTGCTTTCTGGAAGGGCTCGATGATCTCACGGCGATCCTTGCGCCAGATCAATCCGATGTTCCAGCTCGCAGACGCGCTCTTGACGGGATAGAAGCGTACGCCCGGGACCCGCATTTTACGTACGGTACCAGGAACAAGGCTGACTCCGAGGCCGGCTCGCACCAGGTTGACGACAGTAAACAACTCCTTGGCCTCTTGCACGACATTGGCGGTGAATCCGGCGGCCAGGCACAGGCTGAGAGCGTGGGATTGAAACGTCTCAGAAGTGGAGCGGGCAATCAGGACGAAGGGTTCATCTTTGAGCGATCGCAGGCTGACCGGCTGCTTAAACCGGACCGCAGGAACGGCCATCAGCATCTGTTCGCGAAGCACGACAGTGCTTTCCAGTCGAGGGTTCGAGATTGGCATCCGCACAAACCCGACGTCGAGGCTTCCGTCGAGCACCGCCTCGAGTTGATTCCGGCTCCCCAGGTCCTGCATTTCGAGCGAAATTCCTGGGTAGGCTTTTCTGAATGCGATGACTGCTCTGGGCAGCAAGTCACCGATTGCCGCTATACCAAATCCGATACGAAGGCGTTCCAGGTTTCCCTGAATTGCCCTCTTGGCGAACGCTTCCACGGCCGCGGCCTCCGTGACCAGGACGCGAGACCGATCTTTCAGGGCGTCTCCAGCGGGAGTTAGTTGAACTCGTCCTGTGGTGCGCTCGAAGAGGCGCCCGCCAATTTCGGCTTCCAATCGTTTGATCTGCTTTGTCAGGGCCGGCTGCGAAACATGAAGCCTGAGCGCCGCACGCCCGAAATGCAGGTCTTCGGCGAGCACCACAAACGACTTCAGGGCATCGATGCTGAGACTCATTCCGGGGATGTTATCACCACGGGAATGTGATGGTGTTTAAGGTGCTAAATTGCGAATCCGTGGTCTCAACTCTCGGCTGTTTTCATTTTCGAAATCTGCTTTACGTGATGGCGTCCATGGGCGAGGTGAAACTTCCGCCATTGCCTCGCCGTCAACGGGCCAAGGATTGGATGGTCCAGGACCTTGATGCGGGAACCATAGCGTTCCTCGCACTGCGCGATCACCTTGTCCATGGCGGCGATCTGGGGACCGATCACAGCGACGACTTGCTCCGCGGACATGCCCTTGGGCAGTACCGGCTCCGGCGACTTCCGTCCCTTGGGAAAGTAGCCGAACTCCGTGACCGCAGTGGCGGACACTTTTTGCTTGAAAGTGGGCGTACCGGCCAGCGGCTTCCCTGCTTTGAGGCAGCGCTCGAACGCTTTCTGCGTTCCCGTGTAGGTCAAGTAGAGATGCTCAAGCACTTCTGCAGCACTCCACTTCCCTTCCAGCTTGCGGGTCAGCTGTTCTTTGCTCATGTCGCTGGTGGCGGTAGCAATTGCCTGCCGCAAACGTTCCAGATACGAATCCATGGTCCCTCGGATTGCTCGCTCTAGTAGAATAACCCCGGCATTTCCGGTTGCAAAATTTCATACGCATGACAGGAAGGTGGCTATGAAGAAGTTGCTGATGGCAATGCTCGCGCTGATGATGATGACTGGGTGCTCGTCGCAGCCGACGACGCCGGCGCCCGTCGAAAAACCGCAGCCCAAGCCTGCGGAATTCGTTACCGGAAGAGTCGCCTTCCAGAGGCTTTTAATCGCGGCACGTGGGTGGGCCCGCGATGCCCAGCCCTATCGTCTCGAATCAATGAACACGGAGGACTCCAAGGGCAAGGAGGGAAAATCGGGGGTGTGGCGGGCATCTTTTGGCTCGCCTCTGCAACGCGGAGTGAAGTCCTATACCTGGTCGGGAGAAGTTGGCCCCGACCGTGGCATCAATCCCGGCACGGAGGACACCTATAGTCCGACGAACACCAACACCCAAGTCTTCGACGTCGCCTTCCTCAAGGTGGACTCGGACAAGGCTCTCGAGGTCGCCCAGAAGCATGGGGGCGATAAACTTCTGGCCAAGAGCCCGGATATTCCACTTCTCTACGTGCTCGACTGGAGTTCCGCCACGAACGAGCTTATCTGGCACGTGATTTATGGTGTGACCCGCGACGACCACAAGCTGAAAGTGGCGGTGAATGCGTCCAGCGGGGATTTTATTCGGGTGGAGAAGTAAACCGGGCTAGCGGTAGATTATTGTTTGGCCTGATTCTTATCTGAGGGTGGGCTTGCCTTGAGTTTCTGGAGGGCCTTCTTTGCCTCTTCTGCTTGTGGACCGTTGGGCAGGACTTTCAAATATTCCTGATAGTGTTCGACTGCTTCGTCGAGTCGGGCCAGCTTTTCGAAGGCCTGTGCCATGCGGAAGTTAGCGAAGGCGTCATTGGGCTTGTAAGACAGCGCCTCGCGGTAGCGCTCAAGCGCCGCGCCGTAATTCTTCTTCTTGAAATAAAAATCACCGACTTCGATGTCCTTCGCGGCCCGATGTGGATCGAAGGTGTGGAATTCCGCTACGTCTGCGGAAGCATTATCGTCCGCGTCGTCCCGAGGCAGAGTGCTGTTGGGATGATCCTTGGCGTCGTTGCTGGGCGGGCTCAGATCGATTCGGCTGTCGCGGCTGGAACTCTCCCCGGCTTCCTTGCTGCGCTCGGAACGCGGAGGAGGTTGGTTTTGATTGGCGTCCCTCTGGCCTTCCTGGCCCCGCCCTGCACCCGGGACAACCAGGCATAGGCAGGCTGCTAGCAGAAAAATCAGTCGCCGCATCGAACTATTGTAACTCTGAAAAGCGACGTCGGGCGTCGGACCTTGGCTGAATCCAAAACTCGGCACTGAGGGTAACAAATCCCAGGTCCGAAACCTGAAGTCCGACGTCCGAAGTCTGACGTCTGGTCAAAAAAGAGCTGCTCCACGGGGGATGTGGAGCAGCAGGAGTTAGTGAACATCCTTGCCGAAATTTACATGGACGGCGGAGCTGCGGCTGTCGGAGCCTGCTGCGCCGGAGTTGCGTCACCCGAATTGGTCATGAGGCGAACATCCACACGACGGTTCTTGGCGCGTCCGTCCCGGGTGGTGTTCGGCTCTACCGGCTTATCTTTGCCCAGCCCGATCAGATAAATCTTGTGCGCCGGGATGCTGTGCTTCGATGCCAGGTATTGAATGACCGAATCAGCGCGGCGCTCGCTCAGGGCGTAGTTGTATTCTGCGTCGCCCACCGAGTCCGTACCGCCTTCTACAGTGATGATGTAGCCCTTGGTGTTGGCCACGTCGGCTGAGAGCTGATCAAGAGCATCCTGCGCGGTCTTGGTCAGATTGTCCTTGTCGAAACCGAAATGCACGGCGGTTTCGGTGACTACGCGATAGTTGTCCAGATTGGCCACAGTGTTCTGCAGCGAATCAACGCGATGCACAGCGTTGTCGGCCTGAGTCTGGGCCTGCCCAGCCTGGGTAGCGGCGGCTTGCGCCTTCTGGTCAACCTCGGCAGCCTTGGCCGTTACCTCCTGAATGGCGGCTTGCGCCCGCGCATCCACATCTTTGATGGCGTTGGTGTTTTTGGCAGTCAGATCATCAAGCTCATTGGTCTTGTTGATCAGCGGCGTGGTCTCTTGACGGACGTAATTCTTGCTAGCGCATCCGACCGTGGCCGCCATGCTTGTCGCCAGTAGAACGATTAACGAAGTGCGATTCATTGTAGGAGGGCTCCTTCCTCACTCATCTCGCGAAACATCACTTCTTTGATTCTAAATTCTGTTCACGCGGTCAGCCGGGGAGGGCTTCTCTCGCGTTCGCATTGTACAAGAGCACGGAACGTGCCAACAGTGGAAATGGCGGAACCTGCTTGTAACCTACTGATGATAAAGAGCTTGGCTTGTTACTGGCAGTCGAGTAGAGCGCGACCGGCCAGCAACTTTCGTGCAAAGGCGCTATCAACTGAGGAAATTTTATATGGTGCAGCTTTATGCACGTGGAGGGCAGATCATGTCCTTCGACTACCCCTACATCGCCCGATGATCCTGTGCGCGACCGGAATATTTTCTTGCGGCTTGGCGGGTGCTGCCGTTGTCGCCAGGGCTTACGCCCCGGGGCTTCACTCTCGCCTCGCCGCGGCTTGGTTCATGCCGATTTCAATCTAAAATAGGTAGACGGAATGGACCTTCAGGCAAAAATCCGCAGCTTGCCGACTTCCGCTGGCGTGTACCTCTACAAAAACGCCGAAGGGGAGGTTATTTACGTTGGCAAGGCCAAAAACCTGCGCAGCCGTGTGTCTTCCTATTTCCGCGAGGGGCGATGGGAGGATGCCAAGACCGATTCTCTGGTGCGGGAGGCGGTGGACGTTGATTACATCGTCGTTGCCAACAACAAGGAGGCGCTGGCGCTAGAGAACCACCTGATCAAGCAGAAGAAGCCTCGATTCAACATTCTGCTGCGCGACGACAAGACTTACCCGTACGTGAAGCTCACCTTGGGCGAACGCTTTCCCCGCGTATATGTCACGCGGCGCCTGCGGAAAGATGGCAGCTCGTACTACGGTCCTTATTTCCCGGCGAACCTGGCGTATCGAATCGTAGACCTGATCCACCGGCACTTTATGGTTCCGTCCTGCAAGGTTGACCTTACGCGCTATCACCCGCGCCCGTGTCTGCAGTACTACATCAAACGTTGTCAGGGACCGTGTGTCGAAGGGCTGACCACATCGGAGGTCTACCAGGAAGCCGTGCATGACGTGAAAATGTTTCTCGAAGGCCGGCCCACTGACTTGTTGCGCTCCCTGCGCCAGCGCATGGGCCAGACCGCCGAAGCTGAAGAATACGAGCGTGCCGCGAGGTATCGCGACCTGATCTCCACGGTGGAGCAGTTGCAGGAAAAACAGCGCATTGCGGCGGTTGAAGGCGACGATGCCGACGTCTTCGGCTACCACTACGAAAGCGGTATGCTGGCAGTGAATCTCTTTCACATGCGCGGCGGCAGGGTGCTCGACCGGCGAGAATTCTTCTGGGAAGATCTGCCGGAAATTGCTACCGACCACGTAGAGTCAGGTGCCCTCGCCCGCCCAGCCGAGCAAGGCTCGGTCGCTCAGCCAGAACACATGACGGGCGAGGATGCCCGTCGCTCCATTGGTTCGTTCCATCCCGACGAATTCTTTTCTGCTTTCCTCAACCAGCTTTACATCGGCCAGCCCTACGTACCACGGAACATTTACGTTCCCGTGGAGTTTGAAGATCGTGAAACGCTGGAAGACATTTTGAGCGAGCAAGTGGCGGGCGAGGGCGCCCGCCCCACACGAGTTCACATCCTTGTGCCCCAGCGCGGCGACAAGCGAGGACTTCTCGACCTGGCGGGCAACAATGCCAAGCAGTCTTACGACCAGCGCTTCCGCGTAATGAAACCGAATGCCAAAGCCATCCAGGAAGCGTTGCAGGACGCCCTCGGCCTGCCCGAACTGCCGAGACGCATCGAGTGCTTCGACATTTCGCACATCCAGGGAGCCGAGACCGTGGCTTCGATGGTGGTCTGGGAAGATGGTCAGATGAAGAAGTCGGATTACCGCAAGTTCATCATCCGTGACGTGATTGGCGTGGATGATTTTGCCTCCATGCGTGAAGTGGTGACGCGCCGCTACAAGCGTATTCAGGAAGAGAAAAAGAAGATGCCCAGCCTGGTGCTGATCGATGGCGGCCTGGGCCAATTGCACGCAGCTGCTGAAGCGCTTGATGCGTTGGAGATTATCAATCAACCCCTGGCGGCGATCGCCAAGCGCGAAGAAATTATCTATGTCTACGGCCAGGAGAACGAACCGGTAGCGCTCGACCATCACTCGCCGGTTCTGCACCTGGTGCAGCTGATCCGTGACGAAGCCCACCGGTTTGCCGTTACCTTCCATCGCAAGCGGCGGCAGATGCGCGACCGCTCTACCGAACTGCGGGAGATCCCCGGGGTCGGGGAGAGTACGACCCGGCGGCTGTTGCAACACTTTGGCAGCGTACAGGCCATCAAGCAGGCAGACTCGGCGGCCCTTTCATCGGTGGTTACGCGATCCCAGGCGGAAGCCATCCTAGATCATTTCAAGAAGCAGAATGCTTCCGTGCAATAGGCGGCAAGAACTGTTTACCGCCAAGATCGCAGAGAACGCGGAGGAACACCTTAGGGGCTTCTCTGCGAACTCGGCGTCTTCGGCGGTGAATTCCTTCCGGGATAGCAATCAGGTTTGCCCTATACTGCATAGCCATAAGCAACGTCAGGAGGCTGCACGATGAGAGTAAGCGCTTGCTTGATGATCGTGGTCTGCATGACAGCTTTGCCCATCTGGGCGCAAGACGATTCCGAGTCCGCGGTGCGATCGAAAATCATCGCGCTGGAGAAAGCCTGGAACCAGGCTTACAAGGCCGGCGACATTCGCGCACTGGATTCAATCCTCGACAAGGAGATTGTCCTGATCAACGACGATGGCTCAGTGCAGAGCAAGGCCGACTTTTTAGGCAGCATGAAGACCACTGCTAACAATTCTCAGGAACAACAGGTCTCACCCGAATCGATGAGCGTGCATGTGTTTGGCAATACCGCGATCTCAACTGGAGTATTTCGAGCCAAGGGTATCGAGGGCGGTAAGAGTTACGTGCGGCGTGAGCGCTTCGTTGATACCTGGCTTTACAAGAACGGCAAATGGGTGTGCGTCGCCAGCAATGCAACGCCGATCCTGCACTAACCATGTAGGCGCGAGCGCCTTCGCTTGTCCGGTCGAGCGAAGCTCGACAATGATTTGCCCGGAGAGGGGACCCATTGCAACTGGATCGGATCCAAATTCCGCCAGCAGTCCGTAAGATTTACACGCGGGCGAGGCGCCCGCGCCACAGAAAGCCCTATTCCGAATCGCGGTTCGCAATCGCTACGCGGAACAGGGGCTTGGCCTTCTCTGACGGCTCTATCTCGTATGTCTGTTCGGTTTTGGAAGGGTCGTAGTCTCGCCAGAGCCAGATCATCTCCTCGGGAAATTCGGCGGCGCCCTGGCCGGAATTATGTGTGCCTTTGCCGAAGCTGAAATGAAAGTCGTAGTCCTTGAGCTTGAGCGCATTGGCCATGCGAATATTGGCTAACGGCCAGCTTCCGTAACGCTCATTCTCCACGTCCTCGGAGCCGTCCTGCAGCCACACTCGAAGATTGCGCTTGGACTCGCGCAAAACTTTCTCGGGATAGTCCTGGCCTCCGTCCGGAATGCTGGGGCCTTCCTTCCACTGAATGCTGGCGTAGCTGCCAATCCATGAAATCACGCGGCTGAAACGATCAGGCATCTGCCACGCGGCATTGAAAGAACAGATGCCGCCCGACGATAGCCCGGTGATCGCCCAACTGTAGGCATCCTTGCGAATGTTGTATCGGGCCTGGACATCCGCCAGAACTTCATCCCGCAGAAAACGCACGTAGCGGTCGCTCACGGTGTCATATAGTGTGCTGCGCATCGAATCTTTGAGGGTGCGGTGCCACTTGTCCGAATACGCCTTTACGAAGTTGTAAGTCGGGGTGCCCGGAGAATCTGTGATGTCCCCCGGATTGATGAACACCGCGATGATTACAGGAATCCTTTTCTGCGCCATCAGGTTGTCGAGGACATTGAGCGTGGGATTGTTTCCATCACGGGAGGTGTAGCCACCGCCGTCCTGAAAGACCATAAGCGCTGCGGGGGTTTTCGGATCATATTGCGCCGGCACGTAAACCCAATATTCACTTTTCATGCCGTCGTAAATCTTGCTGGTATGGACGATCTTGTCCGATAGCGTGCCGGATGGAACACCGGGTTGCAGATAGGAAAGAGGACCGAATGCCGGCAGATCCAGTTTGCCGCCGAACTTCACGCCGTTGACCAAGTAGTGGAACGAGTGCAACCGGCCCACGGGCTCGATATGTGCCGCCACATACCAAAGATCGGAGCCGGCGAGATGCTGCACTTGCGGCCCGGGACCCTGGTCAATGACAAGGGATGGCTGCGAGTTCGCCTGCGTGGCGAAAAAGAAGTCTGGGCCGCGACCAGCCCAGGCTGTCCCTTCCTTCAGGTCCTTAGCCTCGAAGCTGGCAACAATCGCGTCTTGCAAACCCGCACGGTTGGACTTGGCAAGATCGATCAACTGCGGCGCAGATAATTTCTCTGCCGCAAATGCAGGAATGGCGAGGCAAAGTAATAGAAGAGTAGAGTTCCACATGGCGCAAATACTATACCGTGTCCGATAATTCGGCGGGTTAGGGCAGCCAGGATCTGTCAGGCTGCGGGAATCTGATTGTGACTCGACAGCAGAGTCTATTGTGGCTAGATTGAACGCATCGGCGGGCGCACAAATGCCTCGACTTCGATGAAAAACTTTAACGTAGTTGTTGCGCTCATCACGAGTGACAATGATTACCAGGCCGAGCAAGCGGCCGCAGCTACAGAGGCAGCTGCCAGGCTCGGCGTGAAAATCCAGATTCTTTACGCCGACAATGACGCCGTCAACCAGACCCAACAGTTGGTCAAAATAATCCAGAACAGCGCACAGCGTCCCGATGCCATCATCGTGGAGCCGGTGGGTACTGAAATGATCCAGGTGGCCAAGGCCGCAGTCGCGGCCGGCATAGGCTGGGGAATCCTGAATCGTGAATCGGAACACATTTCCGAGCTGCGCCGGTCTCGAAATGCTCCAGTCTTTGCCGTCACTACCGATCAGATAGAAGTGGGGAGAATTCAGGCCAGACAGTTTGCGGCGCTGATCAAGCAGGGCAACATTTTGTATATCGAAGGGCCTTCGGGTGGAGGCGGTGTTTCCGCACTTCGTACCCAGGGCATGCTGTCCGCCAAGCCTGTGGGGCTGCAATTGAAAATGATCAAAGGGGACTGGACGGAGCGCAGCGGGCATCATGCCATCAAGTCCTGGCTGTCCCTGAGCACGTCCCGAAAGCTGGATATTCGCTTGGTCGGGTGCCAGAACGATGCCATGGCCATGGGCGCGAGGAAAGCGTTTGGGGAACTGGCGGGCGCCCAGGAACGAGAGCACTGGCTGAAGGTGCCGTTCACCGGCTGCGACGGCGTGACCAAGACGGGCCAGGAGTGGGTCCGTCGCGGACAGTTAACTGCGACGGTAGTGTCGCCACCGACTGCGGGCCTGGCTCTGGAAATATTGGCCAAGACGATCCAAACCGGTTCGGACCCGCCCGAGTCGACGTCCAGCTCCCCCTGGTCCTTTCCGACAATTGAAGAGTTGATCGCGAAGCATCCTCCTGCTTCCTAGGGTGTCACTGCACGTCTTCAGATCTCCGCAGCAGCGGATGAGAACGCAGAATGCTATCCTGACTGTATCCACAGCACGACCGGTTGGTGACCTCTCATGTCGAATCCAATTGCCCCAGAACCGCACCCAGTCACCGAATCCAACGAGTCATTCGAAGACATTCTTTCCCAGTACGAGAAGACCCATTCCCGCAAGAAGGAAGACGGGGGAAAGCAGCTCGAAGGAACGGTGATTACCGTTTCCGCTGAGTCCGTTTTCGTTGATATTGGTTTCAAGACCGAAGGCATCATTCCTCTGGCTGCGTTTCAAGGCGAAGCTGTGAAGCCCGGCGACAAAATGCCGGTGTCGGTCAAGGGCCGCGATCTGGAGGGCTACTACGAACTCTCCCGCCAGAAGATCGCGCAGCCGCGAGACTGGTCGTCGTTGGAGCGGGCCTTCGCCGACAAGGCAACGATAGTGGGGACGGTCACGGGCGTGATCAAGGGTGGTTTTAGCGTGGATGTTGGAGTGCGCGCGTTCATGCCCGCCTCGCGCAGCGGAGTGCGCGATGCGGCCGACATGGAGAAACTGGTAGGGCAGGAAATCCGCTGCCGCATTATCAAACTCGATGCAACTGAGGAAGACGTAGTGGTTGATCGGCGCGCCCTCGCCGAAGAAGAAGAACGGGGCGTGAAGGCGCGTCGATACTCGGAGATCCGTGAAGGCGAAATTGTGCGCGGTACGGTCCGGAGCCTCACGGACTATGGCGCCTTCGTTGACCTGGGCGGCGTGGACGGCCTGCTGCACGTGGGAGAGATCGCCTGGAACCGCGTCAACAAACCCGCAGACATACTCTCGGTAGGCCAGCAGATCGAAGCTCGAGTGCTCAAGGTCGACGCCGAGAAGCGGCGCATTTCGCTGGGCATGAAGCAACTGCAGAAGGACCCTTGGGATTCAGCGGTAGAAAAATACAAACTGGGTGAGCGGGCGCGCGGAACCGTCACGCGCGTCCTCGAGTTCGGGGCCTTTGTAGAACTGGAGCCCGGGATCGAAGGATTGATCCACGTTTCGGAGATGTCATGGGCCAAGAAAGTCAGAATCGCCAGCGACCTGGTGAAGCCCGGCGAAACTGTGGAAGTGGTGGTTCTCGGAGTGAACCTGGCGGAACACCGCATCGCACTCGGACTCAAGCAGGCCCTGGGAGATCCGTGGGCCAAGGTTGCTCAGAGCTTCCCCGCGGGCTCCGTGATTGAAGGTCCGGTCACCAGTCTTACCAAGTTCGGCGCGTTCGTGCAGCTTGCGGAAGGCATCGAGGCAATGATTCACGTCAGCGATATCAGCGCTGAGAAACGCATCGAGTATCCGCAAGACGTGTTAAAGGTTGGACAACTGGTGAAAGCGCAAGTGCTCAGCGTGGACACGGCAAAACGGCTGCTGCGGCTGGGAATGAAGCAACTTGTCCCCACCACCCTGGATGAATACATCGCCGAGCATAAGGAAGGCGATGTGGTTACGGGACGCATGGGCGAGGTTTCGGGAGGAAATGCCCGTGTGGAACTGGGCGACGGCATCAACGCGACCTGCCGCATTGCGGCGGCCGATCCGGGCACAAAATTGGCTGAAGAAGTGGCGCAATCCGCCTCGAAACCCGATTTGTCCTCACTGAGTTCGAAGCTCAAGGCACACTGGAAGGGCGGAGCTGCCGCAGCCGAGTCCAAACCCGAAGCTGTGCGCACCGGGCAGATTCGCAAATTTCGGATCATCAAGCTGGATCCGGCAGTGAAGAGAATCGACCTGGAGCTAGCCTAACCAGTGAAGAGCATCGGACTACTAGCCGCTGTAGTGGTTCTCCTGCACGCTCTTCTCAGCGCACAGCTGGCCCAACCCGACAAACCCGAGTGGTGCCGCGCCCTCCCGCGTCCCGAATATAGAACTCTCGAACGCGTACCGGTCACTGATCCCTGGTTCGAGGTCTACCAGGTTGTTCCGCAGGTCTTCGCCATTTACGAACCGCATCAGGCGGAAGAAACCATTTCCTATCTCATTCTGGGCGAAAAACAGGCGCTTCTCTTCGATACCGGCATGGGCATCAGCGACATTCGCAAAGTCACCGCGGAACTCACGCATCTGCCCATCATCGTGCTCAACTCCCATACTCACAACGACCATGTGGGTGGCAATTGGCAGTTCGAAACTGTTTATGGAATGGACGCCGACTTCACTCGCACCAACGCGAAGGGCTCACGCCAGGATGCGCAGGATGAGCTGGGCCCAGGAATGATTTGCGGTGACCTGCCGACGGGCTTCGACTCCAAATCGTACGCGACCCGACCCTGGAAGATTTCTCGCTTTCTTCACGATCACGACAAGATCAATCTTGGCGGCCGGACGCTGGAAATTCTTTCCACGCCCGGCCACACTCCGGACGCTATCTCCCTGCTCGATCGCGCCCGCGGCCTGCTGTTTAGCGGCGACACATATTATCCCGCGCCTATCTGGCTGTTTCGTCCGGAAACCAACCTCGACGACTATGTCGCTTCGGTGAAGCACCTGGCCGCTCTGGCTCCGCAACTCGAGCTCGTCCTCGGCGAACACAACGTGCCCTTCGCCCAGCCTGAGGTGCTGACCAACCTGGTGACCGCGATTGAAACCGTTCGTGCAGGAAAGGTGCGGGGAGAACCGCGGGATGACGGCAAGGCCCTCTACCGTTCCAACGGAATTTCTTTCCTGATGCTGGCGCATTCCCAAGAAAAGTAATAGTTGCGGCCGGTCATTCACGCGGGTAGTCGTCTGCTCTTGCGGGCGGAGATGTCCCCAACCCGGGCGTGCTGAAATATTGCGGACGAGCTTTTTCCCACTCGACCATGCTCAGACCGGAAGGATCGTAGAGAATGCGTCCCGCCCGCACTGTGATGCGAGCGATTAATTTGCCTGTCCCGTCCATACGAGCGAAGCCACAATCGACGTAGCTGAATTTTCCGCTAAGCCGCTCCAGCACCGCGATGTCAGCTTCTTTGCCGACGGACAAGGTTCCCAACTCAGGCCGGCGAATCTCACGGGCTGGATTCACCGTGGAGCGGCGGATGATCTCGTCCAGCGGCACCCCCATCGCCAGGAATTTGGACATCACCTGCGTCATGCTGAGGACGGTGTAATTAAGGGTGTGCAAATCCGTAGATATGGAGTCGGGAAGGAAGCCTTGCCGGACTGCGGGGACTGCATTGCGGAACCAGAAGCTACCCGCCCCGTGACCGACATCGAAAATCACTCCGCGAGCCCGCGCCTCCGCCATGATCGGATTGATTTTGCCGTCGGGAAGGATGATAGGAAATTGCTGCGCGAAAACATGAGTGTGGATATCCCCCGGTCGCATTTTCTTGAGGATCAGTTCGGCGTACGTTCTTTCCGGACGGGGCCAGAAATCGAACATGACGGGTAACTCCACCATCTGCGCACATTCCTCGGCCCGATCAACGGCCGCCCACGGTGGATGCGCCGCGTCCCAGGGATCGTCCGTCCAGTAGTGTGCAGTCTTGACTCCGACAATGACGTCCGCATATTTGCGGATAGTCTCCGCACAGCGTTTCACGTCCATCTGGTCCACGGTTTGCTCGAGACCACCGTTCATGCCGTTGCCCACGATGTTCAAAAATGCAAGCACGCGAACTTTTGCCTTATCGATGACCTCCTCTTTCTCTTGGAGAAACGTTTCGGCGCCCGCGCTGCCCGCATCCACCACGGTCGTGACTCCGGATTGCAGCGCGATATCGGCTGGAATGCCTAAGGGCTCGAGGTGGACGCGAGCATCGGGGGCGAACCAATTGAGCGGCGCTCCTCCATGACCGACGTGCGCGTGAATATCCACGAGGCCCGGCGTGACATAGAGGCCCGAGACATCCACCACCTTTCCGGACTGAGAGGCAGGAATATCTTTTTCGACCGCGGCAATTTTTCCGGCCGAGACGGCGACATCGAAGCTTCCATCCACTTGATTGGCGGGATCGATCACGTGTCCGCCCTTCAATAGCAGGTCATAGCGGGGCGTTTGTGCATTGGCGTCAGGCGCGAGGAGAGTCATGACAAGTATGAATATCACTCCGATACATTTCTGGATCGCTTTCGGCATAGTCAGGTTAAGCATCTGTCAAACCTTCGCGTTCGCCGGGCTTGCAGCTCACGCAGAATGTTCGCGAAGGATCCGAACCAGTTGATCGGCGACAATCTTGTCTTCGCCGGGTTGCAACATAAATGAATTCATGGAGAGACCCGGTTTTTCTTCCCCTACCCCAATCACAATCGTGGGGCTGGATTCTCTCAAACGTTGTGCGGCTTGCGTCGGAGTCAAAGAGATTTTCGCCGCGTCCCAAGTAATCTGCATATGGGGGACGTGATTCGCGATGTCGGGAACGAAAAATACCGTATTGACGCCTGGTACCCGCACGATCTGCCGGGAAATCGAGTCCAGCCGTCCCTGCCACTCTTTTGCCAGAGCATCATGGTCTTCGTTGAGATAGAGTTCCAACGCTTTCACCATCCCAATAATTTCTTCCTTACCGACTTTCGAACTGCGGCCCAAAGTATCCTCGTGGGGACTGTTGTTCAGCAAGGCGTAGGCGACCAGATCTTTGCGTCCGAGGAGCAATCCGGCGCACTGTGGTCCGCGCATAGCTTTGCCTCCACTGAAGGTCACAAGGTCATACCCCATATTGGCGTAATCCCAGAGATGGGAGACCGGGGGCGTGTCGGCCGCCGCGTCGTTCATACACGGAAGTTTGTATTCTTTCGCCAGCTTCGCCCACTCATCCACTTTTATCTGACCGGCGGGGTTGGCGAAGTTGGTGAAGTGCATCATGGCAGTGCGCGGGCCGATCGCCTGGCGCAATTGGTCGCGCGTCTCAATCTCGATCAGTTTTACGCCGGTGGTCCGCAGCTGGTGATCGAACGGGTTGCGATGGGATTTCTGGATGATGACTTCCGACTTCAGTCCAGTGAGGTCCGGCAACTGCTTGATGAACGTTTCGTTGTCGCCGGTAAGGATTCCGGCCAGTCCGGATTGAATCGCGGCCGCCGCCCCAGACGTCACCAGCGCGGTGTACCCGTCAGGCAATTTAAGCATTTCGGCGATTCGCTTTCCCGCCGCCACTTCCAGCTCAGGCATGCTGACAAAGTGGCGCCCGGCCTGGGCCATCACAGCTTCCAGCTCCGGGCGCAGGATGGAGCCGCCGAGCATGGTCATCGTCCCTTCACAGTTGATGACGGTGGGGACTCCCAACTCTTCGTAGGGATTGCCCGATTGGCCGAAGCCGCTGACTTTCGCGCTCGCCTGCGCCGCAAATAGCTTTTTCGTCGTCATCATCGAACCGGCAATCATGCCTAATGTGCCGAGAAAGCTGCGGCGATTCCATGCCATTCCTAATCGCATGATCTGATCTCCTTTGTGTTCCTGCCGCAAGTCTATTTTCGAGCTTGGCGAACGATAGCAGCGATGCAGTTAATCTCCAGCATGGAATTACCCGGAAGCGCGGCGACGGCTACCGTGGTACGCGCAGGTCCACCGTTGGGAAAGTAGGTCTTGAATATCTTGTTCATGGGCTCGTAGTAATCGATGCTCGCGAGATACACGGTGAGCTGTAAAACGCTGTCCATGGTCCCGCCGCCGGTTTCGACCAGCTCTTTCACGTTCTCCATCACTTTTGTGGTGTGGCTGTCGATGTCATCTTTGCCCACAGGTCCGTTCGAATTGGCGCCTTGTCCCGCAATGTAAAGCAGGCCGTTGTAAGTGATCAACGCGGTGATCATCTGCGTCCCGTCGGCCGGCTTGCCATCCCTGCCCAGTTTGCGCACGCCACCATCCCCGCTCTTGGCATCGGCCCTTGGGGCCATCCATGTACCCGCGCCCACGGCAGACATTACGGCCGTGAGCGAGGTCATCAGCTTTCTACGATTGAAGAGTGTTGCGCTCATGATGAATCTCCCTGGATCCCATATGGGCATCCACATTGCCTAACTGAATCGATTTAATTGAACCGCGCATTATCCAACGAAAACCGCGCGAACGCAATCGTTTGTGACAAATCACAAGCGGCCGAACCGTTTGACTGCTTCCTGAATGGATTTGTACTTCTCGATGATGGAGTACATGGAGTGTTCCTTGAAATCCATTTCCTGGGCAAGAGCCAGCACTTCGCCTGCTTTGGCCCGCGGTACGATGACGACACCGTCGCCGTCGGCGGCGACAATATCACCCGGTCGCACCTCCACGCCGTCACAAGAAACTGGAATATTGGACCCGGCAAAGCGGTAGTGGCCGACCGAGGTCGAGGGAACAATGCCGGTGGCATAGACCGGGAAACCAATCTTGCGTAATTGTCCAACGTCGCGCACGCCCCCATCGATGATCGCGCCGGCGAACCCGCGGGCTGACATGGTTGTGCCCATCAAGCCACCCATTCCAGCAATGTCAGCTCCATCTTCGACCACCATCACCCACACGGAACTCTGGGCTCCCTGGTCGATGGCCGCCAGCATGCCGCTCAGGGCGCCGGGATCCTTATTACCTTCGTCCTTGCTCAACTTCACCGTGAGCGCAAAGCCTGCGAACTTGATCGGGAAAATGGGTTGCATCTTATGCGACAAGTACATCTTCCGTCCGGTGAGTTGTTCCAGTGCATCGGACACCGAAGCCACCTCAACGTGGCGATAACTGTCCAGAAGCGCTTCGCTCTCGTTCAGCTGGGAAGGGGTCGACGATTGCGCCAAAAGGTTCGAGCTTAGCTGCCAGACCGTGCACATGAACAGAATTCCCGCAATCACAAATGAACTCTTCCGCGAGAGGCTCAGATATCGCAATTTGTTCATCTCCTCCTCCAGGTTGTATATATGAACGCGGACTCTAGCACTCTTGTCGAGTGAATGTGAAGAGAGAATTCCTGCACTGCCAAAAACTTAAGGAGCTGACACGAAATGAATACGGAAAAGTTTAAAGGGTCACCGGCACAAATCGTCCTTGCGCTTGCTGTCCTTGTTCTGTTTGTCCAGGGCGGAACGCTGACCGGCTTCGCCCAGGAGCGCCGGGTGGTGAAGCTTCCTGGGACGGCCAATCTTCCCTTCAGCGACGGCGTAATCGCCGGTGACACGCTTTACGTTGCCGGACAGGAAGGCATCGATGTTAACGGCAAACTTGTGCCAGGTGGAATCGGCGCGGAAAGTAAGGCGGCACTCGCCCGCATCGAAGACATAGTTCGAGCCGCCGGATTCGACCTGAAAGATATTGTTTCCGTGACTGTGTACCTGGCTGACATTCATGACTTCCCTGAAATGAACGTGGCTTACAAGGCCGTCATGCCGGATCCCAAGCCGGCTCGCGCAACGGTACAGGTGGCGGCACTGGTGAACAACGCGCGGGTTGAGATATCCGCCATCGCAGTGAAGCGCAAATAACCGGATGCCCGAGACAAGAGCGCGCGCTGCCGGCGAAGGGATTGTTTGCTTTATAGATCGTCGCGCGTCGAAGCGACGGCGGCGTGTTCGAGCTTCGCAGTCCGTTGCTCAACACCACTGGTTGCTGTGGACATTCGTCGAAAGAGCAGCATCGCAGCGAATCCTCCTGCGAGTTGGGCCGCCATGAACGGCAGCACATCCAGCGGCCGAATCCCCGCAAACGTATCACTGGCAGAACGGGCCAGCGTGACCGCCGGGTTTGCGAAGGAAGTCGATGCCGTGAACCAGTAGGCAGCGGTGATGTAGGCTCCAATCGCACAAGCGGTGGCGGCAGGCCGGAAGCGTGAACATCCCCAGATCACAAACAGCAACCCGAAGGTGGCGACGGCTTCGCTCCACAGCTGGGCGGCGCCGTGCCTGACATGGGTTGAGGCGAAGAAGAGCCGCATTCCGAACATCAGGTGCGCCGTCGCAACGCCCGCGAAGGCTCCTGCGAACTGGACCGCCAGATAGGCTGGCACCTCTCGCCAGGGAAAATTGCCGGCCCATGCCATCGCCAATGTAACTACGGGATTAAAGTGAGCGCCCGATATCGCCGCCAGCGTCAGGGTCAGAGCGGCGAGCATCGCACCCGTCGCCAGCGTATTCGCCAGCAATGCGATGGCAACGTTTCCCCCGGCCAGCCGCTCTCCCATAATCCCGGACCCAACGACCGCCGCCAGCAGAAAGGCGCTCCCTAGAAACTCCGCCAGCGAGCGGGTTCGCAGATCGAAGTTCATTGCCGGCCAATCTTGTCGACTTCGCGCTTGAGCGCAAGGCCGTCTAGGCTGGCAAGTGGCAGGGACAGGAACAAGCCGATGCGCCGATCAAGAATGAAGAAAGCGTCGCGGAAGGCGCGCTCGATTTGCTCTGCAGTACCCTGAACCGCTGCAGGATCGGGAACGCCCCAATGGGCGGTCATCGGCTGACCCGGCCAGATCGGGCACACTTCCTTGGCGGCGCTGTCACAGACCGTGAAGACAAAATGCGGCTCGGGAGCTCCCGCCCGAGAGAATTCATCCCAGGCCTTGCTTCGCAAGCCTGTGCTGGGCAGACGCGCTCGCTCGAGCTCCTGCAGCGCCTCCGGTCGAACCTTTCCCGAAGGATGACTTCCTGCACTATAGGCGGTGAATGTGGGCTTGCCCTTGTAGTTCAGGATCGCATCGGCCATGATTGACCGCGCCGAGTTTCCGGTGCACAGAAACAGAACATTGTAATGTGCCGCCATGAAAGCTCTCCGCACTCGAATTCAATTGCAGCAGACGGGCCCACAACAGGCTCTTTCACTTGCAGTAGGTTTGACGGCACGCATGAAAGCGCTCATGAATTTCTCCTCGACTTGAGGGGCAATCGCGTCCACATCCACACCCTCCGCGGCAAGAAACTCGCGGGCATCTTCAACCCGGTAAATGCGTGTCGGTTCGATTTCGATCTGTTCGAACCCTGCCTTCGCGAGCTTGTCTCGATATTCGGTTTCGTCCAGTGCTCCGGCTATGCAACCTACCCAAAGCAGAACACTCTTGCGGATTTCGTCAGAGATGACGCCCCGGGTGACGACATCAGATACCGCAAACCTTCCACCTGGCTTGAGCACGCGAAACGCTTCCCGCAGAACACTGTCCTTGTCAGCGGAAAGGTTAATCACACAATTCGAAATAACCACGTCGACCGAGTTGTCAGGCAGGGGAATGTTCTCGATCTCCCCTTTCAAGAATTCGACATTAACCGCCCCCGCTTTGCGCTTGTTCTCGTTGGCGAGAGCTAGCATCTCGTCGGTCATGTCGAGGCCGTAGGCCTTTCCGGCCGGCCCAACCCGTTTTGCCGAGAGCAGAACGTCAATCCCGCCACCCGAGCCAAGGTCGAGGACGATTTCCCCGGAGTTCAGCTGCGCCAGCGCGGTTGGGTTCCCACATCCCAGTGAGGCCAGCAAGGCTTCTTCCGGGATCTGCCCGGCCTGGAACGGATCATAGAGGTTCGAGGTGATGGGATCGCAACACGGGTCACTCGCCGCCGTGGCCCCGCAACAGGAACTGCCTCCGCTCTTCACACGAAGAGCGGCTTGGCTGTATCTCTCTTTCACCACCGTCTTTATATCCGTATCAGCCATAAGAGCGCTCCTCATTTGCAGAGTTGAACGACATTCTGTGGCTTAATCGCGCGGTTGCGAGTACAGCACTCCGCGTACAGGAACTGCAACAATTCCTCCAGTGCTCTGGTGTTGGCCGTGTAGCGTAGGAATGTACTCTCCCGGGAAACGCTGACCAGGTCTTCGGTTCTCAGTTTGTCGAGGTGATGGGAGAGCGTCGAGTTCGGGATGTCGAGCTCTTCCTGGATTTCCCCCACTACCAGTCCGTCGGGATGCGCGGAGAGGAGCAATTGCATGATTCGCAACCTAGGCTCGGTACCCATGGCCGAGAACATGTCCGCATACTTCGCCACTTGTTCAGTGGTTCTCTTACTTTGCGCCGTTCGCATATTTCTATATTTGCAGAAATATAGAACGCATGTCAAGTCCCGCACACAAGAGAATCTTTCACCTTGCAATCCTGCTATGTTGGGCCAGGATGTTTCTGCTGTGCGCGATCGGGCCAAAAAATGTGACTCGAATACATGTGGTCTTGACGTCAGAATCCCAGTCTTTGGAAACACCGGCCCGCGCCAACCACAAACCACCGCGCGCGACGCCTGGACTGAAAAGCCCACGCCGCGACCTGCCTTTATGTATGATGTTCCGTTATTAACAGAGCCTCCTGATGGACGCGTTGATACTCCACCGCCTGCACTTCGCCTTCACCGTCACATATCACTATTTGTTTCCGCAGCTCACGATGGGGCTGGCATTACTGATTGTGGTGCTGAAGACAGTTGCCCTGGTCCGCCACAACGAGCGCTATAACGAAGCCGCACGCTTTTGGGCAAAGATATTCGCTATCAATTTTCTGATTGGCGTCGTGACCGGCATTCCCATGGAATTCCAGTTCGGCACCAACTGGGCCCAATTCGCTCGCATCACAGGAGGCGTGATCGGACAGCCGCTCGCCATGGAAGGTGTCTTCTCATTCTTCCTGGAATCGGCGTTTCTCGGTCTCTTCCTGTTCGGCGAGAAACGCCTCTCTCCTTGGGCGCATTGGGGATCGGCCTTGCTCGTTTTCGTTGGCTCGTGGATCTCGGGTTTCTTCATCATCGTTACGAACGCCTGGATGCAGCATCCGGTGGCCTACTCCGTCCTTCCCAACGGATCGTTCGAGATCACCAGTTTCTGGGGACTGCTGATGAACCCCTGGGCGCTAATTCAGTATTCGCACAACATGTCCGGCGCCGTCATCACGGGTGCGTTTGTGATGTGTTCCGTAGGAGCGTTTTACCTACTCGAAAACCGCTTCACTGAGCACGCCAGAATTTCTGTCCGTGTCGGTGTAATCGCCGGGGCCATTGCGTGCGTGATCCAGATTTTTCCGACCGGGGACATGCATGGCAGATACCTGGCCAAGCACCAGCCCGCCAGCATCGCCGCCATGGAGGGTCTATTCAGCTCACAAGCGGGCGCTCCCATGGTGCTTATGGGGCAACCGGACGAAGCCACGCAGAGCATCGACAACCCGATCGTAATCAACGACCTGTTGAGCTTTTTGATTTACGGGACGACACGGGCGGAAGTGAGGGGGTTGGACCAGTTTCCTCGCGACCAATGGCCATCACCGCTCCCTCTCCTTTTCTACGCCTACCACATCATGGCGGGACTGGGCACTTACTTTGCAGCCTTGATGCTGCTGGAGGTTTTCCTTTTGTGGCGCGGGAAGCTGTTTGAGACTCGGTGGGCTTTATGGCCTCTGCTGTTGAGTTTCCCTCTGCCTTACATCGCCAATACGGCGGGCTGGATGACGGCGGAGATTGGGCGTCAACCGTGGCTGGTTTACGGCCTCATCCGCACCTCTGACGGATATTCTAAAAACGTTTCTCCGGGTAACACTCTATTTACGCTTCTGGGCTTTATGGGGATGTACACCGTGCTCTCGATTTTGTTCGTCATCCTTGTATATCGCACCGTGGGCGAAGGCCCGTCAACCGGTGATCGCCCTCATGGGACGAAAGTAACGCCACTGACCGTGGCGTAAGGAAATACGATGGGATTCATCTGGTTCTGGATCGTTGCCGTCATGTTGACCGCTTACGTGGTGCTCGATGGTTTCGACCTGGGCGTGGGCATCCTGCATCCCTTGCTCTCGCGGACCGAACACGACCGGCAGATCATGTTCAGGAGCATCGGTCCGGTCTGGGACGGCAACGAAGTGTGGTTGCTCGCCGGGGGCGGCACCCTCTACTTCGCCTTCCCCGCGCTGTACGCTTCCGCGTTCAGCGGATTCTATCTAGCCCTGATGATTGTGCTGTGGTTGATCATACTGCGCGGCGCCAGCATCGAATTACGCATGCACATTGACGACCGCCTCTGGCGGTCTTTTTTTGACAGTTTGTTTTTCCTCTCGAGTCTGCTGCTGGCCGTGTTCTTCGGGGCGGCGCTGGCCAACGTGATTCGCGGCGTGCCACTACGCGCAGATGGTTATTTCTTCCTGCCTCTTTGGTCCAATTGGCGGGTTGGGCCTGAACCCGGCATTCTGGATTGGTACACGGTGATTGGCGGTATGGTCGCCCTGGTGGCTCTCGCAATTCACGGGGCGCTCTATCTGGCCGTAAAAACCGAGGGCGAGTTGCAGGCGCGCGCCCGGGCATTCGTTCGCCGGATCTGGGTTGTCCTCATCGCAATCACAGTCGTTAGCCTGATTGCGACCATCGCGGTTCGCTCCGATACCTTGACCAACTACTATTCGTATCCTGTGGCCTTCGTGATTCCAGCCGCAGTGCTCGCGTCGCTGGGTGGTATGTTCTATTTCTGCCGCCGCGATGCGGACCGCAAGGCCTTCACCTCCTCGTGCGTCTATCTTGTATCGATGATGGTGGGTGCGGCGGTCTCGCAGTATCCTCGACTGCTTTCCTCCAGCAGCTATCTCGGCCACGACCTCACCGTGCAGAACTCGATTTCTGGACCTTACACGCTGCGAGTAGGCCTGGTGTGGTGGACGGTTGGCATGGTCCTGGCGATCATCTATTTCGCCGTCATCTATCGCATGTTCCGAGGCAAAGTGACCCTCGATGGAGGGGGCTACGGGCACTGAGCCGTCTCTTTCCGTCGAGACTCCATGAATATTCTGGAATTCACCGCTCTGGTCTTTGTCGGCTCGCTGGTGGCAGGCCTTTTGGGATCGTTGACCGGACTGGGCGGTGGCGTCGTTCTCGTTCCGCTACTGACCCTGTTTTTCAAAGTTGACATTCGCTACGCGATTGGCGCATCTCTGGTCTCCGTGATCGCCACCTCCTCGGGCGCGGCTGCCGCTTATGTGAAGGAAGGATTTTCCAATATTCGGATCGGGATGTTCCTGGAGATTGCCACAACGCTCGGTGCCTTATCGGGCGCGTTTCTGGCGGTGCGGGTGCCGACCAAGGCGATTGCGATTATTTTTGGAGTGGTGCTCCTGATTTCCGCATTCCTCTCCCGAAAGCCGCGTTCTCTTGCGGAACGCAACACACCCCCTGACCCCCTGGCCAGTCGACTGCGGCTCAACGGCAGCTTCCCGGACCTTGAAGGCGCGCGGAGCTACAACGTCCAGCGTGTGCCCGCTGGCTTTGGCATCATGTTTGGGGCCGGCGCTTTGTCGGGGCTGCTCGGCATCGGCTCCGGTGCGTTGAAAGTTCTGGCCATGGACCAGGCGATGCGGATTCCCTTCAAGGTTTCGACCACCACCAGCAACTTCATGATTGGCGTCACCGCCGCCGCCAGCGCGGGCGTCTATCTCCATCGTGGATACATCGATCCCGGACTTTCCATGCCGGTAATGCTTGGCGTCCTCGGCGGCTCCCTGGTAGGCGCCCGCATTCTGGTGAAGGCAGAAACGAAATGGCTGCGCCTGGTTTTCAGTGCTGTAATCGTGCTTCTGGGAATCGAAATGCTCTACAAAGGACTTTCAGGGGGGATCTGACATGACCGGCGAACGCGCCTGGACTGATAAGCGGATTGAAAATATTCTGGGGAACCTGCTGCGCGCCGGCGTGGTCTTTTCCGCCTTCATCGTCTTTTGTGGTGCGGTAGTTTATGTCGCGCGGCACGGCCGCGCACCCGCCGATTATCACGTCTTCCAGGGCGAGCCCTCGGAACTACGCAGCGTACCCGGCATTGTCCGCGATGCTGTCGATGTGAGTGGCCGCGGCATCATCCAGTTGGGTCTGTTATTCCTGATCGCCACCCCGGTGGCTCGGGTAATTTTTTCAATTTGGGGATTTGCCGCCGAACGTGATCGTATGTATGTCGTCTTCACCGCCATCGTGCTTGCCATACTCATTTTCAGCCTGGTCGGATCATCGCAAATGTAGTGCCGACCCGTAAATCGGCCCGGGCTTAACCCT
>Ga0137403_10001010_pt1 | contig 35699 bp, 22 predicted proteins | sample CZOMad2_1_16fung_FD_122057 | JGI IMG/M metagenome (GOLD analysis project Ga0137403, IMG submission 122057) | Vadose zone soil fungal communities from Angelo Coast Range Reserve, California, USA - CZOMad2_1_16fungal (Hybrid Assembly) | ecosystem: Environmental > Terrestrial > Soil > Vadose zone... | reverse complement strand
CGTAAGTCCAGGGGAGACAGGAACCGACTCGCGTCTCCGCCGTCCTGAGGCCCCTTACGCGCTTGTTTTGGGTCTAGTGCAGGCTCGTCTGTCACTACGGCTCGTCAGGTGGATCGAGGGGTGGCTCGTCCTCCGTGTCGATTGGGCTCAGAGCAGGCTCGTTGCTTTCTGGAACAGTGACTTGGACCTCCTGCATGAAATGCCGTTCCAGCCGCCCAAAGTGTTCCATACGCCGCCGGAGGAAGGCATCATGGTCACCGTTCTGGAGTAAATCAAGAGAGTCTAGAGGGATAGCATGACTGTCGAGTATCTCATCACGAAGCGATGGATCAAGTCTCAGCAACCAGTTCTTGGCCTGCCTACGCTCGTTGGCTGCAACGTCGAGGATTCGGTTCGCCGGGCTTTTTCGTAGATCCGAGTCCTTCACCGTCGCGCAGACAACGCTCATTGCTTCGGGGCCATTTTCGAAGAGAAGTCGTCCTGCCTCCTCGAGAGCCAGAGTTTCCCCGGTCGGCCGCTTTGGCAACCGTCTCAGAAGCACACAGATGAGCGCTCGGACGCGGGCGCTACGTAAGTCGAATCGCAGTGGAGTCGGTAGGGCCGGTTGGCCCAAGTTCATATGTTCCAACCTTGTTGGAGAATTATCCTTAGGCAGCCGATCTCGCAGCTCTTCCACGAGGCGGCGCACACGTGCCGGGTTGCCGGTGCCGAACCACCCAGCGAAGGACGAGGACCAGAACCAGCGCTTGAGCAGGTTGATCTGATCAAGAGTAGGCTCTGAGCAGCGACCGAAGAACGCGCAGAGCGCGACGAGCTGCATGCTATATGGGAGCATCCGAACGTTGAGAACACCTATTTCCCTGAGGAAAGCGCGCGCCTTCTCCAATCCGCCTTCGGCCTCTTTCACCGCATTCGGCAAACGTTGTCGAGTGGCATCCTTAACGCTCTGGCCCAGTTGGGACCAATCTGTTCGATACATATCTAGCCCGGCGGCAGTGAGAACTGCACGGAGTAGGATCGTTCTGTCCACTCCTCCAAATCCTGACCTGATCATGGATTGCTGAAGTCGATCGATCTCGCCCGCAAGGTGAAAACCTCCGCCGCCGCTCTCTTCATATGTGAGAGCGGAAAACATCTCGTCTTGTCCGATGCTGCGCCCTTTCTTGTTGAGTCGCGAGAAGCTTTCCACAGCAATGCTGAGGTTGTTTGTGGTGAACTGCACTATCGGAACGCGGTAGCCTTGAATCGCCCGCGCGACCTGCTGAGCCCGATTCACCCAGGCCTCGGCCAATTCAGCGCTTCCATCCCTCAGAATTCTGTTTGCCTCATTGAAGAGCTTCATCGTATCGAGAAGGGCCGGTGCAGCGATATATGAGGGAGGCGATGGTTCACCTTTTGGTGGGGAATGCCTGAAGCCACCATCATCTCCGGCATCGAAATAGATTTCCCATCGGTCAGGATCTTCTGGGTCAAGCTGCTTATCCCATTGGGAGTCACCCAAAAGAAGAACTCCGACCAGAGTCGTGAGCCTTTGCTGCCCGTCTAGCACCAGCCAGGTTTGGCCCTTGTACTCAGGAAGGTGGAGAGGGCCGATATGATTGCGATGCTCTGGCATGGGATCGGCACCCCACAGAAACAGCGTCCCAATAGGATACTGCTTGGAGATTGAGTCAAACAGGTCGACAATGTCCTGCCGACGCCAGACGAAGGCTCGCTGAAACTTTGGAACACGCAGGCGTCCTTCGCGGGCCCACTTCAGGAGGTCGATCAGGTGGACAACCTGCGGCGTGATTTCGGGTGTCTCTTCTTCCTTATCGGCGGCCATGGCTCCTAAAGCTCCTGTGCAATCGCGCCGATAAGATCATCGAGTTCACCCTTGCCATCGCGTGCTCGTAGTCCATCGGCGGTAAAAGATTCTCGTCGCTCGTTGTTGAGCTGTAGCATGGGGCGCGGACGCTTTGGAAAGAGCCGCTCCTCCAACAGTTTCAGATCTTGCTCCTCGGAAGTGTTGTAGAGGCCTTTTTGGAGCGCTTCGGAGCGTTCCGAGGCCGTCAGGCCATCCTTAATAGGAAAGTGATCGCGTTGTGCCCGAGTTCGTCCCAGTAGCGCATTGAACCGAGCTGCATTGCTCAAATTGCGGGCATCTTTGCGAACTGCTTCGAAGACCTGATCCGGGATATAATTTTCCGCGCAGCGCTTCTGCCAGACGTGGTATGGCACGTCATGGTTGACGCATGACTCTCGCACTGCGATAATTGCCCGCTCAAGCTGAGCATTATCATCGCCGGGCCACTTAGCGTCACTGTCGCAGAGCACGAATAGGCGGTGAGGCCTGTTTTCTTCTGCGGCTTCGCTGATGGCTCTTGCAACTCGCTGCGGGATGGCATCCTTGCCCCCTGCCGTCTCGACCTTGGTTGCGCGTGGGGTGACCTGCCTGCCATTTACCCAAAGCGTTTTCAACTCGGGCCACCCAAGTTCCTCTACGATAATGTCGAGGAGCACGCCGTCGGACTCACGGTCCTCGACGAGAATCACCAGCGGAGTATGAGCCAGCCTATCGGCCAATCTTGCCGATTCGGCGTCGAGCACCTCAACAGTTTTAACGTGGGGGCCACTGCCTGACTTCGCCAGGCGGGGTGGCTTCGACACTGCACTCATCAGTACTTTTTTCCGCCATGGGCGCGCCCTCTGGTACCAACTCGATTCTTGAAGCAGATCCACGTCGGTAAGATCCACCAGATGTACTTCATCGGAGAGCCGGTCGATGAGTCGGTCGATAAGGCTGAGCACGCTGTCGTCGCCATTCAGCATGGGAGTGTGGACGACGAACCTCACATCCTCTCCCCGGAGGCCGAACGGTAACGTTGTGCGCGACTCATCGCTGCGACCTCATGGAAGCCCTCCTCGAACACACCGGCTGGCCACCAGTCGACTTCACCGTTTGGCTGAAGGCCTACCGTGCGAAGCTGGCTGCCCTCCGCCGTAACATCGATGAAGTAGAGTGCCACGCGGTCATTGGGCAAGACACCTTCTGCGACCCGGCGCTGGATGCGGAGGAGGATCGGCTCAGAGTGGGTTTCAACTAGTAATGATCCGTGTCCCTGGAGGGCGGTTTTGATGAATAAGTCGGCTAATGGAGCCTGCGCGGCGGCATGCAGGTGTAGCTCTGGCTGCTCGACCACGTCGAGGAACGGATGCAGCTCTTGCTGCTGGCGTAAGAGCTGATGCAAGACGATTGGGAGGACTTGCTTGAGGCCTTCGCCCGCTTGCGCGAGGTTCGTTATCATCTCTCGCTTGAGACCTCTACCCGCTGGTGCGAGGTTCGTCACCACCCTACCTATGCGGAGGCTGAAACTCTCGTTACTTTGCGAGAGTGAGAGACGCCAACCATCCATGTGCTCCTCAAACCACGAACCTACAGCGTCCATCAATTCGGGTTTGGCCCGGAGCCACTGCGGGGCCTGTCGACCATCCCAGCCAAGTTTTTCAGGCTGTTCTTCGACGTAAGAGGGCTGAATGTCCGCCCGCATGGGGCCCAAGTGGACCATCTCGTCGAGCAGCGCCGACGCGGCCTCCCGCCACGGGTCCCACCGACTCTCGGCAGGGAGTAGTCCGCGAAACGATATTTGGGAAGCCCTCCCCTCTGTCGGTGGCGGTAAGTCGATAACTCCGGGCTCGCGCATCCTGTATGACCAGATCTGGGGCGGCTTGTCTCCGTCGAGTGCGCCACGACTGAAGAGCGTCGCCGAAAGGTCAAGCCGCTTGCCTTCATGACTCGCTTGGACCTCGAATGTCGGACGGCGGAAAAAGTCACCCCCGTGGATGATGTCGACGAATCGTCCGCCGTATCTTATGCCTCGGACCTCTAAGGGGAGAAGGCGCTCGTCGGTGCACGAGAGGCCACCGAGCAGCAGCCGGGGTAGCCGTACCACAGCGCTTTTGCCGCTGTTGTTCTTCCCGAAGATGATCGTAAGGGGTGCTATAGTTAGCCGCTGGAGGTCGTCGGTCTCGGTGTCGCCGCCCGGGAATGCCTTGTAGCCTCGAAATGCGATGGCTTCGAACTTCAAAGGTCTCTCTCTCACTATCGTCTGGCTTTTCGTTTGGTTGCTGTGTGGATCAAGAACAGAGAAGGGGATAGGTGTAGGAATTACTCTTCTCCAGTGAAGGCTATCATAGCCGGCGATCACCCTGGAAGCCTGGTTGACGTCCGAGGAGGCCGTAGGACGAAACTCCTTCCCCCCGGCTTGCGTAGTTGCCTACGAACTCCAGGGGGGGAACCCGATGCCCGCTCGCGCTCTCTTCGACCGGTTGTTGCAGGACCTCCGCTACGCCCTCCGCAGCCTCGCCCGCTCGCGGGTCTTCACCGGCGTCGCCATCCTTTCGCTCGCCCTGGGGCTCGGCTCGGCGGCGGCCATCTTCTCGCTGGTCGACGGGGTTCTCCTCCGGCCACTGACCTACCGCCGGCCGGCGCAGCTGGTCTTCCTGCGCGAGGTGGTGCCGCCGCTCCAGAGCTTCTATGCCGACCTGCCGGTCAACTTCCAGCACTTCCGCTTCTGGCGTCAGGAGGCGCGGTCGGCGGTCGACATGGCCGCCTTCGGCGCGGCGTCGTGGACGCTTACCGGTGCCGGGGAGCCCCAGGTGATCGAGGGCGCGGAGGTCGCGGGCAGCCTCTTCTCGGTGCTCGGGGTGACGCCCGCGGCCGGCCGCGGGTTCCTGCCGGAGGAGGAACAGGAGGGGAAGAACCGGGTGGTCGTCCTCACCGACTCCCTGTGGCGGCGGCGGTTCGGGGCCTCGCGCGGGCTCCTGGGAAAGCCGATCCTCTTGGACGGCATCCCGCACACCGTCGTCGGCATCCTGCCGCCGTCGTTTCGCTTCCCGAAGAAGGACGACCTGGGGCCGCTGGCGCGCCTGGGCGAGCGGAGCGAGATCTTCCGTCCGCTGGGGAAGGCGGAGGAGGGCTGGGATGGCGACTACGACTGGATCGTCTTCGCCCGCCTGCGGCCGGGTGTCCCCCCCGAGAAGGCGCGGGCCGAATTCGACCTGCTGCAGCAGCGGATCGTCAAGGAGCACGCGGCCACCCCCGGCCTGCGGGTGACCCTCCGGCCGCTTCAGGAGGTGATGGGCGCCCCCGTGCGCACCGGCCTCTACGCCCTCCTGGCGGCGGTCTTCCTGCTCCTCGTCATCGTCAGCGTCAACCTGGCGAACCTCCTGCTCGCCCGCGGCAGCGTGCGGGCGGCGGAGTTTTCGCTGCGCATCGCGCTCGGCGCCTCGCGCGCCAGCCTGGTGCGGCAGGTCCTGACCGAGACCGTGCTCCTCTCGCTTGCCGGCGGTCTCCTCGGGGTGGTCGCGGCGGGGGCCATCCTGCGCGCCTTCGTGGCGGCGGCGCCGGTCGACCTCCCCCGGCTCGCCGAGGTGCGACTCGACCTGCGGGTCTGGCTCTTCGCCTGCGGCCTCGCCCTCGTCTGCGGCCTCCTGGCCGGCCTCACTCCGGCCCTCCGGCTGGCCGGGATGGACCCGCAGGGGACCCTCCGCGCCGGCAGCCGTTCGCTCACCGAGAGCCGTCCCACGCTGCGCCTGCGCGAGATCCTGGTGGGCGGCGAGGTCGCCCTCTCCGCCCTCCTCCTGGTGCTCGCCGGTCTCCTCGTCGGCAGCCTGGCGCGCCTGGAACGGGTGGACAAGGGTTTCCGCGCCGAGCGCGCCGTGGCGGTCGACCTGCAGCTGCCGCAGACGGGCTATCCGAAGGCCCCGGAGCGCAGCGCCTACTTCGACCGCGCCCTCGACAGCGTCCGCTCGCTCCCCGGCGTGCGCTCCGCCGCCTTCATCTCGAAGCTGCCGCTGACCGGCGAGACGAACGTCAACGGTATCCAGTTGGAGGGCGCCGACCAGAACGTCGTCGATGCGGAGTCCCGCGGGCTGCTGATGATCAACGTACGCCTGGTGAGCCCGGGCTATTTCGACACGATGGGCATCCCGTTCCTCCACGGCCGCGACTTTCAGGCGGGCGACCGCAACCGTGGGGATGCCGACAACCTGGGGGTGGCGATCGTTTCGGCGCGGGTGGCGGCCAAGCTCTGGCCGGGGCGCGATCCCCTGGGGCGGCGGTTCAGCACCGGCTCGCGGGTGGGGAAGGTCGAGATCGTCGGGGTGGTGGGGGACGTGCACAACGGCCGGCTCGACCAGCCGGCGACGCTCGTCGTCTACGTGCCGTACTGGCGGCGCTCGCCGGGCCATGGCGACCTGGTGCTCCGCACCGCCGCCCTCCCCACGGAGCTCCTCCCCACGGTCCGCCGTCGCCTGTGGGCGATCGACCCTGGCATCCCCGTGCCGTCGATGCGCACCCTGGCCGAGATCGTCGAGCAGTCGCTCGGCGCCCGCCGCTTCCAGGTCCAGCTGGCGACCGGCTTCGCGCTCTTCGCCCTGCTTCTCGCCGCGCTTGGCATCTATGGAGTGGTCTCCTACACCGTGGCCCAGCGCCGGCGGGAGATCGGCGTCCGTATGGCGCTCGGGGCGCGGATCGCGGACGTGCTGGGGCTCATCGCGGCCCGCGGTCTGCGCCCGGTGCTCTGGGGCTTGGCCGTCGGGATCGTCCTCGCGCTCTTCGCCGGGCAGCTCGTCCGCAGCCTGCTCTTCGGGATGAGCGCCAGCGACCCGCTGACGATCGCCGGGGTCGCCGCCGTCCTCGCCGGAATCGCCGGCCTCGCCTGCCTGTTCCCGGCCCTCGACGCCGCGCGGACCGACCCGGCGAGCGTGCTGCACGAGGGGTGAGGAGCGGTTCAGCGCGGCGGCTTGGCTACCGGCCGGGCCGCCGGCCGCATCTTCGAGAGCGGCGAGAGCGTCCGCTCCGCTGGGTCGGCTAAAAACCAGCGGGCGAGGGCGGCGTTGGTGTCGGCGGCCGGGAACTTCGCCAGCTGGGCGCGAAAGCGGGTCAGGCGCTCGATGCGGTCGGGGATGGTGATCAGGGCGCCCAGGTCCTGGAAGCTCATGCCGCCTGCCGATTCGGCGAGAGCGGCGAGCAGGCCGGCGTGCTCGGCCGAGCCGGTGGGGAGGTCCCAGAGCCGCGCCACGCCGTCGGCGGCGACGGTGACGACGCGCTGGCTGTCGGCGCTCCAGGCGGCGCTCCGCACCGGCTTGCCGTCGTGGCGGAGCGGATCGGCGATCGCGTGTCCGCTTCGGGCGTCCCAGATGCGCGCCGTGCCGTCCTGGGAGGCGGTCACCACCCGCTGCCCGTCGGGAGAGATCACGGCCGAGCGGACCGGCCCCTCGTGGCGCATGGGCTCGCCGATGGGCTCGCCGGTCCGGGCCTTCCACAGCCGCGCCGTATTGTCGTCGGAGGCGGTGACCACCGTTTCGCCGTCGGGGCTGAAGGCGACGCCGGCGATTCCAGCCTCGTGCCGCATCGGGTCGCCGGTGGGCAGGCCGGTCGTCAGGTTCCACAGCCGTGCCTGCGAGTCGCCGGAGTCGAGGGCGGCGACGGTCAGCAGCCGGCGGTCGTTGCCGGGCGGGAAGAGGAGGGCGGTGATCCGCCCAGGGTTCGGCAGGGTGAGCTCGCGGATCGGTCGGCCGGTGCGCGCCTCCCATACCCGGGCCCGGTTCGCCTCGGCGGTGACGACGAGCCGGCCGCCCGGGCCGAAGGCGGTGGCGAGGATCTCCTCCATGTGGGGCAGCCCGGGCAGCCCGGCGAGGGAGGGCGGCGGGGCGGGGCGGCTCGGCGGCCCCACGGGCTGGTTCGTCGCCGCGTCCCACGACTGCTCCGCGCCGGCCGACGTGGTGATCACCGTCCCGGCCTCCGGCCCGAAGCGGGCCGAGTCGACCGGCCCGCCGCCCAGGGGGAGAGAAGGCGCGGCATCGGGACGGACGTCCCAGATCCGTGCCTTGTGATCGTCGGAGGAGGTGAGCACCCGATGGCCGTCGGCGCTCCATTCGGCGCTCTCGACCGTGCCGTCGTGGCGCATCGACTGCGTCACCTGCTCGCCGGTATAGATGTTCCAGATCCGGGCGGTGCCGTCGCGGGAGGCGGTGAGGAGCCGGGTGCTGTCCGGGCTGAAGATCGCCGAGAGAACGGCGTAGCCGTGGCGAAACGTGCGGAGCGATCTACCGGTATCGGCATCCCAGACCTGCGCCGTATCGTCGGCCGAGGCGGTGGCGACGTAGCGGCCATCCGGGCTGAAACGGGCGGCGTTGACGTGCCCCTGGTGGACGAGGTGAGACTTCGAGGGCTGGCCGGTCGCGGCGTCCCAGATCTGCGCCGTGCCGTCGGCCGAGGCGGTGACGACGCGCCGGCCGTCCGGGCTGAAGCGGATGGAGTTGATCTGGCTCTGGTGATGGAGCGTCGAGGCGAGGGGGCGGCCGGTGGCGACGTCCCAGACCGCGGCCGTGCCGTCGGAAGAAGCGGTGGCGATCCGCCCGCCCTCCGGGCTCCACTCGGCGTCGAGGACGGCGCCCGTACCGCCGAGAGGGGGGCTCGCCGGCTGGCGCGTCGCGACGTCCCAGGCCTGCGCCTTCTCCGGCTGGCCGGGAGCGGCCGCGACGAGGAGGAGCCGGTGGCCGTCCGGGCTGAAGCGGGCCACCCGGGCGGGTTCACCCCCGATCCGGGAGACCCCGCGGCCGTGGGCCAGGTCCCAGAGGAAGGCGCCCTCGGCGACCGTGGCGAGGAGAGAGCCGTCCGGGCTGAATTCGACTGCCGTGACCTCCGCCTGGTGATGGAAGGGCGGGAACGCCGGCCGCCCGGTCGCGGCATTCCAGACCCAGGCGGCCTTGTCGTCGCAGGCGGTGGCGACCCAGCGGCCGTCGCGGGAGAAGGCGGCGGCCGAGAGTGCCGCCGGATGGTGGAGCGTGTGGAGCAGCCGCGCCCAGTTGCGGTGGAGGAGCCGGGCGAGGAGGAGGCTCCGCACCTGGAGATTCCGGGGGTCCTTGCGCACGCCACGGGCCAGGTGGGCGAGGGCCTGGTCGGCGTTGCCGGCGTCCTCCAGGTGGCGGGCCTCGTCCATGTCGGAGTCGGCGAGCGCGCTCTGGAGCAGCGCGCTCGCCTGCTCGGCCTTGCGGATGCCGTAGAACCCCCAGAGGGCGCCGGCGAGGGCGGCGAGCAGCAGAACGCCGAGCGCGATCGTGGCGCGCCGGCTCTGCTGGAGCTTGCGCCGCGCCTCGCTCGCCATCTCCTCCGCCTGGCGCTTCGCCGCCTCGGCCTCCTCGCGGGCCTGGCGCTGGCGGCGCCGGTCGCGGCTGGCGCGGATCACCCCGGTGAGGACGTCGTGGGTGAGCTCCAGCCGCTCGACCCCGCCGCCCCGCTCCTCGACCCGCAGCAGCCGGCGTTCGACCAGGCAGTCGAGCGCCTCGCGGGTGACGCCGGGCGCCTCCAGGGCGTCGTCCAAAGCCACGCTGTTGCGGAAACCCGAGGTGGTGATCAGCCGGTCCTCGACGAAGGTACGGGTGGCGACGGGGAGATCGGCGACGCTCCGCTCGTAGAAGTCGGAGAGGATCTGCGCCCGGCTCCCCTCCAGGAGATCGGCGGTGATCTTCGCTTCGCCGCGCTGCCGGCGCTTGTGGTTGAGCTCCCGGCAGACCACCGAGAGGAGGGCCGGCTCGATCTCCAGATCCGTGAGCGGGACCCCGGGCGCCGCGCCGGCGACGAAGCGGACCACCTGCTCCGCCACCTCGCCGTCGATCAGCGCGCCGCCCGGGTGAGTGACCACGGCGAGCGCCTGGCCGCCATTCATCCGCGTCAGCCGCAGCCGGTTGTGGACGATCGAGCGGATGCGGTCGCGCAGCTCTTCGAGATCCGGGAGGAAGTCCTCGCGGAGCGAGAGGAGAACCTTGTAGCTGTGGCGGCCGAAGGCGAACTCCTTGGCCGCCTCGGGAGCGGCGTCGAGCCGCGCCTTGACCGCGGCGGGCGGGCGGCCCTCGATCAGATCGGCGAGCTCGGTGATAAACGTTTCGGTCGCCGCGAGCCCGCGCCCGAGAGTGAAGATCTCCTCGAACTGGTCGAAGGCAAGGAGCGGGGTGACCAGGCGGTTCCGCGGGCTCCAGAACTCCGCTCCCTGGCGGTGGAAGAGCTCCCAGAGCGTGCTGCCGGGCGGGGCCAGGGGCGCCTCGATGCCAGCCGCCGTCGCCTCGCGGAGAATCGCCTGGCGCACCTGGCCGGGGAGGTCGGCCGCGGCGCCGGCGGAGAAATCGAGGCGGAGAGGTACCGGGAGGACATTTTCCTGGCGCAGGCGGGGGAAGACGCCGGCCGCGAGGAGCGAGCTCTTGCCCAGCCCCGAGAGGCCGAAGAGCACGGTCAGCCGTTCGCGCAGAACGAGGCGAGTCAGCTCGCCGGACTCGGCGTCCCGGCCATGGAAGAAGTCGCGGTCGGCCTCACGAAAGGAGGCGAGGCCCGGCCAGGGGTTCTCCGCGTCGACCATCCCGGCGTCGGGCACCGGGGACGTGGCGGCGAGGCGCTCGGCGGTTCCGCTCATGGCGCTACCGCGGTCGCCTTCTGATAATCGCGGTAGAGCTGCCGGATGGCGGCGACGAAATCGGCGGTCGGCCTGCCGTCGCTCAGGCTGACCCAGTTGATCCGGCGGAAGCGCTCAGGGATGGCCGGCTCGTCGGGCGGGATGTCGTCGATCGCGACCGGCACGATATAGCGCATCGAGGGCGGCACCTGGACCGCGACCCGCTCGGCCTGGTCCCACTCGATGCGGAAGAAGCGCCGGCTGGGGGTGAGCGTGTTGCGCGACAGGATGGGGACGAAGAGCGAGGCCTTCTCGATGTTGTTGCGGATCTTCGCCTCGTAGGCGTCGCCGAGCTTCAGGGCGTCGCGATCGAACCAGACGTCGACTCCGGCGCTCTCCAGGGCCTCGCGGATGGCCTCGACCGCCGGCCGGTCCTCGCTGGCATAGGAGAGGAAGACGGCGCCGGGCAGCATGTCGAGCGAGCCCTCGCCGGCCGGCCGGGCGGCTGCCGGGCCGGTCGATTCGGGAGCGCTCGGCAGGGCAGGATGGCGTTCGGCCCAGCGGCGGGCGAGCTCGTCGACCAGCTCGACCGCGCCGCCCCCCTGGTAGACCTTGGTGCGCGAGCTGAAGTGCTGGAGGAAGAGGACGAGGCCGTGGTCCTCGCGCGTCCGGGAGTCGGCCAGCACGTCGGTCTTGCCGCGGGCGAGAGAGAGCCGCTCGCGCCGGGCGGTGCGCAGGAAGAAGCGGGCGAGCCAGTCGGGGAAGCGGCTGCCGAGGACCAGGAGCTGGCTCTTGCCCATCTCGTCGAACAGCCGCTGCGGCCGGTGGGTCTCCGACTGCATGGAATGGACGAATTCGAGCACATCCTCTTCGGTCAGGGCATAGTCGGGCACGGCGGAGAGGCGGCCGAAGAGCTGAAAGACGACCGGCCGGTCGAGGGCGGCGATCTCGCAGGTCAGGTCCTGGGCGGCAGTCGGGCAGTAGGCGAGGCTCTCGGTCTTCGGCTGGCCGCCGAAGCGGACGGCGTCGACGGCGTCGGCCAGGAGCGAATCGAAGGTGGTGCTGACGAAGAGCTTGAAGGCCCGAATCCCGGCGAGTTGCCGCAGCGGCAGGGGCGGCTGGATCTTGTCGCGGCCCGGCATGATCGTCTTCAACGCCGAGTAGACGTCCTCCAGCTCCCCTCCACCCTCCAGGTAGCGGCAGGCGACGGCGTTCAGGGTCTCCTCGGTGCCCTCCGGGGGTGGGGGATCGACCGGGACGCCCAGGTAGTCGGCGAGCTTGGCGGCGAGATACGGGTAGAGGAGGGTCGATTGCCCGTCGATCTCGCAGACCAGCAAATCCTGACCGACGATAGGAACGACCCGCCCCTCCTCGATGAACTGGAGGAGCTGATCCCAGAAGCGGGCCGTTTCAGCTTTCGAGGCAATCATAGGAGTGGCAATAGGTGGTCCCCTGGAGGCTACCGCCTGAGGCAGGCGGCGTCAATCGGGGCGCCCCTGGCGGCTCCAGGCAGGCCGGCGAACGGCCTTCCGCCGGCGTGAAATCGAGGCCGAGCCCCTCGGAATGCTATTCTGGCGACTCGGAATGGCGTGAGAGCCCTTCCGGGGTGTGTGTCTCCGCCTCGGAACACGACCGGCGGCCCCCTCGATCTCCTCAAAACGGCTCCAAATTCATTTCGGGCGGCCCGAAATGAATTTCGGGTGACGCGAAATGCATTTCGAGGGGCTCGGAATGAATTTGCAGCGGCTTGAATTCGATTTCGAGCCTCGTGTTTTAGACTTCGCAGGGGAAGAAATGCATTTCGAGCGGCTCGAAATTCAATTCGGGTGGCTTGAAATGAATTTCGAGCGACTTTTTTTGAGTTTCGAGCCACTGGGGGTCGATCTCGAGGGGCTGGGGGGAGATTTCGAGGCGCCGCAAGGCTGTACAGCGATGTTTTGGCGCCATTTTGGCAGTACTTGAAGGCTGTTTGTCCTCTCCAGAGGGCGATAGCGGAACGCCACGATCCGCGGACCCGGTTCGACGAAGGTGGTAGAGACGGGCCAGGTCCGAAACGACACCCTTCGCAGGCCACGGGGACCGCGGGCCGTCTCCATACAGGGTTGTCGCCCGCTATCCGCGCCGTCCTCTCCGGATGGTCCCTCGGCAGGCACCACGGGGCCGGGGCGTTGCCCCGGCGGAGACGGCCCGCGGTCCCCGTGGCCTGCGCAACGATATCGTTCAGGACCTGGGCCGTCTCTACCACCTCCGGCCGACGGTATGCGTAAGAACGAAGGGGCGATGGCCGGAAGGGGCGGGATAGGAAGGTGCACAGGAAAGAAGTTAGCGCTCGAGGACCGGTGGCCGGAAGCGGTCAAAGCCTTCGAGCACGCGATCTTCCTCTTCCGTACGCTCCATGGACCGGAGATCCTCCAGGGCTGCCAGGAGCTCCCCCTGGCCGCTCTTCTGAGCCTCTTCACCCGATGCCGGACCGGCAAGGACGATGATCTCAGCTGGCCCAGCAGGGAAGTCCTGCGGCAGCCGAATCTCCAACTGGTGGTCTTCCGGGACGATCACCTTCAATCGATGAGCTTGCACGTCGCATCTCCTCCGACTCTAAAGGAGTATACCCCCGACCCCGGCCATGCCCATCGCCAGGGCGCTTGCCTCTTCTCCAAGGGCTCGTCTCGTTCCGCCGCGTCTCTAGACGTCTGACCTGGAGCAGATCTGTACAAATGAGCCAGATTTTTCCCTGGGAGCGGTGGCGTCCCCGCCGGCCGGGCGGGGGAAAAAGAAGCCGGCGAGGACGCCACCGCTCCCAGGGACACTCCTCGTCGGTTTGAGGTCGAAGACCTCTCTAGCTCCGGGTGCAGTCGCGATGACCGCCGCCATGCTCGCGATGATCGCCGACCAGAGGTGGCGATGATCGAACCTTCGTCGTCGGTGGCTGGAGGGAGTAGAGACGGCCCAGGTCCTGAACGATATCGACCCGCAGTCCACGGAGACCGCGGGCCGTCTCAGCCGGGGCATGTCGCTCGCTATCCGCGCCGTCCTCTCCCGGTGGTTCCTCGGCAGGCATCGGGAGGGCCGGGGCATTGCCCCGGCGGAGACGGCCCGAGGTCCCCGTGAACTGCGGGACGATATCGTTCAGGACCTGGGCCGTCTCTACCACCTCACGGCCGAGGGGTATTGAGGTGAGAAACGAAGGGCGTTGGGGAATGCTCGTTGCCATCGCCCTCGGGCGGAAAGGGCAGGGGAGGAAGAGACAAGGAGGGCAGGTAGGGGCAGAGCCCCTGTGCCTGCCCTCCTCCGGCACGGATTGAGCCGGCCGAGAGAACGTTTGTAGTAAGCTGTTCTCGGTTGGCGAGCCATGATGAAGATAGCCCTACGCGTGGAAGGCGAGATCACGGAAGATGGACAGCTGCGCGTCGATCTGCCGCTCGATCTGCCCCGTGGCCGCGTTGTCGTGACCCTGGAGCCGCTGCCCGAGGAGGATCTCGCGTTGGCGGAGGAAGATCTCAAGGGAGCTGGCCTCACAGCGGAAGAGATTGCCTCGTCGCCGGAAATCGGTGCCTGGGCCGGAGAGAGTGAGGCGCAAAGCGGTGCGGAGTACGTGGAGAAACTCCGGCGAGCCTCAGGCCGGTTTGGTAGCGAAGAAGTATAACCCGAATCTTTTCGAACACCTGGGCAGAGAGCCAGGTCACGGTCGCTGACACCGTGTGGACGTCGGCGTAAGCCATGATGCCGTAGACACGTGGCGGCGAGGGCGAGCGCGCCACGGCGGCCAAGGAAGTCCATGCGGAGTTCTTATAGTAATGGGTCTATTTCGTTGACGCGCACCAAGGTAGTGGGTATGCTCTGTTCAGATTTGCTCCTCGATGTCACTGATCTTGCAAATGGCTATATGGTAGCCTTCACATAATGTAATAGGAGATCGGCAAGTGGAAGATCGATTCGCTGGCATGAAGCTTATACTGTCGATCATCCAGACAATGGGGGTATTAGTTGCGGCTGCGTCTCTGGTGCTGTCTCTTTGGGGTATCCGCGAGCAACACGAATGGAATCGCCGCCAGCAAGCATTGACGATCTTGGAGAAGTTCAACAGCGAGGTGGCGCCTCATAGAACAGCTATCTTTGCGGCGTATCCAGGAATTAACGATGAGAACACGAACCAGATACCAACGCATGAGGAATGCCAGACTATTATCAAGGCGAGAAAGCCAGGAGAAACGAAGATCAGAGGGATAGATGCTTTTGAGCTCCGCAGTCACTTGGTGAGCGTGCTCAACTATTTCGAGGACCTGGCAATTGCCTGGGAGTATCAAGTTGGCGACCAAACCATCCTTGAGGAAGCTGCCGCGCCAGTTATTCTTCGATGGTATCAAGTCTTCCAACCTTGCATAACCGAAATGGACAAAGAAGCAGGAGAATCGGTCTGGCCTTCGCTAGAGAGAGTAGTCGCTTCATGGGAAGAGAAGAGAGCTAAACCTGCGCACAAGATCCCGCAGACTGGCTACTTAAGGCTTTCTGCAGCACCCGACGGACGTATTAGGTCGGAGAGTGAAGCATGGGCCTCTCTGGACGGGGCTCATCTCGGAAGTGATCGCCTCGTGCCCGGAAATCGGTGCCTGGGCCGAGCAGGGTGAGGCACAAAGCAGTGCGGCGTGCAAGCCTCTCCTCGGTCGGTGGACGCGAAGAAATCCTATTGATCTGACCGGCTACGCCGCCGTATACCCGCCGTCGACCATCAACACCGTCCCAGTAACATACGAAGCCGCATCCGAAGCCAGGAACACCACCGGCCCGACGAGCTCCGAAAGCCGTGCCCGCCTCCCCAGCGGAGTGCGGGCGCGGATGCGGCCCTCGGTCTCCGGCTTGGCGTGCTCGGCGGCCGCACCGCCCATGATGTTCTCCAGGTAGCCGGGGGCGATCGAGTTGACCCGGATGCCTTTCGGGGCGAGCTCGACGGCCATCACTTTGGTGAGCAGGTTCACCCCGCTCTTGGCGGCGCTGTAGGAGGCAAGGCCCGGGATGCCGACGATCGCGGCGATGGAGGAAATGTTGACGATCGAGCCGCCTTCGCCCTGCGCGAGCATCTGGCGGATGGCGCTCTGCGAGGCGTTCATCACCCCGCGGAGATTGACGTCCATCACCTTCTCCCAGCCTTCGGGGGAGACGTCGGGGACCGGCTCGATGACGTCGATGCCCGCGTTGTTCACCAGGATGTCGACGCGGCCGAACTGCTCCACGGCGAAGCGCACCAGGGCGTCGCAGCTCTCGGGGTCGGCCACGTCCACGGCGGTGGCGGCGGCCTGGCCGCCGGTGGACGCGATGCGCTCCGCCGCCTGGCGCGCTCCTTCTTCGTTCAGGTCGCAGAGAACGACTTTCGCCCCCTGATCGGCCAGACCCGTTGCCAGGGCCTGGCCCAGACCGCGCGCCGAGCCGGTGACGATCGCCACCCGGTCGGCGAGAGAGAACAGTCCCGTCGGCATACCTCCCCCTCCTCAGCTTTTGAGGTGCGTCTCGAACAGCTTGAAAATCCTCCGGTATTCGTCGAGCCAGCTCGTCGGCTGGCGGAAACCGTGGCTTTCGAGCGGATAGATGGCGGTTTCGAAGTTCTCTTTCTTGAGCTCGATCAGCCGCTGCACGAGACGCACCGTGTCCTGGAAGAAAACGTTGTCGTCCTGCATGCCGTCGCAGATCAGGAGCGGGTTGGTGAGCCCGGCGGCGAACTCGATGGGCGAGCTGGCGGCGTAGGCCTCGGGGTCGATCTCCGGGGTGTTCAGGATGTTCGCGGTGTAGCCGTGATTGTAGTGCGCCCAGTCGCTCACCGGCCGCAGGGCGGCGCCGGCGGCGAAGAGGTTGGGGTGGCGGAAGAGGGCCATGAGCGTCATGAAGCCGCCATAGGAGCCGCCGTAGACGCCGATCCGCTTGGCGTCGACCTGCTTGTGCGCGGCGAGCCAGGCGACGCCGTCCTCCAGGTCCTCCAGCTCCGGATGCCCCATCTGGCGATAGATCGCGCTGCGCCAGTCGCGGCCGTAGCCGGCCGAGGCGCGGTAGTCCATGTCGAGCACCACGTAGCCGTGCTGGGTGAGCAGGGTGTGGAACATGAACTCGTGGAAGTAGTAGGTCCAGCCGTAATGCGCGTTCTGCAGGTAGCCGGCGCCGTGCACGAAGACGACTGCCGGATACCGCTCTGGGCGGGCCGGATCGAAACCGGGCGGAGTGTAGACCCGCGAATAGATCGGGTGGCTCCCATGGGTCGACGGGACCGGCACGATCTCGGGCACCGTCCATTCGATGGCCTGGAAGGCGGCGGAGACGGTATGGGTCAACTGCCGTGCCTCGGCGCCCGATTTCGCCTCGGCGAGATAAAGCTCGCCGGGCCGGTTGAGCGAGGAGTGGTCGAGGAGCAGACGCTTCTCGTCGGGAGAGAGGAGAAAAGCGGTCAAACCACCCAGCCGAGTGAGCGGCTCGGCGTGGCCGCTCGCCACCTCGACCCGCCAGACCTCGTAGCGGCCGGGGTGCTCGGCGTTGGCGCGATAGTAGAGGAAGCGGCCGTCGTGGCTGGGCACCGGCGCCGAGACCTCGAAATCCCCCTGGGTGAGCCGGCGAGGGGAGGCGGTGGACGGAGCGGTGACGTCCACGGCGTAGAGCTGGGAGTAGCCGCTCGCCTCGGAGAGATACCAGAGCGTCCGGTTGTCGGGCAGCCAGCCAAAATGGTCGAAGTCGTCGTTGACCCAGGCGGGATCGCTCAGCCGCTCGCGGGTCACCAGGTGATGGCCGGCGAGGTCGAGCGTCGCCAGCCAGCGGTCCTTGTTGTCGACGGCGCGAAGCTCCAGGGCCACCTGTCGGCCGTCGCGGCTCCAGGCGGCGTCCTCGACCTCGAACGGGCGCGGCTTCTTCTTGGCTTTCTCCGGCGTGTCCGCCTTTTCCGGCTCTCCCGGCTTTGCGGATTTCTCGTCGTCGGTCGCCGCCCCGGCCGGCTTGCCCTGCTCTTCGGCCTCCTTGGCCTCGCGGGCCTTCTTGGCCTCGGCCGTGATCTTTTCCGCCTTGTCGCGCATGTCTTTCAGCGGATCGTCGAAGATACCGGGCAGGTCGCCGGGATCGAGGTCGTAGCGCCGGTGGGCCTTCAAGTCCAGGAGGGACACCGTGCGGACCACCGGCTTGACCCCCACCTTAGCGCGCACGTCCTCGACCTCGATGTTGCCGCTCTCGGTGACGTACTTCGGCATGATGGTTTTGGGATTCTCGTCTTTCTCCTTGTCCTTGGACGGCTTGGGCCGGGTGACGAGCACCAGCCAGTCGCCGGAGGGCGAGAGCGTGGCGTCCTCGATCTCGACCTTGTCGCCGAAATAGAAGGGGAGGGGCGGCCGGGTCGGGTCGGCGCGCTGCTCGGCCCGATCGTCCTCGCGCGCCTCGTCGCGGTCGTGCTTTCGCTTGCGCAGCACGTCGAAGAGCCGCAGCTGCGACTCCTTCAAGTAGGTGGGGTCGTCCTCCTTGGCGGGGTCCTTTTCGAGCCTCACCTCGACCGGTTGGGAGAGGAGCCCGGAGTCCAGGTCGTAGACGAAGAACGCGTTGCCGCGGCGGAAGGAGGCGCGGTGGTCGCCCACCATGAAGAGCGGCTGGGTCTCCGCCTCGGCGGTCCGGGTGAGCTGGCGCACGGCGCCGGTCGCGGCGTTCTTCAGGTAGACGTCGCCCTGCCGAGCGTAGACCTTCCACTTGCGGTCGAGGCTCCAGTCGCCACCGGGCGCGTCGACCGTTCCCTTCTCGGCCGGCGGCACGATCCGCGCGGCGCCTGTCGCCAGATCGAGCCGGAAGAGGTCGCGCATCTCGCTCCCCTGGCGCTTCTGCTCGTAGTAGACGGCGCGGCCGTCGTCCTCCCAGTAGGCGCGCTCGGGCGGATTGCCGATCCAGTCGGGGTCGGCCATGATTTGCTCCAGCGTGACCGGGGGGGCCGCGGCGTGGCTGGGCGTGCCGGAGAGGGTGAGAAGGGGAAGAGCGAAGAGCAGGGTGGTGACGCTAAGCCTCGGTCTGGGTTTCATTTCGGGTCCTCGGGTTTGGGCGGGCAGAGCCTATCGCAGGAAGAGTGGGCTCTGGCAATCCGGCTGCGGAAACTTTTCCTCCTCCCCGAGCGTACCGTGAAGTGGACGGTGGGAGCCCTCGGGATGCCCCTGGGGGGGCATTGTCCTGTTGTCGAGTGGAGAGGTCATGGGATCGATGACGCAGGATCTCCGTTACAGTCTCCGTACCCTCCGCAAGAGCCCGGGCTTCGCCGCCGCCGCGATCGGCATCCTGGCCCTGGGGATCGGCGCGAACACCGCCATCTTCAGCGTCGTCGACGCCGTGCTGCTGCGGCCGATGCCGTTCGCAGAGCCCGGACGGCTGATGCGGGTCCTCCACGTGCCGCCGGCCGCGAGCTTCCCGGGGCTCAAGACGTTCTCGGTCTCGCCGGCCAACTATCTCGACTGTGGGGATCTCGCTTTTCACCGGGCTTGCCGCGGGACTGGTGCCGGCCTGGTCGCTCTTCTCGAACGACTTGATCCGCGGGCTCAAGCAGGGCTTGAGCCGGACTGATGCAGCCGCGGGCGGCCGCCGCACCCGGAGCGCTCTCGTGGTCGCCGAGGTCGCCCTGTCGCTCGTCCTCCTGCTCGGCGCAGCGCTCACCATCAAGAGCCTGGGCGCCCTGCGCAGCATCGATCCCGGCCTCGATCCCCACGGCGTCTTGACCCTCTCGCTCGCCGTTCCGCAGGCGAAATACCCCCAGCCTCGCGAGCAGAGCGCCTTTTTCGACCGGGTGCTCGAGCGGGTGCGGGTCCTGCCGGGAGTCGAGGCGGCCGGCACGGTCAGCGCGCTGCCGCTGGTCGACGGCGGATCGATCCAGCCGATCGCCATCGCCGGCCGGCCGGCGGGCGCCATGGCGGAGCAGCCCGAGGTGGCGGTCCGCCTGATCACCCCGGGCTATCTGCGCACCCTGCGCATTCCGCTCCGCCGCGGGCGCGACTTCACCGCCGCGGACCGCCTGGATCAGCCGGCGGCCGTCCTGATCAGCGAATCCATGGCCCGGCGCTTCTGGCCCGGCGAAGACCCCATCGGCAAGCGGCTGACCCTCTCGTTCTTCCCCCAGACCTCGCGGCAGGTGGTGGGGGTCGTCGCCGACGTCAAGGTGCGCGGGGTCCGCATCGCCGAGGCGGTCCAGACCCTCTATGTGCCGCTAGCCCAGCTGCCGATGGGCGCGGAATCGCTGGTGGTGCGCACGAAGACGCCGCCCGAGAGCCTGGTACCGGCGGTCACCCGCGCCATCCACGAGGTGGACCCGGACCTGCCGGTAGAGGACGTCGCGACCCTCGATTCCGTCCTCGCCGACTCGCTCTCGCAGGAGCACTTCAACATGCTGCTCCTCTCCGCCTTCGCCGGTCTCGCCCTGCTCCTGGCGGCGGTGGGGATCTACAGTGTGCTCTCCTACACCGTAAGGCGGCGGGTGCAGGAGATCGGAGTGCGCATGGCCCTGGGCGCGCAGGTCAGGGACGTGCTCGGCATGGTGGTCGTCGAGGGCTTGCGGCCGACGCTTCTCGGTATCCTCCTCGGCTCTGCCGCGGCCTTCGCGCTCGGCCGCGCGCTCGCCAGCCTCTTCTACGGCGTGAGCGCCACCGATCCCGCCCTCTTCGTCTCTGTGGCGCTGCTCCTGGCCTTCGTGGCGCTCCTCGCCAGCGCCGGCCCGGCCTGGCGGGCGACCCGGGTGCCGCCCAGCGAGGCGCTGCGGGAATAGCCGGCCCTGCCCTGCGAAGCCGACAAGAGGTAGAATGGCCCCCCATGAAGACCATGGGGCAGGACCTCCGTCACAGCCTCCGCACCCTCCGGAAGAGCCCGGGCTTCGCCGCCGCCGCGGTCGGCATCCTGGCCCTGGGGATCGGGGCGAATACCGCCATCTTCAGCCTCGTCGACGCCGTGCTGCTGCGGCCGTTGCCCCTCCCCGAGCCCGAACGTTTGATGCGGCTCCAAGTGGAGTCGCTGGAACCCGGGAGGAAGATGCTGGGGGTGTCGCCCGGCCGCTATCTCGACTGGCGGGCCGGGAGCCACGCCTTCGCGGCGATGACGGCCTACCACGGCACCTCCCTGACCCTGACCGGTGGGCAGGAGCCCGAGGCGCTCACGGCTGCCACCGTCTCCGGCGACCTCTTCTCCGTCCTCGGGGTCCGGCCCCTCCTCGGCCGGGCCTTCGCGGCCGGGGAAGCGGAGCTCGGCCATGACGACGTCGTGATCCTCTCCCAGTCCCTCTGGCAGAGCCGCTTCGGGGCCGATCCCAAGGTCCTCGGCCGGGAGCTCGTGCTCGACGGCCGGCGCCACACCGTGGTGGGTGTCCTGCCCGCCCTCCGGGTGGCGTCCTGGTATCCGGCGATGGTCCAGGTCTGGAAGCCGCTCGCCTGGACCGCCCGGGAGCGCGCGGTGCGCAACGATCCCACCCTGACCGTCGTCGCCCGCCTGAAGCCCGGCGTGGACCGCCGGCAGGCGCAGGCCGAGATGGAGGCCCTGGCGGGCCGCCTGGCCCGGGAGTATCCCGAGACCGACAAGGGCTGGGGCGTCCTCGTCCGGCCGATCCACGACTACCTGGTGGAGAGGGTGCGCCCGACGCTCCTCCTTCTCCTGGGCGCGGTCGCCTTCGTCCTCCTCATCGCCTGCGCCAACGTGTCCAACCTGGTCCTCGTGCGGACCCTGGGCCGGAGCAAGGAGATGGCCATCCGCGGCACGCTGGGGGCGAGCCGCGGGCGGCTGGTGCAGCAGCTGGTGGCGGAGGCGCTGCTCCTCGCCCTGGCCGGCGCCGCCCTGGGCCTCTACCTGGCGCACTTCTTCATGGCGCTCCTCCGCGGGTTCCTGGGCACCGCGCTCCCCCCGGGGCTCGAGGTCCATCTCGACCTGCGGATTCTCGCCTTCACGCTGGCGATCTCGCTCGTGACCGGGCTCGCCGCCGGCCTGGTGCCGGCCTGGTCCTCCCTGGGCGGCGATCCCCAACGGGCGCTGCAACGCGGGCTGGGACGGACCGACGCTTCCGCCACCGGCCGCCGCACCCGCGGCGCGCTGGTGGTCGCCGAGGTCGCGCTGTCGCTCGTCCTCCTCGTCGGCGCGGCGCTGATGATCGAGAGCCTCGGGGCCTTGCGGCACGCCGATCCCGGCTGCGATCCCCATGGCGTGCTGACCCTGCTCCTCGGCCTCCCCGACCAGAAGTACCCGGAGCCCCGCCAGCAGAGCGCCTTCTTCGATCGGTTGGTGACGCGATTGCGCGCCCTGCCGGGGGTCGAGACCGCCTCCACGATCGACTGGCTTCCCCTGACCGAGCCCGGGTTGACCGAGCCGGTCGCCATCGCGGGCCGGTCGACGGGAACCATGGCGGAGCAGCCCGAGGTGGCGGTGCGCCTGATCTCTCCCGGCTACCTGCGCACCCTGCGCATCGCGCTCCGGCGCGGGCGTGACTTCACCGCCGCGGACGCCCTGGACCGGCCGGCCGTCGTCCTGATCAGCGAATCCATGGCCCGGCGTTTCTGGCCCGGCCAAAGTCCCCTGGGACAGCGGCTGATCCTCGGGCTCGCCCCCAAGGTCCAGCAGGAGGTCGTGGGGGTGGTCGCCGACGTCAAGGTGGACGGCCTGCGGGTCGCCGAGCCGGTCGCGACCGTCTATCAGCCGTTGGCCCAGAGGCCGTGGCCCGCGACGACGATCGTGGTACGCGCCAGGACGCGGCCCGAGAGCCTGGTGCCGGCGGTCGGCCGCGCCATCCATGCGGAAGACCGGGACCTGCCGTTGCTGGAGGTCGCGACCCTGGATACCGTCGTCGCCGACTATCTCTCGCGGGAGCGCTTCAACATGCTGCTCCTCTCCGTCTTCGCCGGTCTCGCGCTGCTCCTCGCGGCGGTGGGGATCTACAGCGTGCTCTCCTACACCGTCGGCCGGCGGGTGCAGGAGATCGGGGTGCGCATGGCGCTCGGAGCCCAGATCCAGGACGTGCTCCGCCTGGTGGTCGTCGAGGGGATGCGGCCGACGCTCCTGGGAATCCTCGTCGGCGGCGCCGCCGCCCTGGCGCTCGGTCGCGCGCTCGCCAGCCTCTTCTACGGGGTGAGCGCGACCGACCCGGCTCTCCTCGTCGCGATGGCGGTCCTCCTCGCCGGGGTGGCGCTCCTGGCGAGCGCCGGCCCGGCCTGGCGGGCGGCGCGGGTGCCGCCCAGCGAGGCGTTGCGGGAGTAGAGGGCGGGGGCGGGCGATCCTTGAAAATCCTCAAGTCACTTGCGGATTTTCAAGGAAGTGCCCCGCGAAGTGCCTGGCCGGGAGGGCCATCGCGGTAGGATCGCTTTCTGTACGATGGCGATCTCCCTCGACGTCCGCTGGATTCACGGCTCGCCCGACTGCGTGGCGAGCGCCGACCCGCCGCTCCAGGTCCATGCCCTGGACGGCGACACCTTCATCCTACGCCAGAGCAAATGCCTGAGCTTCGAGGCGCCGTTCCTCTATCTCTTCTTCGGGACGGAGAGGGCGATCCTGTTCGATACGGGAGCCCAACCCGTGGCGGGCCGGCAGCTGCCGCTCCGGGAAGTCGTCTCGGGTCTCGTCGCGGAATGGAGCGCCGGGAACCGCCGGCCGGCCGATCTCGTGGTCGCCCACACCCACGGGCACGAGGACCACGTCTTCGGGGATGACCAGTTCGCCGGCCAGCCGCGGACCACGATCGTGCCTCCGACCCTTGACGGTGTCGGTGCCTTCTTCGGACTCGCCGACTGGCCGGAGGGGAGCGCGGTCTTCGACCTCGGCGGTCGGCCGCTCACCCTGATCCCGACGCCGGGCCATGAGCCCAGCCATGTCGCCGTTTATGATGAGAGGACGGGAATCCTCATCACCGGCGACGTTGTCTATCCCGGCTTCCTCTACGTCCGCGACCGGGCGGCCTACCGCGCCAGCATCGACCGCCTGGCCCGCTTCGCGGCAACCCATCCCGTCACCTATCTCCTCGGTTGCCATATTGAGATGACCCGCACACCGGGGGTTGCCTATCCCTCGGGCACCACGTACCAGCCGGAGGAGCACGAGCTGCAGCTCCTGCCGCGGCATCTGGCCGAGCTCGCCGCCGGCCTCGCGGTCCTGGGGGACCGGCTGGTGCGGAAGGTGTTCGACGATTTCATCGTCGAGCCAGTGGCAAGGAGTTAGCGCGCCGCTGGACCCATTCCGCCGCCGGGTATTCCGGTCCAAGGGGCAGCGGCTGCCCCTCTTCATTCAGTCATCGGCGGAGCGGTCGTTGCCGCTTGGATCTCAACCTGGCGCCCATCAACGACCGGTCGGCCCAGCAGTCCCCGCCAGGCACCCCCGCAGGTTCTCATATCCCCGCGCCGTGAGATCGTCCAACCGCGGCACCGCGCCGGTCTGCGCCCGCAGCAGTTCGGCGACATGCTGGCGCAGGAGCAGGAGATCCGGGTTTCCCGGCCACGCCTCAGGTTCCAGGTGGAGCCGCCGGAGGGCGTGGACGGGGGGCATCGCGGTCTTCGGCCGGTCGTCGTGGGGGACCTGCCACATGGCGAGACGGAAGTAGATCCGCTCGGCGCACTGGGCGAGGTGGGCCTGGACCTCGGCCGGCTCGCCGTGCAGGAAGTTGGGGGGGGAGGGCTGGTCGGTCGCGTGGCAGGTGGCGCAGTAGTGGAAGAAGGTGCGCAGGGCCGGCTCGGAAAAGCGCGCTGCGAGCCGGGCCGCTTCCGCCTCTTCCGGACCCACGCCGCCGGCTCCGGCGTCCACCGCCGCCAGGGGCATCCCCGCCGTGTCCAGGCAGCAGGGCTCGCCCGGCGGGCTCCCCATCCCCAGGCGGGAAAAGAGGGCGGGGATGAGGACCGCGCGGCGGAAGGGCCGGTCGGCGAAAGCGTCGCTCTCCCCGGCCGTCGTGCTCTGCGCCAGGGTGTCGAGCGCCTGGTCGACCGCCGCGAAATCGGCGAGGGTGGTCAGCACGGCGTGGCCCTCCAGAGTATCGGCAGCAGCATCCTGCCAGCTGAGGGCGAGAGCTTCGACGGCGTTGCCGTCCGGACGCCGGGCGTGGAGCCCGGAGTCTTTCTGGGCGAGCGTCAGTCGGGCCGTCCGTTCGCCACCCCGCGCTGTCACCTCTCCTCCCTGGATCGCGAGGTCGGCGAGCTCCGTGACCCCGTCCGCGGTCGCCTGCTCGATTTCTCCTCCGGTCACCCGGCCGGCCTCCAGGTAGATCCTCCCCTGGAGCGCGAAGTCCCCCTTGCAGTCGAGCTTCAGACGGTCGATCTCTCCGCCAGCCCGCCGCGCCGCCAGCCGGCAGTCGGCGGTGCGGCGTTGGCGCGGGGCGCCCGGAGCGCTGCTGGCGGCGTAGAGATGGTCGTCCAGATCCCGGACGTCGAGCTCGGCGAGGAAGCCGGCGAGGCCGGAGAGCAGCCGCTCGGGCGCCGTGTCGAGGGTCCAGGTCTCGAGTGGTGGCCGCGGGTTGAGCGGCTCGAAAGCGGCAGGGATGGGGGAGTGGAGGACGACGCCGCCGAGGAGGGCCGTCTGCTCCGGGGTGAGGCTCCCCGGCACGCTCACCTGCTGGACGCCAGAGGTGTTGCCCACGAAGGGGTCGCGGTTGGGGAGATCGGGGTCGGGCACGGCGAGCCCGCGCGGGAAGCGGTCCCGCACCTGGGCGGTGAAGCGAGCCAGGAAGCCGTCGCGGAAGCGCGCCGAGCGATCGTCGAAACGGCCGCCGGTCAGGCGGTACTGGAGCACGGCGGCGAAGAGCGCCGCCCGGCAGCGCGGGCCACCTCCCGCGCAGCCCTCGCGCCAGAGCCGCTGGTCGAGGGCGAAGCGGTTCGCCCGGTCGGCGGCGGCCTGGACGGCGTAGGGCGCGTCGGGTCCCAGGTCGAGGGGGAAGCCGTAGAAGTCTTTCTTCTCGCCGCGCAGCAGCTGGACGATCCGCGGGTTGGCGTTGGTCTCGTCCCAGATCTGGCGGGCGAAGATGGGCGCTGCGTTCTGGTGGCAGGCGGTGCAGAGGGCGCGGCTGGCGTAGAGCACCCGCGGCGTCGTCCCCGGCCGATAGTCGCGCACCACCTGGAACTCGAAGCGCCCTGCCGCCTCGTTGTAGCTGATCACTTCGACGATCCCCGCCGTCTCCTGGTAGCCCAGGTAGAGCCGGTCCTTCAAGAGCGGCGCGCCCGGCCGGCCCTCCCGGCGGACCTCGCCCACCACCGCCACCACGGCGCGCGGGGCGGCGAAGAAATGCGGCGCCGCGGCGTTTCTCTGCAGCGAGCGGCCGAGCGGGAGGAGCACCCGCTCGAAGGCCGAGGAGCCCCCCAGCCGTTCCTCGACCCGGCTTACGAGGGCGGAGAAAGGGAAGGGGACGGCGTAGAACCGCTCGTCGCCTTTTCGCTCGGTCACCAGGAAGTCGAAGATCGATCGGCCGACCGGCGGCAGGTCCTCCCCCGGGTCCTCGGGATCGACCGCCCAGGGGATCAGATGACCGGCGGGAGCGGCGGGAGCGGCTGGAGGATGGGGAGCGGTGGGTTGCGGCGCTCCTCCCGCGGTGGTGGCGGCGAGCGCCAACAGGAACAGAGACAAAAACGGGCCGGCAATAAGTCGCCGGCCCATCGTGCGAGCGTGAAACGGCATCACCTTCCCGTCAGTGGGCGTCGGCCACCTGGTTGTAGTGCTGCGCTTCGCCGGTCCAGCAATCCTCGGCCGCCTTGCCGGCCTTGGCCGCGGCCTCGTTGTAGAGGGTGAAGTTCAGGACGAAGACCCGACCCATGTAGGCTCGTCCGAGATAGAAGCCGGGGCGGACCAGGCGGATCTCGTCGCGCACCTGGAGGCCGTTGCGCCCGGCGACCGAGTCGACGTTGGTGAGATAGCCGTCGATCTCGTCGCCGAAGGCATAGTCGATGATCACCGACTCGCGCCGGCTGTCGAGCAGGCTCTGGCCGCAGTAGAGCTTGGCCGGGAAGAGGAGCCCGACGGTCTTGCCGTTCCACTGGCCGGTGCGCATGTCCTTGACGTCGACGTCGAAGAGCTTGGCGACGACCGAACGGTCGTCGATCATGTTGCGCAGCTCGCGCTTGTCGCGATAGAAAACCTTGCCCTTCCACAGCGCCCGGCCGACGAACCGGAGCTGCTTCAAGGCGAGGTCGTTGGCGAAGCCGGCGGCCCCGCCCAGGAGGTCGGAGATGCGGTCCAGGCCGCCGCCGCCAGAGAAGAAGAGGTCGCCCTGGTAGGGGCCGTCGGGAATCGGGCCGGCGGTCAGGCGGGCGTAGATCTGGTCCACCTGCTCCTGGTCCAGGGAGCGCAGACTGTCGGGCGTGATGGCGGCCCGGTCGGCCGGCGTCAGCGGATGGTCGAGCTCGACGCGGGCGAAGTCGGGCTTCTCGGCGTAGGGCGCACCGTACTTGGAGAAGGCGACCTTGGGCGGCGGGGGAGCGGTCGCGCACCCGGCCAGGAGGAGCAGGGCGGCGACGGCGAGGAACTTCGTTTTCCGGTTTCGCATGGTTCGTCTCCTCGCTTCTGTCCTAGAAGGTGGCCAGGTAGGCGGTGAGCGCCTTTTTGTCCTCCGGCGGGAGATTGCCGCCGAAGGGGTGGCCGCCGTTCTCGACGTCGGCGGTGCAGTTGCTGTAGAGCCGCATGAGCGTGTCGGCGTCGGCCCGGGCGGCCTGATAGGCGTCGCCGTCGTTCAGGTGGTGGGACATCTCGCTGGCGAGGCGCGAGAGCAGCTTCACGTCGTCGTCGGCGTGCGACGGGTCGTGCTTCGCCAGCCGGACCTTGAGCTTCGCCGGATCGCTCTTCGACAGGATCAGGTCGTCGACGAACGCCTTGGCGTCGAAGCTCACCAGAAGCCCCGCCGGCTCGTCCTTGGGGATGACGAACTTCAAGGTCTTGATCTGGTGCTTGCCGATCGAGCGCAGCCCGACGTCGATGCGGATGTCGTCGTCGAGCAGCGTCACCTTGGGCTTGCGCTGGTCGGGAGGGGTCAGCAGCTCCTCCATCGACGCCTTGTAGAGCGCGTAGCGCCCCTCGACGCTGGGATCGTAGGGCCAGCACTTGGGGGCCTGGTCCGGCGGCAGCCGGCGATAGCCGTCGGCCGTCTTCTCGATGTAGGGCGAGCGGTAGAAGTCAGGGGCCGGACCGGTGTCCCCGCCGCAGACTTCTGGTCCCAAGGCGTTGTTGTGCATAAAGGGAGCATAGGCCCAGACGTTGAGCAGCGAGATGTTCCGGAAGTAGCCGGGACCGCCGCTCGCCTTGTCGGGCAGGTTGGGATCGCCCGGCCGCTCGTAGTAGGTCTCCGAGGCGTACTGGGCGAAGACGTGCCCCTTCTTGTGGTTGGTGTGCAGGGCACGGCAGCGGTAGGTGCCGACCTCGGAGGCCGGGGTGGCCTTGTCGTTGCCCAGCCAGTCGATGCGCTGGCCCTGGGAGTCCTTGGCCAGGAAGTCGCGGTTGTCGAACGGCTCGGCCTGGCTGGAGTGGCAGCGGGCGCAGTTCTGGGCGAAGACCACCCGGCCGCGGTCGACCGTGCCCTTGCCGTATTCCTTGTCGAGCTGCTCGACGAGGTCGCGCGGATCGTCCAGGCCGCGCGCCTGGTAGAGGTCGGTCGGCTTGCGCGACAGGAAGAAGGCGAGCACGTCGTCCAGGCGGTCCTCGACGGCGCGCAGGCCCGGGCAGTCGCGGCGGCACTGGCCGATCTCGAACTCGGTCTGCCCGAAGTTCCGCTGCTGGGGATCGATCTGGCGGGAGTCGGTCAGGTGGTTCAGCCAGCAGGACTCGGCGCAGGAGCCGATGTTGAAGTAGACCCGCTGGATCGCCTCCTTGACGCCGATCGAGTCCTCGCCGCCCTTCAGGATGTGGAAGACGAGCTTGTCGTCGGTCCGCACCGAGCGCAGCTTGCACTTGTCCGGATGACCGGGCTCGCACCAGCAGACGTCGGGGTCGGACTTCGCCGGGCAGCTGGCGACCGGCCGCCACTTGAGGATCTTCTCACCCGGGAACTGCGGGCGCCGGTCGAAGTTGATGATGGCGTTCATGGTGCCGGGGTTGTGGATCCCGTCGTTGGGCATCGCCGAGGTGTCGACGGTGCCCGGCCGGTCGTGCGAGAAGAGCTGCCACTCGGGGCTGTCCTTGGGCATCCCCGAGTCGAAGATCTCGGAGACCCGCGTGTACTGGTTGCCCACCGCCCCTTTGAGGTTCGCCCAGGTCGGGTTGGCCGGGTCCTTGGGGGGATGGAGCGGGTTGAAGGCGATGTGGCACATGCCACAGGCCATGCCGATCAGGTAGGGCGGCTCGATCGACGAGTCGGAGAGGTGGCTCACCTTGGAGTCCGGGTTCTTGGGATCGTCGGAGAGCCGTTTGTCGTAGCCCTCCCAGGTGCCCAGCCGGCCGCCGTTCAACTTCTTCCATTTTTCGGCGTCGAAGCGCGGGTTGGGGAACTTGCGCACGCCGAGCGCCCCGGTCGAGGTGCCGAACTGCAGGTCGCAGGGACTCTGCTTGTTGCCCAGGCCGTCGGGGTCCTTGAAATTGCAGGCCGGATCTTTGTAGCCGGCCTTGCCGACGTGCTTCAGGAGATCCTCGTCGCCGGGGCACCACTCGAAGCCGTAGGTCTCGTCCATGCTCTTCGCCGGGCAGCCGGCGCTCCCCGGGACGCAGCAGCCGGGGTCGTGCATCAGTCCCCAGGCGCGGAACCGCTCGTTCTGTTGATCGGCGCGCAGCACCCTGTACCAGTCGATGAGCACGCCCAGGCGCTGCTGGAAGGTGTAGGTGGAGAAGCGGGCACTGCCGGCGGTCGCCTTGTACCAGATCTCGGCGCCGGCGAGCTCGGCCGGCGGCAGGCCGGCCTCGGCGGTGGCGAAGCCGTCGTCCTTGTATTCCTGCGCGGTGGCCGGCGAGAGAGTGCCGGCCGCGGCCGCGAGCAGGAAGAGCCCCAGGATCATCGAGGCTCGTCGCATGGAGGCCTCCTTTCGTTGGCTGAAAAGGTTTCTCATAGTGTCTTCAGATATTCGAGGAGCGCTTCTTTCTCCGGCGCGGGAAGCTGCGTGCCGAACTCGTGGCCGCCGTTGCCGTTGCCGCGTTCCTTGGTATCGAAGCGGTAGAACTTGTGCCCCTTGATTTCGGGGAGGTTCGAGACGAAGCCGAGGTTGGTGGGATCGATCACGTCGTAGCCGCGATAGAAGAACTGCGGCCGCGCGGCCGGCGGGGCCAGGAGGTCGCGCACGGAGGGCACCGAGCCGTTGTGCAGGTAGGGGCCGCGCAGCCAGAGGCCGTCCAGCTGCACGGCGATGTAGCCTTCGGTCTTGATCATCGGCGTGCGGACGATGCCGAGCGAGGCGACCTTGGCGTTGGCGCCGTCCGCCGCCGTCTTGGTCCAGGCGTCGAGGCGTTCGCGGTCGGTGCCGATCTCGGCGATGGGGATCACCGTACCCAGCCGGTTGTCGAGGTCGGGCGCGTGGCAGGAGGCGCACTCGGCGGCGAAGACCGTTTTGCCATGGGCCGCCTTCGCCGCGTCGACGGGCAGCGGATAGGGGGGAGGGGTGAAGGTCTCCAGCCACTTCAGGAGCTCCGGGATGCGCTGGTTGAAGAACGGCGTGTTGCTCGCCTGGAGCCCCAGGGCCGAGTCGATGAGCACCGAGCGGAACGAGGTCGTCGCCCCGTCGAGGTTCATCAGCATGGTGTGGGCGGGGATGGGCGTGGGCGTCTTGTCGGTCCAGGTGCGCCCCGCCTGCTCGCGGACGGCGAGGTGCCAGATCGCCGGGAAATCGGTGTTGTCGACGGTGCCGTCATCGGCCCCGCCCAGGAGGTTGAACTTGGTCAGGTTCATCGGCGCGTCACGGCCGGGACCCCACTGCGGCTTGCTGGCCGCCCAGGCGAAACCCTTGCCCTGAGTGAGGAGAGCCTGCTTCACCATCGGCACGAGGAAGCGGTAGATCAGGCGGTCGAGGAACGAGAGCTTGGTCACCTGATCGATCTCTGCCAGCATGTCGTCGGCGTTGAAGCGCGGGTCGGCCGCGCACTTGGTGAAGAAGACGATCAGCCCCTGGATGTCGGCGGTGTGACCGGGGCCGGCGGGGACGACCTTCGGTGCCTCGTCCTCTTTGGTGCGGTAGGAGGTCGAGTGGCAGATGGCGCAGTTCTGGCCCATGCGGACGAAGCCGACGGTCTTTTTCGAGAAGCCGGCCGGCCACTCCTTGCCCTCCTCCCACGAGAGGCCGAACGCGGCGTAGCCGCCCGGTCCCGGCAGGTACTCGGGGAACATGCGCGGCAGGACCAACCAGATCCAGTAGGGGATGCCGCCGTCCCACTTCTCGGCGCCGATCGAGCCGTAGAGGAAGTAGTTGCGCTGGTCCTTCGTAATCCACTCGGGCTGCGGCACGTCGCGGAAGATCTTGTACCAGGCGGTGATCCCGACGACGAGGACGAGCACCCCGAGGACGGCTAAGGCGATCAGGAGCTTCCTCTTTTTGCGTGGGTCCATGGCGGCCTCGTAAGGGATAGATCCCGGTCAGAAGGTTTTGAGGTATTCGAGCAGGGCATTTTTCTGCTCGGCAGAGAGATAGGTGCCGAAGGCCTCGCCCTCGTGGCCGCCGTTGCCGTTGCCGGGCCGGGCGGTGTCGAAGCGGAAGAAGCGGTGCCCCTCCCGTTCGGGGAGGTTGGCGACGAAGCCGACGTTCGCCGGATCGTAGACGTCGTCGCCGCGGTAGAAGACTTTCGTCCGCGCCGCAGCGGGCAGCAGCAGCTCGCGCAGGTTGGGGACCGAGCCGTTGTGCAGGTAGGGGGCACGCAGCCAGGCGCCGTCGAGCGGCGCGTTGGCGTAGCCCCAGGTCTTGTGGTAGCGGGTGAAGCGCTGGGGATAGGGTGGGTCGAACCCCCAATCCTTCTCGAAGCCGGCGTAGTTGGTCGCCAGGTTGACCGACAGCTCCCGGGTGAAGGAGTCGAGGCGGTGGCGGTCGGTGCCGATGACGCCGATCGGCGTCACCTCGCCGACGTATTCGGCAGGCAGCGGCGGCAGGTGGCGGAAGGGCGGGTCCTTGGTGCCGTGGCAGCTGGCGCAGTAGTGCGCGTAGATCGGCTCGCCCCGGGCCGCGAGGGCGGCGTCGACGGGGAAGAAGTCGGTGATCGGCACCGGCTTCGCGGTCTCCAGCCACTTGGCGGTGCGCTCCATGCGTGCGGCGTCCGCCGTCGGCGGGATGACCCCGGCGGCGTAGGCGGCGTTCAGGTTGCGTTCGCCGACCCGGTCGTTGTTGCCGTCCCAGTGCAGCCCCATCGCCCACTTCCCGTCCTGCCCCTGGCGCGGCCCCTGGTTCCAGATCGACGGGAAGTCGGCGTTGCCGGTCGCCTCGGACGGGTCGGCGTGGGCCATGGGGAAGCGGAAGAACGCCTTGTCGGCGCCGAAGGTGTCGTTCCTCCCCGGCCCCCAGCTCCCCAGGTCGATGAAGCTCAGGCGCTGGGGGAGCGCGAGCATCTGCTCGCGCATCAGGTAGACGGCGACGTAGCGGAAGATCAGGCGATTGATCAGGTCGGGTTTGTCGACCACCCGATGAGGGTTGTCCTGCAGGGCGCGGATCTGGTCGAGCAGCCGCTCGGGAGTGAATTTCTGATCGCGGGCGATGCGGCCGAGGAACTGCGCCCAGGCGCCGGTGTCGAAGGTGTTGGCCGGCATGCCGAGGATCACTCGCGGCGGCGCGTCCGGCGCCTTGCGCACCGTGCTGGTGTGGCAGACAGCGCAGTTCAGGTAGACGCTCTCGATCCCCCGCACGTTGCGCCGCGAGACGCCGATCGGCAGGGCGTAGCGCGGGTCCTCTCCAGGCTCGTAGAGCATGCCGAACGAGGCGTAGCCGCGGCCGGGCTGCTGGTCCGGCAGGTACTCGGGGAAGAGCTCGGGGAGGGCCACCCAGAGCCAGTAGGGGATCCCCATCGTGCGCTCGCCGCCGAGCGAGCCGTGCTTGAAGTGATCGGCGTCCGCCTTGTAATCGACGGGGCGGTCGAGGGTCAGCCGCCAGGCCAGGTAGAGACCGAAGCCGACGACGAGGACGAGGCCGGCGACGAGGGCGATCCGCAGGATCGTGGCCCACTTGCGTTTGCCTTCAGGCGTCATGGCAGATCTCCTCTCCCGGGCCGCCCCAGGTCAGAACGTCTTCAGGTATTCGAGCAGGGCCGTCTTCTGCTCGGGAGAGAGGGTGGTGCCGTAGGCGGGCCCCTCGTGGCCGAAGTTGCCGTTGCCCGGCTTCGCCGTATCGAAGCGGAAGAAGCGGCGCCCGTCGAGCTCCGGCAGATCGAAGACGAAGCCGACGTTTTGAGGGTCGTAGACGTCATTGCCACGATAGAACACTTTCGTCCGCGCCGCCGCCGGCGTGAGCAGCTGGCGCAGGTTGGGGACCGCGCCGTTGTGCAGGTAGGGGGCGCGCAGCCAGAGCCCGTCGAGCGGCGCGTTGGCGTAGCCGTAGGTCTTCCGGAAGTGGGTGAAGCGCTGGGGGTAGGGCTTGTCGAACCCCCAGTCCTTCTCGTAGCCGGCGTAGAGGGTGCCCTGGTTGACCGCCAGGAGCTCGGTGTAGGAGTCGAGGCGCCAGCGGTCGGTGCCGATCTTTTCGATCGGCTCGACAGTGCCGACCTTCTCGTCCGGCCAGGGTGGGGCGTGGCGGAAGGGGGCCTCGCGGGCGCCATGGCAGGGGGCGCAGGAGTGCCGGTAGATCGGCTCGCCCTGCCAGGCGAGCCGGGCGTCGATCGGGTAGGGATAGCGCGGCGGCCTGGCGGTCTCCAGCCAGTGGGCGGTGCGCAGGACCCGCTTGGTGTCGATCGTCGGCGGGTAGGCGCCGGTGCCGAAGGCGGCGGAGAGGTTCCGCTCGTCGACCGCGGTGTTGTTGCCGTCCCAGTGGAGCTGCATTCCCTTGCGCGGTCCCTGGTTCCAGATCGAGGGGAAGTCGACGTTGCCGATCAGCTCGGCCGGGTCGGCGTGCGCCATGTTGAAGTTCAGGAGCGCCTTGGGGGCGTTGAAGGTGTCGACCCGGCCCGGCCCCCAGGTCGAGGTGTCGATGAAGGCGAGGCGCTGGCGCAGCATGAGCAGGCGCTCGCGCATCAGGTAGACGGCGAGGTAGCGGAAGATCAGCCGGTTGATGAGGTCGGGCTTGCCGACGATCCGGTGGCGGTTGTCCTGCATCACCCGGATCTGGTCGAGGAGGCGCTCTGGCGTGAACTTCTGGTCGCTGGGGATCGCGGTGAGGAACTGCCCCCAGGCGCCCAGGTCGAAGGTGTTGGCCGGCATGCCGGCGATCACCCGCACCTCGGAGCCGGGCGCGTCCCGCACCGTGCCGGTGTGGCAGACGGAGCAGTTCAGATAGACCATGTCGATGCCGCGCACGTTGCGCCGCGACATCCCGACCGGCAGGGCATAACGCGGGTCCTCCCCCTTCTCATAGATCATTCCAAATGAGCTATAGCCGCGGCCGGGCGTCCGGTCCGGCAGGTATTCGGGGAAGAGCTCGGGGAGGGCCACCCAGAGCCAGTAGGGGATGCCGGTCAGGCGCTCGCCGCCGGTCGAGCCGTGCTTGAAGTGGTCGAGGTCGTCGGCATAGTCGACCGGCCGGTCGCGGGTCAGGCGCACGGCCAGGTAGAGGCCGAAGGCCAGGAGCACCAGGAGACCGGTGACGAGGAGGATCTTCCCCCACTTGCGAAGTCGGGTACGGCGCATGCCATCGGGTGCCGCAGCAGCGTTCATCAAAGAGCTCCCTCCTTGGTACGCCCGGGACTTGCCACTTCATTGTTCGGCTGACGTTTCACTTTAACTCTTTCGTAGTAGACTTTCAAGCATCGATCGCGACGGTATGGGGGTGATCTCGTCCTCTTCGGCGGCTGCCGGGCCTTTTTTGTTACCTGCGGTAATGAAAGAGGGACCGGGCTCGCCTCTAGGAGGAGCAGATCATCTGTACTTATAGGGAGGTGGCGATGCGAATCAGGAATGGATGGGGGAGTCTCCTGCTGCTGGCGGCCGCGGTCGGGGCGGGCGCCGGTCTCTCCGGCTGCGCGGAGAAGGTCGGCCCGCTGACCGAGAGCGCCATCGCGGCGAGCCTGCAGGCGGTCAACCGGGGGGCGAACCAGGAGCAGATCGAGAAGCTGCTGACCTCGGAGGCGGTGGTGCGGTCGACCCGCAAGCTGACCCAGGCGGTGGTCGACGCGTCCCTGGCCGAGCTCGACAGCCCGGAGCGCCGAGTGCGGGCGAAGCAGCTGGCGGCCGATTTCGTGCGCGACCTGGGGCCGACCCTGGGCGCGGTGTTCGACCAGGAGCTCCTGCCGCGGATCGAGAAGGAGATCGCGGCGAGCGTCCAGATCGTCCTCGACCAGGCCTTGAGCGAGGCGAACCGGCAGCGGGTGGGCGGCTTCACCACCGCGCTCGCGCGCCAGGCCCTGGACGCGGTGGGGCCGCAGATCGAGCGCGCCATCGCGAACGGGGTGAGCGCCGGCGTTCAGAGATCGCTGCGGGCGGTCCTCACCGAGGACCTGGGGCCCGCCCTGGGCAAGGCCCTGGACGCCAACACCCCGGCGCTCTCCCGCGCCATGCGGAGCGGGACGGAGGGGGCGCTCTTAGGCGTCACCGATGCGATGAAGGGTCCGTTCGGCAAGATGCTCGAAGAGCAGATCGACAAGGAGCGCCGGAAGTCCTTTGAGGAGGCGAAGAAGTTCTCCGACGCCGAGCGCGACGCCTGGCTCGGCGAGGTCCACCGCTGGCTCCGCATCGTCGTGGTGCTGGCGATCGTGGCCGGGGTGATGATCCTGGGTTTCGGGATCCTGGTCTGGCGGCTGCTGGTGGAGAACCGGCGGTTGCGGACCTGAGGGGGGCGGTTTGCTTCAGGTACAACTCCAACTCGCGCAGCCGTCCCGAGGCCGGACAGGTAGGGGCCGAGCCCCTGTGCCTGCCCGGCCCCCGATCGGACCTTACCCCGCCTGCCGGCGGGCGCGGATTCTGCCGACCTGCTCCTCGGCGCCCGGTCCGGCGGCTTCGAGCAGAGTGGCGAGCGCCCACGGCGAACGGACGATCGCCTCCAGCAGATGGAGTCCCTCGGCCCACCGCGGCTCGTACCGGTCGAACCAGCCCGCCTCCTGGGGTCCCTGCTCTCCGTACACGGCGACCATCGGGTAGCCCTCGGCGTCCGCCTGCTCTTCCAGATGGAAGAGCGGCTCGCGGTCGATGACCGGCAGGAGCACGGAGAGGAGCCGCGCCGTTTCGAGATGCCAAAGAACGGCGACCGGCGGATCGCCGATGGCGAGGTCCTCCCACAGCCGGAGGATGGCGACCGCACCCGGCCGCCCCGGAAC
>Ga0137403_10001009_pt1 | contig 35705 bp, 26 predicted proteins | sample CZOMad2_1_16fung_FD_122057 | JGI IMG/M metagenome (GOLD analysis project Ga0137403, IMG submission 122057) | Vadose zone soil fungal communities from Angelo Coast Range Reserve, California, USA - CZOMad2_1_16fungal (Hybrid Assembly) | ecosystem: Environmental > Terrestrial > Soil > Vadose zone... | reverse complement strand
ATCGGAGAGTTTCTTGCTGATGTCCCAGAAGAGCATCAGTGAGTATGTCATGCCGGTTCTCCCCTCGGTCGTTAACCGTCCTGGCCTTAGACGAGCGACCATAATTACGAATTTCGACAGTGCATTCAATTCTCAAACTCGGACTCTCGTAGCGACCGGGATCAAGCGAGTGCCCGACGTCGCGTGGCCCAAGCCTTTCGCGCAGACGCGCTCAGCTTCCGGGTCGCGGTGCCGACCAGCTGCTCGACGAGGGCAATATGACGGGCGCCGAGACCTGGCATCGCATACTCGACGCGATCAAGCGCATCCAGGCGAAGGCGCCGGCTGATGGGGTTGCCCGACCTGGATCAGCAATAGACCGATACGCTGCGGAACTGGCCCTGCAGCAGCATGGCTACCGACTGGGAAGAATAAATGGCGGCGGCTGCTTAGGTGCTGGCTGTGTCGGCGTCTCTACAACGTGGCCGTGAATATCCATCAGGGTGTTGTAGAGGCCCGCTGCAATCAGGCTCAGGCCCCAGCACATTTCCCTGAAATTCTCCGGGTTAAGCTCTCCCTTCTGCATGTAAAGGCGCTGAAGCGCCTCTGTTGCGAGGCGAAGCTGATCGGCTCCCTTTAGCGACTGCATCCCTTCCTCCATTGCTGTCGATCGCACGTTAACGGCCGACTGCCGGCGAATAGTTCCTGGTTTCGGTGGAACTTGTGACGGTCGTCACGGGAGCGGTTACGCGGCCATACCGCTGCGGCAAATCGGAAGCTGCGGCAGCAGCCGGGCACGCGACCTCAATTGCGATGATGGGGCGGACGGCGCCCACCCTCGGGGGAAAAGGGGACGCTTCCCTTCGTTCCTATCGGTGCGTCCACAAAAGGGTAGCGTCCCATTTTTCTCTTTTTCTCATTTTTCTCGGCTGCCGGAGCGGCCGCTATGGCGTCGAGACCGAGGTCGACAGGTCCACGGATGCAGACGAACTCGCCGTCTCGTTGTCGATGCCGGCTTCGGCGGCAGCGTTGCCGGTACCGCGGGCGCTCGCGCCCGTGCCGGCGCCCTCGTTGAGGGCCTCGGCGGGACCGTCGGCGAGCGCGTTGGCATCAGCGGTCCGCGCCCCCGTGTCGACGGAGCCATCCGAGTCGGTGATGATGTCCGTGGTGGCGGAAGCGAAGCCATCGCCCACCGAGTTCGCCGATACGTCGGCGCTCGCGGAGGAGGATGCCGACACCTCGCCGTCCGCGCCGGTGCTGATGGTGGAGGCGGACGTGTCCGCTGAAGCGCTGCCGCCGATGGTGCCGCCGCCCGCGGTCGAGAGACTTATGGAGGAACGGGCCCGAGAAAAAGAACGTGTCGAAGTCTGCTCGGGAAACGTACTGGACTCGGCGAGCGCGGCGGCCAAGCCGTGAGCCTCTCCGTCTCCGGCGGAACTGCCGGTCAGGCCGGCCGAAGTCGTCGAGGCGTCGGTCAGCCTGGCCGCGCTCGCGCTGGCCGAGCCGTTGGCCGCAGCGTCGGCACCGGTGGTCTCGAGCTCCGCTCTCGCACTCAGCGCGCCGATGACGCCGGGGTGCGGGCCTTCACTGGAGATCTGGGCCGCGGTGTCGCCGTCGGCCGTCGATGCGTCCGTCATATCTTCTCCGGTGGTGGCATCGGCCCCGCCGGTCGCGCCGGCATGCGTGCTCACGGCGGAGTCAGCGATGCCCTTGACGAAATCGTTCGCCGGCTCGTTGTGCGCAGATGCGCTGCCACCGGCAGCGGCGGATGCTCCTGCCCCGGTGGCACTGGCCGAAGAATGCGAGTCCGAGTGCGCTCCGCCGTGGCCCGAAGTCGCGTGGCTTTCCGACGACGCGCTCGCCGATGCGGCGAGGGCCGCCGTGGACTTCAGGGTATCCGGAGCGACAGACGTGGCCGCGAGCATGAAAGCGAAGGCACCGGCCGACAGTGCCGGTCCGAGTGTCCGCCGAAATGAGGGAGTATTCATTTGGCTCTCCTCCGACCCGAGCTTGCCGCGAGTGCAAGCGCGCCAACCCCGTCGTGGTGCCACCACGCATTGCCCGCCGAACGCCAACCCGGAACGGTGAATTTGGTTCCAAGTCGGGGCCGCAACACGTTGCGGAGTCCCGGCTCGCTGGATTGCCACCGGACAGTATCGCGGGCGCTTGGCACGCCACGGAAAGGGCGGAAACCGCACAGAATGCGCCGCTTCCGCATTTCAAGACCGGTGCCTCTTGTCGACGCGCCTCACGGCCGACGCCCGCCGCCCCGAGCGCCGTGCTACACCGGCCGCTTTCCCGCGTGCGAGGAATTGATGGTGAAATACAAAGGGGACGCTTCCCTTTTCGTCGGGCGCCTCGTCGTCGCTGATATCGCGGATTGCGGTGACAGTGCACATAATCCTACACTTTCTCTACCGAAGAGTTCAGCCGTTTCATGCGCTGTCAGTGTAGTTAGCTTAGCGTCCGCAAAGATCGAAGTTCAGCCGGTGGCCCGGGCGAGCCCATGGCGTGCTCACGACTCGGCCCGTGCTCGACAATGTGATGTAGGCCGTCTTCAGATCTGGCCCGCCGAAGCAGATGTTGGTGCAGATGGGATCGGGCATGGCGACGAACTCGACGAACCTGCCGTCCGGTGCAATCACGTTGATGCCACCCAGGACCAGCGAGGCCACGCAGATGTTGCCATCACGCTCCACGGCCAGCGAATCATACGAGGTGTAACCGGGCGGGCCGGCCAGATGGCGGCCGCCATTCTCATGCGGAGGCTGTTTGCGGATGACGCCCGGCGAAACGACATCGAAGGCCCAGAGGTGACCGGTGCGTGTCTCGGCGACATAGACCGTCTGCTCGTCGGGCGACAGGCCGACGCCATTCGGCATGATCATGGGCTGCACGAGCTCGCTGATCAGGCTGCCGTCGGTCCTGGCGTAGTAGAGGCCGCCGAGATCCAGGTCGCGGCGACGCCGCTTGCCATGGTCGGTGAAATAGAATCCGCCGTGACGGTCGAAGACGATGTCGTTCGGGCCCTTCAGCGGATGGCCGTCGCAGCTGGTGTAGAGCACGTCCACCTTGCCCGTATCGATGTCGATGCGCTCGATCCTGCCGCCGCTGTAGTCATCCGCCTGGCGGGCGGGGATCAACCTGCCGTCAACCGTGTCCCAGGCAAATCCTCCGTTGTTGCAGACGTAGAGATGGCCGTCCGGTCCGAATGCTGCACCATTCGGCCCGCCTCCCGGTGTTGCCACAGTAGTCTTGCGACCGCTTCGGTCGATGCGGGTCACGCAGCCCTTGGCAATTTCCACCACGAGCATCGCGCCATCCGGCAGCATGACCGGGCCTTCTGGAAAGGCGAGGCCCGAAGCCACTTCCGTCAAAAGGGATGTCATGGCCTGTCCTTTGACCGGCTCTCACATGGGCGAAAAGGGGACGGGCGAAAAGGGGACGCCTCCCTTTTCTTGGTTGCTCGAAAGAAAGGGAAGCGTCCCCTTTTCCGCCCAAAAGGGTAGCGTCCCATTTTTCCCAAAAGGGTAGCGTCCTATTTTTCCCATTTTTCTTCGTGGCACCGGATCTTGAACGCGATCGAGCGGTTGCAGGCGGACAAAGTCGGCGGAGGGAGAGGGTGTTCTGACGCCGCTCACGGAAACATACCCAGCAGCGCGAAACCCGCCAGAGAGATCGCGATAATGACCAACGCCACGGTCGCGAACACCGGGGGCGACACGTCCTCAGAAAGAGGATGATTCGGCTCTGACTCTTGATCGTCGCACATGGGCCAGCAATGCCGCTTGCACCGGATCATCCGGCAATCCGGCGGCCCCCGCTTAGGGACAAGGGACCGCCGAATAACCGCCGGTCTCCGGTGGTGAGGAAGACCTAGTAGTCAATCGATACAACGCCCACCGCCTGGGATAATTCCGGCGTCGACAGGGCTTGGTTCGAATACGTACCGAGTTCGCAATAGGCAGCCATCTCTGTTGTCGTCTTTCGCCCAGCGGCAACGCCGGAACGACGGAGAGAGAGGACTATGCAGGCGAAATGCCCACGTGCGGCGGCAGCGCATTTTGGATGTTGCCAGAGTCACCGCAGCTGACAGAGGCGGCGGGGCGGAGCTCCGGCTCCGCCCTTCCCACACCACAACGGCGGAACAGAATCATTCAAACGCGGGTTTATCTCGTGCGGCGCGCTCAAGACGCCTTCATGCCCCCGCACGCGGGCGTCTCAACGCAACCCCACGCGCATTGAGCGCGCCGTACCATCTTCAAATTTCTGGCCATGCTGCCAGGCGGCGTCTCGGAAGCTTTCCGAGACATCCGCCGGCGCTCCCCGCATGTACAATGTATACAATGGTAATCACCCGAGCCTGTGGCAATCGAATGGCACGGCCGCCGCTTCCCTTCCGCCGCCGGCCGTGCTTCGATCCGAGGATGGCCCCGCGCCATCGCCGGAAGGAATTCGTTCAAGTTGACTGTTTCGCTTCATGGCACCAGCTTGATGCGCTGTCGACAGCTGAAACGCACGGAGGTGACGGTTGCCAATGTTCGATCTGGCGAATGACGATGTGAATGGTCACTACTACAAAGGGCTCAATACGATAAGTCGCTCCGGTTCTGATTGCGAACCGCTTACACGACACGCGGGAGTAGGACCAAAAATTGCTGCATGGCTTGTGGAGCGCGGGTTAATCGAAACTGGTGAGAGCACGCGATACCCATACGCCAACCGGTGCTATAGGGCGACCGAGCTTGGCCGTGAGGTGCTCGAGCGCGGTCAGCAGGCGAAGCGACCTGAGAAGCAGCCTAAGCTTAGAGCGCTGAATCCTTACATCCCACACGGCAAGGGCGGATCGTAAGTTGTCGACGGGGTAACGTGGTAGCTCCCAAGGCCCGATAACAAAAAAGAGGCAATATCAGGGAACCTTTTCGTTCACTGACGGTTGGTGTTTCCGCTCGCCGCGCCGATGTGCGGCCAGGGGCATATGATGCAGGGAAGGGCGTCATTGGAGGGCCGCCGCGTTCTCGTCGTTGAAGACGAGGCGGTGGAGGCGCTGATGCTTGAGGATCTATTGGCCGAAGTTGGCTGCGTCGTGATCGGTCCAGCGGGGACTACAGAGTCGGCCCTCACTCTCATCGAACAACAAGCGATCGATTGCGCTGTGCTCGACGTCAAACTACTTGACGGACAAGTGTATCCCGTTGCCGACACTCTTGCGGCTCGTGGTGTGCCCTTCGTATTTGTAACGGCCTACGGGGCCGATGCTCTTGCCTCACGCTACGCTGAGGCCCCGCGCATTGAGAAGGTCTACGACCGCGACGAATTGCTCGATGCTGTCGCACTCATCCTAGAGACGAAGCCGCGCGCGGCGTGACTGACGGACTTGGGCAGACGGGCGTCGGGACCCCATCGCCGTGATTCAGGCTGTGCAGGTCAGTGTCATTATGAGTGATCTGATCTCGCGATTTGTGAAAGGCTTGTTGAGGTAAGGCCGCTTTTGGAGCGCCTCCGGAAGATTGCGCCGCGAATAGGAGGTTACGAACCCGAACGGGATGCCCCGCCGCGCTAAGACATCGGCGATCGGCTCAACCGTCTGATCGATAAGGTAGACGTCCAGCAGCGCGGCGTCGATCGATTCTCGCAACGCGATCGGAAGTGCCGTGGTTACCAAGCTTACGGGACCGACGGGCTCGCAACCGCAATCTTCAACGGCTGCCGCAAGTTCCAGCCCGAGCATAATCTGATCTTCAACGATCAGGACCCTTGGTGCTCCAGATGGCACGCATCCACCCCTCTATGGCCTTGCGGCCAGCTGTGAATAGCCAGGATCGAATAAACCTGTGGCCGCGTATTTTGTTCCAACGCCGGGGAACATTGTCGGTTGTCGAGGGGTTGGTCTTTTCGCGGCGCGCCCATCGACGACTCATGCTCCCCGCACGAGCGTCTCTCTAACGCGACCCAGCGCATGGGCGCGCCGCAGCTGGGGTTGGGAGGCGTGATCTCTGCTTACTCCGACTGAAGCGAAAAAAGGGGACGCTTCCCTTTTCGTCGAGAAGAGAAAAGGGAAGCGTCCGCTTTTTCCTTGTTCGCCATTTTGGCGACCCTGCGATCATCACGTGCCAATGTAATCGGCGTGTGCCGAGGCCCGTCCCTTGTGTAACGTTTTGCAAATGGACAAACAGTTACCGAAGTCTTGACGATGCCGAACAGTGCGCGATAGGCCCTTGACGCCGAGGCCGGCGCGGGCGCTCACCCCGCTATTTTGAGGTGGCAGCGCTTCATGTTCTTATGCCCTGGGTTTCGATAAGGCCCTCGACCGATCGGCGAGCACTGTGATTGCCCCAACTAGCTGGGCCGCCTTATGAACATAATCGCTGAACGGCTTGTCTTCAGATCCCTTAGCCCACTCGGGCTTTTCGAGCCGGTGATAGCTCGCCGTCAGCGTGTTAATCGCTGCCATGGTTTCATCGCACTGCTTGGCGAATGATTTGTGGTCCATCGCCGCCTCCCTCGATAACCCGGCATCTTGACACCGACTCCGGCCGGGCGCATCCCGCGTCTGAGACTCACTTAGGGCTTGCATCTCCGCGCCCCTTCTACGACGTCGGCGGCGAACAATTCATGATGCTCAGCGCTAGACGGCATCGTCGGCTGACAAACTATGGGCGCGGCTGGCGGTGTTCGCCGCGCTCTGTTCTCACGGGTCAAATTCGGGTGAATTCAGAGCGGCGAGCGTCTCGGCTTGATGGGCCAGGCCGTCATAGCGGGCGGCCAAATCCAGCAATGCTGCCTGCACGATTTGCGACGTCGTCCCCATTGCCAACGCCCGAGCGCGGTGGGCTTCCTCGCGATACTCTCCGGCCGATTTTGGGTGCACCCATCCAAGGCCCACTTCTGGGCACGGAATGACAGTGACAAAATAATGAACACCACTTGGCGCGGGCCGAGCTCGCCGACCGGGAACTATTCTCGCTGTTCCGTGTTCACTATTCGCGCGCAGTCAACCACGCACTAGATCCCACGACTGCGCTCCGATTCATAACCGACGTAACTTGCCCCGCCCTCACCGGCGGGGCTTTCCTTTTCCCCTCTTGAGAATGCCATCGGATTGCATAGATGAATTCACGACGGTTGCCTCGCGTAAGGTGGCCGTTACCCGCGGTGCCAACTGCGGGTTTTCCACCCACACGCAAACTTGCCCCGTCCTACCCCATTGGGCGGGGCTTTTGTTTGGGCGCGGTATCTCTCCCGCGCTCGCCCTGCGACGATTCGCCTCTTTTCGGGACACACTGTTGTTACGGTTGTTACGCGGCCGTCGCAGAATTTAAATGGCCGGTACTTCCGGCCTCTACCAAACGAGAAACTCGCCCTGCTGACCCCACTGGCGGGGCTTTATCTTTGCCGCCGCCGCCTGCATCCGTTGGCGCGTGGTGCGTGTGGCTTGACGCCAACGCCGGCGCGGGCGCTCTAGTCGCAAGACTTTCGATCGAATGCGACAAGCAGGTGGGAAGAATTCCCCACGCGTCGCGACGGATATTTTCTCACCCGTTACCCCGGCTGTTACCCGGGCGGCTTTCTTGTAATTCCCCACCCAGGCAATCGGTCTCTACCCATTTGAAAAGATTGGTCGGAGCGACTGGATTTGAACCAGCGACCTCCAGACCCCCAGTCTGATGCGCTATCACGTCTACGATCTGATATCAAACGACCGGTGTGCAGCGAGGCGGATGTGGATATTGAGTCAGAGTGTTGCTTATGCCGCGGCAGCCGCCGCCTCCGCGCGCGCGATCCAGCCGCCGCCGAGCACGCGCTCGCCGCGGTAGAACACGCAGGCCTGGCCCGGCGCCACGCCGTATTGCGGCTCGGCGAAGACAACGCGCGCGCCCTCGTCCGCCGCGAACACCGTCGCGGCCACCGCCGGCGTGGTCGAGCGCACCTTCACGGTCACGCCGAGCCTCTCGCCCCCCGCCGGCGCCCCGCCCAGCCAGTTCACCTCGCGCAGGCTCATCGCGGCGATCGCCAGCGCCGGCTTCGGCCCCACCACCACGCGCTTGCGCGCCGCGTCGAGCCGCACGACATAGAGCGGCTCGCCGCCGCCCTGCGCGTCGGCGATGCCGATCCCGCGCCGCTGTCCCACAGTGAAGTTGATGATGCCCTCATGCCGCCCGAGCACGCGCCCGTCGACATGCACGATCTCGCCCGGCTCGAGCGCGCCCGGCCGCAGCTTCTCGACCACGCGCGCATAGCTGCCGTTCGGCACGAAGCAGATGTCCTGGCTGTCGGGCTTGGCGGCCACCGGAAGAGCCAGCCGCTGCGCCAGCGCGCGCGTCTCCGCCTTCGGCAGCCCGCCGAGCGGGAAGCGCAGGAAGTCGAGCTGCGCCGGCGTGGTCGCGAACAGGAAGTAGCTCTGGTCGCGCGCGGGGTCGGCGGCGCGATGCAGCTCCGGCCCACCGGCGCCGTCGACCCGCCGCACATAATGCCCGGTCGCCAGCGCGGCCGCGCCCAGCTCGCGCGCGGTCTCCAGGAGGTCGCGGAACTTCACGCGCTGATTGCAGCGCACGCAGGGAATGGGCGTCTCGCCCTTCAGATAGCTGTCGGCGAAATCGTCCATCACGGCCGCGCGGAAGCGGCTCTCATAGTCCAGCACGTAATGCGGGATGCCGAGCCGGTCGGCCACGCGGCGCGCGTCATGGATGTCCTGCCCGGCGCAGCACGCGCCCTTGCGCCCCACCGCCGCGCCGTGATCGTAGAGCTGCAGCGTGATGCCCACGGCCTCGTAACCCGCCTCCTTCACGAGGGCGGCGGTCACCGAGCTGTCGACCCCGCCGGACATGGCGACGACGACCCGCGCCCCGGCCGGCAGGCTGTGATCTGCGAAAGCGTTCATGGGCGGCGACTATAGGCCGAACTCACTCGCCTGCAACTCGGCGCCGCTTGCCCCTCGAATCCGGTCTCTGACAGGTCACTGACAGGCCGTAAGTGCGCAAGGTCATGTCGTTGAAATATAAAGACGATTTTTTAATGCATGGGGTTGTTTTGCAGAATCGTGTTTTTCGGACCCGCAGGCGCGCAATGTTTCACGTGAAACATCGATGTTTCACGTGAAACCGTTTTCTCCAGCGCGCTACCCTCGCCGCAGCCGCTCCGCCAACCGCCGCAGCGGCGCCGGATCGCGGATCAGGTCGAGCGCCGCCGAGAAATGCCCCATCGGCCGCAGGAACAGACTCTCACGGGGTATCTGCCAGCGCTTGGCCAGGGCGGCGCCACGCGGGAAGGGCGTCACGTCGTCGGCCGTGCCCAGCACCATGACGATGTCGCGGGGATCGAGCGGCGGCGCGTCGATCGGATCGGTCAGCGGCCGCCAGCGGTCGAACTGGGCTTGCGTCCAGCCGGCCGCCCGCAGCACGCCGGGCACGCCCACCAGCTTGGCGATGCTGCTGTCGAACGAGAGGCCGCCGACGTCCTCCGTCGTCGTGCCCAGGAACACGGCGTCCGGCCGGTAGGCGGCCGGCCAGTTGCCGCAATGGCTCGCGACCAGCTGGGTCGCCAGCGCACCCAGGCTGGTGCCGCCGACGGCGACGCGGCCGCGGCTGTTGCCCCGGCACCAGGCCACCAGCATGGTCATCTCCCGCACCTCCGCGCTGAAGAGGTCGAGGGCCGACATCGGCGGCTTCGCCAGGAACGGCTCGCCGCCATACCAGCCCGGCGGCCGCCGGCGGTTGTGCCAGGGCGCCTCGATGCGGACCACGCGCACGCCCATGCGCACGAGATCGCCGACGCCGTCCTCGACGCCGTCGAGCGACTCGATCTCGACCGCCAGGCCGTGAGCGTCGATCAGGCTCGGCGGGTCCTTGAGGCCGATCGGCTCGAACACATGGGCCCACGCGGACTCGCCCACGGCCGGATCGCCGCTCGGATAGTGCAGCCAGTACTCGATCGCATGGAGGCCATGGATGCGCCGCGACTCCCGGATCGTCGGCAGCGGATCGGGCGGCAGATAGGCGCCGGGAATGTTGGCCAGGCGCGACCCGTGGCGCGCCTCCACCTCGTTCGGCCGCGGCAGCTCGAAGCGCACCGACGGCAGGGCGCCGCGCAGCCGCAGCGGCAGGAAGGCCAGCCGCCCCTTCATGAAGCTGTCGCTCGCCCGCCGGCGCGCCCGCTCGATCAGCACCAGTCGTTCGGGCCCGGCCGCCGGCGTGCCGAAGAAGGTGTGCTCCCATTCCCGGTTCATGGCGTCGTGATCGGCGCGCAGCTCGGCCACGCGCCGGAGCGAGCGGCGCAGCCCGCGCTCCATGCCGGCGGGCACGCGCGCCAGCGGCACGTCGGCGATGAAGCGGTCGAGATCGCCGTCGGCCTCGGCCGCGGCCGCCCAGGCGCGCGACAGCGGGATGTAGGATTTGAGCCCGACCTGCAGCACCAGGCGGTCGAACCACGGCCGCGTGATCAGCGACCCGAAGCGCGAGGCCAGCAGCCGGCCCGGCAGGTCCTGCGGTACCGGCGCCCTGCGTCGTTCCGGCGCGCTGCGGTCCGCGTCTGCCACGCTACTTGTCTTGCATCATGTTGCGGGTGCCGGGCGGCAGCGAGACGATCAGGCCGTCGAGTTCCTCGGTGACGATGATCTGGCAGCCCAGGCGCGAGGTGTGGGTGAGACCGAAGGCGAGATCGAGCATGTCCTCCTCGTCCTCCTTGGCCCCCGGCAGGATCTCGTACCACTCGGGATCGACGACGACGTGGCAGGTCGAACAAGCGAGCGAACCCTCGCAGGCGCCTTCGAGGTCGATGTTGTTGCGATGCGCGATCTCCAGCACCGACAGCCCGGTCGGCGCGTCGATGTCGACGCGCGTGCCGTCGGTCTTGATGAACGTGATCTTCGGCATCGGCTCGCTTCTCCCGCCGCCCGCCCCGCAACGGGCCGGCATCCGTGCCACACGCCTCGGTGTGCCGTCAAGCCGACGGGGCCGCGCCGCGCAGGCGCCGGACCGCGCTCGTCAGGCGGTCGACGGCGAAGTCGACGTCGGCCTCCGAGGTGAAGCGCCCGAGCCCGATGCGGATCGACCCGTTGGCCAGCGCGTCCGGCAGCCCCAGCGCCTTCAGGACATAGGACGGTTCGACCGCCGCCGAGGTGCAGGCCGATCCCAGCGACAGCGACAGCTCCGGCAGTTCGGCCAGCAGCGCCTGGCCGTCGATCCCGGGGAAGCCGATGTTGAGGTTGCCCGGCAGGCGGTGCTCGGGATCACCGTTGAGCACGACCTCCGGCACCGCCCGCGTCAGCCCGCGATAGAACCGGTCGCGCAACTGCCGCAACCGCGCCGCCTCGGCCGCCATCTCCGCGCCGGCGATCGCGCAGGCCTCGCCCAGCGCCACACAGAGCGGCGGCGCCAACGTGCCCGAGCGGATGCCCCGTTCCTGGGCGCCGCCGTCGAACAGCGGCTCCAGCCGCACGCGCGGACGCCGCCGCAGATAAAGGGCGCCGATGCCCTTGGGTCCGTAGATCTTGTGGCCGGAGATGCTGAGCAGATCGATCTTCATGGCCTCGACATCGATCGGCACCTTGCCGACCGCCTGCGCCGCATCGCTGTGGAACAGCACGCCGCGGGCGCGGCAGAGCGCCCCGATCTCCGCCAAGGGCTGCACCACCCCGATCTCGTTGTTCGCCGCCATGACCGAGACCAGCGTGGTCGGCCGCTCGTCGAGCGTGCGCGCCAGCAAGTCGAGATCGACGAGGCCGTCCGGGCTCACCGGCAGCAGCACGACCTCGACGCCCTCCTCGCCCAGGCGGCGCGCGCTCTCGAGCACGCACTTATGCTCGGTCACGTAGGTGACCACGCGCCGGCGTGTCTCGCCCTTGAATCGGAGGGCGCCCTTGATCGCCAGATTGTTCGACTCGGTGGCGCCGGAGGTGAAGACGATCTCACGCTCGTCGGCGCCGATCAGCCGCGCCACCTGATGGCGCGCCGCCTCCACGGCCGCGGCCGCCTCGCGCCCATGGGAATGGCTGGTCGAATGCGGATTGCCGAACTTCTCCGTGAAGTAGGGCAACATCGCCGCCACCACCCGCGGGTCGGTCGGCGTGGTCGCCTGGTAGTCGAGATAGATCGGCAGCGTCGGCTGGTTGCGGCCGTCGGTCTGCTTCGCCACGTCGTTCATCGCTGCTGTCCCTATGCCGCGGTCAGCCTGCCGACCGCACCGCTGCGCGCCGCCAGCGCGCACCATGCCTCCAGGAAACGATCGACATCGTCGGCCGTGCTGCGCCAGCCCAGGCTGATGCGGATGGCGCTCGCCGCCGTCGTCGCGTCGGCGCCCATGGCGCGCAGCACATGGGAGGGCTGCAGCTTCCCCGACGAGCAGGCCGAGCCGGCGCTGACCGCCACGCCCGCGAGATCGAGCGCCATCACCTGCAGCTCGCTCGTCACGCCCGGCAGGGCCAGGCAACTGGTGTTGGGCAAGCGCCGTGCCTCGCGCCCGAAGAGGATGGCGCCGGACACCGCAGCCATCGCCCGCCGCTCCAGATCGTCCCGCAGATCCGCGATCGCGGCCATCGCGCCGAGCTCGGCGGCAGCGATCTCGGCCGCCACGCCGAAGCCGACGATGCCCGCCAGATTCTCCGTCCCCGCGCGCCGCCCCCGCTCCTGCCCGCCGCCGCGCTGCTGCGCCGCGAGGTGGACATGATCGGCGACGATCAGGGCGCCTACCCCCGCCGGCCCACCCAGCTTGTGCGCCGACAACGTCATCAGATCGGCGCCGAGCGCCGCGGAATCGACCGCCATCTTCCCCGCCGCCTGCACGGCATCGCAGTGGAGAAGCGCACTCTGTTCGTGGGCGATGTGTGCCGCCTCGGCCACCGGCTGAACGACACCGGTCTCGTTGTTGGCCAGCATGACCGCCACCAACGCGGGCGCGGGTCGCGCGGCCAGCAGGCGCTCCAGCGCGCCCAGATCGACCACGCCGCTGCGGTCGACCGGGATCGTCTCGGCCGCCGTCGCCTTGAGGACCGAGTCGTGCTCGACGGCGGTGACGAATACACGCTCCCGACCCGCGCCGGTCAGGGCCAGATTGTTGGCCTCGGTGCCCCCGCTGGTGAACACCACCTGGGCCGGCCGCGCGCCGACCAACGCCGCGACCTGCTCGCGCGCCGTCTCCAGCCGCGCCCGCGCCGCGCGGCCGAAACCGTGCACCGACGACGGATTGCCGACCGTCGCCAGCGCGTCCGCCATGGCGGTGGCGACCGCCGGCCGCACCGGTGCCGTGGCGTTGTAGTCGAGATAGGTAGGGCGTCGCATGGCCGCCTCAGAATCGCATGCCGAACGCGGGTATCAACCGTTTTGTGGCGGACTCGGCGGCGGAATCTGCTCGGTTAACGAACTGCCGGGCAGGGCATCCGCGCCGTTGCGGCCGGCGGCCTGGGTCTCCAGCTGGTCGATGCGCGCCTGCAGGCGCGAGACCTGGTCCATCAGCCCGTCGATCGCCCGCGCGACCGGATCGGGGGCCTCCACCGTCGGCGTGCCATAGGCGCGGAACTCCTGGTTCTTGCTGCGGGGCACCGCCACCTTGGCCGGGATGCCCACCACCGTCACACCGGCCGGCACATCCGCCACCACCACGGCATTGGCGCCGACCCGCGCGCCCTCGCCCACCGTGATGGGCCCGAGCACCTGGGCGCCGGAGCCGACGATGGCGCCGCTGCGCAGGGTCGGGTGGCGCTTGCGGTGGATCTGCGCCGCCGAGTTCACCGACGGCGCCACGCCGCCCAACGTGACCCCCTGATAGAGCGTCACGTCGTCGCCGATCTCCGCCGTCTCGCCGATGACCAGCGCCATGCCGTGATCGATGAACAGCCGGCGGCCGATCACCGCTCCCGGGTGGATATCGATGCCCGTGAGGAAGCGCCCGAAGTTGGAGATGAACCGGCCCAGAAGCAGCCAGCCCCGCCGCCAGAACCAGTGGGCGAGCCGGTAGAACATCAGGGCCTGGAACCCGGGATAGGCGATCACGACCTCGAATCGCGAGCGGGCCGCCGGGTCGCGGGCCATCATGGAGTCGATTTCGTCGCGAAGCGTCTTGAAACTCATGGGACCGGCCATGCTAGTATCTGCCGCGCCGCAGTTCGCGCTGCGGCGAAAGTCGGCTCACGGCAAGCGCTTAAGCTCGCATATAATATGTCCGACTAAATTGGTCAAGTTTAGCAGGTAGGCGCCAGGCGGCGACCGAGTGCTGAAGTTGGCCGGCGCGGGCGTCGGCTCCCGGCGTCTTTTGAGGTCTCACGTAAAGGTATCAGCAGAAATGCCTGAAGTAATTATCAACGGCCCCGCAGGACGAATCGAGGGCCGGTACCAGCATGGCAAGCAGGCGAGCGCTCCCATCGCGGTCATGCTGCATCCCAACCCCCAGCACGGGGGCACCATGAACAACAAGGTCGTTTACGCCCTGTTCCAGGCCTTCCAGCGCCGGGGCTTCGCGGTCCTGCGGTTCAACTTCCGCGGCGTCGGGCGCTCCCAGGGCAAGTTCGACCGCGGCGAGGGCGAGTTGAGCGACGCCGCCTCGGCGCTCGATTGGCTGCAGAGCTATAACCCCAACGCCAGCGCCTGCTGGATCGCCGGGTTCTCGTTCGGCGCCTGGATCGGCATGCAGCTGCTGATGCGGCGGCCGGAGATCGCCGGCTTCATCTCGGTCTCGCCGCCTGCCAACATGTACGATTTCGGCTTCCTGGCCCCCTGCCCCTCCTCGGGCCTGGTGCTACAGGGCGACAGCGACGACATCGTGCCGCAGGAGTCGGTCAACAAGCTCGTGCAGAAGCTGTCGCACCAGCGTGACATCCAGATCGACTACCGCATCGTCGAGGGCGCCAACCACTTCTTCCACGATCGGATCGAGCAGATGGCGGCCGAGGTCGACGACTACCTGGCCACGGTCATGCGTCCGCGCCGGGCCAAGGCCGTCGCCCGCTAGGAGATATCCAAAGGCTGAGATACAGGATGGAGTTTGCCGCCCGTCAGGGGGCGGCTGACCCCGGTCGTCGTCGGCACGCTAAGCGGCAGGCCGCGCAGCGACCGCACGGCCAGGTACGCGAAGGCCTGCGCCTCCAGGGCGTCGCCGTCCCAGCCCACGGCCTCGACCGCAGCGACGGGCGCGTCGAGGCGCTCCGCCAGCGCGACCATGATCGTCGGGTTGTGCCGGCCGCCGCCGGCGACCAGCCAGCGCTTGACCGGACGCGGGAACAATGCCCGCGCCCGCGCCACCGCCGTGGCCGTGAAGGCGACCAAGGTCGCTGCGCCGTCGGCGGCGCTCAACCGCTCGAGAGACGCCGCATCGAAAGCGTCGCGATCGAGCGATTTCGGCGCCACCCGCTCGAAGTAGGGATGGTCGAGCAGCACCGATAGAGCGCCGGCATCGACCCGCCCGCTGCCGGCGAGCGCACCGCCGATGTCGGCGGGACGGCCGGTATGGCGCAGCGTCCAGTCATTGAGCATGGCATTGCCCGGACCCGTATCGAAGGCGATGAGTTCACCCTCCACACCCTCCTCGCCGATCCAGGTGACGTTGGCGACGCCGCCGATGTTGAGCACCGCCAGCGGCCGCGGCAGCGCCGCCGCCAGCGCGGCATGGAACAGCGGCACGAACGGCGCCCCCTGCCCGCCGGCCGCGACATCGGCGCTGCGAAAGTCATTCACCACAGCGATCCCCGTCAGCCCCGCCAGGAGCGGACCGTCGCCGATCTGCCAGGTCCGGCCGCGCTCCGGCTCATGCAGGATCGTCTGGCCGTGAAAGCCGATGAGATCGACGCTGCCGGCCACGATGCCTTGTCGCGCCAGAAGGTCCCGCACGGCCCGAGCATGCCGTTCCGTCAGCTCGCGCTCGACCGCGGCGATGTCGCCGCGTCCACCGAGCACCGACCGGAGCCGGTCATGGAACACCGCGTCATAGGGCTCGCTCGACCACGGCCCGCAGCTGATCGCCGCCCGGCCGTCGGTCTCCACCAGCGCGGCATCGACGCCGTCGCAGGACGTCCCGCTCATCAGTCCGAGGGCAAGTAGCCGATCCTTCCCGGTCATACCGTCTGCCGCCGCAACGTCGCCAATTTGAGCGACCCGTGCGAGTGTGTTACACGACGCAGCCCCTGCTGCAAGCATGGCCCGGAGGAGAGCGCTTGGTGAGCGCACAACTGAAATCCGACTTCCTGCGCGAGATCGTCGCCCGCGGGTTCATGCATCAGTGCACGGACCTGGCGGAGCTCGATGCGCTGGCCACGCGCAAGGTCGTCACCGCCTATATCGGCTTCGATGCCACCGCCGACAGCCTGCATGTCGGCAGCCTCGTGCAGATCATGCTGCTGCGGCTGCTGCAGCGCACCGGGCATCGCCCGATCGTGCTCATGGGCGGCGGCACCACCAGGATCGGCGATCCCTCGTTTCGCGACGAGTCGCGCAAGCTGCTGAACGAAGAGCAGATCGCCCGAAATATCGCGGGCATCCGGACGATCTTCTCCCGCTTCCTCGCGTTCGGGAACGGACCGACGGACGCCGTGATGGCGAACAACGCCGACTGGCTGGACAGACTCGAATACATTCCGTTCCTGCGCGACTACGGCAGTCATTTCTCGGTCAACCGCATGCTGTCGTTCGACAGCGTGAAGCTGCGGCTCGAACGCGAGCAGTCGCTCAGTTTCCTCGAATTCAACTACATGATCCTGCAGGCTTACGACTTCCTGGAGCTGGCGCGCCGCCACGACTGCGTGCTGCAGCTCGGCGGGTCCGATCAATGGGGCAACATCGTCAACGGCGTCGAACTCGGGCGCCGCATCGACAATCGCGCGCTCTTCGGGCTGACCTCGCCGCTGATCGCCACGGCGTCAGGTGCCAAGATGGGCAAGACCGCCGCCGGCGCCGTCTGGCTCAACGCCGACCGCCTCAGCCCCTACGACTACTGGCAGTATTTCCGCAACACCGACGATGCCGACGTCGGCCGCTTCCTGCGCCTGTTCACCGACCTGCCGCTCGCGGAGATCGCGCGGCTGGAGGCCGTGCGCGGCGCCGAGATCAACGACGCCAAGGTCGTGCTGGCGAACGAGACCACCACGCTCGCCCACGGCGCCGAGGCCGCCGCCGCCGCCGCCGAGACCGCACGCCGCACCTTCGTCGAGGGCAGCATCGGCGGCGACCTGCCGACGCTCGACCTGCCGCGGGTCGAATTGGAGCGCGGCATTCCCGCCTTCCAGCTGTTCACGCGCAGCGGCCTCGCCGCCAGCAACGGCGAGGCGCGCCGTCTGATCAAGGGTGGCGGCGCCCGGCTCAACGGCGCGGCCGTCGCCGACGAGACGCGCTTGGTGACGCTCGCGGATGTGGATGCACAAGGCGTCATCAAGCTCTCCGCCGGCAAGAAGCGCCACGCCGTCGTGCGGCCGACGTAGTCCGGCGAGGTCCCCTCCCGACTCATTTCAGGTGGACGGCCGCAGCGATGGCCTGAAGCGGCCGATCGCTACTTCGTCGTGCCGGCATCGGGCAGCGCCGTCGCCGGCGGCGGCGGGCCGCCGCTGGAATCGAAGAGATCGAACACGCCGCGCAGAAAGCCCGGCGTCAGCGCCGCCAGGGGATTGACGGCGATCTCCGGCTGCTCGAGCGGGCCGGTGGCGTGATAGGTGACGGCGAACATCCCCTGGCCCTCGCCGCCCGTGAGAACGAAGCCGAGAATCGGGATGTCGCTGAGGATGCCGTTCAAGGCGTAGGCCGGCACGATCGTGCCCTTCATATCCACGTTGTGGTGATCGAAATCCGCGTAGCCGGTGGCGGTGAGGCCGATCGAGGGGCCGTGGGCGCGCGCCAGCTTGATGTCGAGGCGGCCCTCCGTCTTCGTGAAATCGCTTTCGAAGCGGTCGAACTGGAAGCCTTCGCCGGTCAGCACGTCGACGAAGCCCGTCAGCGTCGCCATGGTCAGCACGCGCGCCAGGATCGAGGCCTTCACCAGGCGGAAGCCGGCGATCTCGGCCTTGCCGACGAGCGGTCGTCCGGGCGCCGCATCGTCGGCCTCGCCGGTGACGCTGAGCGTCCCGCCTTTCACGGTGTCGATGATGTCGAAGGCACGCAACGCCGCGCCGGCGTCGGTCGAGGTGATCGACAGCTGGTGGTGTCCGCCATTGGCCTGATAGCGGACCGACAGCGGTACCTGCTCGGGCAAGGAGGCGTCGAACACGACCTGGTCCCAGTAGCGGCCGTCGTGGCGGAGCGTGACCGCCACGTTGGCGAGGCTGTCGTCGTCGCTCAGATAGACGCGGCTCAGGCTCGCGGCGCGCAGGGTGAAGGCCGGTTTGGCCATTGCCGGCTGGGTGTCGTCGCGTTTGATGAGCGGCCGGGCATCGACCTCGCCGCCGGCGATGACGACATCGGCCCAGCCGCCGGCGAACGCCGCCGTCACGCCCTTGAGGTCGGTGCGCCCGAGCTTCAGCTTGTCGAACTCGATGCGGCTGAGGCTGCCGTCGTCGTTGCCGAACTGCGCCTTGCCGGAAACGGCGAGGTCACCGGCGGCGATCGAGAAATTCGTCGCCGCGCGCACGCGGTCGCCCGCCATATCCAGCAGGATGTGGGCGTCTCCAGGCGTCCCCGCCGGCTTCGTCCACTTCACCGGCGGCAGCTTGAGGGTCGCCGCCGCCAAGCCGAGCTTGAGATCGATCGTCGCCCGCTTCTTCGGCAGCCGCGTGAAGACCACCGCCGTATCGACGGGGCCGTCGACATAAGGCCGCAGGTCGTAGCCGAGGGCGGCGCGCTGGTCGGCATTGAACGGGCCGGAGGCGGTGATGCGGCGTGTGAAGTCGCCGCCGCTGAAATTTTCCTCCCACTGGAATTCGAGCGGCGCCCCGCCGAACTTGCCCGTCCCCGCCAGGGTCATGCCGTCGTGATCAAGCTTCAGCTTGGCGGCGCCGTCGCTGAGGTCCTGGCCGAGCATGGCGTTCTTCACGGCCGCATCGGCGATATCCGCTGTCGCCGACATCTGCATCTCGTCGAACGTCAGGCCCTTCTTCGCCGGAAAATTGAACGTGAGCGTCCCCGCCATGGTGCCGCCGACGCCCGCGGGCTCGATGCCGAGCTTCTTGGCATAGCCCAGGCGCGGGTTGTCGAGGATCGCCAAGACCTCCGACAGCGGCCCGCGCATCTTGCTTTCGATGTCGATGATCTGGTCGGGATCCCGCATGCCGCTGATGCGCAGCGTGCCGCCGTCGATCTGAACACCCTGGATGTGGCCGCGGGTGAAATCGGCCGTGAACTCCTCGCGCGTGAAATGCGCGGCGCCCTCCACCCCTTCGACCGGCGGCAGCGGATCGAGATAGTGCACGGTCAGGCCGCTGCCCGTGACGGTGCCGGCGAACTGCTCGATGACGGTGGCGCTCGGCTCGCCGCCGGGCAGCGTGAGGCCGACATCCGCCTCCACACGGACCACGCCATCGCTCACATGGTTGGCGATCCAGGCGCGCGGATTCGGCTTCACCTTCAAAGGCCAATAGCGCGGCAGGCCGGCCAAGGCGACATCGTCGGCCGTCAGCTTCATGGCAATGCGCATGTCCTCGGTCATGCCGGCGCCGGCATGCACCCCATCGATGGTGCCGGTCGCCTGCAGGCGCGGACCATCGAACTGGACCTCCGCCTTGGCGAGCGTGAGCCGATCGCTGGCCGGATCGAAGCTCGCCGACAGGGCCAAACTGCGGATGGGCAGCGGCGCCTCGAAGGTGCCGGCCATGGTCAGCGTGCCGGCGCCGCCGGTGAGGTCGAAGGTCGTGCCGAGGATGCGGCCGTCGAGGTCCATGCTGGTCGTCAGCCGGCCACCGAGCGTGACATCGGCGCCGCTGAAGCGGCCAAGGACCGGGTCGATGGCGGCCAGCGCGCCGGCATGCACGCCGGCCATATTGGCGGTCAGCAGGAGCCTCTGTTTTTGCGCGTCATAGACCGCGACCGCATTCAGCTTCGCGGGGTCGCCGAGGCGCTCGACGGCGAGGTCGAGCTGGCCAACGATGCCCCGGACATCGCGGCCTAGGACGATGTTGGCCGTCGGCGCGTGCCAGGTAACGCCGGCCCGACGGTCGATGAAGGTGAGCTGGCCGTCGGTTATGCCGGCCCGCGTCAGATAGCCGGTCGGCTGCGACGGGTCGGGCGCGGCCAGCAGCGTCTGCAGAAGACGCGTCAACACGGGCGAGGTCTCTTCGCCGGCCTGCGAGGGATCGTCCGGCGCGGCGTGGACGAAGCGGAAATGACCATCCGCCTCGCGCACGATGAAGATGTGCGGCTGGAAGATCTCGATCGCCGTCGGCGCCACCAGCTGGTGCAAGATCAGCGCCCGCACGCTCAGCGTCAGCGAGATCGCGGGGATCGCGGCAACCGTCCGGCCATTGGCATCCTGCACATGCACGCCGGTCGCGCGCAGATCGATCGTGCGCGCCCAGCCGCCCCAGGTCAGCACGGTGTCGTCGATCGCGACCTTGAACGAGCCGTCCGCCGGGGTCAGCGCTTCCACGATGTAGGGCGTCAGAAACCTCAGCCGCAGCGGCTCGTCCTGGCTCAGGCGCCAGGCCGCCAACCCGCCCAGCACCAGGAACCCGGCCAGCACGGCGGCCAGGACTTCCAGGAGCAATCGGGACGAACGGCGGATCACGATCGGTCGGTCTTCCTATTCGGCTGGCTTCGCCAATGGCCTGCCCTGTGGTAAGGCAGTCGCGGATGTGATCACGGTGGGCGTTGCGGCATGTTCGGTTCGGCACTCACGATCAACCCGGCTTCCCTGCCGCGGCCCGGCGATCCCGAGCGCGCGCGGCTCGGCCGCGAGCGTTGGCGCGAGCAGGCCGGCCACTGCGAAGACCCCGATCTCGCGGCCTTCGCTCTGGCCTTCGCGGACGACGCGGCGGGAGGCGCCCTGCTCGAAGCCGTATTCGGCAACAGCCCATTCCTCGGCCGCTGCCTGCTCCTGGATATGGCGAGCATTCCGCAACTTTTAACCCATGGAGTCGATGCTGTCTTCCGCGAATTGGTGAACGGCGTTCACCAGGCCGGGCCCATCGAAGGCGACGGCAAGCGGCTGATGCAGGCGCTGCGCGTCGCCCGCCGCCGCGCCGCGCTCACGATCGCCCTCGCGGACATTGCGGGCCAGTGGTCGCTCGAGCAGGTCACCGGCGCGCTCAGCGCCTTTGCCGATGCCTGCATCGGCGCCGCCGTCTCCCATCTGTTGCGGCGGGCGGGCGAGGCGGGCGACCTGAATTTGCCACGGCCCGCGGAGCCCGCGCGCGATTCCGGCCTCGTCATCCTCGCCATGGGCAAGCTCGGCGCCTGCGAGCTCAACTACTCCAGCGACATCGATCTCATCGTGCTCTATGACCGCGACAAGGCCGACTATCGCGGCAGCCGCAGCCTGCAGGACTTCTTCGTCCGCCTGGCGCGCGATCTCCTGCGGATCCTGCAGGAGCGCACCGACGACGGCTATGTCTTCCGCACCGACCTGCGCCTGCGCCCCGATCCGGCCTCGACGCCGCTCGCCCTCTCGGTGATTGCGGCCGAGACCTACTACGAAGGCATGGGCCAGAACTGGGAGCGCGCGGCCATGATCAAGGCGCGTGCCGTCGGCGGCGACATCGCCGCCGGCGAGCTGTTCCTGCGCCGCCTGCGCCCGTTCGTCTGGCGCAAGCATCTGGACTTCGCGGCCATCCAGGACATCCACTCGATCAAGCGCCAGATCCACGCCGTCAAGGGCCACCGCGACATCGCCGTCGGCGGCCACAACATCAAGCTCGGGCGCGGCGGCATCCGCGAGATCGAGTTCTTCGCCCAGACCCAGCAGCTGATCTGGGGCGGCCGCAACGCGTCGCTGCGCCAGCCCGCCACCTGCACGGCGATCACCGCGCTCGTCGATGCCGGCCGCGTGGCCCAGCGCACGGCCGACGACATGATTGCCGCCTACCGCTTCCTGCGCCAGGTCGAGCATCGCCTGCAGATGGTCGACGACCGGCAGACCCAGACCCTGCCGCCGACCGGGCCCGAACTCGATGCCTTCGCCCGCTTCGCCGGCTTCGAGTCGACGGCGGCGTTCTCCGCCGCGCTGCTGCACCACCTCGGCAACGTCGAGGATCACTATGCCGACCTGTTCGAGGAGGCGCCGGCCCTGGGCGGCCCCGGCAACCTGGTGTTCACGGGCACCGACGACGATCCGGAGACCGTCGCCACCATCGGCCGCCTCGGCTTCGCCGACGGCGCCTCGGTCTCCAAGGTCATCCGCGGCTGGCATCACGGCCGCTACCGCGCCATGCGCAGCACGCGCGCCCGCGAGCTGCTGACGGAGATCACGCCGAAGCTGCTGGAGTCGCTGGCGCGCACCACCCATCCCGATATCGCCTTCGCCCGCTTCGACGATTTCCTCGGCCATCTGCCGGCCGGCGTGCAGCTGTTCTCCCTGCTCTACGCCAATCCCGGTCTGCTCGACCTGATCGCGGAGATCATGGGCGGCGCGCCGCGCCTGGCCGATCATCTGAGCCGGCACGCCTATCTGCTGGAGGCCGTGCTGGCGCGCGGTTTCTTCGATCCGCTGCCGCCGCCGGAGATCCTGGGCGCCGAGTTGTCGGAGTCGCTGCGCCAGGCCAACGACTTCCAGGATGTGCTGGACATCGTGCGGCGTTGGACCAAGGACCGCCAGTTCCAGGTCGGCGTGCGCGTGCTGCGCCACGTCGCCGATCCCGAAACCGCCGGCGCCCCCCTCGCGGATATCGCGGACACCGCCATCGCCGCCCTCCAGCCGTCGGTCGAGCAGGAGTTCGCGCGTCAGCACGGGCGGCTGCCCGGCGACGGCATCGCCACGATCGCCCTCGGCAAGCTCGGCAGCCGCGAGCTGACCGTCATCTCCGACCTCGATCTCATCTTCGTCTATGACGTGCCACAAGGCGAAACATCGGAGGAGGCCTGGAACAGCCGCCTCTCCGACGGCACCAAACCGCTCGCCCCGATCCACTACTATGCGCGCCTGGCGCAGCGCCTCATCAACGGCATCACCGCCCCCACCGGCGAGGGCCGGCTGTTCGAGGTCGACATGCGCCTGCGTCCCTCCGGGGACCAAGGCGCGATCGCCTCCAGCATCGACGGCTTCCGCCGCTATCAGCTCGAGAGCGCCTGGACCTGGGAGCACATGTCGTTGACGCGGGCGCGAGTCATCGCCGGCGCGCCCGCCCTCGCGCGGCGACTCGAGGCCGTGCTGCGCGCTATCCTCACGCGCCCGCGCGACCGGTCCAAGCTCGCCGCCGAGGTGCTGGACATGCGCGGGCGCATCGCCCAGCAATTTCCCGGCGACCAGTTCTGGGACATCAAGTATCGACGCGGCGGCATGCTCGACGTCGAGTTCATCGCCCAGTTCCTGCAACTGCGCGACGCCGCCGCCCACCCCGATGTGCTGCATCAGAACACGGCCGAATCCTTGCGTCGCCTGGCCGCCGCCGGCTCGCTCGCACCCGCCGCCGCCGCGGAGCTCATCGCCGCCGGCCGGCTCTGGCACTGCCTGCTCGGCATGCTCCGCCTCACCATCGGCGCCAAGCTCGACGAGGCCATGCTGAGCGACGGCCTCGGCCGCACGCTCGCCACCGCCGCCGGCGTCGGCGATGTCGCACGGCTGCGCTCGCAAGTCGAAGACACGGCCGAGCGGGTCGCCGGGCATTTCACGCGCTTGATCGCGGGCGGCGCATGAGTGGCGCCGCGAAACCCGCGCTCCGCTTCGCCATCCTGGCGATCGACGTCGCGCTGTTCGCCGTGCTGGATCGCCGGCTCTGCGTCTTGCTGATCCCCGTCGAGCGGCCGCCGCATTTCCTGAATATGCGCGGCCTTCCCGGCGGACTGATCGCGCCGGACGAAACCGCCGAACAGGCGGTCGCGCGCCACCTGCGGGAGAAGGCGGAGGTCTCCGGAGTCTATGTCGAGCAGCTCGCGACCTTCAGCGCCGTCGGGCGCGACCCGCGCGGGCGCGTGGTCAGCGTCGCCTATCTCGGGCTGATGCCGGCCGAGCAGGCGGCTGCGATTCCGCTCGCCCGCGACCAGCGCTGGGTGTCCGTCGATCGCGTTGGGCACCTCGCCTACGACCACGACGAGATCCTCGCGACCGCCCGCGAGCGGCTGGGCGCGCGCCTCGGCTACAGCACGATCGCCCGCCATCTCATACCCAGGGAATTCACGCTCACCGAGCTGCAGCAGACCTACGAGACCGTCCTCGGCCGTCCCTTCGACAAGCGCAACTTCCGCAAGAAGCTGCAGGACGCCGGCATCGTCCGCGGCACCGGCAAGATGCGCGCCGGCCAGCCCAGCCGCCCCGCCGAACTCTACCGCTTCGCCGGCAGCGACGTCCGCCTCATCGAGCTGTTCTGAACCGGGCGCGGTCAATTTCCTGGCTCGCCCCTCTTGACATTAGTTAGTGTATATACTACACTAACTAATGTCATCGAAACCGTCTGACGCAGAACAAGCCGAGACCGCCATGTCCTCCACCGAAGCCTTCGAGACGGTTGCCCGCAGCCTGCGCGACCCCGCTTCGTTCTTGCAGGTGTTCGGTGCCCTGCCGTCGGGCGATCCCAGCAAGCTCAACGCGGAATTGCGGGCGCGCTTTGCCTACCTGGCGCGCATCGTCCATCCGGACCAGGCACCCGCCACGGTCAAGGAACGGGCGGACCAGGTCTTCGCCGACTTGCAGCGCCTGCGGCGCGGCGCCGAACGGGCCATCGCCGACGGCGCCTACGACAAGCCCATTCCAGCGGACATTCTCTCGACCGCCGCCGAGGCGGCGGCCGTCCTGCAGTCGCCATCGGCCAGCTATCGCCTCGACGCCACCCCGATGCGCAGCGGCGATCTCTCACGGCTCTATCGCGGCCGCACCTGCGACGCCGCGAGCAGGCCGGTGATCGTCAAGATCGCCGCCGCGCCCACCGACAACCCTGCGCTCGAGCAGGAGGCGCGCATCGTCGGGCGATTCCACGGCGCGCCGGCCGGCAGTCCGCTGCGCGGTACCGCGCGTTATGTGCCCACCCTGCTCGACAGCTTCCTCCTGTCCGACGCGACCGGCCGGCGCTTCCGCGCCAACGTCATGCCCTACGAGGACGGCTTCGTCGCACTCACCGACGTCATCGCGGCCTATCCCGACGGTCTCGACCCGCGCGACGCCGCCTGGATCTGCCGGCGCGTGCTGGCGCAGACGCTGGCCGCCGCGATGGCCGGAGTCGTGCATGGCGCGCTCACGCCCGACCATGTCCTGGTCCATCCGCTCTCCCATGAGCCGCGCCATATCGGCTGGGCCCACGCGCTCGCGGACGGCGGCCGTATCGCGCGCATCGTGACGCGCTGGCGCGACTGGTACCCGCCGGAAGTCTTCGACAAGCAGAATGTCGATCACCGCAGCGACCTCTACATGGCCGGCAAGACCATGCTGCGCCTGTTCGGCGGCGATCCCGCCCGCAACACCCTGCCGCCGGCCGTTCCCGCCGACCTCGCGCGCGTCGTCCTGCGCTGCGTGCGTGAGGCGCGTGTCGAACGCCCGCATGACGGGCGGCAGGTCCTGGACGCCTTCACCCGCGTCGTCCGCAGTTTATGGGGGACAGTGTACAGGCCGCTCGCGTTGCCGGCGCACTGACCTCGCGAACAACTCGAACCAACCTTGAAAGGAGAGACAGATGGGTAGCGGCAGATGGAGCACACATGACTACACCAGCGGCATGGGCGCGCGGCGCGCCGCCGGCAGTCCCCATTTCAGCCATGACCACGCCATCCGCACCGGAAAGGCGCGCAGCATTCACGCCACGCTCGATCCGCTGAAGCTCAAGGACGGCCCCCGCGAGAGCCGCGACAGCGCCGAGCACCCGCTGACGCTGCCGATCGCCGTCATCTTCGACGTCACCGGCTCGATGGGCGGCATCCCCGTGATCCTGCAGGAGAAGCTCGCCCTGCTCATGGACGTCATCATCGCGCGCGCCAACATCGCCGATCCGCAGATCCTGGTCGGCGCGGTCGGCGATTCCCTGTGCGACCGCTTTCCCTTCCAGGTCGGCCAGTTCGAATCCGACAACCGCTTCGACGAGCAGCTGCGCAACCTGATCCTCGAGGGCGGCGGCGGTGGCCAGGACATGGAATCCTACGGGCTCGCCTACCGCTTCGCCGCCCGCCACACCGCCACCGACGCCTTCGAGAAGCGCGGCAAGAAGGGGTACTTCGTCACCATCGGCGACGAGAAGCCCTGGCCGCACGTGACCGCTGCGGAGGTCGAAGCGATCTTCGGCATCGCCGGCGAGGCCGACGAGGCGGTCGAGGACCTCATCGCCAAGGCGCGGGAGCGCTGGGAGCTGTTCCACATCTTCCCGACCCAGGCCGCCCATGGCGGCGACGATGCCATCAAGGGCCGCTGGCGCGACCTGCTGGGCGAGCGCGTCATCATGCTGAACGAGGCCGAGCTGGTGTGCGAGACCATCGCCGGCCTCGTCCACATGCTGGAGACCTCGCACGATCTCGACAAGGTGATGGATGATGTCGGCCTCAAGGGTGCCCGCCGCACCGCCGTCAGGAACGCGCTGGTCCCGATGACCGCCCTCCGCCTGCCCGCCCATCTCGCGACCGGCGCGCTGCCTGCATCGCACGGCGGCACGGCCGGCAGGTTCACGACCATTTAAGATACTGCACTTCGATCCTGCGTCCTTCGAGACGCTCGCTGCGCTCGCTCCTCAGGATGAGGAAAAGTGGAGATGGCACATGAGTTGTTCCTCATCCTGAGGAGGCCGCGAAGCGGCCGTCGCGAAGGACGCACGATTGAAATCCAGGCCGCTGAAGAGGTTGAACCATGGCCAACGTCATCCTCACCGTCGATCTCGGCTTCGGCGACGCCGGCAAGGGATCGATGATCGACTGGCTGGCGCGCACGCAGGGCGCCAAGCTCGTCGTCCGCTACAACGGCGGTTCCCAGGCCGCCCACAACGTGGTGACGCCCGACGGCCGCCACCACACTTTTGCCCAGTTCGGCAGCGCCGGCTTCGTGCCGGACGTGGATACTTATCTCTCGCGCTTCATGCTGGTGGCGCCCGACAATTTCCTGCGCGAACAGACAGCGCTCATCCGTGCCGGCGTCCCCGATGCCGCCGCCCGCGCGCATGTCGATGCGCGCGCGCCCATCACGACGCCGTTCCACCGCGCCACCAACCGCCTGCGCGAGCTGGCCCGCGGCGGCAACCGCCACGGCAGCTGCGGCCAGGGCATCGGCGAGACCGCCGCCGACGTCGCGCAATACGGCGCGGCCATGCTCTATGCCGGCGACCTCGCCGACCCGCGGCTGGTGCGCAGGAAGCTGCGCTTTCTGCGCGCGGCCAAGCGGCTGGAGCTGGAAGAAGCGTACGACCTCAGCCATCGTTCCGCGCATGACGACGCCTTCGCGCAGGAGTTGCGCCTCTTCGACGCCGACGCCGCCATCGATGCGATGGCCGCGACCTACGCGGCCTTCGCGGCGCGCGTGCGGCTTGTCGACGAGTCCTTCCTCGCCGAACGGCTGAGCGCCGACGGCACCGTGCTGTTCGAAGGCGCGCAGGGCGTCCTGCTGGATGAGGACTTTGCCTTCTTCCCCTATGCGACCCGCTCGAAGACGACCCTGGCCAACGCCGAGCGGCTGCTGGCCGAGACCGGCTTTGCCGGCGGGGCCTTCCGCCTGGGCATCCTGCGCGCCTACGGCGTGCGTCACGGGGCCGGCCCCTTCGTGACCGAGGACGCCGACCTCACGCGCCGCCTGCCCGATCACCACAACGGCACGAACGCGTGGCAGCGCGAATTCCGCGTCGGCTGGTTCGACCCGCTGGCGATCCGCTACGCGATCGCGGCGACCGGCGGCGTCGACGGCCTCGCCGTCACCTGCCTCGACCGCCTGCAGCAGATCCCCGACCTGCGCATCGCCACCGCCTATCGCTACGCCGGCGACAAGACGGAGGCCGGCCTGGCACGCTGCTTCAAACGGACCGCCAGTGGCAGCATCATCGGCATCGCCGTGCGCACCGCACCCGACCTCGATCACCAGCGCGACCTCACCGGCCTCCTGTTCGCTTGCGTCCCGATCTACGAATGCGTGGGCGCGAGCGGCAGTCATGAAACGCTCGCCGAAATTCTCGCCGACCGCGTCGGCGCGCCGCTGACGGCCGTCTCCTATGGCATGACGGCGGACGACAAGCAGCTAATGCCGGCGTCGCGGCACCGATTCGACGGCGTCGCGCGCCCGCAAGCGCGCTGGAAATCGACCGCGAACAACATCGTGCCCATGCGATAGGCAAACACGGGTCTCCGGCATCAGGTTTGACCACGCGAACCGGTCGATCTCTGTTTCAATTGTTTCACGCGGCCCGATTCCGCGCCTCGCCGGCCGAAACGAACACGAAACGGCAGGCCGCCAAGTCGCAGCAGATGTGCGCGGCATCACAGACCACGCTCGAATCGCAACCTACATTCGCCGGCAACAAGGCTCGACGGGCGCCCGCCGAAGAGGCGCCGGCGTCAGGCCATCGCAAAGACCGGATTGAGAGGATAGTCATGGCAACCGCCCTCATCGAGGATCCCCGTATCACGCGCTACCGCCAGCGGCTCGCCGCCCTGCTGCGGCGGCCGTCCTGCCAATGGATGGCGTTCGCCGTCGGCGCCGCGCCCGTCCATCGCGGCTTCTTCGACGATGTGGTGGTGGCGGTCGAAGGCCTGCCCGCCGGCGGCACCCAGCATGCCCACGGCAGCAGCCATCGCCAGGTCCAGTACGGCGTCCGCCTGCGCATCCTCGCGGGCGAGCGCGCCCAGGCCTCCTATGACGCCGCGGGCGACGTGCTGTATGTGCCGGCCGAAGCCGCATTCGACAGCCTCGACGGCCAGGCCGGACTGATCAGCGCCTGCGTCCATCTCGGCCTCGATATCGAGGCTCGCAACCACAATGCGCTCGACAGCGAGAGTGCGGCGCGCATCGCCGGCCACCTCTATCGCCTGTTCGAAAGCATCGCCGACAGCGACGACGAGCCCGAGGTGACGGAGAAGCTGCAGGCGCTGGCGCCGGCCTCGCCCGCCGACAAGGCGTTCTTCGACGTCGCCGTCGAGATCCTGCGCCACCGCCGCGCCACCCTGCGCGCGAACCTGCGGGTCAGCCATCCGCTGCAACCCGGCAGCTTCATGAAGTTCGTGCGCACGCCCCAGCGCGAACGCCTGCACGATATTCTCGCGCAGGAGGCCGGCCGCAAGGACGGCCGCCCGCGGCGGTCGACGGGCGCCCTGCCCCGCGCCTCCCGCTTCCTCGCCCTCCAACCGCTCCAGCTGTCGGCGGCGTAGTGGTCTGATCCAGACGCTTGATTCCCAAGCGTCAGGTGAATCAGCCCACCAGGTCAATAGGCTGGTGGTTCGGTTCACGCAACGAATGGGAACCATTCGTTGCGATCGAACCACTAGTCGATCGACCGTCGGGGCGGCCCCGCCTGGCCGCCCCGCAGTCGGGCGCCACCGCGAAGCTCCGCGGTCCGTCGAGGGACGATTTCGCTAGTAGGTCGAAATTCCCACGAGCCGACTTTCTCAACCGGCGACCAGCCCCGTCGCTGCTCACGCGGCCGAAACGCGACGTAACAATAGTTTATTCAACGCCTCCGCAATCGGGGTCAAAGAGCGCCACGACACGGTTACCGCGCGGCCACCACCGCCGAATCATGGTTAATTTCCGAATGAAAGCGGAACCGGCAGCGTTTTTCGCGGCATTAACAATATCGCGTTCTGGAATCGCGCCGCGAGAACGCTTACAGTCTCGATCAACGACGTTCGACCGGCGCCGCCCATCGGAACCGGCATCGAGCGTCAATCAACAAGAGACGATTGGAGAAGTGTCATGGCAACCGCCTACATCGAGGAGCCGCGCGCGACTCGTTATCGTCAGCGGCTGGCTGCGCTGTTGCGTCGCCCCTCCTGCCGCTGGATCTCCTTCGCGATCGGCACCGCGCCGATCCATCGCGACTTCTTCCCGGACACGGCCGCCTCCATCGAGGGCCTGCCGACGGGCGGCATGCGCGAGTGGAACGGCGTCAGCCATCGCCAGGTGCAATACGGCGTGCGCCTGCGCGTGCTCGACGGCGCCGGCCGCGCCACCTACGACGCCGAACGCGACCTGCTGGTCGTCCCCGAGGAAGCCGAGTTCGACAGCGTCGACGGCCAGGCCCGCCTGCTGAGCGCCTGCGTCCATGTCGGCCTCGCCATGAAGGGGCGCAACCTGCAGTGGCTCGACAGCGAATGCGCGGCCCGCATCGCCGGCCAGCTCTACCGCCTGTTCGAGAGCGTCGGCGAGGGCAGCGGCGACGCCGAAGTCGCCGAGAAGATCGAGAATCTGGCGCCGCAGTCGCCGCAGGACAAGGCGTTCTACGACGTCGCCTCCGAGATCCTGCAGCATCGGCGCACGACCTGGCTCGCCAACATGCGCGTCCATCATGTGCTCGAGCCCGGCAGCTTCATGAAGATCATCCGCGTCGACCGCCGCGATCGTCTGCACGACCTGCTGCTGCAGGGCAACGGCCGCAAGCAGCGGATCGTGCCGAAGCCGAATCCCGCCGCCGCCGTCCGCGCCAAGAGCTTCCTGGCGCTGCAGGAGATGGCACCGACTCTGCCGCTGCCGCTGCGCGCCTAAGCGGGCGGGAGCGCGTCATCATCCGAGGGGCACGCGCCGCGAATGCGGCGCGTGCCCCTCGGCGTTTGGGTGGAGCGACGCCGGCTCAGGTGGTGGCGGCCGCGATCGTGACCGCGATGTCCTCCTGCACGAGCGCGTAGACGTTGCCATTGCCCGTCGGCGCATGGCAGGTGAAGACGTCGAACCCGTCGGGGCCGTTGCTCGGATCGATCGCGCTCCAGTTGCCGGACAGACTGAGCTTGTCGCCGCCCTCGCCATCGATGCGCACGGCGTCGCCGATGCCGAAGGCATCATGGCCGCCGAGGCTCGGGTTGAACGTCCCTGTCCCGAGATCCAGCACGTCCTGCACGCTGAGGCTGAGGGAATCGTTGCCCTGCCCGTCCTTCATCGAGAGAGTCTCGATGCCCGTGATGCGTTCGCTTTCGCCGGGCGCGGTGAGGTCCAGGGCGCCGTCGAATTGTAGGACATCGCCGGCATTCCGCCCGACGTTATGGAAGTCCTGGCCGCCGCCGTCGATCGCACCGAAGCCGGTGTTGTCGAACAGCTGTATGAGGTCGTTCCCGGAGCCGCCGAAGGCGTGGTCGGCCGTGCCCACATGGATCGTGTCTCTGCCGGAATCGCCGTAGAGGTAGTCGGCCGCCTTGTCGTCGCCGCCATGCAGCAGGTCGTTGCCGCTGCCGCCATGGATCGTGTCGGCGCCGAGCCGGCCGTCGAGATTGTCCTTGCCGCCGTTGCCGTTCAGTTCGTCGCCGCCGGCATAGCCGAAGAGCGTGTCGCCGTGGACCGTGCCGTCGACCCTGATCGTGACCAGTTGCTCCAGGGGATCGTGGGGGCTGTGCCCATCCTTCGTCAGCAGGAACCCGACGCCGGCGGCATAGTGCTTCCATTCGATTTCGTCGGGCGTGAGCGGCGAGGTTTCTTCCGTCACCAGCACATGGTCGAAGGTGCCGTAGGGGACGGTGACCTTGTCGTTCACGCTCAACACGACCGCGTGGTCCTGTGCCACCGGCGGCGCGTTTTCCTGGTCATACGAGTCTCCCGTGTGGGGAGACGCCTCCATGATGATGCCCGGTTGCGCGCCGTCGACGCCGGCCCGCCAGGTGCCTTCCGTGCTGACGACCTTGCCGTTCTCGAACTCCTTCGTGTCTTCGCCGAAGTACCAGACGTTGCCGGCCTTGTCCTGGGCGAAGTAGTCGTTCGTCTTCTCCACCACCTCGCCATCGACGATCGCCGTGTCGTGGATGACGTGGCAGACGACGCCATCGATTACCTTGGTCTCGCGCGTGACGACGAAATTGTCGACCTCATGGACATCGCTACCTTCCGGGCTCTCCGTGATGAAGGTCGCGCCGGGCTCCAGGGTGAAGAACGGATTGTCGATGACCGGGACGAAATCATTGGGATTGATCGGGTTGGCCATGGATCGGATTCCTTTCTCAAGGTGAGGCGGGGCCGTTGCAGACTCCTCATCGCCGAGGGGCTGCTTGCTTCTCTCGATTCCCGTCCGAGGAACGCGCGCCGGAGCGGGTGTTGACGCGGAATGGCGGCGACTGTGCGCCCGTGCGCACCGCAGCGGCAACTTACGGATTCGTAAAGCGCTTTACGGATTCGTAAGGTCGAACGAAGCCGTGCATGCGAGTCGGGCCATCGCCTATAATGATTGCAATCGGGTGACGTCGAACCCGCGTTTGCACGCCCTGTAAGTCGCGACATGAAGATCCTGCTGATCGAGGACGATGCCGATACCGCCGCCTACGTCGCGGACGGACTGCGCGAGCACGGCCACGCCGTCGACCATGTCGCCGACGGCGGCCAGGGCCTGTCGCTCGCCGCCGACGAGGGCTACGAGCTACTGATCGTCGACCGCATGCTGCCGGGCATCGACGGCCTCGCCATCGTCCAGGCGGTCCGCGCGGCCGGCGTCAGGACTCCCGTCCTATTCCTCAGCACGCTCGGCGGCCTCGACGATCGCGTCACCGGGCTCGATGCCGGCGGCGACGACTATCTCGTGAAGCCCTTCGCCTTCTCCGAACTGGCGGCCCGCGTGAACGCGCTCGGCCGCCGCTCGCCCATGGCCGCCGCGGAAACCGTGCTGCGCGCGGGCGACCTCGAGATGGATCTGCTCAAGCGGACGGTGATCCGCCGGGGCCGGCCGATCGACCTGCAGCCGCGCGAATTCCGCCTGCTGGAGTATCTCCTGCGCAATGCCGGCCGGGTGGTGACGCGGACCATGCTGCTCGAGCATGTCTGGGACTTCCACTTCGACCCCCGGACCACCGTCGTCGAAACGCATATGAGCCGCCTGCGCGCCAAGGTCGACCGCGACTTCGAGGCCGAACTCATCCACACCGTGCGGGGTCATGGCTACTCTATCAACGCATCTTCGTAGATGGTCCCGCACCTACGGCTTCCGCATCACGCTGCTTTACGTGGCGCTGTTCGGCGTTTCCATCCTGATTCTCTTCGGCGTGATCTACTGGATCACGGCGGAGTTCATGGAGGCGCAGCTGCGCGCCGCCATCGCCACCGAGCTGTCGTCGCTGGTCGATGACTACGGCAGCTCCGGCATCGACAGCACGGTCGACGCGATCACGCGCCGGGTCGGCTCGCGCGAGCACGAAGCGAGCTACTATCTGTTGCAGGATGCCGCCGGGCACAAGGTTTCCGGCAATCTTCCGGCCATGGCCGCGACCGCCGGCTGGTACGAGCTGCCGATCCCCGCGCAGCCGGGGGACGACACCGACAGCTCGGACACGCTGATGGCCCAGGGCCAGGCGCTGTCCAACGGCTGGTTCCTCGTGGTCGGGCAGGACACCGACCAGTTCACGGACTTCGAGGACCTGATCCTCAATGTCGCCGCCGGCAGCCTGGCGACCGCCTTCGCGCTCGCCCTGATCGGCGGCCTCGCGACCAGCGCCAGCATGCTGCGGCGCGTCACCGCCATCACCGACGCCGGCCGCGACATCATGCGCGGCAATCTGGCGCGCCGCATCGCGCTGCGCGGCAGCGGCGACGAGTTCGACCGCCTGTCCGCCAACCTCAACGAGATGCTCGACCGCATCCAGATGCTGATGGACGGCCTGCGCCAGGTCTCCAACGACATCGCGCACGACCTGCGCACGCCGCTCACCCGCCTGCGCCAGCGCCTGGAACTCGCACGCACGAAGGCGACGACCGTGGCCGACTACGAGACGGCCGTCGACAAGGCGATCGCGGAGACCGACGAGATCCTCGACACCTTCGGCGCCCTGCTGCGGATCGCGCAGATCGAGGCGGGCACGCGGCGGGCGGCCTTTACCGCGGTCGACCTCTCCGGCGTGCTCCAGACCATCGTCGAGACCTACGCCGTCGTGGCCGAGGACCATCAGCATGTGCTCGAAAGCCGGATCGCCGATGGCATGACCGTGCAGGGCGATCGCCAGCTGCTGACGCAGATGCTCGCGAACATCGTGGAAAACGCCCTCCGCCACACACCTGACGGCACGCGCATCGAAATCGAATTGGCGAGGTCTTCGGCCGCGCCCGTCTGCACGATCCGCGACGACGGCCCGGGGATACCCGAGCCCGAGCGGCAGAAGGTCTTCCGGCGCTTCTATCGGCTGGATTCGAGTCGCGCCACGCCCGGCAGCGGCCTCGGCCTCAGCCTGGTGGCCGCCGTCGCCGAGTTGCACCGCATCGCCGTCGAGATCGGCGACGGCCGACCCGGTCTCGTGGTTACGCTGCGATTTGCGGGGGCGTAGACTTGAACGCCAACCTTTGCTGTCTCTGGCCTGTCCTCCACTCCGTGTCATTCCCGCGAAAGCGGGGGTGACAGTTAAAGAGGAAGTCGACGATGAGTCGCAAAGCGAGAAGCTTGTCATGGGAATTCCAGGGCATTGGCACATGATCCCTGGTCGCCGGCTTCTAGCCGTGCTCGCACTGAATCGCGATTCGATTCACGCGGAGGCGCGGAGGCGCGGATAATCCTCCGCGCCTCCGCGTGCAATAGCCTTCCGCGGCGAGTAGCCTGGCACAGGGGAGAGAGGGATGAAGGGGGTTCTTCTCAGTTCGACAGCGTTGGTCGCCGCCGGACTGCTGGCGGCCGAAGCGGGGGCCGCCGACGGCATCACGCTGGAGATCGGCGGCCGCTACAAGGGCGCCGCCGGCGTCGTTCCGTCGGAGGATTTCAGCGCCTCTTCGGGCATCGCCGGCCATGACGTCCGCGCCTACGTCTTCAAGCAGGACGTCGAGGTCGACTTCGAGGGCAAGACCGTGTTGGACAACGGCCTCACCGTCGGCGCCGCGGTCGAGCTCGAGGGCCAGACCACGGCCGACGGCCAGATCGACTCGGTCTATGCCTATTTCAGCGGCGGCTTCGGCGAGGTCCGCTTCGGCGACACCGAGGAGGCCTACGCCCAGCTCTGCTATCTCGTGCCGAGCGCCTCCGAGCTGTTCGGCGCCGACAGCCCGGACATCAACTTTTCGAACGCCGGCATCGCCGGCTACGGTGCCACCAACGGCACTTGCTACGGCATCGACGACAACGCGACGAAGCTCGTCTATTTCAGCCCGACCTTCGCCGGCTTCAAATTCGCCGTCTCCTTCGCACCCGACAATACCGAAGACACGCGCAACACCCTGGCCGGCGCCGGCACGCGGCTCCGGAACGACGACGGCCAGAATTCCGAGAACCTCTCGCTGGCCGCGCAGTTCGCCCATGACTTCAACGGCGTCACTCTGACCCTCGGCGGCGGCGGCAGCTTCAGCTTCAATAAGGAGGCCAACCCCAACAACACGCGTGCTGCGCGCGGCTACAACGCCTATGCCCAGCTCGAGTTCTCCGACATCACCATCGGCGCCGCCACGGAGCTGCGCCAGAACCTCGGCGATGACGGCGCCGACCAGTGGGTCTACGGCCTCGGCGCCACCTACGACCTGGACAACTGGACGTTCGGCCTCGGCTGGACCCACGGCGACTATGAGAAGGCCACCGGCGAGAACGGCGTCGGGCCCTTCAATGCCGACCACGACATCTATTCGGCCACGGTCTCCTACGAGCTGGAGGACGGCCTCTCCGTCGACGCCGTGCTCGAATATTCCGACTA
>Ga0137403_10001008_pt1 | contig 35707 bp, 21 predicted proteins | sample CZOMad2_1_16fung_FD_122057 | JGI IMG/M metagenome (GOLD analysis project Ga0137403, IMG submission 122057) | Vadose zone soil fungal communities from Angelo Coast Range Reserve, California, USA - CZOMad2_1_16fungal (Hybrid Assembly) | ecosystem: Environmental > Terrestrial > Soil > Vadose zone... | reverse complement strand
AAAGATCGACGCCTTGCTCAGGCGCATGACGCTTGAAGAAAAAGTCGGACAAATGACCCAGCTCGCCATCGGCATGATTGCAAAGGGCAGGGATCAGGAGATCCAGATTGATCCGGCCAAGCTTGATAAGGCAATCGTGCGCTATGGGGTCGGATCAATTCTGAACGTGGCGGAGCAGGCGCTCACGGTCGACAAATGGCACGAGATCATCAACCAGATCCAGTCGACCGCGACCAAAAAGACGAGGCTTGGTATTCCGGTTATCTACGGGATCGACTCGATTCACGGCGCCAACTACGTGCAGGGTGCAACTCTTTTTCCCCAGGAGATTGGCATGGCCGCAACCTGGAATCCCGAGTTGATGAAACGAGGTTCGGAAATAGCCGCCATGGAAACGCGCGCCGCCGGCATCCCCTGGAGCTTTTCGCCCGTGCTTGATATTGGCCGCAACCCGGTCTGGCCACGCTTCTATGAGACCTTCGGTGAAGATCCCTACCTCGCCAAAGTAATGGGTGTAGCTTTCGTGCGTGGCATGGAAGGATCGGATGTGGCATCGCAGGACCACGTGGCCACCAGCTTGAAACATTACATGGGCTACAGCTTACCGCTCAGCGGTCGCGACCGCACTCCCGCCTGGATCCCGGAAAATTATTTGCGCGAATATTTCCTGCCGACATTCGACGCCGCAATCAAAGCCGGCGCCCACACCGTGATGGTCAACTCAGGTGACATCAACGGCATACCCGGCCACGTCAATAAACACATCCTGACTGACATCCTGCGCGACGAACTCGGCTTCAAAGGATTTGTAGTTTCTGACTGGGAAGACGTCAAGAAACTGGTGACCATTTGGCACGTGGCGGCCAATGAGAAGGAAGCAACGCGGATGGCCGTGATGGCCGGCATTGACATGAGCATGGTGCCGCTCGATTACAGCTTCGCTGATTATCTGATTGCTTTGGTTAAGGAAGGCGCCGTACCTCAGTCGCGTATCGATGAAGCAGTGGGCCGGATCTTGAAAGTGAAGTTTGAGCTGGGGCTTTTTGAGAACTCGATGCCTAATGCTGCGCTCAAGTCAAAGATTGGATTACCCGAATCGCGGCAGGCCAGCCTGCAAGCAGCCCGTGAATCGATGACCCTCCTGAAGAATGCGAACAATTTGTTACCACTCGAAAAAAATCACAAGGTGCTGGTTACTGGTCCGACGGCCGACTCGCTGCTCTCGCTCAACAATGGTTGGAGCTATGTCTGGCAGGGATCCGAAGAGTCGCTTTATCCTAAGGATCGTCTGACTATTCGACGCGCGATCGAAGCCAAGGCAGGGGCGGCAAACGTTAACTATGAGCCGGGTACGAAGATCCTGCGCCCCGCAGGAACGACCTCGAATAACACCCCGACTATCATGGAAGCAGAAGTCGACATTCCTGCCGCGGTACGCGCCGCCGCCGCTGCTGATGTAGTCGTGCTGTGTCTTGGTGAAGGGTCTTACACCGAAACGCCCGGCAACATCCCGGATCTCAATTTGGGCGAGCCGCAACGGAAACTTGCGGCAGCAATCGAAGCCACCGGCAAACCGGTCGTGCTGGTTTTAGTTGAGGGCCGGCCACGAATTGTTAACCGGATTGCCGACAATGCAAGCGCCGTGTTGATGGCCTACAACCCCGGCAATGAAGGCGGGCAGGCGGTGGCAGACGTTCTGTTTGGCGACTTTAACCCGTGCGGCAAACTGCCGTTCACTTACCCGCGCTTTCCGAATGGGTTGATGACTTACGATCACAAAGCATTTGAGAACGAAAGTTTCGACAACGCGGGTATTAGACCTCAGTTTGAATTCGGCGACGGCCTGAGCTACACGACCTTCAGCTACAAAAATCTGCACCTCGATCGGAAGACAATTGGGTCGAACGAACAACTCTCGGTCAGCATTACCGTAACCAACAGCGGACGGCGAGCAGGCAAGGAAGTCATCCAACTCTATCTGAGCGATCTAGTCGCTTCCCTGTCGCCCGCCGGCAAAAGGCTCAAACGTTTTGCGAAAGTCTATCTGGAACCGGGACAAAGTCGCACTCTAACCTTCAAACTGCGGTCGGACGATCTCTCCTTCATTGGCGCTGACAATAAACCCGTGGTTGAGCCAGGCGAGTTCGAGGTGATGATTGCCGGACTGAAGGATAGGTTCGAATTGAAGTGACAGACGGAACGCGGCATCCTGCCCGCCAGCGTGCAGCAGCACGCTATGTTCCTTGCGCGAACACGTCTGGCGGTATTCGCGCTTCGCGCTCAGGCGGACAAGGATGTCCGCGCTCCGATGAGGTAAATGATGTCTGACCACAATTCTCGTCTGAAGAAGCGCTGGACGGGCGGGTGTCTCAGCTTGCTTGTGATGGCTGCCGTCTTGCTCGCTGCTATTCCGAGTCAATCACAAGACAAGAAGCAAACCAAGAGCAGCGCTGACGATGATGTAATCAAAGTTACTTCAAACCTTGTGAGTCTTGACGTGATCGTCAGAGACAAGAAGGGCAAGCCCCTGACTGATCTAAAACCGGAAGACTTCACCGTCTCTGAAAACGGAGTCCCGCAGAAGATTGAATTCTTCGACTCGACCCTCACCAATAGCAGTGAAGCTGCTCAGCCGATTACCGCAACCGGTTCAACTGAACCCAAACCACGCACCCCAAGCGGCTTTCCGCGAAACATAATTGCCTTGGTATTGGACGGTCAAAGTACCGAAGCGGCGAACTTGAAACATGTGCGCGACGGCATGTTGAAGTATATTCGCGAGCGCATATCCGATAGTGACTCAGTGGCCCTATTCTCTATTTCCGGCGGCTTGCAATTATTGCAGCCGTTTACCCAGGACAAAGCAAAACTGATCGCCGCAGTTGAGAAGGCATACTACAGCTCAACTGCTTCAAAGACTTCTGAGGCCCGCGGACTCTCGGAGGACATACGCGCGATGCGGGAGCAGATAGCGAGTGGACCCGAGCTTGAGGGAGGTCCGGCGCCCGGTCAGGGGTTTAATGGATCAGCCGCGGCCCAGGCCCTAATCGCGCGGCATGTGCTGGAGCAATATATTGCGTTGCGCTCGACGCTTGGCGCGCAACAGACGCGACCCGTACTGGCGGCGCTCGCGGCGATCTCTGAAGGTTTGCGACCAATTCCGGGCAAGAAGACTCTGGTAATGTTCTCGCAGGGATTTGTCGCACCGGAAAGCCTCGATTGGCAGGTACAAAGCACAATCGACATCGCCAATCGGGCGAATGTGGCCATCTACATCATTGACTCGGGCGGCCTGACTGGTGGCGCCCCCACCTCAGGGGCGCTGGTAGCTGGTTCTCCGCTGGGAGGGATCTCGGGGGGACTTGATATGGAACAGCGGCGAAGGTCCGCGGCCGGCGAAAGCGTCTTTGACATCAGCCGGCAGGAGGGTTTGAACCGGCAACAGGACCTTTTGTATCGCATCTCAGAGGACACTGGCGGACGCTTCGTAAAAAACACTAATGACATCGCCGGCGGTCTGGAGCGCATCGATGCCGAAATCCGTTCGCGCTATACACTGGCTTACCGGAGCACGGATCCCAACTTTGATGGCAGTTTTCGCAAAGTAAAGATCGAGGTGCGCCGGCCTGATATAAGTGTTTTCACTCGTGCCGGTTATTACGCGATTCCACCGAGTCAGATTATTCCTTTTTCGCCTGACGAGCAGAGACTGTTGGCGAACTTTGCTATTATGCAGACCAATCCAACTCTGCCCCTCTCATTAGAGCTCCACTCATTCCGATCTCGCGAAGGCCTCTACGTCGTGCCGCTGTCATTCGAGATACCTCCGGCCGCGATGCAATTCGATCGCAAGGGCGATAAGCAGCACTTGCACATGGAAGTTCTCGGCGTGGTCCGGGCAGAAAGCCAGGACAAGATTCTTTCGCGCCTGGGAGGAAACTTTGACGTCTGGCTTTCCGCTCAGCAATACGAATCAATCTTGAACGACAAGATTTTTTATCGACAGGACATGCAGTTGTCCGCCGGAAACTACACGGTTGATCTGATTGTTCGAGATCGGCTGTCAGGAAAGGTGGCAGCCCGTCGAGAGAAACTTCTATTGCCCGAGACCGGATCCGACTTCTGGACCACAGAAGCCGTTTTGAGTCATCACGCTGAACCGCTAAAGCAGACCAAAGGAACTGGAGATGTGCTGAGCGAAGGCAGCGTACAGATTCGGCCTTCGCCAAGTCGCGAATTTCACGCCACCGATAACTTGATCATTTTCTTCAAACTCTATAACGCAGCCATTGCCCGCGAAACTGGAAAAACATTAGTGAGAGTCACGGTCACGCTGATGAAGGACGGCAGGCTGGTGAGCCGGCCGCTGGATTACCAACTTGCCGAAGCACCCTCAGAGCTCGCGCCTGATCTGACGTTTGCCAAATACCTCAAACTTACCGGCCTGGCGCCAGGTAAGTATTCGGCCGTAATTGAAAGCCGAGACATCGTCCAACAGAAAGTGCTGAAACAGGAAGCTTGGTTCGTAATCGTACCGTGAGTGGAATCTCAGTGAATTGGCATCGCCTGGTGTGAGTGGTGAGGAATATGCGTGACTTTAGTTTCGATCTTCCGAGTTCCTTGACCAAGCTGCTTCTCAATTGGATCGTAAGCTTCGGGCTTTGTGTCCTGGTAGTGTCCGCTCAATCCCAGGAGAAGAAAGAATCAAAGAAAACCGCCGATGACGATCTAATCAGGGTTACCTCAAACCTTGTAAGTCTTGACGTAATCGTCAAAGACAAGAAGGGAAAGGCTGTCACCGATCTCAAACCGGAAGACTTCACGATCTCTGAAAACGGCGTGCCCCAGAGGATTCAATTCTTCGACTCTACCCTTACCGGCGGCAAGAAAGCCGGACAGCCAACCAACGCAACTGATCGTTTGGGTGAGTCTGCGGGGCGCGAAAGTCAGCGTGGTGTTGCCCCTGAATCAAAACCCCGCAACACTTACGGCCTTCCCCGGAACATCATTTCCCTGGTGATGGACGGCCAAAGCACCGAGTTATCAAATCTAAAGCACGTGCGCGACGGCATCGTGAAATACATTCGCGAGCGCATAACCGACAGCGACTCGGTGGCTGTGTTTTCCATCTCCGGAGATTTGCAGTTATGGCAACCATTCACCCAGGACAAAGCAAAACTACTCGCTGCTGTCGACAAAGCTTACACAAGTTCGATTGTTTCAAAAACGTCAGAGGGACGTAACCTCGCGGAAAATATAAACTCAATTCGCGAAAGGCTTGCCCGAGCTCCTAAACAGATCGGCCCCGACAGCGCCGATGATACACCCACATTCGAGATTAGCGGCGGAGCCGCGCTTGCCGGCTCGGCGGAAGCTCAGATCATGATTGACCGGCGCATACTGGAGCAATACCTGATAATGCGCTCGGCGCTCGGCGCGCAGCAGTCCCGGCCGGTGCTGGCGGCGCTCGCGGCTATTTGCGAGGGATTGCGCCCGATACCGGTAAAGAAGACGCTGGTCATGTTCTCCGAAGGATTTATCGCACCTGATTGGCTCGATTGGCAGGTGCAAAGTACGATCGATATCGCCAATCGCGCCAATGTAGCCATCTATATTGTTGATTCAACCGGCCTGACCGGCGGTACGCCGACTACGGGTTCGCCGGTGGTTGCTTCACCGCTGAGCGGAATTTCAGGCGAAAATCCTATGGAGGCCCGGCGCAGATCGGCGGCGGGCGAAAGCGTCTTTGACATCACCCGGTTCGAAGGATTGGACCGGCAACAGGATCTTCTGTATAAACTTTCAAACGATACTGGCGGACGCTTCGTCAAAAATACCAATGACATCGCCTCTGGCCTCGACCGAATAGATGCAGAAATTCGTTCCCGTTATACCCTAGCGTATCGCAGTACCGATCAAAACTTCGACAGCAGTTTTCGCAAAGTGAAAATCGAAGTTCAAAGATCGGATCTCAGTGTAGTTACTCGTCCTGGTTATTACGCGATTCCACCGAGTCAGATTATCCCTTTTTCGCCCGATGACAGGAAATTGCTGGCGAACTTTTCAAACATGGCGGCCCATCCAACGCTGCCGCTGTCGGTGCAGATGAACTCCTTCCGAGTTCGAGACGGCTATTACATCGTGCCGCTCTCGTTCGAGATACCTCCGGCCGCGGTGCAGTTCGAGCGTAAGGGCGAGACGCAGCGTCTGCGCCTGGAAGTTCTGGGCGTGGTCCGAGCTGAAGGCGAAGACAAGATTCTTTCCCGCCTGGGCGGAAACTTTGACGTTAACCTGACGACTCTCCAGTATGAATCAATCTTGAATGACAAGATCTTCTATCGGCAGGACATGCAGTTGTACGCCGGTAACTACACGGTTGATCTGATTGTTCGAGATCGGTTGTCAGGAAAGGTGGCCGCCAAACGAGAGAAACTTGTATTGCCCGTGGACGATTCGGACTTCCGGGCCACGGAAGCAGTGTTGAGCCGGCACGCTGAGCCTCAAACGCAAACGGCGGCTAACGGCGACGTGTTCGGCGAAGGCAACGTACGGATTCGCCCTTTGCCAAGTCGCGAATTTCATTCAAGCGATAACCTGATCATTTTCTTCAAACTCTATAATGCAGCCCTGGCGCGCGAAACGGGAAAACCATTAGTAAGAGTCACAGTTACTCTGATGAAGGACGGCAAGCCGGCAACCAGGCCTCTCGACTACCAACTGACGGAACCCGCCACCGAACCCGTACTTCATCTGACGTTTGCCAAATACGTCAAGCTTGCGGGCCTGGCGCCAGGTAAGTATTCGGCCGTAATTGAAAGCCGAGACATCGTCAAACAGAAGGTGCTGAAACAGGAAGCATCGTTCGTAATCGTACCTTGAGGCGTGATCGAGGCAGCTGCGATTACTAAGCAGACGAGAGTTCATTGCGACCCACTTAGACTCTCCGACTTCTTCCGAATGCTCGCACTAAGCTTGATAATCGCAAGCAGATCGCGATCAGCGTTGGTCTTGTCATCCTTGGCCTTAGCCACCCCTTTCGAGTCGACAGTCCCCGCATTCTTCAGCACGGGATTCTCAGTAAAGCTATCAATCAGCTTGCACAACTTTACCAGGGCGCCCACCATCTCTTCACTCTTCAGCTCAGCCGAGTTGTCGGGCTTCTCTTCATCCGGCACCCGGGCTAGCATGTAAACATTTAGACGGCCGGCGCGCTTATTAATCTCAGCGGTTTGCTCGGTCACCAATTTGTATTCAATCGGTTTGCGCGCGACGAGATTTCGCGCGATGTCGTTGCGCAGGATCTGAATGCGCTTGTAATCGTCTCTCATATTCACAATCGCAGCCTGCACATGCTTTTGATTCTGCTCCTCCACGCCCGCATTCGTTTCCGCGCCGCGCAATTTGCCTTCGTCAATCTGCCGAATACGATCGTCGAGATTCGGGTTATTGTTCGGCGGTGGACCGGCTCCGGTAGGTTTTCCCTGGGCCAGGGTTGTGCCGGCCATACAAAGCGAGAAAATTGCAACCGCTAAAAACCACGCGAGGCTCCTGATATTAACCACTCGGAAACTCATAAACTCCTCCTGCTGACTCTAGACGATCGCAATTCAATCGATCCATTCTTATTGCACCCAAAGGCCAGGCGCTGGGTTAGCGCGCGGACGCTTCGAATAGACCCGAACATAATCGACCAGCATCTGTTGCGGGAAAACTGTGGTGGCGTCTGGATTCCCCGGCCAGCCACCGCCGACTGCTACATTCAGAATAATAAAGAAGGGATGATCAAAAACCCATGACGTGCCGGTGGGAAGATCCGCCGGTGTGCGCGTCTTATACAAGAGCCCGTCGACGTAAAAGCGCACGACGTTCGGTTCCCACTCAACGGCAAACGTGTGGAAATCATCAGAGAACTTCCGGGCGCTGGGCAATGTGTACGCCGCACTTACGCCGTTCCCACCCGAGTAACCCGGTCCATGAAAAGTCCCATGAACGATCGACGGTTCCTTACCAATATTCTCCATGATGTCGATCTCGCCGCAGTTCGGCCAATGAGCGCCATCGATGTTGTCACCCAGCATCCAAAACGCGGGCCAGATACCCTGCCCGTAAGGAATTTTGATTCGCGCTTCAAACCGTCCGTAGGCCTGGCTGAACTTATTCTTAGTGAGGAGTCTGGCCGAAGTGTAGTTGCGGGTTATGTTGTCAGAGCCGGTCAACGTTTCCTTTAATGCCTTGATAACCAGCAAGCCGCCTTCAAGATGTGCGTTTGTAACGCGGCTGGTATAGGTCTCGAGTTCCTTGTTACCCCAACCGCTGCCGCCGACATCAAAAGACCACTTGCTGGAATCAACCGGCGAGCCGTTGCGCCCATCGAACTCATCACTCCATGCGAGGGTCCATACCGTGGGATTACTCGCGTAAGCGGTTGGACATGCGGTCCAGCACGCGGTGAGTACGAATGCAAACAGAACGCTGATGAACGCGTCAGTGATCGTTCCCGTTGCCAACAGCTGTCGCTTGAAACTAAGAGCCGCGCCGTTCTTCATATTCATCTAATAAATCACGAGATCAACCGCTTTTCTATCGTCGAAATCTGCCGGGAATCAGTTACAATGCCGACAATAGATACGAGGCGATTATGTCACGATTTCGGAACGATGAGTACCATTCAGATTGTGGGGAGCCTGGGCCTCCTCTCAGCACAGGAGGTGATTCTATGAAGGCATATGTCATGACCACCGGCGCGGTCTTTGCGCTGCTCACCCTGGCGCATCTCTTGCGGTTCGTCGTGGAATGGCCGCACCTCGCCAGGGAACCGTTTTTCCTTCTCATTACTCTTGCAGCGGCAGGTTTATGTCTCTGGGCCTGGCGCCTGCTGAGGCTCTTAAGAGATCGTAACCCGTAAGGAGACGCAACGCGCTGGCAATTACCTGACTTCTTAACCAAGGTTGCCTTCTCAGCGCAGTCCCGTAAGGATCCCTCCGCGCGACGTTTTCGCTCCGACTGTCATACAGCGAACGCGGACAACACAGCAGAAAACCACTTGAACAATCGATACACCCGGAAACCGAAACCATGAGACCCTTCAAATCCGCCAAGCTGATGCGAGTAGCAATCTATGCTTTAAGCCTGGCCTTCCCATTGCGAGCACAGGTCCCAACAGCTGAAGCGATCGCGCCAAGCCGACTCAATCTGATGCCGGTCCCGGCATCAGTTCAGACCCAAAAAGGCCGCTTGCCCATCACAGACAGTTTCAAGGTGGCAGTTAGCAACTACTCGGATGATCGGTTGCGCGCCGGCGTCGCTCGCATGCTCGCTCGGCTTGCGGGACGCACCGTGTTGACTTTGCCGGCCGTTCTCGCGACCGACGAAAGTACGGCCACACTCGTGGTCCGGTGCGAGCGGGCCGGCGACATCGTTCCCTCTCTCGATGAAAACGAAAGCTACACTCTGGACGTCACGGACAAGCAGGCGCGCCTAGTGGCGCCAACTGTTGTAGGGGCATTGCGGGGTCTTGAGACTTTCCTGCAACTGCTCCAGGCTGATCGTGACGGGTACTCACTGCCTGGCATTAGGATTCAAGATCAACCTCGATTTCCCTGGCGCGGCTTGCTCATCGACGTCGGCCGTCACTATGAGCCGATGGAAGTTCTCAAACGGAATCTCGATGCCATGGCGGCAGTGAAGCTGAATGTCTTTCACTGGCACCTGACGGAGGACCAGGGTTTCCGCGTCGAGAGCAGGAAGCTCCCCAAACTCCACACCCTCGGATCTGACGGTCTCTTCTACACGCAGGACCAGGTGCGCGAGATCATTGCCTATGCTCGCGACCGCGGCATTCGAGTAATGCCCGAATTTGATATTCCCGGGCACAGCACGAGTTGGCTCGTTGGTTACCCGGAACTAGGCAGCGCTTCGGGCCCTTACAAAATTGAACGTGGCGCAGGAATCTTTGAGCCGGCGCTCGACCCGACCCGCGAGCAGACTTACAAGTTTCTTGACACGTTTCTGGGCGAAATGGCCGCGCTGTTTCCTGACGCCTACATGCACATCGGCGGCGATGAGAATGAAGGCAAGCAGTGGGACCGCAATCCGCAGATTCAAGCGTTCATGAAAGAGAAAGGCATTAAGGACAATCACGCCTTGCAGGCTTACTTTAATCAACGCATCTTAAAAATCCTACAGAAGCACCATAAGAAAATGATTGGCTGGGAAGAGATACTGCATCCGGATCTGCCTAAAGACGCCGTTATTCACTCCTGGCGTGGACCGGCATCTCTGGCAGAGGCCGCAAAGAAGGGCTACAACGGAATTCTGTCGGCGGGCTATTACATCGATCTGATGTTCCCCGCGTCGCAACACTATCTGGCCGATCCAATTCCCCAGAACACCAGCTTGACCGCTGCAGAAGAGAAACATGTTCTCGGTGGCGAAGCGACCATGTGGGGCGAGTGGGTGAGCCCCGAGACAATTGACTCGCGCATCTGGCCGCGCACGGCTGCCATCGCGGAGCGGCTTTGGTCGCCGCGAAACGTGACCGACATTGACGACATGTACCGGCGCTTGTCGGTAATCAGTCGTCAACTGGAAGAGTTGGGACTCGCCCATGAAAAGAATTACGAGATGTTGCTGCGTCGCCTGGCGACGAGTGAAGACACGGGCCCACTACGCACTCTGGCTTCAATAATTGAGCCGGTAAAGGAATACCGCCGCTATCGAATGCGGCCGCAGACGATGCTGAGCCCGCTAACCGGCCTGGTCGACGCCGCTCGGCCAGACAGTGAAATGGCCCGCCAGTTTGCCGCGAACGTTGACGTCTTCCTCTCCGATGCTCCGCGCTTTGCGCTTTATAGATCGGACCTCGAGCACACACTGGCTGAGTGGCAAACGGCAAGTCGCGCACTTGGACCGATGATCGATCGATCACCCGCCCTGCAAGAGGCTCGGCCTCTGGCAAACAATTTATCGTCGATCGCGGAGGCAGGGTTGGAAGCGATGTCTTATCTATCCGCGGGTAACGCGCCTACAGCAGAGTGGCGCAACGTCCAGTTGGCCAGGCTCGACGAAGCGGCAAAACCAAGCGCGGCGATCGAGTTCGTCGTTATCACGAGCGTGCGCAAATTGGTGATCGCGGCCGCTGAATTACCCCAGCTTAATTCCACTACCCCGGCGGAATGGAAGAAGCGAGTGACCACAATGGCGAGTCCAGCGCCTTCTACACCGTAGGGAATTTCGCGGCCCGGGCGGGGCAGTAGCCCGACCGTGAGGGAGGGCGTATTCCGACCCGAGAGACAATAGCGATGGTGCGACGCCCTTGCTGACGCGCGGGCTACTGCCCCGTTTCGGAGTAGCGTTCAGTTGGGTACAGGTTCGCCCGGCTTCACGATTCGAATCCAGTGATCGGTGAATTTGCCATGAGCTCCGGGCAGATCGATCTTCGGCATGTGACAAGCGGTGCACTGCTTCTTGCTCACAGGACAAGCCGCAGCCGAGCGCGCTGCAGTCTTCACCTGACTTCGAGTCGCAAGGTGACAGGACAAACATTTTGAGTCATAGAAAGCTAAGTCCTCTGCCAGCTTGTCGTGTGGATCGTGACAGGCGACGCAACTGATTCGTGGATCGCCGCTGTGTCCCCGGCTATTAAAGATTCGATAGGGTTGATACCGCAAATTATTCGTGCCGCCCTGCTTTGGCATGAGCAGGGCTTTTTCAAAACTAACATGGCAGGCGCCGCAGAACTCCTGTGACAGCTCATCCGCATCCAGCTTCGCGGGATTAAATACCTGGAGGTTTTTGCTCCCCGCCTTGATGGCGGCAATATGTTTTTCGCCTGGACCATGACAACCCTCACAAGAAACTCCGGGCATTAGATGATCGAGCTGTAGTTGCGCATCGCTAACTGGGGCGGTCGAGTGACAAGCGAAACAACCCTGCGCTGCTTCAGTCGCCATGGGACGACCCAAACCGTCCTCCAACGATTCAGGCACCGAGCGTGGATGCAGGATCGTAAAGTCAAGGCCCTGGATTTCCTGATAGTAACTGACGCGGCTTTCGTAGAAGACTTCCCGGTGTCGAAAAACATAAGTCTGGCCGGCCTTGCCCTGGCCAAAACAGTAAAGCAGGGGTTCGGAGATCGAGTTCAGACCATCACTGATCGTATAGATGCTTCGGTTTCCCTCCCGCATGATCTGATAGCTATAAGAGCCAATACGAAAGGTTAATCGCGGGAGGGTTTTCAAAATCTCGCACTTTTCAACCGGTTCCAGCGCGCGGCTCATCGAATTTGCCAGACGCTTCGCCGTTAGCGGAGCGTGACATTGCGCGCACGCGCCGCTGCCAACATAGCGAGCGCCGGGAAGCTCATGAGTTGGGCGCCATTTCGAGAAAGCGTCACGCCGAGTCTGACCGCGCGAGGCTGGTAGTAGCCAGGGACCGAGGATGATGGCGACCAGGCTAGTTAGCAGCAGAGTCTTCTTAACTCGTTGCGACATGTTATTTCGCCGTCGTAGAGCCACTCTTAGCGACGCCTTCGCCTTCAACCACTCTTAGATAGGTGTTGATCGGTAAATTCGTGAGCTTGTCCACTTTGCCGCTGGGCCAGCGAATCTCAACGCTGTCAATTTTTTTAGCAGTCCCCAGACCCAGCAGCTCGCGCGGATCGTGGGAAGAAAGATAACTGCCGCCCGCGGTCTTGAGTCGAACTCTTTTTACGCCTCCGGCTTGCCAAGTGATAACGGCTCCAACAGCGGCCGGATTGCTCTTAGTAGCGACCAGTTGCAGACCGAGCCAGTTGTTCTTATTGCCCCCTTCGTTACGAAGGAGCAGAGGAACTTCACCGTTGTTCGAGATCAGCACATCCAGATCGCCGTCGTTATCAAAATCGCCGGTAGCCATGCCGCGCCCGGAAAACTCTTTGCTGAAGACCGCACCCGATTGGGCGCTCACATTTTTGAAGGCGCGACCGGTATTCTCGAACATCAACAACGGCTCTCTGTATTTTACGCGCGTGGTACGCATCTCGATAAAGTCGTCGGGATGGCCGTTTACCAGAAACAGATCGGGGTCGCCGTCGTTGTCGTAATCGAAGAACCTCAATCCCCAACCGCTCAACATCTGCGTTGCTGTGCCAATTTCTCCTGGCTCGTCAGTAAAAACCAAGTCCTTCTGGTTGTGATAGAGGCTGAAAAACTCTCGATCGATATTGGCGACAAAAAGATCCTGCCAGCCATCGCCATCATAGTCTGCCGCGTCTACTCCCATTCCCGAGCGCGGTTTGCCCATTTCGCTGAAGGCCACGCCAGCGGCTAACCCAACTTCTTCAAATTTTCCGCCGCCCTTATTGATGAAGAGAAAGTTTGGCATTGTATCGTTCGCCACAAACAGATCCATGAGCCCGTCGTTGTTAACATCTGTGGCCACTGCTCCGAATGATTTGCCCGGTGAGTCGGCGATACCCGACTCCTTGCTTACATCGGTGAACTTACCGTTGCCATCGTTGTGGAACAGGTGGCTGGACCGCGGCTTGAAGAGGCGCGGGACGCAATAGTAACGCCGGCTCAGCGTTTCATCGGTGCAAAGAATGTTCAGAGACTTCTCATAAACTACAAAGCTGGAGACGAACAAGTCGAGTTTCCCGTCATTGTCGTAGTCGAACCAAACCGCACAAGTCGACCAGCCGGGTGCAGTGACGCCGGCCCTGTCAGTCACATCGGTGAACGTGCCGTTACCGTTATTGTGATAAAGAATATTGCGGCCATAACTCGTGACATAGAGATCAATCCAACCGTCGCCATCGTAATCGCCGGCGGTGACGCCCATGCCGAAAGTGCCGCCGGCCACTCCGGCTTTGTCGGTCACGTCTGTGAATGTGCCATCGCGGTTGTTATGGTAAAGCGCATTCTTTAGCGGCGCACTGGGAGTGAAGAAATCCGAAGGCCCGCTATTGACCAGATAGATATCCATCCAACCATCGTTGTCGTAATCGAAGAAAGCACAACCAGCGCCTACCGTCTCTGGCAAGTAGCGATCGGCCGAATGAGCGTTGCTATGAACCCAGGTGATGCCGCTTTTTTTGGAGGCCACTTCTTCGAAGGTAACGTTCGGTTTGGGCGTTTGTGCGGAAATCATCGGGCGTAAATTCAGAACCAGCAACAAGAGCGCCAGTACGAGTTTAAGACGACGGTAATAGTAGATAACCATTCTCACAACGAAACTGGCAATGATGCGAGCGCGGACGTCTCGTCCGCACAGCGAGTGTAGCTCGCTTGGTTTTTATCGCCCTTACGGTTGATGTGCCCCCAGAATGCTTTTTCGCGCTCCGCGCTCAATGCGGACGAGACAGTCCGCGCTCCCAGTATTAAATACTCAACGGGGATTCGGAATTGCCGGCGTAATCACAAAAGTATCGCCTTCCCTCTTCTGTGACTGCTCCACCGCTTTAAGTTTTTCCACGATTTGCATTTCCGCCTGCGCCCGTTTCGGATCCTTGAGCCGGGCATACAAAACAGCCAACTGATAGTGCGCCTTCGAATCGTCAGGATTCAGTTTGGCGCCCAGCTCCAGTTCCTTTTGGGCGCGCGGATAGTCTTTCAGCTTCAGATAGCTTGCCCCGAGAGCGACGTGCGCGTTCGCGAAAGAGGGCGATACAGAAATTGCCTTCTCCAGCAACGCCACCGCCCGCTCATCCTCGTTCTCTTCCTGGACGATCAGTCCCAAATAGTAAAAAGGTTCGGGCCCGCTGGAATCAATCCTGATGCTTTTTTCAAGATAACCTTTAGCTTCGTTGAACTTTTTTTCTTTGTATAAGACGTAACCAAGATACAGCTGCGCTTGACTGTGGTCCGGCTGAAGTTCGAGCGCCCGCCGAAAAATCTGATCAGCCGCAAATAAGTCAGGTTTCTTCAGCCAAGCCGCACCCAGAGCGGTCAAGTAGGTGGGCTCGTCGGGCTTGAGCTTCACGGCCTGCTCTAAATCCGACCGGGCGTCGTCAGAGAATCCGAGGCCCAGAGCAGTCACGCCGATTTTATAAAGGAGCGCGGGGGCGTTACCGACCACCTCCCTCGCCTGCGAAAGATATGCAAGTGCGGTTTTAGTATCGCTGCGGTTTTGCGAAACTTTTGCCAGCCCCATCAGGGCGTCCGGATTGTCCTTCTGCACCGTAAGCGCGAGCCGATAATTCTGCTCTGCATTTTCGGCTCTTCCCTTCTGGAGATAGGCATCGCCAAGCAAAGTCAGAAATATTACCGACGCTGAAGGCATCGATTTTGCTTTTTCAAGGATCCCGATAGAGTCATCAATCTGTCCCCGGGAAAGCAGCAAGCGCGCAAGTTTGTAGTTGGCTTCAATATTGTTCGGCTCGAGCTTAACGACTACTTTCAATTCCGAGATTGTCTTCTCAGGAGCCTTCTGGAGCAGGTAAAGAAACGCGAGGTTCATGTGCACGGCCACAAACGCGGGATCGATTTTCGCTGCCCGGGTCAAAAGAATCTCGGCTTCGTTTAGTCTTCCCTGTTGAGCGCGCACGGTACCCAGCAGATTCAGGGCGGCTGCGTCGTTCGGCGCAGTTTTCAGAATGCTGCCAAGTTGCTGCTCGGCCTCGCCAATCCGATTGTCGCGAATTAGCATTGCCGCGTTTTCAAGACGCGCCTGGATATTATTTGTCTGGGCGAGAACAAAAGATGCGGTTAGCGCCAGGGTCAGGAGCCCGGCCGTCAGGGAGGGCCTGCCGCGTAACATGCCCTCCCTGACGGTCGGGCTTCCGACACTTCCTCTGCGTTCTTTGCGGTTAAAAAACACAGCCGCTAACACTCCCGGTTCTGTCACGGTCGCGCTCCGTTCTTGAGGTCCTTCTGCTCAACGATGCCCTGGCCCTCTTTGATAGTAATGATTCTGTTCACGGCGGCATCAGCGATTTTGTCGATGGTGCCGCTGGGCCAGTGAACCTCAATTAGATTTACCTTAGTCCTCTTCTCAAGTCCGAAATGCAGCCGCAGATCGCTCTGAGAAAGATAGCTACCGCCACTGTAAACTTCGGCGATCTGGGCGAGATCACCAGAAACAATCTTTACTCGCGCGCCGATGCCGTCGCGATTGCTCTTAACCCCGACCATCTTGATCAAAACAGAATTGCCTGCATTGCCGCCATCATTTCGCAGTACCTGCGGCGGCCCATCGAGATTATTGATTACCACGTCAAGATCACCGTCGTTATCGATGTCGCCAAACGCTGCTCCCCGGCCGGTGCGCTTCTCTACGAACGGCCCGCCTAGTTGCTCTCCGACTTCGGTAAACGTGCCGTCGCGGTTATTGTGATGCACAAAATTCCGCTGCCGGTAGGTGGGCAGCTGCGGATAAACGTGACCATTGACGACCAGCAGGTCGACCCAGCCATCATTATCGTAATCAAAAAACCAGGTGCCCCAGCCAACGTATGGCAGACTTACAGCCGCCACTTTAGCCGCGTATGAAACATCCGTAAAAGAGCCCTTGCCATCGTTGTGGTAAAGAGTGTTGTAGTCATCGTCGAAGTTTGTAATGAACAGGTCGAGTCTGCCGTCATGATTGTAGTCGCCGAGCGTTACGCCCATGCTGCCCTGCTCACTTCCGTTTTCGTTGAGCGCCGTACCTGAGGCGAATCCAACCTCTTTGAAGGTGCCGTCCCCGTTGTTGCGATAGAGAAAGTTGGGCGTCGAGTCATTGGCCACAAAGATATCTACCAGACCATCGCCGTCAAAATCGCTGCAGATCACGCCCAGTCCGTAGTAACCGTCCGCGTCAGAGACGCCGGCCTTCTTTGAAACGTCAGTGAACGTACCGTCGCCGTTATTATGATAGAGCGTATCGCCGGCGCCCTTCAGTCCTCTTGGTCCGCACTGCACTGGTATCCCTTTGAATTGGCAAGTGCGTCCCTTGCCGAACTCCGGGAGATTATTCACGTCGAAATCTACATAGTTGGACACAAAGAGATCCAACTTGCCATCGTTGTCATAATCGACGAAAGCAGCGCCGGTTGACCAACGCGGATCGCCGACGCCTGCCCTTTGAGTGACATCGGTGAAGGTGCCGTTGCCGTTGTTTCTCAGCAAGTGATTTGGCCCCAGGCAGGTCACATAGATATCGTCCCAACCGTCATTATTGTAATCGCCAATCGCTACTCCCATGCCCCAGCCGATGTCACCGACCCCTGCTTTGTCGGTTACATCTGAAAAGGTTCCGTCGCCGTTGTTGTGATAAAGGACGCTCCTCGTCTTCTGCTTTGATTTCACCATATCCACGGTCAGCGAGTTAACGAAGTAGATGTCCGGGTAGCCGTCGTTGTCATAATCAAGGAGCGCAACTCCGCCGCTCATTGACTCGACGATGTACTTTTTCTCCGGCGAGGACACATGTTTGAACTTGATGCCCGCCTTCTCTGTGATATCTGTAAAGTGCACGTCAATTCCCTGACCGTTGATCATCCGGACAGGTGCTGACAAGAGAAGTACCACTAATATGATGAGAGCAGGAGCGATTCTTAGGGGCAAAAGTCAGCAACCTCTCTGAGAGATCATGGTTTAGTTTGCTGGCGCTCTTTCTCTTTCAGTTGGCGTGAGATTTCCAGCTGATTCTCACCCTCCGCTTTTCGTCCGGACGCAAGATAGGCCCTGCCTAGTTGGTAATGAACATATGATTTGTCGGGCGCCAGCTTCGCCGCCACCTCCAGACTACCGACCCCGTCTCTTACCTCGCCCTGCTGTAAAAGCGCTTTGCCCAGCTCGTAATATGCGTCTGCAAAGTCAGGCTTGAGCTGAATGACTTCACGCATCAATTTGATCCCGGCAACCGTCTTTTGCTGCGCGAGCAGCACGAATCCCAGATGATATTTGGCCTGCGGGTCCCCAGGGTTCAAGGCCAATTCATTTTGAAATTCCTTCACCGCCTCGTCGAACTTTCCGGTCTTTACATAAATCAAGCCCGAATAAAAATGGGCCATCGGAGTCTTGCTATCGAGCGACATAGCGAGCTGCGATTCTTCCAGAGCTTTTGCGGTCTCACCCTGTTCGTTATAAGCCTGGCCCAGCAAAATATGAAGTTGGGGAGTATTGCCACCAATTGCGACCATCTGCCGGATCACCTGGTCGGCTTTATCTTGCTTGCCCTCCTTGATAAGCGATAGGGCCAACGTGTAGTAGACACCGACATTAAAGGGCCTGGCCACTATTACATCCGACAGTAATTGAGAAGTCTTAACGTAATCCTCCAACATGAAATAGCTCAGTCCCAACAACTGCTTGGCCTGAACATTCGCGGGATGGACACTCAATTCTTTTTCCAGCGCACTCGTCGCTTCTTTATATAGCTCGGCCTTGAAAGCGGCCAAGCCCCAGTTGAAATTGAGGCCCTCAAGTTGAGAATCCCATTTCGCCGCCTGCGCGAACTGCTCCGTAGCAGTCTTGAAATCCCTCCGGTCAGCCCGCAGCAAGCCGATTTCATTGTGCGCCGTCGCGATCACTTTTGAATAATAGACTTCGCCGTGCTTTAACTCTTCCGAGGTCCTGACGTCGGTTGAGTTCGGTTCAGCGACCACACCCTCAGCAACCATTTCAGGGAACTTGCTGCTTTGATCATGGATGTTCGCCGCGTTGAGAACCTCGTTCAACTCCTTGTCGCTCTTGAGAGATTTTGACTTGAGCTCGGCCGACAGTTGTAACTCTTTTTGAGCTGCTTCGTTCTGGCCGGCTTTCAAAAGAGACTGCCCCAGCCGGTAATGCGCCGTAGCCACCTGGTAATCATTGTGGCTCAGAGAAGGACTGAGAGCGATCGATTTCCTTAGTACCTCAATTGCCTCCACATATCTCTCTGTAGCCTGATATGCCTGGCCCAGATGAAAATAAGGATCAGAGTTAGCCGGCTGAATTGAAATAGCCTTCTGCAGCAAGCTAATAGCCCGGTCCCATTTTCTATCCATCAGGTAAACAATGCCGAGATAGTAATTGGCGAAGAATTCATCCGGATTTGAATCCAGCTCAATCTTGAATTCCTGTTCTGCATCAGGCAGCCTGGCTGCTCCGTCCTTCAGCAAATAGGTGAGCCCAAGATAGTAATGAGCTCTGGGAAAATGGACGTCCAGGGAGACGGCTGTCTTAAACTCTTCTATCGCTTCGGCCAGAAACCCCGTCTCGCGATACGCGCGGCCAAAGACGATACGTAACTGCGGCCGATCGCCCAACTGTCTGAGCATGCGCTCGTAAATCTGCTGCGCGGGAGCGAGCTGATGTTGCTTGAGATAAGCCAGGCCTAAGGTATAGGCGATGTCATAATCATTCGGTGTGATTTTTAGTGCCGTTTGCAACTCGGCCGCGGACTTGACGAAGTCCCCGAGCATGAAGTAGCTCTTGCCGAGCATATGGTGCGCGCCGGCGCTCTGCGGGTTGGCGCTTAACGCTTTGCCCAATGGCTCGAGAGCCTTTTCATATTGCTCGGCGTCGAAGTAGGCAATCGCCAGGTCTATCAAGACCTCTTGCGAATCAGGCCGGTAAAGAGTGGCGAACTCAAGCGTCGCAATGGCCTGCTGATAATTTTTCTCGGCTGAATATACTTTACCGAGCTGGCCGTAGCCTGCGGCCAGAACCGCCCTGTATTCTTTTTCTGCCTCGACAAAATTTCCCGCACGTCTTTGCGCTTCCGCCGCTTCAGAATGTTGACGGAGCACATCCTGAGGTGATTGGAAAACGAGTAATAGTACAAGCAGAGGGAAAAAGGTCGAAGGCAAGTACTTCACTGGGACTTCTTTGCACCCGTACAAAAAGTTAGACGGAGGGCTGAGGTAAATCTTCGAGCCCTCCGTCTTTATTTCAGCCGCGCCGTACTATATCAGAAGTTGAACTTGATCCCGAACTGGATATTTCGCGGTCCGCGATCACTACTCAGGTGGCCAAAGTTACCGTTGCTAGCGGTAAATGTCCCCTTGAATTTCCCCTCAGGGCCGCACAAAGGCTGATTGGCGGCGCAGCGGTCGGGGTTGAGCCCCAAGCCGGGATCGAACCCGTTGAAGTTCGGGTGATTGAAAAGATTGAACATCTCGGCGCGGAACTGGAGGCCATATTTCTCCTTGAATTTCCAATTCTTGGCGACCGAAAAATCAACGTTCTTCAGCCCGGGCTGCCGCACGAATCCACGTTTCAGATTACCGAATTTCCCGGGAGCGGGCGCTGCAAATGCGGCCGGGTTCAGATACAAGATATGGTCCGCACCGTGCAGATAAATGGGTTGGCCCGGAACCAGGTCGGGTCGGAAGCCGGCGGGGGCGTTACTATACAGGCCAAAATACTGGCCACTAATGCCTGTTTGAACGTCGAGAGGTGTGCCACTCAGCAAAGTAACAATTCCGTTGAGTTGCCAATCCCCCAGGACATGACTAGCGAACGACCCCCACTTTTTGAAAGTGGGCAAGCCATAGACCGCATTTGAAACTAACATATGCCTGCGGTCGAGATCTGAATCGCCCTTGTCCAGATTAAAGTTGAACGGATCGGTCGTGGCGCTGGTGAACGAAGTTAACGGAACGTTTGAGATGGCGTGTGACAAGGTGTAGGCAACCTGCCAGGACAGCCGGTTGGTAAAGCGGCGGTTGATCCAAACCTGCAGTGCCTTGTAGTCCGACACACCGTTTGACTGGCTCATAGTAATGGAGCCCAGATTTGGGAAGAGGCGATTACCCTGCGCCACCGCTTGCGAACCGGTACCAGCTTGGAACGCCTGGACCACCGCAGCCCTCTTGTCGGGCGAGACGTCGTTGACGTTGACCGCGCGACGCCAGATATGCGTGCCATGGTTTCCGATGTAAGAAACTTCAGCTACTGTGTTCTTGATAATCTCGCGGGAGACGGTTACGTTCCACTGCCAACTCTCTGGTGGTCTGAAGTTCTCATCCACGGCACTGAAGCCTGTGCTAGTGCTAACTCCGGCCAGGGCATTTTTCAGGCCAGGACCGATGGTGTCGAGGCTGCGGAAGGTCGGATCATCGCTAAGTCTGGTGGCTCCGTCGCCTCCCCAGTTGGAGTTAACCACTTGGGTCCAAGGAGGATTGCCGGACAGACGCAGCACATCTTCGATTACGTTCGACCGGCTCATGAAGCGGCCGAGTCCGAGGCGCACTGCAGTCTTGCCATCGCCCTTGACGTCCCATGCCAGCCCAACTCGCGGCTGGAAGCCCTTGTTATATGGGTGCCACAGCGAGCGGCCGAATCCCGCCTCGCCGGGCTTCACTAAACCACTAAGAGGATTCTTGCCGTCATACAAACGCGGAATGTAGTTACTGATGCGATTGTTGTTTGAATACGCCGGTGAATATCGTGACCAGCGCATTCCCAGAGTCAGCGTAACTCGCGGACGAACTTTGTAGGTATCGTTCCCATAGAATTCAAAGTCATGCCAGCGACCCAGTGATGGTTCGTCGTGATCGATCTCGGTATAGCATCCAAGCACCACGTCTTTCAACAACAACTCTGCGATTGCATTGCCGGTGTGGGTGCTCGTGCCACAGTACTGGGCGATGCCGTTGGCACCCTGGGCCAGTTCGTTCTTGATGTTATGACTGACCAGGGCGCCAAATTTGAAATCGCTTTTTCCAGATACTTTGGAAAAATCGTCTTTCCAAATGAACAGATCTTCGTGATTTTGCCACGGTGCCTGGTGCCAAAGTGCAGGATACCCATCCGCGCCCCAGTTCGTGGGCAGGCCCACGCCCGTCGCTTTCGGAAACACAGTGGGAAACTTTGAAGCAATGTCACTATTAAGTGCTGCGCCTGCTGCATTGGTCGTAATTTTGATATCGTTCCCTGCTCGCGAAAACTGGAACTCGTTAACCGCAGTCGAACTCAAAGTCGTCGCCAGCTTAACCGCGAAACTGTGGCTGGGCTGATCCCAGTCCGAACTGATTGTGGGGAAGCCGGTGTCTCCCCAGAAGTTGCCGCCCGCGTTCAGGTGCGTCCAGGTCTCATTCGTATATTTAACCAGCAGGTTCATCTTCTTGCTAATGTTGATGTCGCCGCGAATACTGTCCTGACGGGTGTTGACCGGCTCGATCGGTGAGAAGACAAAGTTGTTCGATCCGGTGGTGTTCGGGAGCGGGAAGAAATTCATAATCGCAAGACCCGCCGGGCTTAGCTGAGCCGTCGGTATCTTGTTGCCCGGGAAACAGCCCGGATCCACGGGGTTAGAGCCATAATTCAGAGGGTTATTTGGATCGCACGTCAATCCAAGTCGATGCGGCAAGGTATCAGTCAACTGCGCCTTCGGAGCGCTGAAGTCACCGGCCCTCTCCGCTGCGGTCGGCACTTTGAATTGCAGCGGCGGCACCAGCCCGCGCTTTTCCCGACGCCACTCTTCATTCCAGAAAAAGAAGGCCCGGTTCTTTTTGACCGGTCCGCTGAAGTTGAATCCGTAGTTGTCGTACTTCAATACCGGTTTTGGCTGCCCCGCCCGATTATTGAAGAAGTCAGTCGCGTTAAGGCTGTCGCTCCGTTTGAACTCAAAAGCGGTACCGTGAAACTGGTTGGTGCCACCCTTAGTAATCAGATTAATTACGGCTCCCTGCGCCTGACCGTACTCTGCGCTGAAGCTATTCCGTTCTACGCGGAACTCCTGAATGGAGTCGATTGACGGGAAGACGAGCAGGGTCGCGTTCGAACCCACGTCCATATTGTTGACCCCATCAACCGTCCACATGTTGGAGTTTGATTGGTTGCCGTTGACTGACATATCGACGTGCGAATCAAGTCCCGTACCGGCGGTACCAAAAGCACCTCCTGCGCCAGCTTGCGTGACCGGTGAAACACCCGGCACCATCAATGCCAGTTGGGCGTAGTTGCGCCCGTTCAGCGGCAACTCGGTTACTTGCTTCTCCGAGATAAGGCTGCTTAGTTCTCCGCTTCGCGTTTCGACGGGTGAGGCATCAGATGAGACGGTTACCGTTTCACTCACCTGGCCCACCTGCAGATCCAGGTTGACGACTTTGTTTTCGGACACATGTAGATCGACTGCCGGCGCAACCGTCTTCTTGAAACCGCTCGGAGCAGTGCTGACTGTATAGCGTCCGGCGGGCAAACTATTAGCCAGATAGAATCCGTTGTCGTCGGAATTCACTGTACGCGATAGTCCCGTGCCCTCACCCTGAATGGAAACCTCAGCCTTGGGAACAACAGCTCCCTTTTCATCTCGAACGGTGCCGCTGATTGTTCCTACCGTGGTCGTCTGCGCATTGGCACTAAAAACCAGGGCACCAGCCAAGACCACCACGACTTGCAAGCCAAGCTTCTTCAACATACGAACCTCCACGGGTTAGAGCTCGCAACATCCTCATCAGAAATAAACGCATGCTGCGAGCGAGCTTTTCGGAAAGTCAAAAATGTGAACTAACGGATTCTTTACGAATCCCCAGAAGCGTTCCAGGGTCTTCGGTGACTGTCTCACGGCTTCCCATTGATGGCTGCGCAATCAGGCTTAGGTTCAACTCAGCTTGGGAACCGTCAAATCTGCTATACAGGACTTTGTTGCACTGCCGCGCAAAAGATTTACTCCTAATGCGAAACGTTGTCAAGAACTTTTTGGGGGTTGTCGGGGTCATGAACTCAATGGCCGAATAAGCTGACCCGTCTGATGAAACCAAAGCCAGGGTCTTGTCCTAGGATCTTTTGTTCTTTAGGTGAAATAAAGTTTGCCAATTGGGATTGTTTAAGCGACTGAGGCAGATGCAAACTTACTAGCCAGCACCAGACTTAGGGCGCCCATCAAGGTAGGTTCCGGTCCCAGCGTTGAGTCCATGATTGGCGTTGACGGAAAACCGCGGCAGATGCTGGAGTCCACGGACGCTTTGAGATCCTCGACAATCATCGGCCATACGCGAGCAATGGGACCGCCAACTATGACGGCTTCGGGGCCCAGGCCCTGAATCAAATTCGCGATGCCTATTCCGAGGCAACGGGCCGTCTCTTTTAGGGCCGTCCTCGCATTTCGCTCCCCCTTCAGCGCCAGATCCATTAGGTTGGTGAAATTAACCTCGTTGTTGCCGTTGGAGCGTGATAGCTTCTGATAACGCGCCAGGGCCGCCCGCTCGGAGGCAAAGGCTTCCCAGCATTCCCTGCTACCTACGGCACATTCTACCGGAGCTCCCGACCCAATTGTCATGTGACCAAACTCACCTGCGGTTCCTCCTTCTCCGCGATAAACTTGGCCATTAATGACGATTCCCGTACCCACTCCTTCTTCCACCAGAACCAGAATAAAATCGCGAACCTCGCGGATTTCCGGCCGGCCAAACCACAACTCTGCCAGCGCCGCGGCATTAGCATCGTTGTCAATGCTGACGGGGAGCGAAGTGGCAAGCGTCAGCGTTTCCGCTATCGGTTCATTACGCCAGCCAAAATGCGGCACATACAGGTCTCCGGTTTCAGGATCCACTACTCCGGGTAAGCTGATGCCGATTCCTTCAATTGTGCCGTTGTTATTTCCAATCAATCGTTGCGCGCGATGAACAATCGCCGCCAATGTTTTCTTCACATCGTTATCCGTGGGAAACTCTTCCTGCTCCAGTACTCTACCGGCAAGGTCGCTGCTGGCCATCACCGTCTTGACTGTGCCCAGATCCACGCCGATTGCAACCGCGTCCGCAGTGCGCAAGGAGAGCAGGCTGGGCGGACGCCCGCCCGTGGATTCGCCGCTCACTTCCTCTACCAAGCCATCCACGCGAAGCTCATCAACGATGAGCGAAATAGTTGAGCGTTGTAACGCAGTTTCGCGCGCGATGTCCGCGCGCGAGATGGGTCCCAATTCACGAACATAATTCAGCACGATCTGACGGTTTATGTCCCGTATCGTGTTCGAGCGCGCCGCACTAACTTTCTTTAGATCTATTCGTCGCACCAGGCTCCCATCTATGAACCCTCTCCGTATGCCAGGTCGATCTTATTAGGTGGATCTGGACGTGACTTTTGTAGACAAGTGCTATTAAGTAGTATAAGTGCCTCTCGCAGTCAACTCTTTTCGCCTAATGAGTAGATAAAACCTTTTAATAGAAGCAGCCCGATAAAGACGCGGGCAGACCGTCCGGCTTGCTCTTGAACCCACTTTGACCGAAGTGTCTTTCCAGCCTTGTCCGAACATGACTGCCGAAGCGTGCTCAGATCGGGCGGCCACTCCAAGACTGGCGGCGGTAACAAGAAAACGATTTGTGTCGAGTGCGGCGGGAGCTTATACTATCCGACATTCAGTCAAATTCTGGAGGCGCCGATGGAAGTACATGAGGTCAAAGCGAACGCTCGCCGCTGGGGTATGCTCACGCTTTCAATTGGCTGCTCGATCGTCTTTTCGGCCCCAATCGCAGGTCAGTCTGCCGGCGACCCGGCGAAGGCCCAGATGGAAGAGATGAATCGGCGTGAGTTGCAACTGAACAGCCTTGGCGGAGACCAGGGGCACTCCAATGATCCCAAACGCTCTCAGGCCATGATGGATCAGGTAGGCGAGGACTTTCAGCGAATCCTGCTTCTTCACAATGAGATAGTTCGCGCCATTGCCGCGAACCGACCACTGACTTATCAGTTCATTTCGGATGCGACCGGTGAGATTAGAAAGCGGTCGGCTCGATTGCAATCTACCTTGAAGTTACAGAAGCCTGTTTCCACAACCGACAATCGAGGAACGGAAACAGAGCCCGGGGTCCCAGGGATGAACGATGAACTGATCATGCTCTGTAAGCAGATCGAGAGCTTCGTAAGAAACCCGATAATCGAAAAACCGGGCACCATCGATGCTCAACAATTAGGAAAGGCTCGCAGGGATCTTCAGAGTATCGTGGAACTCAGCGACGCGATAAAGAAGCAGGCGAATAAACGGAAACCTTAATTAGACGAACTCTTCACTGGCTGACGGGACTTTAACTTCTCAGTCGGGTGAGTCACCACCCCAGACGAAGTTGTCCTTTCGAAGTCTCGATCCGAACCCAAATAAAAACCCGCAATCTCACATACCAATATTCTTGAGATGGTAGCGATCGATATCGTAATCGCGATCGACGTCTACGAGACTAATCTTTCCCAGGGCCAGCGAAATATCCACCAGAGAGAGTTCACACGCTGGCGCGATGCCCCGAGCTGAGACCATCTTGCCAAACTGGTTTTCAGCCACCGCTTCGGCGGCGCGGGCCCCGAACATCAACCCCATGATGCGATCGATTGCGCTCGGTGGGCCGCCGCGTTGCGGATGGCCCAGTATCACCGCGCGGGATTCGTATGGAGTTTCGCTCGCAATTCGTTGCGCCAGCACGTCTCCGATCCCCCCCAACCGCACGTGCCCGAAGGTGTCATGACGGTCATCAATCGTAATCATCTCGCCGTCCTCGGCTCGTGCTCCCTCGGCGACGACGATCACTGCGTAGCGTGGGCGTTGCGATGTTCCTCTGCTAAGTCCAGGCTTGCCGAGTCGATCTTTCAGCAGATGAAAAACCCGCTCGTATCGAAAAGGATGTTCCGGTATGAGGATTATATGCGCCTGGCCGGCAACGCCGGACCACAGCGCCAGATGTCCCGCGTGACGTCCCATCACTTCGACGATCTGGACCCAACCATGCGAGCCGGCGGGCGTGCGCGATCGTTCGATCACTTCGGAAATGTTGCGGAGGGCGGTGTCAAAGCCCAGGGTATAGTCGGTGCCGGCGATATCCTTGTCGATTGTCTTCGGAACGCCAACCGTGCGGACGCCAGAGTGAGCGAGCCTCGCGGCAACGCCGAGAGTATCTTCTCCTCCGCAGACGACAACTGCATCCAGCCCGAGCTCTTCAATGTTTGCGATTACTTCCCCGGAGCGATCCTGGAAGCCGCCGTCATCCATTAACTGCCGGAACGGATTGGTCCGTGAAGAACCGAGATTCGTTCCGCCATCGCGATCCCATCGCCGGACCGTTTCGCGGTTCAAGGGCAAAACATCCGGCAGTGGATTCAACAAGCTTCTCCAGCCATCGAATAGGCCGAAGACTTCCAGGCCCAGCTCTGAACCACGATACACCAGGCCCTTGATTGCCGGGTTCAATCCCGGCGCATCACCTCCACCTGTCAGTACGCCAACGCGCATAATCGTCAGTCTCAGATTAACTACTTCAGATGGATTGGAGATTCGGATTGAATGCCAGATGCGCGGCGCCGAGCAAGCCCGCGTCGTCGCCACATTCACCTGGCACAACCTTCACTTCCTCAGCGGGCACCGGAAAAGCACGTTCGGCGATCTCACGGTGCATGTGCTTTTCAAACAGCTCCCACGCACTCACGACTCCACCGCCAATTACAATCATTTCAGGATTCAGAATGTTGATTAGATTTGCCAAGCCTACACCGAGATAGACACCCATCCGCCGAAAGACTTCGAGCGCAAGTTCATCACCCTTTATCCCGGCCCGGTAAATCTCTTCCGCCGTCAAATTCTCGCCGGGCTGAAGCAGAGAGTCCGAATAGCGCGGCCTTGCTTCGCGCGCCATGCGCACAATTGCCGTAGCTGAGGCGTAGACCTCCAGACATCCACGGCTGCCGCACAGGCATGCCACTCCGCCGAATGGATCTACACACATGTGCCCAATCTCTGCGGCCGAGTCGTTGACCCCACGCCACAGTTTGCCGTCAAGAATTATGCCTCCGCCCACACCGGTTCCCAGCGTCACGCAAACGATCGTGCGGCGCCCGCGCGCTGCTCCCTGCCACATTTCGCCCACCGCGGCGGCGTTCGCGTCGTTTTCGATGATCGCGGGCAGATTCAGTTCATTTGTCAACGCACTCGTCAGGCCAAACCCATCCAGACAGGCAACGTTTGGCGCTTTCATCACGACGCCCCGTGAGACGTTCACTGAACCGGGTACGACAACCGAGACTGCGCGAATGCAAGCTCCGGTGGTTTCACTTTGCTCTTTGCACTGGGCGACTGCGAGCACGAGCGCCTGCAGAATCTCATCCGGCTTTTCCGCCTGCGGCGTATTCTGCTTGAGACGAAAATGGATCTTGCCGTTTTCATCAACAGTCGCCGCACGGAGGTTTGTCCCGCCAAGATCAGCAGCAAATACTACTTCGGTAGTGGTTCGCCCGGCTGGTGAATCCGGGCCTGAATCAATCATTGTTTCTTGTAACCTTTGGAGATCGGCAACGAGCATTAGTTGAAGGCTTTTGGTTCTTGAACCTCCGCACATAATCGACCAGGTGGTGAATCTCAGCGCGGGTCAATTTCCTGTCAAATGCCGGCATGCCTCCTTTGCCGTGGCTCACTATTGAAACCAGATTTCCGGTGCTGGTGATATTGGAATGCTTTCGCCACCACTCAGGATCGGTGAAATCAGGTGTGTCATACGTGTGTCCAAGCGGCGTGTCTCCGGCGCCATCGGCGCCATGACAACGCGCACAGTTCTTCCTGAAAAGATCGCCAGCCTGAGTGCCACGGGATCTTGCCGCGGTCCGTCCTTGCGGAGGCGTCGCTCTGGTGACCGTTAAATCAACTGGAAAAAGTGCAAGTACAATTGTCGCAAGACTGATGAAGACCAGCCGCGTCACGCTTTGATTCATTCCGGGCGCTCATTACTCCTTTACTATTCTCCGGGCGTCCGGCTCAGTTCGTGAAGGTGCCAGTAGACGCTCTCATTACTCATCTCGGGATGCTTGCGTAGAAACTGATTGGCTAAAGACAGTGCGCCCGGATCATCCTTCAAGTCCGCGAAGATTTTCGCCTCGCGCTTCGCCTCTTCAGTTCGTCCCAGCTTGCGATAGATCAGCATCAGATTATAATGCGCCCCGAGATCCTCCGGATCGATCGCCAGAATCCTTCCAAAGCATTCAAGCGCACCCTGGTAATCCCGCTTGATCTTACAGAGTTCACCAAGCTGCTGGAGCGATATGCGATCACGGGGAAAAGCCTTCAGCACCTGCCTGATGTTGCTTTCGGCCTGGTCCAGCAGACCTCGCTTCATAAAGATTCGTGCCTGCTGAAAGAGCGCGCGCATATTTGTAGGATTGGCCTTCACCACTGCGTCAAGTATTTTCGACGCCTCGTCATACTGCTCAAGTTCTATATGCGCCATGGCGCGGTTAACCAAAGCCATCGGGCGATATTTTTCGTCAAGCTCCGCCGCTCGCGTAAAAGCATCGATGGCCAGCGGGTATTGTCTCTGGTCAAACAGGGCGATTCCGTAGTTATTCCAGCGCCGCCAATCAGGCACCGCAGTTTTGTCGTTCGGATTAGGCGGAACTACCTGGTTATCGCCAATTCGCAATACGTACTCAGTCGACGCCATGGTGACAATCGGATAGTCGACGGACTTGCCCAGCACATAATCGCTGAACACGCGAGTGAACCGGCGATAGCGCACCCGCGCAGTTATGCGCAGGGCGCCGGTGGCGTTATTGGGGACTTGAAACTGATAGCGCGCAACGTCAGAGCGGCCGGAATTGATTTGATTGTTCTGGGCAAAGACGCGCGTGCGCCAGATATGATGCTTGTCGTTATAAGTGCCGTCCGCTTTGACCAGGTAGGTTTTGTAATTGTGCGCGGCCTCATCGAGATAGCCGTCGGGCTTGATGAAGCCGGACCAGTAAAGCGCCTTACCCGTGTCATCGCTTACGATGAATTCAACATACGCCTCGTAAAAATCACGTAACTCCGGCGGGAAAGAATGGCCAATGTTCTTGTTGGTGATCACCACGTCGGCAGAGATGCGATCGCCGCCGGTAACCTTGAAGCTGTTTCGGTTCACCGGCGCGATGAATTCCTCCTGACTGGCACCCGTTGATTTGCGGCGAATCGCAAAGATGTCGATGCCCAGCGCGTCGTTTTCCAGGAACTTAGTGACCGCATTGAGCTGATCAGGCCACTTATAGAACGTCGGAATTGCCGTATTGGCCGTAGCCCAACGATGCGAGACCAGCGTGCCTTGCTTGGCAGAAACGTCAAAGAGCGGTGCCGGCTCCCGCTTCATGTGACAGGAGTTACAGGTCTCTTTGTCGCGCACGTAGAACGGATGCGGCGACTCTTTTGAAAACGACGACTGTTGCAGCTCATCTGCGACCATGAACGCGCGCAGGAATTTGTAGTCGTTCAACTCATGCGGAACCTGCGATTTGTGACACGCGCCGCAGAATTCAGGTGTCTTCAAGAGCGGACGCATCATCGCGCGGCGATGCGAGGGAATATCATCGAGAATCTGCTGGTCCGAAACGTCAGCGAGCATCCGCGTGCCGTCCTCCTTAACCAGCAATGCGGGCTCTCCCATCACGTACCCGCCTATCCCGTGTCCGTTAACCGATTGAATTGAATGACATGAGATGCACGACACGCCGTCGTCGTCGAATGGCCGCTTGACATGCGAGTTCTTGGTGAGCGCGCCGGTAAAAAGCGCCGCCGGGTTATGACACGATTCGCAGTGGCGGGTGAATTCAATCCCCTTCTGCGATTGCAGATCTTTGACGTTCTTTTGATAGAACGGCTCGCGAAACGCGTTGCCGTGCGCCGATTGCCGCCACTGGGCATGAGCGTCTGTGTGACAGGCGCCGCATCGTTTTGCCAGCACGAACATGTCACCCGGAATGAACGTGCCGGTGGTAGTCATGGCATTGCCGGGCGAGAAAGGATTCGGACCAAACTTGAAGTCGTACGTTTTCGTTATCTCGCTCGCATAAGCATTTTCCTTGAACTCATTGTCGGGATTTGCAGCAACCGGCCGCCCTCTCATGAACACCATTGCAGCCACGCCGATGAGAATCAGACATGCGAACCTTGCTATCGACGGTTTACGCTGAGGCACGACGGATTGTGGATTATTTCCTTCGGCGGACAACATTTGTGATTCCTTTCGGCCGTCCGCGGACGTTTCGGAGAATCAGTTTGTAGAGATCACGAACAAACCAGGACAGTTCAAATACCAAAGAGTGCCTACGCCAGTCAATACCCTGGGGTGGATTCAGAGCTCAACCTTTAGGTTGAGATCATCAGCGAGCCGAAGCTCTAATCGGGGGTATGAGGTCAGTACCGAGAGCGGTAGCGACCGGGTAACAATCCTCAGAGTCTCGATATTTGCTCGGCGTGGACCCGGTCGCTACCGCTCCCGGTACTGACTCCATGACCAATCCTACTTCGTAATTCCCTTCCCCTCAGTCACGGTCAGTATACGATCTACACCCTGAACGTTTACTGATTCGACCGTGCCGTCGGGCCACTTGATCTCTACCTTGTCAACACTTGTCGCCCCGCCCAGACCAAAGTGAAGTGTCATATCATTTTGTGATGCATAACTCCCACCGCTAATCACATCCTGCCGCTGACGGATCTTTCCGGTGGTGACGTAGACAATAGCGCCGATGGCATCCCGCGGAGACTTTTTCGAAACGTCGCCGACTAAACGCAGCGCCAGCCAGTGCCCACTCGAAGCGGTGACATTTTTCAAGACACTCGGCTTCGCGTCAGCGTTGTTAATGACGACATCCAACCGGCCGTCCGCATCCAGATCGGCAACCGCAAGCCCGCGCCCGCACCAGGCGTAAGCGAGGCCACTCCCCGGCGCGGCTGAGACTCGCTCGAACTTGCCGTTCTTCAGATTGCGAAAAAGCAAGGGTTGCTGAGCATAGCTGGTTCCCCACTGATTATTGTCGACGACAGGGTAAACATGTCCGTTGGCCACGATCAGATCCAACCAACCGTCGTTATCAGAATCTATGAAGCTGGTGCCCCAACCAAGAAACGGGAGCGTGACTTCGCCGAGCCCGGCGAGATATGTCACGTCCGTGAAATTCGCATCGCCGTCGTTGTGATAAAGCACATTTGAATCGTCCGAGAAATTCGTGATCTGAAAACTGATCCGGCCAGAGTTGTCATAATCACCGATGGCAACCCCCATCCCCGCCTGCTCGCGCCCGTTTTCGTTGAGTGCAAAACCCGAAGGATAACCAACTTCCTCAAACGTCCCATCGCCTTTGTTGATGTACAACTGCTTCGGTGTCGAGTCGTTCACCACAATCAGATCCAAACGGTTGTCCTCGTTCGCGTGCACAAAGGCGGAAGAGAAGCCGTAGTATTTTTGCGGATCATCGACTCCAGCCTTGACGCTCGTATCTTCGAAGGTCCCGTCGGCCTTTTGATGATAAAGCGTGTCGCTCTCGCCGCTCAGACCGCGCGGTCCGCACATCACCGGGGCACCGCGAAACTGACAGAAGTTTTGGCCCACAGCACCGGGCTTGTTGGCCTCAGCGGGGCTGCGCGGCAAATTGTTTAGATCAATCTCCAGATAGCCGGGCACGAAGAGATCCAATCTGCCGTCTCCGTCATAGTCACCCCAGGTGGCGCCCGTGCTCCAGCCCTTGCGCGCCACCCCAAGCTTTTCCGCCACGTCGGTAAACGTGCCGTCCCCGTTGTTGTGATAGAGACGCGAAACGCCAAAATTCGTGACATAGAGATCCGGCCGACCATCGTTATCGTAATCGCCGACCGCCGCACCCATTCCCCAACGCTCGTTGGCTACGCCCGCTTTATCGGTCACGTCTTCGAACTTCCAATTTCCCAAATTGTGATACAGCGCGGCCCGCGGCGGCTTTTCCTTTCCCAGCAAAGCCGGCAAAGTCGATCCGTTCAGCAAATAAATATCCGGTAAGCCATCCCCGTCATAATCAAGGATTGCCACACCACCCGACGACACTTCGAAGATGTAGTCCTTCGCCGGCGTGCCAGAGTGATGTTTGAAATTCGAGAGGGCCGTCTTGTCCGTGGCGTCTTCAAAGATCAAGGGAGCTTTTGGATCCGTGATCCCAACGGTCCGTCTTGCGGTGTAGTTAACCGGGGTTCCAGTCACAACCCCACCCGTGCCTTGTGGTTCAGGCTTTGGCGGCGTCTGACCAAAAAGTGTAAAGCAACCCAACAGACAGAGAATTACGATTGGGCCAGCGGCGTTGCGGAGATAAGACTTCATACTATTCGTTTGAATCACCCAGTATCTTGACGCGGATGGAGAGACGAATCTCGCAACGGCCCAGGCTGCTTGCCTGATGCGAAGACCTCCCGAAAATACGCATCCAGTTCGTGCGTGTCAAACCAGTTGCCGCATGCGCGATTAGGTAGATCAGGATTTACCGAGGAGGACCGAACCCTCGCAGAGAGCGACGAAGAGAGCGACGAAACTCTTGAAAGCAGGAGCGAGATATTTCCGAAGCGGCTAAAACCTGGAGTGCGGTGGCAAACGCGACACCGCTTTGGAACTCACCGCTGCTCTCTCACCACAACGCAAAGCGCTGTCGCCGCTGCGCTCTGCCGGCGCACTCCAGATTATGAACCGGGCCTGGGTGCTACGAATATCTCGCTAAAGCCCTGGCCCAGTTGGGTGGTCACGCTTTATTTTCCAACCACAGTCACGTAGTCTTTGCCGCTGTAGAATCGAATTCCATTGCCGGCCTTTGTCATCATCAATGGACGAGGCCGCTTCAAGTCACTGTCCCTGGTGGTTGCGACTGAGAGAATCTGATTGCCCGCCAGATCCAGAATTTGCATCTTGCCGTCATTAGTGAACCCGAAGCCGTAGGCTCCGGTCCCAAGATCCGAACCATTGATCGTAATCGGAGCATCAGTGATGAAGAAGCCTTCATATTTTGCGCGCACATCGGCTGCATATCCGGAAGTATCAACCAGACCGGTGATGACGAAACGTTTCGTTCCAAAACGGGCGGCGGCGGAGTTGCGCATCTGGGTCGGAGCGGTCAGACCCTGGAAATAAAATCCGGGCGGCACGACCCGCGTAAGTTCCGCGCCGGCGAGTACCGTTACAGAGTCTTGACCGATGACGAACATCGGTAAGCAACAAATCACAGACAATAGCAGTGAGCCTCTGAGCAAAACTCGTTTGAGATTCATCATTACTATTCCTTTCGCTGCCAAAAATATTGTGAAGGCGGCACCATCTTACACCGATCAGGTCGGGATGATCTCGTTTGTTTTCCTATTGAGCAATCGGCGCGCACGCAGCAGGGGAGTTTCAGAGCCGCTTAAGAAAGCCTTAGAGGGGCCGGTCCAGCTCGAAGAATTTTGGGATCGTAGAAAACGGGTCAAGCAGCCCATTGTTTCTTAAAGACCCGCTGTTACGCTCGGCTATCCAGATCGGCAATCCAATCCCACCGGGGCCGGCGCCGATGATGATTAGGTCATGCATGATTAGCGGCAGCGCTACCTTCCTGATGCCTGATCTCCTCGGAGCGTCATCACTGTACTCGAAACCTGCGCAACCAGCTTGTCATCATCTCTAAGAATGTCGCAGACATAACGACTAATCTGTCGACCAACGTTCACAGGTTTTGCGACCGCGCGAATTCGGCCGTTCCATACCGGACGAAAGAAATTGATCTGCAGATCAATACTGGTGAAGCTCTCGTCGTCGTTCAGGCTGGTGGCATGGGCCGTCCCGATGGCGGCATCAGCAATGTCGCACAACACTCCGCCGTGGATCGTCCCCATCGGATTTGCGTGGATTTCGGTATCGGCCAAGAGTTCCATCGTTGCTGTGCCGGGGCCAACCTCGATCAGTCGGAAACCTAACGTCTTCGCGATTGCCGGTGGGTAGATGAATCGAGAACCCTCAGCGGGAACTTCGCCGCTCTCAGTCATTTTTCTAAAGAATTCGATATTAGATAGTTTGTCCATTTGGTTTGGGGTTTCATCAGTCAAGAGTTAAAACGACACGGAACCGCACCTTTCCACTGTGCATTTGTTCGTAAGCTTGGGCGACTTTATCCAGTGGGTATTTCTCAATCATCGGATGGACGCCACTCAAAGCGCTGAACTCGAGCGTGTCCTGTGAGTCCTTCGCCGTGCCGGAATACCAACCCGCGACTGAACTCCGTTTCATGATTAAGGAGAACACATTGATTGTGAGTGGTTCGGCGGGCGCGGCCGGCACCAGCAGTTTTCCATCGGGTGACAGTCCGTCAACCAAAACAGAAATTGCCGCCGCGTTCGGCGCGGTCGCCAGGATGACACTTGCACCGCCAAGTTTCTGCAATTCTGCCACGACATCTTCCGCAGTCGCATCGATGTAATGATGCGCGCCGAGCTTTCGCGCCAAAGGCTCCTTGTCATTGCCCCGATTGATTGCGACTGTTTCAAAGCCCATCTGCCGTGCGTATTGAACTCCGAGATGCCCGAGTCCGCCGATGCCGTGCACGGCGACTACATCTCCAGCTCGCGCGCCTGAATTTCGCAGCGCGTTGAAGACGGTAACGCCCGCGCACATGAACGGCCCAGCCTCTTCCGCGGGCAGTTCATCGGGAATCGCGGCGACAGCCGAAGCCGGTGCAATCATGTACTCAGCATAACCACCATCGAAGTCGATGCCGGTGACTTTTCGATTGACGCACATGGCAAAGTCACCGCGACGGCACTGCTCGCACACAAAACAGTGCCCGCCATGCCAGCCGACACCGACGCGTTGACCTTTTTGCCAGGGTGTCACATTGTCGCCGAGGGCATCGATGCGTCCCGCGATTTCATGACCCGGCACACGGGGATATTGAAGCCCTGGCCAGAGACCTTTTTTAACCAGCGCATCGCTATGACAAATACCGCACGCTTCAACCTTCACGCGTACTTGGCCGGCACTCGGCTCTGGAATGTCTCGTTCGACCAGTTCCCAATCGCCACCGGCTTTGCTTATCTGTGCTGCCTTCATTGTTGTGCT
>Ga0137403_10001007_pt1 | contig 35710 bp, 37 predicted proteins | sample CZOMad2_1_16fung_FD_122057 | JGI IMG/M metagenome (GOLD analysis project Ga0137403, IMG submission 122057) | Vadose zone soil fungal communities from Angelo Coast Range Reserve, California, USA - CZOMad2_1_16fungal (Hybrid Assembly) | ecosystem: Environmental > Terrestrial > Soil > Vadose zone... | reverse complement strand
GCCAACGCGGGCGGGGCCTGGGACAACGCGAAGAAGATCGTGGAGGTGGAACTGAAGGAGAAGGGCAGTGCGCTGCACGCCGCCACCGTGGTGGGCGACACCGTGGGCGATCCCTTCAAGGACACCTCGTCGGTGGCGATGAATCCGGTGATCAAGTTCACCACCCTGTTCGGTCTGCTGGCGGTGGAGCTGGCGGTGACCCTCACCGCGACGCAGGGGGGCGCCCTGTCCGGCTTCCTCGCGCTGGTGTTCTTCGTCCTGTCGATGGTCTTCGTCTGGCGGTCCTTCTACGCCATGCGCATCAAGGTGGGCGGCGCCTAGCGGAGTGATTCTCAGCATCCTCGACCAGTCTCCGATCCGGAGCGGCGGGACCGCGGCCGAGGCCATCCAGGAGACGCTGCAGCTCGCCGAGCGGGCGGACCGTCTCGGTTATCACCGCTACTGGCTGGCCGAGCACCACAGTAGCGGCGGGCTGGCCGGCTCCGCGCCCGAGGTCCTCATCGGCCAGGTCGCGTCGCGGACCTCGCGCATCCGCGTGGGCTCGGGCGGCGTCATGCTCAGCCACTACAGCGCGCTCAAGGTGGCCGAGAACTTCCGCGTGCTGGAGGCGCTCTTCCCCGGCCGCATCGACCTCGGCATCGGCCGCGCGCCCGGGAGCGACCAGCGCACCGCGCGGGCGCTGCGAGCGGGCCCGGGGGCGCTGGGGCTGGAGCAGTTCCCCCAGCAGCTCGCCGATCTCATCAGCTTTCTCCACGACGAGCTGCCGCCCGGCCATCCCTTCACCGGCGTGCGCGCGATGCCGGCAGGCCCCACCGCGCCGCCCCTCTGGATCCTCGGCTCGAGCGGCGAGGGGGCAGTGCTCGCGGCGCATTTCGGCACCGCGTTTTCCTATGCGCATTTCATCAATGCCGACGGCGGCACCGAGGCGGCGCAGGCGTACCGGGAAAACTTCCGGCCCTCGCTCCGCCTGGCCGCCCCCCAGGCCAGCGTGGCCGCCTTCGTGCTGTGCGCGCACACCGAGGATCAGGCCGAGCGCCTGGCCCGTTGCCGCGACCTCTTCATCGTGCGGCTGTACACGGGGCGGTTCGGGCCCTTCCCGTCGGTGGAGGAGGCGGCCGCCTACGAGTTCAGCCCGCCGGAGCTGGCCATCGTGGCACAGGCGCGCGGGCGCACGGTGGCGGGCACGCCGGACCGGGTGAAGGCACGCCTCGAGGCGCTCGCCTCAGGCTATGGGGTGGACGAGGTGGTCGTCGTCACCATCGCCCACGAGTTCAAGGCGCGCCTGCGCTCCTACGAATTGCTGGCGGAGGTATTCGGCCTCGTCTGATGTCCGTTCAGCCGCACCGCCTCGCCGAGGGCGGCGGCGAGGTTGCGTCGCGCGGCCAGCAGGCTCGGATGCACCTCCAGGCAACGGCGGAAGAGGTCGGCGGCCTCGCGGTGCTGGCCCAGCGCCATGTGGCACAGCCCCTGGCCCGACAGCGCGCCGAAGTGGCGCGGCTTGCGCGCGATGGTTTCGGCACAGTCGGCGATGGCCCCCGCGAAATCCTCCGCGAGGTAGCGGACGGTGGCGCGCTTGTTCCAACCCTCCGCGAAGTCCGGCGCGATCTCGGTGACGTGGGCGAAGAGCTCCTCGGCGCGGGAGAAGTCGCGCCGCTCCATGGCCGCCATACCCTCGCGCAGCAGGCGGTCCACCTCGGCGATCCCGGAGTGGGTCCACATCTCCCAGAGCACGGCCTCGGCGCGCGCGACCCGGGCGGGATCGTCGCCGAGGAGCTCGCGGTACGCCTCGTCCTCGTTCACGGGATCCTCTCTCAGCGGAGCAGCGCGCGCAGGGCGGTGAGGGCTTCCCCGGCAAGGCCGGCCACGCGGGCCCGGCCCCGCGCGCCCGCGGCGAGATCGTGGGCCGCGCCCTCGGCCACCACCAGCGCGGTCGGGGCGGCCAGGCGGTGCCGCGCCGTCTCCAGCTCGGGCACCGTGGCGAAGGGATCGCGCGTGCCCTGGACGAACACCACCGGGATGGTCAGCGCGGGGAAATGCGCGGTGCGGAGCTCGCGCGGCCGCTCCGGCGGATGCAACGGATAGGCGAGGAGCAGCAGCGCGTCGGCGAGCCCGGGCGCTTCCGCCGCGAGCATGGAGGCCTGGCGGCCGCCGTAGGAGTGGCCGCCCAGCACGAGGCGTCCGGGGGCGAGCGCGCGAAGCGCGGTCACGGCGTTCCGCAATCCCGCGCGGTCGCGCTCGGCTCGCCCGCGCGGGGGCGGCCCGGTGGGCCGCTCCTGGCGAAAGGGCAGATCGCAGCGCAGCACCGTCCAGCCCGCGTCGGTAAAGGCGGCGGCCATCTCGACGAGCACCGGCGCCTCGGCATTGCCACCGGCGCCGTGGGCGAGCACGAGGCCGCCGCCGTGGGCATCGGCCGGGCGATGCAGCCAGCCCCGCACCGGCGGACCGGGCGGGCAAGGGTCGTCGAAGCGCGTGACGGAGGGCACGGGCCTCGATCTTGCCCCCGCCCGGCGAGTCAGGCAAGATGGTCGAGCAGAGACGTCAATACGGTTCGATTGAGGAGATCCCCATGGCAGACGCCGTCATCGTCTCGACCGCGCGCACCCCGATCGGCAAGGCCTATCGCGGCGCGTTCAACAATACCCACGGCGCCACCCTCGCCGGGCACGTGATCGCGAGCGCCGCCCAGCGCGCAGGCATCGAGCCCGGCGAGGTGGAGGACGTGATCCTCGGCTGCGCGCTTCCCGAGGGCGCCACCGGGCAGAACATCGCGCGCCAGGCCGCGCTGCGCGCCGGCCTGCCGGTGACCACGGCCGGGGTGACGGTGAACCGCTTCTGCTCCTCCGGCATGCAGGCCATCGCCATGGCCGCCCACCGCGTCATCGTGGACCGGGTGCCCATCATGGCCGCCGGCGGGGTGGAGTCCATCAGCCTCGTGCAGAACGAGCACTTCAACAACTTCCGCATCCACGAGCCCTGGCTGGACGAGCACAAGCCCGAGGTGTACATGCCGATGATCGAGACCGCGGAGGTGGTGGCCAAGCGCTACTACGTCACCCGCGAGGTCCAGGACGAGTACTCGCTGGCGAGCCAGCAGCGGACGGCGGCCGGGCAGAAGTCGGGGCGATTCGCCGCCGAGATCGTCCCGCTCACCACGAAGAAGATCGTGCCGGACAAGACCACCGGGGAGACGCGCGAGGAGGACGTGACGCTCGCCCAGGACGAGGGCAATCGTCCCGACACCACCCTGGCCGGCCTCGCCGCGCTCAAGCCGGTGATGGGCGAGAAGGGCTTCATCACCGCGGGCAACGCCAGCCAGCTCTCCGACGGCGCCTCTGCCTGCATCGTCATGGACGCCAAGCTCGCCGAGAAGCGCAACCTCAAGCCCCTCGGCATCTTCCGCGGCTACACGGTCGCCGCCTGCGAGCCCGACGAGATGGGCATCGGCCCGGTGTTCGCGGTGCCGCGCCTCCTCGAGCGCTTCGGCCTCAAGATGGACCAGATCGACCTCTGGGAGCTGAACGAGGCCTTCGCGGTCCAGGTGGTCTACTGCCGCGACCGGCTGGGCATTCCCATGGACCGGCTCAACGTGGACGGCGGCGCCATCTCCATCGGGCACCCGTATGGCATGTCGGGCTCGCGCATGGTCGGCCACGCCCTCATCGAGGGCAAGCGCCGGGGCGCGAAGTACGTCGTCTGCACCATGTGCATCGGCGGCGGAATGGGGGCGGCGGGGCTGTTCGAGGTCGCCTGATGCACGTCGGCCTCGCCGCGATCTTCCAGAACCCGGGGCGGGCGCGCGCCGACTTCGAGGTGTACCGGCAGGACCTGCGCCTCGCTGATCTCGCCGAGCCCCTCGGCTTCGAGTCCGTGTGGGGGGTGGAACACCACTTCACCGACTACACCATGTGCCCGGACGTGCTGCAGTTCCTCGCCTACATGGCGGGCCGCACCGAGCGCGTGCAGCTCGGGTCCATGGTCGTCGTCCTGCCGTGGCATGATCCCCTCCGCGTCGCCGAGGAAGTATCGATGCTCGACAATTTGAGCGGCGGCCGGTTGATCCTCGGGTTGGGGCGCGGCGCGGGCAAGGTGGAGTTCGACGGCTTCCGGCAATCCATGGACGACTCCCGCGCGCGCTTCGTCGAGAGCGCGCAGATGCTCCTGCAGGGGCTCGAGACGGGCATCTGCGAGCACGACGGCGCCTTCGTGAAGCAGCCGCGGGTGGCGGTCCGGCCCGCGCCGTTCAAGTCGTTCCGCGGCCGCACCTACGCGGCGGCGGTGTCGCCGGAGTCGGCACGCATCATGGCCGAGCTCGGGGTGGGCATCCTCATCATTCCCCAGAAGCCCTGGCCCGAGGTCGCCAAGGAGCTGGACGACTACCGGATGCTCTACCGCCAGGTCAATGGGGTGGAGGCGCCGCCGCCCATCTCGGCGGGCTGGACCTTCTGCGACGAGAGCGAGGACCGCGCCCGCGAGCTGGCGGCGCGGTACATCGGCGGCTACTTCCACACCGTGCTCGCACACTACCGGTTCGCCGACGATCACCTCGCGAAGACCAAGGGCTACGAGTACTACGGCAAGATGACCGACAAGATCCACACCTACGGCGAGGACAAGATCATCGACTTCTTCGTGAACCTGCAGGTGTGGGGCACGCCCGAGCAGTGCTACGCGAAGATCCTCGACATCCACCGCCGCACCGGGAACACCCACTATGTGGGCGTCTTCTCGTATGCCGGCATGCCGGGGGACGAGGCCGAGCGCAGCCTGCGCCTCTTCGCGAGTCAGGTCATGCCCGAGCTGCAGCGCGGGGGGATTCCCGCCGAGCCGGTGGCACGATGACGACCCTGCGTCCCGAGGACCTCGCCATCCTCATGGGCGGGACCACGCCCCACGCGGTGCTCGACGTGCGGGAGCGGGCCGCGTACGAGCGCGGTCACATCTACTGGACCACCTCGCTGCCGCGGCGGCTGCTGGAGACACGGCTCCCGGGGCTGGTCACGGCGACGACGACCGCGATCGTGCTCGTCGACGAGGACGGGAGCGTCGCGGACCTCGCGGGGCCGACGCTGGCCGCCATGGGCTACTCGAGCGTGCGCGCGCTCGAGGGCGGGCTCGCCGCCTGGCGCGCCGCCGGCCGGCCCACCGTCCAGGGGCTGAACGTGCCCAGCAAGGTGTTCGGCGAGCGCGCGCTGCACGAGTGGAAGACCCCGCAGGTGTCCTGCCCGGATCTCGCCCAGCGTATCGCGAGCGGCGAGGACATGGTGATCGTGGACTCGCGCACGCCAGAGGAGTATCACCGCGGGTGCATTCCCGGCTCGGTGAGCATGCCCGGCGGTGAGCTGGTGCTGCGCATCGGGGAGCTGGTGAAGCGCCCCGACCAGCGCATCATCGTCCATTGCGGCGGGCGCACGCGCTCCTACATCGGCGCGGAGTCGCTGCGGCGCATGGGGCTGCCGAATCCCATCATCGCCCTCGAGAACGGCACCATGGGCTGGCTGCTCGCCGGTCTCGAGCTCGAGCGCGGGGCCGAGCGCTGGGCGCCCGCGCCCACCTCGCGCGGTCGCGCCGTGGCCGCGGAGGTGGCCAAGCGCGTGGCGCAGACCGACGGGCTGCGCGGGATCAACGCGGCCGAGCTCCGGGCAATGCAGGCGCGCCAAGAGGACGAGAACCTCTACGTCTTCGACGTGCGCACCACCGAGGAGTACGCCGCGGGCCACGTCGCGGGCGCGGTGTGGGCGCCCGGCGGCCAGGCGGTGCAGGCCATCGACGACTATCTCGCGGTGCGCGGCGCCCAGATCGTCTTCGTGTGCGACGACGGGAGCCGCGCCGCGCTGAGCACCGCGTGGTACAAGCGGCTCGGGTTCCCGAGGATCGCCTACCTCGAGGGCGGGCTGCCCGCCTGGCAGGCGGCGGGCGGCGCGCTCGAGTCCGGCCATCCTATCCCGGCGCCGTGGGGGCTCGAGGCCACGCGCCGGGAAGTCGCGGCGGTGACGCCGGGTGATCTCGGCGGGGCCGTCGTGATCAGCGTCGATCCCAGCGACGTGTACCTCAAGGCCCATGTGCCGGGCGCGGCCTGGATCTGCCGGAGCCGGCTCGAGCGGAAGATCGGCGCGGTCGTGCCCGAGGGGAGCCAGGCGCTGGTGGTCACCTGCGCCGACGGCGTGCAGTCGGCCTTCGCTGCGGCGACGTTGGCCCGCCTCGGCTACGCGAAGGCGCGCGTCCTGGCCGGTGGCGTCCGCGCGTGGCAGGCGGCGGGGCGCCCGATAGAGACCGGGCCCACGCGCCTGGCCGACGAGACCGACGACGTGGTGCTGAAGCCCTACGAGCGCGGGCGTGCGGCCATGGAGGCTTATCTCCGCTGGGAAGAGGCGCTGGACCACGAGGGCCGGAGCCCCCACACCTTGTTGCCCGGCGCGTCCGCGACCCGATGAGCCCGGAGGCCTTTCCGCTCACCGTCAGCACGGAGTGGCTGGCCACATACCTTCGCGAGCCCGACCTCCGCGTGGTGGACGCGACCAGCTATCTGCCGCACCTCAAGCGCGACGCGCAGGCCGAGTACCGGCAGGCGCACATCCCCGGCGCCGCCTTTTTCGCCGTCGACGAGATCGCGGACACGTCGTCGCCGCTGCCCCACATGCTGCCCGCGCCGGACGCCTTCGGCAAGGCCACCGGCGCTCTCGGCATCGGCGACGGCGATCGCGTGGTGGCCTATGGCGGCAAGGGCATGATCGCCTCTGCCCGGGTATGGTGGACCTTCCGCGTGTTCGGCTTCGATCGCGTGACCATTCTCGACGGCGGGCTGCCGAAGTGGCGGGCGGAAGGCCGTCCCCTCAAGGTGGGCGAGACCGCGCCGGCGCCGCGGCGCTTTACCCCGCACTTCCGGCCCGAGCTGGTGCGCGACCTCGCCCGGGTGCGGGACAATCTCGGGCGGCAGCGCGGAGGCCGGGCGGAGGAGCAGGTGCCCGAGCAACTAGTGGACGCGCGCTCGCGCGGGCGCTTCGCCGGCACCGAGGCCGAGCCGCGCGCCGGACTGCGCGCGGGCCATATCCCAGGCAGTCGCAATCTGCCCTATGCCGAGCTCTTCGCCAAGGACGACACGCTGCTCGCGCCGGACGCGCTGCGGCGCGCCTTCGAGGGCGCGGGGCTCGACCTGGCGAAGCCCATCGCGGCCACCTGCGGCTCGGGGGTCAGTGCCTGCGTGCTCGCGCTGGGCCTGGCCGCGCTGGGCCGCCGCGACGTGGCGGTCTACGACGGCTCCTGGGCGGAGTGGGGCGGCCGTCCCGACACGCCCGTCGAGACCTAGGAGAGCGCCGATGGTCCCGGAGACCTATTCGCTCGCCCAGTTCGTCGCCGACCTGGACCGGATCACGTCCCGCGAGACGTCTCACGAGGCCATCACCGCGCAGGCGGCGCCGCTCCTGGCCCGGCTGGTGAAGAATCCGGACGCGGTGCCCGCCGCCTACCGCGGCCGCGGCTCGCGAGGCGAGCGGGGGCGCTGGATGCTCCACCGCGCGCCGCGGTTCAACGTCACCGCCGTGCTATGGCGGCCGGGCGACCGCGCGGGCGCCCACAACCACGACACCTGGGGCGTGATCGGCGTCATCGACAACGAGATCGAGGAGACCCGCTATCAGGTCACCGAGACGCCCGGCGGACCGGCCCGGCTCGAGAAGCGGGGCTGGACGCGGCATCAGCCGGGCGCGGTGTCTCGCCTCGTGCCCGGCGACGAGGTGCACGCGATGCACAATCCCACCGACCGGGATACGCTGGAGATTCACGTGTATGGCAAGGACCTCGCGGGACTCCGCCGCAAGACCTGGTCCGCCGACGGCACGGCGACGCCGCTGATCAGCCCGAAGTATTTGAACTGCTAGCCCACCTCTCGGGCGAGTGAGTCGGCCAGCTCAGTCAGCGTCCGAAACTCCCAATCCGGGCGGGCGGCTCCGCTCGGCTGCTCGCCCTTCCGATTGATCCAGGCGACCGGAATGCGGTGCGCGACGGCCGGCGCTACGTCGTGGAAGTAGCTCTGCGCGGCATGAAGCCAGCGCTGGGGGCCGATCCGGTCTCGGGCGATCCTGAAGTGACCCGGAGCGGGCTTGTAGGAACGAACCTGCTGGGCGGTGACGAGCAACGAGAAGCTCACCACCAGGTGCTGTCGCGTCCGCGCCAGCAGATCGTCATCGACATTCGACAGGATGCCGAGGGCATAGCCGGCTTGGCTCAGTCGCGTGAGGGCGTCGTTGGTATCGGGGAACGGCTTCCAGCGCGGGAGGCTCTCCGGGAGGAATGCGGCGCGCTCTCGGCTTATCCTCCATCCGAGGCGCCCGCCGACACGCACCGCCGCATCGGTGAGGATTTCGCGATAGCTCCGGTACTCCCGTGCCTCAGCAGCGGGCCGGGTGTCGAATAGGGCCCGCAGCACGGCGGCCGGGTCGAGGTTCACACCGTCGGGGGCCGCCGCATCCTGGAAGGCCTCGGCGATGCCGGCTTCCCAGTCGATGAGGGTTCCGTAGCAGTCGAAGGTGATCACGTCGAACGGGCGCATTCGCTAGTTGATTCGTTTGGTGCGGCCGCCCCACTCTTTGTCGCGCAGCACGAACTTCTGGATCTTCCCGGTGGAGGTCTTGGGGAGATCCCCGAACTCGACCGCCGCCGGCGCCTTGAAGTGCGCGATGTGCTGCTTGCAGAACTCGATGATCTCGGGCTCGGTGGCGGTGGCGCCAGGCTTGAGGGTCACGAAGGCCTTGGGCCGCTCGCCCCATTTTTCATCTGGGATGGCGACCACCGCGCACTCCATCACCGCGGGGTGGCGGGCCACCGTCTGCTCCACCTCGATGGTGGAGATGTTCTCGCCGCCTGAGATGATGATGTCCTTCTTCCGGTCGCGCAGCTCGATGTAGCCGTTGGGGTGCCAGACCCCGATGTCCCCGGAGTGGAACCAGCCGCCCCGGAAGGACTCCGCCGTCGCCTCGGGATTCTCGAAGTAGCCCTTGGCCACGTTGTTGCCCACCATGATGACCTCGCCGAGCGTCTCGCCGTCGCGCGGAACGTCGTGCATGTGCTCGTCCACGACGCGCACGAGGTCGAAGATCGCATAGCCCTGGCCCTGCCGCGCGGCGAGCCCGGCCTGCTCGTCGGGCGGCAGTCGGTCCCACTCCGGATGCCACTCGCAGACGGTGTGGGGACCGTAGGTTTCGGTGAGCCCATAGACGTGCACGGGGCGGAGGTTGAGCTCCTTGAGCTTGGCGAGCAGGGTGGGGGAGGGGGGCGCGCCCGCCACCGTCACCGTCACCGGCTTGGCGAGGCGATGCGCGGTGGGGTGGTTCACCACGCCGATCTGCACGGTGGGCGCGCCGTTGTAGTGGGTCACGCCTTCGGACTCGATGAGCTCCCAGATGCGGGCGGGCTCCACCTTGCGAAGGCAGATATGCGTGCCGCCCACCGTGGTGACGCCCCAGGTGAAGCACCAGCCATTGCAGTGGAACATGGGCAGCGTCCAGAGATAGCGGGTGTCGAAGCTCATGCCGGCCTCGATCACCTCGCCCACCGCGTTCACCCAGGCGCCGCGGTGGCTGTACATCACCCCCTTGGGCCGTCCCGTGGTGCCCGAGGTGTAGTTGATCGAGATCGTCTCCTCCTCGTCCTCCAGCCAGCTCTCGACGGGCGCGGGGGAGCCGGTGGCGAGGAAGTCCTCGTAGGGATCGCCCGACGCGCCGGTGTCATCCACGCGCACCACGCGCCGCCCGGTGAGGTCGAGCGGCTTCACCACTGATTCGAACTCGGCGTCCACGAAGAGGAACTTCGAGCCGGAGTGCTCGAGGATATAGCCGATCTCGTCGGTGGACAGCCGGATGTTGATGGCGACCAGGATGCCGCCGCCCGCGGGCACGCCGTAGTGCGCCTCCAGCATGGCGGGGATGTTGGGGCAGAGAAAGGCCACGCGATCGTGCTTGGCCATGCCCGCCGCCCGAAGCGCCGAGGCGAGACGGTGCACGCGCTCCTGGAGCTGGCGGTAGGTGTAGCGCCGAGTCCCGTGGATGACGGCAACCTTGTCCGGGAAGACATAGGCGCTGCGTTCGAGGAAGCTCAGGGGGGTGAGCTCGGTGCGGTAGACGTTCTTGCGCTTCATGTCGAAGCCTCCGGGCGTTCTCGAGGGGTTCGGGCCGGCGGCCCGCCCAAGTTTACCATCGTCGTGCTACCGTGCCGGGATGACCTTCGCCCTCGCCGCCGGCGCCGCCATCGTCGCGGCGGCGAGCTTCGTGCAGGGCCTGGCCGGTTTCGGTATCGGGCTGGTCGCCCTCGCCTTCCTGCCCTTCCTCATCTCGCCGACCGACGCCGTCGTCCTGACGACCCTGTACGCCACCGTGTTCTGCGCGGTGATCTTCATCCCGCTGCGGCGCGATTTCCTGGGGAAGGGCGTCGACGTGTTGCTCGTCGGCAGTGTTCTCGGGACACCGCTCGGGATCTGGGTGCTGACGAGCGTGTCCGCATCCCTGCTCGCGCGGCTCATCGGCGCGGTGCTGGTCCTGATCGTGGCGCTCGAGTGGAGCGGTCTCAACCCGCGGCGGCTGCCGGGTCGCGCGTGGGGCCTCGCGGCGGGCGTGCTCTCGGGCGTGGTGGGCGGCGCGGTGGGTACACCGGGTCCGCCCGCCATCCTCTACGTGGCCGCCCAGGGCTGGAGCCCGCGGACCATCAAGGCCAATCTCCAGGCCTTCCTGGTGGTGAACCAGCTGGTCATCCTCATCGGCTACTGGTGGGCGGGCCTCCTCACCCGCGAGGTGTGGTGGTTCGCCGCCGTTTTCGCGGTGCCCGCGGCGGTGGGGCTCCTCGCCGGCATGAGGCTCTTCGATCGCGTCGACCCGCCGCGCTTCCGCCGGATCGTCTTCGGTATCCTGCTCGCCTCAGGCGTGGTGCTCCTCGTGCGCGGCTAGCGGCGGGATTCCAGCTCGCCGACGTCACGGCGGACCTCGGCGATCTGAGGCCGGAGGCCGGCGAAGGCGGCCTGATTGGCGGCGTCTGCCGCGTCGAACTGTGCATGCATCGAGAGCCTCAGCCGTTCGAGATCGCGGGTGTGCGCCTTCACGCGTTCGGCGAGATCCCGGAGCTCGGCCCGCAATCTCTGGATGGAGAGATCGCAGGAATCGAGAGCAGTACCGCATGGGAGTAGGGTTTCGTTGTCCATGGAGGTAACTCTACCGCCTGATTGCGTTTGCGATGAGCCATCATAGCCTAGACACGGCGAGCCGCTTGGCCTAACGTGGCGGCGCGTGTGAAGGGGGGAGGCGCCATGGAGCGGCGGTTCGTGGACAAGGTGGTGGTCATCACCGGCGCGGCGGGGGGCATCGGTCGCGCGGCGGCGACCCGTCTCGCCGCCGAGGGGGCGCGGCTCATCCTGGTGGACGTCAACGCGGGCGGCCTCGCCGAGACCATGGCCGCGGTGGAGCGAGCCGGGGGCCGGGGCCTGGTGGTGGAGGCGGACGTCACGCGCATCGGCGAGGTGCAGCGCTATGTGGCGGCGGCGGTCCAGCACTGGGGTGGTATCGACGGCTTCTTCAACAACGCGGGCATCCTGGGAGTGGTGAGCCCCCTGGTGGACTATCCGGAGACCACCTTCGACCGGGTCATCGCGGTGAACGTGAAGAGCGTCTGGCTGGGCCTGAAGGTGGTGGCCCCGGCCATGATCGCGCGGGGGGGCGGAGTGATCGTCAATACCGCGTCCATCGCCGGGCTGCGGGGCTCGCGCAACCTCGTGGCCTATACCGCGAGCAAGCACGCGGTGATCGGGCTCACGCGCACCGCGGCCATCGAGCTGGCGCGGCAGGGGGTGCGGGTGAACGCGGTGTGCCCGGCCCCCATCGAGACGGCGATGACGGACGCGCTGGAAGGCGGCTTCAACCCGAAGGACCCGCGGGCCGCCCACGACCGCCTCGCCGCCACCATCCCCATGCGCCGATACGGCAAGCCCGACGAGGTGGCGGCGCTGGTCGCCTTCCTGATGAGCCCCGAGGCTTCCTACATCAACGGCGGCATCTACACGGTGGACGGCGGGGCGATGTCCTGATGGACGCGCCCGCGCCGGGAGGGAGACGGTGATGCGAATCGGGATCCTGCTGTTCGAGGGTGCGGAAGAGCTCGACTGGGCCGGGCCGTGGGAAGTGCTGGCCGCGTGGGCCCACCAGCATCAGGATGGCGTCGAGGTATTCACCATCGCGCGGACGCTCGCGCCGGTGACCTGCGCGAAAGGTCTGCGCGTGCTACCCGATAAGACCGTCGCCGAGGCCGGCGCGCTCGATGTCGTAATCGTGCCGGGAGGCCGCGGGACCCGCGCCTTGATCGAGGACAAGCCGACGCATGAGTGGCTTCACGGTCTCGCCAAGCGCGGCACCCTGGTCACCAGCGTGTGCACGGGCTCGCTCGTTCTCGCCGGCGCCGGGCTGCTCCGGAACCGGCCCGCGACGACGTGGTGGGGCGCCCTCGACCGGCTCGGTGAGCTTGACGAGACCATCGAGGTGCGGCCCGACGCGCGCTTCGTCGACAGCGGCGCGGTGGTCACCGCGGCGGGGGTCTCGGCCGGCATCGACATGGCGCTGCACCTGGTCGCGCGCCTGCACTCCGTGGAGCGCGCCCGCGAGGTGCGCCGCTACATCCAGTACGATCCCGAGCCGCCGGTCTAGCGGGGCAGGCGCGGGGGTTCCGCGCACGCCCGCTCCACTTCCTCGACCGTCTTGGGCGTTCCCGCGGTGAGGACGTCGTGGCCGGTGGCGGTGATCAGCACGTCGTCTTCGATGCGGATGCCGATGCCGCGGTATTCGGCCGCGATCGGATGGACGATCTTTTCCGCCCGCGCCTTCTCCTCCTCCTCGATCTTCTTCGCCGCCGCCATGCCCAGCCGGAAGCGGCGCTCCCACATCTCCTCTTCGCTGTACTCGCGGAGGTGGAAGGTCACCGACTCGCGCTCGGGGTCGACGTAGAGACCCGGCTCCACCGTGAGCACCATGCCGGGCTCCAGCGGCCGCGATTGGCGACCGGTCTTGTAGTCGCCCACGTCGTGCACGTCCATACCGAGCCAGTGCCCGGTGCCGTGCATGTAGAACTCGCGATAGTGGTGCATGGCCAGCGACTCTTCCAGACCTAGAGGCAGGAGGCCGAGGGCCACGAGCCCCTCGGTGAGAACGCGCCGGGTCGCGTCATGCACCGCCTCGTAGGGGGCGCCGGGCCGAGCCGCCGCGATGCCCGCCCGCTGGGCGCGCAGCACCACCTCGTACACGCGACGCTGGGGCGCGGTGAAGCGGCCGTTCACGGGGAAGGTCCGGGTGATGTCGGCGGCGTGATAGCCCCACTCGCAGCCTGCGTCGATGAGGAGGAGGTCACCGTCCTCCATCTGCCGCCGGTTCTCGTTGTAGTGGAGGATGCAGGCGTTGGGACCGGAGGCCACGATGGAGGGATAGGCGTTGCGCGGGGAGCCGCCCTTTCGGAAGACGAACTCCAGGGCCGCCTGCACCTCGTACTCGTACTGCCCCGGCCGCGCGAAGCGCATGGCCTCGATGTGGGCGTCACGGCTGATCTCGCAGGCGCGGCGCTGGCGGGCCAGCTCCTCGGGCGCCCGGCGGAGCCGCAGCTCGTGCAGGATGGGCCCCGGGTCCTCGATACGCACGGGGGTGGTGAAGCCGCGCACCCGGATCCCGCGCATCTCCGACACCAGGCGCGTGACGCGGGCGTCGTAATGGGGATTGCCCAGCCGGTAGACGAGGCCCGCCCGGTCGATCGCGTACTCACGGAGCCGCGCGTCCAGCTCGTCGATGGTGTAGGCGGCGTCGGCGCCGTAGGCGGCGATGGCCCCCTCCACGCCGGCGCGGCGCCCGGTCCAGATCTCCTGCTCCCGATCGCGCGGACGCACGAAGAGGACGAAGCGCTCCTTGGCATGGGAGGGATTGAACACCGCCACCGCGTCTGGCTCGTCGAAGCCGGTGAGGAAGTAGAAGTCGGAGTCCTGGCGGAACTCGAAGTCCGTATCGGCGTTGCGGGCCGCCTCGCGGGCGCCGGGGATGACCGCGAGGCCGTCCCCCAGGGCCTCCGCGAAGCGGCGCCGGCGCTCGAGGAAGGGAGCCGGATCGACGGCCATCGCTCAGTCTCCCTCCCGGCGCTCGCGCTCCGCCACGTGCTTCTGGGCGGCGAGCACCTTGGCCTGGCGTCCGGCGTCCATCAGCTCGGTGCGGCGGGAGGCGGCCCAGTTCATGCTGCTCTCGCGCCCGGCATTGTTGCCGTTGAAGCGGGGAAGCACATAGCGGGCGATGAGCTCGTAGCTCCGGACGGTCTGGGGGAAGTCGGCCCAGTTGTGCGCCATCTGGAGCAGGCAGCCGAAGCCGCCCGAGTGCTGCTGCATCTCGGCGATGCGCTGGGCGGCGTCGTCGGGGTCGCCGATGACCGCCAGCCCGGCAGCAATGAACTGGTCCACCTGCTGATCGGGAGTGCCGGTGAGCTCGAAGGGCAGCGCGATGACCTGGGTGTAGTAGTAGAGGTACTTCTTGAGCCCGAAGCGGATGTTCTCCAGCGCCTGCGCGCGCGTCTCCGCCACGTGCATCGGTACCACCAGCCGCCAGGCATCGCGGGCGGCGGTGTGGCCGTGCTCGCGCGCCGTCTCGCTCCAGATCTGCCAGGTGTTGGGCAGCGCCATGTAGCCGGCGGTGGAGGTGGCGCCGATGGAGAGCAGGCCCATGCCGTACTTGCCGGCCAGCTTCGGCCCGGAGGGCGAGACCATCGCCGCCGCCGCCATCTCGATGTGCGGGCGGCTCCACGGGCGGAGCTGCAGGCGCGCGTCCACCAGCGTGAACCAGTCGGACTTGTGGGTCACCGTCTCGCCCTGGAGGAGCGGGAGGATGACGGAGAGAGCCTCGTCCTGCATGTCGCGCTGGCGCAAGGGATCGATGCCCAGCATCACCGCGTCCGAGGGCAGCGCCCCCGGGCCCACCCCGAACATCGCGCGCCCGCGCGTCTGGTGGTCGAGCTGCTGCATCCGATCGGCCACGATGTAGGGGTGGTGGTAGGGAAGCGATACCACTCCGGTGCCGAGCCGGATGCGCCGGGTGCGCTCGGCGGCGGCGGCGATGAAGAGCTCGGGGGAGGCGATGATCTCGTAGCCCGCGGAATGGTGCTCCCCCACCCAGGCCTCGTCGTAGCCGAGGCGGTCGAGGTGCTCGATGAGCTGGAAGTCACGCTCGATGGCGAGCGTCGGGTGCTCGTCCACGGGATGGAAGGGCGCGAGGAAGATGCCGGCGCGGAGACGGTCGGTCATGAAGCCCCCTTTTTTCAGGCCTCTAGCGTACCATGTTGACAGCCTCGCGGGATTGCGGAACAATCCCGTTCGCTTCGAGTTTTCCGCGCGAGTCGCACCGCGATTACCGAGGGCCCGAGCCCGGGAAAGGACCGCCGATGCGCACCACCACGCGTCTCCGCCAGATGCTCGCCGCGCCCGGCCTCATCGTGGCGCCCGGCGCCTATGACGGCTTCTCCGCGCGCCTCATCGAGGCGGCCGGCTTCTCCCTCGTGTACATGACCGGCGCCGGCACCGCCGCCTCCCACCTCGGCCAGCCCGATCTCGGTCTCGCCACTCTCACCGAGATGGCGAACCACGCTGCGCACCTGGCGAGCGCGGTCTCGCTCCCGGTGATCGCGGACGCCGACACCGGCTACGGCAACGCGCTGAACGCGGTGCGCACGGTGCGGGAATACGAGCGCGCGGGGGTGGCGGGGCTCCACATGGAAGACCAGGTGGCGCCCAAGAAGTGCGGCCATATCGCGGGAAAGCAGGTGGTGCCGGTGCGGGAGTTCGCGGAGAAGATCCGCGCCGCCTCGGAGCACCGGACGGACCCGGACTTCGTCATCATCGCGCGCACGGATGCGCGGGCGGTGACCAGCCTGGACGACGCCATCGAGCGCGGCAACCGCTACGCGGAGGCGGGCGCGGACCTCATCTTCGTGGAAGCCCCGCAGACGGTGGACGAGATCCGCCGGGTGGCCCGGGAAGTGAAGGCGCCGCTGCTCGCCAACATGGTGCAGGGCGGGAAGACGCCGCGCATGCCCACCGACGAGCTCGAGCGCCTCGGGTTCCGGATCGCCATCTTCCCCGCGGTGTGCATGGCCGCCGCCATCCCCGCCATCGAGCGCGCGCTCGAGCTCCTCAAGGAGCGCGGCACCGACTGGCACGAGGGGCCGGTGCTCGCCCCCATGGACATCTTCCGCAAGGTCGGCTTCGACTGGTGGCATGCCGTCGAGGAGAAGTACACCGGCGCCTGAGCCCCCATGACCCCGGCGCCGCGCACGCTGTTCGAGAAGATCTGGAGCCGCCACGTGGTGACCGAGGGCGCGGGCGAGGTGAGCCTGCTCTACGTCGACCGCCTCCTCATGCACGACGGCGCCGTGCATACCTTCGACCGCCTCCGGAAGGCCGGACGTGCGATCCGCCGCCCGGGCGCCATCGGGGCTACCGCCGACCACTACGTGCCCACCGCGGGCGCGCGGGTCGCCATCGCGGACGCGGAGGTCCGCGGCATGGTGGAGGCGATGGGGCGCCACGCCGCCGAGCTCGGGATCCCGTACTTTCCGCCCGGCGACGCCCGTCAGGGCATCGTGCACGTCATGGGCCCCGAGCAGGGATTCACGCTGCCGGGAATCACGCTCGTCTGCGGCGACTCCCACACCGCCACCCACGGAGCCTTCGGCTGCCTCGCCTTCGGCATCGGCTCCTCCGAGCTCGAGCACGTGCTCGCCACTTCCTGCCTCTGGCAGCAGAAGCCGCGTGCGATGCGGATCCACGTGGCCGGCGCCCCTCCGCCCGGCGTGTCCGCCAAGGACGTGATCCTCGCCATCATCGCCCGGATCAGCGCCGCCGGCGGCACCGGGCACGTGATCGAGTACGCGGGCCCGGCCATCGCCGCGATGTCCATGGAAGAACGGATGACGGTGTGCAACATGTCTATCGAGGCGGGGGCCCGCGCGGGCATGGTGGCGCCCGACCAACGGACCTACGCCTTTCTCGAGGGCCGGCCCTTCGCGCCTGCGGGCGCGCGCTGGGAGGAGGCCGTCGCCTTCTGGCAGACGCTCCCCACCGACGACAACGCCGCCTTCGACGCCGAGGTGGCGTTCGACGCCTCGGCGCTCGCGCCGACCGTGACCTGGGGCACCAGCCCGCAGGAGGCCCTGCCCATCACGGGACGGGTGCCGGATCCCGCGGACAGCCCGGATCCCGCCCGGCGCGCGGCGGTCGAGCGCATGCTCGCCTACATGGGGCTGGCGGCGAACACGCCGCTGACCGCGATCCGGATCGACCGCGTGTTCGTGGGCTCGTGCACGAACAGCCGCCTCGAGGACTTACGCTCCGCCGCCGCGGTTGTCCGCGGTCGCCGAGTAGTCGTTCCGGCGTGGGCGGTGCCGGGGTCGGGCCTGATCAAGCAGGCCGCGGAGGCGGAGGGACTCGACCGCGTATTCCGCGAGGCCGGCTTCGAGTGGCGCGAGCCCGGGTGCTCCATGTGCATCGGTATGAACGGCGACATCGCCCGCCCCGGCGAGCGGGTGGCGTCCACCTCGAACCGGAACTTCGAGGGCCGCCAGGGCAAGGGCGTCCGGACCCATCTCATGAGCCCCGCCATGGCGGCGGCCGCCGCCGTCACCGGGCGGCTCACCGACGTGCGGGCGCTCGTGCGCGAGGGGGCGTGAAGATGGATGCCTTCACCACCCTCACCGCGGTGGCGGTGCCCTTCGACTTCGTCAACGTCGATACCGACCGGATCATCCCCGCGCGCTTTCTCCACAAGCCGCGAGGGCCCGAGTACGCCAGCCTGCTTTTCCACGACGTGCGGTTCGACGAGGACGGCCACGAGCGCGCGGACTTCATCCTCAACCAGCCCGCCTTCCGCTCCGCGCGCATCCTGGTGGCGAACGACAACTTCGGCTGCGGCTCCTCGCGCGAGCACGCGGTGTGGTCCCTGGCCGCCTACGGTATCCGCGCGGTGATCGCGCCTTCCTTCGGCGACATCTTCTTCAACAACTGCTTCAAGGTGGGCGTCCTTCCGGTGGTGGTCGCGCCGGAGACCGGCGTGGCCCTGCGACGCCAGCTGCACGCCATGCCGGGGGCGACGGTGACGGTGGATCTCGAGACCCAGTTCGTCACCGCGCCGGACGGCACCGTGATCCCGTTCGCGGTGGACCCGTTCCGCCGGCGGGGCCTCCTCCGCGGCCAGGACGAGATCGCGCTGACGCTGGAGCACGCGCCCGCCATCGCGGCGTTCGAGCGGCGGCGCCTCGCGGAGGAGCCCTGGCTGACCCGATGAAGACACCGCTCTCGGTCTTCCTTCCGTTCAATCGCGACGCGCTCCGCGGCACCTTCGAGCCCGCCAAGAGCGGCGCGGTCCCGCCCACCCAGGAGGGCCACTGGCTGGTGGTGCAGGATCAAGGGCTCTTGGTGGAGCCGGCGGGCGAAGGATTTCGTCTGCCCCGGGGCGCCGCGCCCAAGGGGCTGGGCGCCGCCGCCGAGCCGCTCTGGCTCGGGCAGTGGCACGGTGAGCCATGCTGGGTGGTCGGGCTTCCGCGCGACGCCGCGCCCCTCGCCGGCCTGCAGCGCGAGACGCTGGTGCCGATGCGGGGCACGAAGCTGCCCGACGAGCTCCTCTCGCTGGGCGGCATGGCCATGCAGGGCCTCTGGTGGGAGAGCACCAGCAGGCACTGCCCCCGCTGCGGCACGGGCACCGAGCGCATCGCCGGCGAGTGGGGCAAGCGCTGCGGCCGCTGCCACTACGAGCACTACCCGCACCTGCATCCCGCCGTCATCGTGCTGGTCAAGGACGGCGACCGCGTGCTCCTCGCCCGCAAGCGCGAGTGGGCTCCCGGGCGCTACGCGCTGGTGGCCGGCTTCGTCGACAACGGCGAGTCCCTCGAGGGCGCGGTCGCCCGCGAGGTGAAGGAAGAGGTCGGCGTCGAGGTCACCGACATCCAGTACGTGGGCAGCCAGAACTGGCCATTCCCCAGCCAGATCATGCTGGGCTTCGTCGCCACGTACGCCGGCGGCACGGTGGCGGTCGATCCGGAGGAGCTGGACGACGCGCGCTGGTTCCCCGCCGACGCGCTGCCCGACGGGCCCTCCCGCCACAGCATCGCACGCTTCATCCTGGACACCCACGCGCGGGGTCGCTAGGCCCCCTCACCCTCACAGGAGATCGCCCCATGAGCATCACACGCTTGAGCGTTGGACCACGCCTCGCGGGCGCCGTCGTGCACGGCGACACCGTCTACCTCGCCGGACAGGTCGCCGCCGACGCGACCGCGGGCGTGAAGGGCCAGACGGAGCAGATCCTCAAGAAGTTCGACGAGCTGCTCGCGACGGCGGGCTCGAGCAAGGCCAAGCTACTCTCCGCCACGGTGTGGCTCGCGAACATGGGCAGCTACGACGAGATGAACGCGGCGTGGGACGCGTGGGTGGACCCCAACGGCAAGCCCGCGCGGGCGACGGTGGAAGCGCGCCTCGCCAACCCAAAGTTCTTGGTGGAGATCGCGGGAATCGCCGCGCGTTGAGCGCGTGCATGTATCAGTGTAAGACTTGCCGGTGAAATCGTGTAAAAAATACCCGCGGGGTCCGCGAAACGGGTCATCCAGTGCGAGGGCTCTCGTCGGGTTACATCGTCCCCGGCACCCATCATGCCCGCCTCAAACGGTGGCACGGAGTCTGCTGCTAGGGCGTTCCCATGAACGCACTCCTCTCGCCCCGGGCCCCGGCATCGTCATCGCGCTCGTCCTCCGCTTTTCCGTCCGCACCGTACGTGCATGGCGGCGTGCTCGCCGCCGTGCGACGACTGCGATACGAGGTCTACTGTCTCGAGCGACGTTTCGTGGACGCCGCTCTGTGCGCGGAAGGGCAGGAGAGCGACAAGTACGATCCGCACGCGGTGCACTTCGCGGCGACCACCCCCTCGGGCGGGGTGGTGGCCACGCTCCGTCTGGTGCTCGATTCGCCGCTGGGCTTCCCCCTGGAAGGGCACGCGGATGGACTGCTCGAGGCGCGGCCGGGGACGGAGCGCGCGCGCACCGGTGAGATCTCGCGCCTCATCGTGGCGGCGGACTATCGCGCCGGGACGATCCGCCATCCGCTGCTGCTGTTCGGCCTGTTCCGGCACCTCTACGAGGAGTGTGGACGGCTGGGCCTCGGCTATCTGGTGGCCGCCATGGAGGGCAGCCTCGCGCGGTTGCTCCGGCGCCTCGGCTTCCCCTTCCTGCCCCTCGGCGCCTCCATCAACTACTTCGGCGAGGTGGTGCCCTACGGCGCCACGCTGGCGTCGATGCGGCGAGGGTACGAGAACATCCTCGACTACGAGCGGACCTGCCTGGTCGGAAGCGCGTCGCCCTTCCGCTACTTCCGCGTGAGCGCGGCGGACGTCACCCGCTGAGGGACTAGATCCCGCGGCGGTAGACGATCTCGCCGCCGACCATGGTGAGGACGGGGGCGACCTCCTTGATCCGGCCCTCGGGGCAGGTGAACACGTCCTCGTCGAGCGCGACGAGATCGGCCCGCTTGCCGGCCTCCAGGGTGCCGGTCTCCCGCTCCTGGTGCGCGGCCTCCGCGTTCCAGCTGGTGAAGGAGCGGACCGCCTCCTCGCGCGTCATGCGCTGTCCGGGTTGCCAGCCGGGATCCGCGCCGTGGAGCGGCCGGCGGGTCACCGCGGCGAAGATGCCGTGGAAGGGATTCGGATCCTCGACGGGAAAGTCGGAGCCGCCCACGATGCGCACCCCGGTGGCGAGGAGCGAGCGCCAGGCATAGGCGCCGCGCAGCCGGTCCGCGCCCAGACGCTCTCCCGCCCAGGGCATGTCGGAGGTGCAGTGCGTGGCCTGCATGCTCGGCGTGACCCCCAGCCTCGCGAAGCGCCCGATATCTCCTTCGGCCAGGATCTGGGCGTGCTCCACGCGAAGCCGGAGGGCGCGCGCGGCGGGACGCTCGCCCAGCACGCGCTCGAAGGTGTCGAGGACGAGGGTGTTGGCGCGGTCGCCGATGGCGTGGACGCAGACCTGGAAGCCTCGCGCCGCCGCGTCCGCGGTGAGGCGGTAGAGCTCGTCGGGCGGGATCAGCACCAGGCCCGTGTTCTCCGGATCGTCGCAGTAGGGGTGGTGGAGGGCGGCGCCGCGCGAGCCCAGCGCGCCGTCGGAGAGGAGCTTCAGCGCGCCCACCACCACGCGGTCGTCGCCCATGACCTCGGGCCCTCGGTCGCGGTAGTGCTCCCACGCCGCCTCGTCGCGCCCGGCCACCGCCGCGTAGTTGCGGAAGGGGAAGTGCCCGCGCTCGACCAGCCGCCGGTAGGCGGCGAAGGCGCGGAGGTCCACGCCCATCTCGTGGAGCCCGGTGAGGCCCTTGGCCAGGCATTCCCCGAGGGCATCGCGAATGGCCGCGTCGAAGCGCGCGTCGTCCGGCGGCGGCTGCGCCTTCTGGACGAGGCGCTGCGCGGCGTCCACCAGGAGCCCGGTGGGCTCGCCGCGGGCGTCGCGGACGACGATGCCGCCGGTGGGATCGCGCGTGTCGCGCGTGATGCCGGATGCGGCGAGGGCGGCCGAGTTGACCCAGGTGGCGTGGCCGTCGATCCGGACCAGCGCCACCGGGTGATCCGGCGCGGCGCGGTCGAGGGAGCCGCGCGCGGGCATCCGCATGCCCGGCCAGCGGTTCTGATCCCAGCCGCGGCCGCCGAGCCACTGGCCCTTCGGCAGGCGCGCCGCCGCCTGCCCCACCCGGATCGCGATCGCCTCCTCCGTGGTGGGTCCGCCCACGTCGAGCGTAAGTCGCCCCCGCGCCAGGTGCATCAGGTGCCCGTGACCGTCCACGAGGCCGGGGAGCACGGCGCGGCCGTCGAGATCCAGCACCGGCTCCGCCACCGGCGCGTTGACCGCGGATCGCCGGCCGCAAAAGACGATGCGCCCGTCGCGGACCAGCAAGGTGTCGGCGCGGGACGGGGCCGCCGGGAGACCGTCCGTCATGGGATAGATGCGCGCATTGGTGAGGAGCATTCCCGATCATGACGCCGATCTTCCCGGCAAGGCAAGGCCCGCGCGGCGGGTTGCGGTATCCTGGGAGCCGGATTTCCCCCGTGACCATCGCCGCCACTCCCGCCACCGCGCTCGCTCCGGACGCGACGGACGCCTTCGTCCGCCGCCACCTGCGCCACAATCTGCTCGCGCTGGGGATGGATTTCGGCTTCTTCATGGTCGCGCTCTCGTTCGCGGGTCAGTCCACCATCCTGCCCGCCTTCGCCGCGCATCTCGGCGCGCCCAACGTGGTGATCGGCGCCATTCCCGCCCTCATGACGATCGGCTGGTACCTGCCGCCCCTGTTCGTGGCGGGCTATACGCAGTCGCTCGCCCGGAAGCTTCCGTTCGTCGTGCGATACACCATCTGGGAGCGGGCGCCGTACCTGGTCCTGGCCGCGGCGGCCTTCACCTTCGCCGTTCCCGCGCCCGGCGTCACCCTCGTTCTCCTCCTCGCCATGCTGCTGGTCATCGCGGGGACGGGCGGCGTGCTCATGCCGGCCTGGATGGACGTGGTGGCCGGCGCCATTCCCACCACGCTTCGCGGACGCTTCTTCGCCTTCGCGGGCGTGGGCGCCAGCCTGGCGGGGCTCGGCGCAGGCCTGGTCACCGCGTGGCTGCTCGCGGCGGTGCCGGCGCCGCGAAGCTACGGACTCTGCTTCCTCCTCTGCGCGCTGTTCATGGCGGTCTCCTATGCGGCGCTCACCTCGGTGCGGGAGCGGCCGGTCCCGGCGGGGCCGTCTGACCTGTCGATGCGCGGGCAGCTGCGGCGGGTGCCCGCGATACTCCGCGGCGACGCGAATCTCGCCTGGTACCTTGCCGCGCGCGCCTGCGCCTCGGTGGGGACCATGGCGGGCGGATTCTATACCGTGTACGCGATCATCGTGCTCGGCGCGCCCGCCTGGCAGGCGGGCGTGTTCACCACCTTCATGATCGCGGGGAAGATCGTGGGGGACCTGGCGCTGGGCTGGGTCGCCGACCACCTGGGACACCGGCTCGTCCTCATCACGGGGGTGGTGGCCACGGTGGCGGGCAATGCGCTGGCGCTGCTGCGCCCCTCCATCGAGACCCTGGGCGTGGTGTTCGCGCTGCTCGGCGTGCACTTCGCCGCGAACCATGTCTCCGGGCTCAACGTGCTGCTGGAGTTCGCGCCCAGCGCGGCGGAGCGGCCCACCTATATCGGCCTCGGCCTCACCACGGTGGCGCCGCTGGCTTTCGCGGCGCCGATCCTCGCCGGGCTGGTCGCTGACGCCTGGGGCTTTCCCGCGGTCTTCGCGGCGGCCGGCCTGTTCGGGCTCACCGCGCTCGCCCTGCTCCTCGGGCGCGTCCGCGACCCGCGTCATCTGGTGGAGACCCCCCTTGGCGGCTGAGACCCCCTGGGACCAGCGCCTGACGCGACGGCTCGTGCGGCCGCTCGCGGGGACCCGCCTGCGTCCCAACCACATCACCACGCTGAGCCTGGCCCTGGGCATGGGCGCGGGCCTGCTTTTCGCCCGCGGCGAGACCCCCGCGGCCGGCTGGGGCGCCGCCCTCTTCATGCTCGCGCGCTTCGTCGACCACGCCGATGGCGAGCTGGCGCGCCTCACCGGCCGGTCGTCGCGGCTCGGCTACTATTACGACTACGTCGCGGGCGCGCTCTCGTCGGTGGCGCTGTTCACCGGAATCGGGGTCGGCTATGGCGGGGGCCCGCTCGGCGACTGGGCGCTGGCCCTGGGCCTCGCCGCCTCCATGGCCGCGCTCGCCGGGATGGGATTCGGGCTGGCCGCGGACGCGCGCCGAGGCACCGGCCATGGGCCCTATCCGCAGTGGGGGCCCTTCGAGCTCGAGGACGGCATCTATCTCATCGGACCCATCACCTGGCTCGGCGGCCTCGCGGGATTTTTCGTGCTGGGCGCCCTGGGGCAGATCGTCTTCTCCGCGTTCCGGCTGCGCGAGCTGCAACACGCCCGCCCGGCGGCGGCGCCCTCACTGGAAAATCCCCGCACGCGGGAGCACACTTGAGCGGGGAGAAGGACGCCGCGATGGATCCGATGCGACGGGGACTGGTGCTGGGGAGCGGGCTCCTGCTCCTCGCTCCCTGCCGGGCATGGAGCCAGGGCGCGCTCGACCGCGAGCACGCCCCGCGGCTCGAGATGCCGATCCTGGCCGAGGATGCCGCGGCGGTGCCGCTCCAGGTGTCGGTGGAGCACCCGATGGAGGCCGATCACTTCATCCGCTCCCTCGAGGTCTCGCTCGACAAGGACCCCGTGCCCTGGAAGGGCAAGTTCCTATTCACGCCGGGAAACGGCCGCGCCTGGGCGGCCTTCACCATGCGCTCCGGCAGCGGAGGCCTCGTGCGCGCGACGGCGGAGTGCTCGCGGCATGGGAAGTTCACCGCCACCCGCGAGGTCCGGGTGGCCGAGGGCGGCTGCGCCACCACGGCGCCGGTGGACCGGTCCCGCATCGGGAATCCGCAGCTGCGGCTGCCCGGCTCGCTCCGGCCGGGGCAGGTCGTCGAGGTCAAGACCAAGGTGGACCACGACTCGCAGACCGGGCTCGCGCTCAAGGGTGGGAAATACGTGCGCGAGGGGCCGGAGTTCTTCATCAAGGAGATGCTCGTTTATCTCGACGCCGAGAAGATCAGCGAGTTCCAGATGGGCTCGGCCATCAGCGCCAACCCGCTCATCCGCTTCCCCCTCAAGATCACGAGGAGCGGCACCGTCCGGGTGGTGTTCGTGAACAGCGAGGGCCAGCGCTGGGAAGCGTCCCAGCCCGTCCGTGTCTAGCGGCGGGGAAGTGCCGGACTCAGGGCTGCTTGCCCAGCGCGATGGCGCCCAGTGCGGCCAGGCGGTCGATCTCCCCGCGGTCGAGGCCGAGCTCGCCCAGCACCTCGGCGGTGTGCTGTCCCAGGAGCGGCGCGGGCCGACTGATGCGCGCGGGCGTGCCACTGGCGCGAACCGGGAAGCCCACCATGCGGACGGTGCCGTAGCCCGGCTGCTCCATCTCCGCCACTATTCCCAGGTGGCGGACCTGCGGATCCTCGAACACCTCGTCGAACTCGTAGATCGGACCCGCCGCGATTTGCGCCTTCTCGAAGCGCGCCACCCACTCGGCGGTGGACTCGCCCGCGAGCACCGTCTCCACCCGCGCCTTCATCTCCGCGTAATTGGCGAGTCGCTCCAGATTGGTGGCGAAGCGCGGGGCGGTGCGGAGCACCTCGTCGCCGAGCACGCCGCAGAAGCGCTCCCACTGGTCGGGACTCAGAAGCACCACGTTGAGGTAGCCGTCACCCGTCCGGTAGGCCTCCGCGGGGGTGAGGTTCGGATTCCGGTTGCCCTCGCGGCGTGGCCGCTTGCCGGAGTCGAAATAGTGCGCGACGGGATCGGGCAGCATGGCGATGGTCGAGGCGAGGAGGTTCACGTCGAGGTGCTGGCCGCGGCCGGTGCGCGCCCGGTGCACGAGGGCGGCCTGGACCATGCCGAAGGTGAGAAAGGACGCGGCGAGGTCGGCAATGGAGCCGCCCGCGCGGGTGGGCGGATCGCCGGGATGGCCGGTGAGCGCCATGATGCCGGCCATGCCCTGGGCGATGAGGTTGTAGCCCGGCCGGCGCGCCAGCGGCCCGTCCTGGCCGAAGCCGGTGACGGACGCGTAGACGATGCCGGGATTGGCCGCGCTCACCGCCGCGTACCCCAGGCCCTGGCGCTCCACCACCCCGGGCAGGAAGTTCTCGATGAGAACGTCGGCGCGCCGCGCGAGCTCGAAGGCGACGCGGCGCCCCTCCGGGTGGGCGAGGTCCACCGCGATGCCGCGCTTGCTGCGATTGACCGCGGCGAACGCCGCGCTCATGCCGCCCTCGCCGCGGATGGCGCGGAAGTCGTCGCCGCGGCCGGGACGCTCGAGCTTGATCACGTCGGCGCCGAGATCGCCCATGAGCATGGCGCTGTAGGGACCGGCAATCACACGTGAGCAGTCGAGGACGCGAAGGCCCTCGAGCATGGCGGGGCGGTCGGTCATGGCGGTCTCACCGTGTTAGCAGCGCCGTCCCGGCAAGTCAAGTCCGGGGAACCGGCGGCCCTTCGCCCCCGTTGCTAGGTTTGGATCTCGTGCCCTCTCCCCCTCACCCCCCTCGAGGAGGCCATATGGTCAATCCACTCAGCCGGCGAGAAGTACTCCGCTTCGGGGCGTACACCACCGTGGGAGGCGTGCTCACTCCCGGGATCTCGATGGCGCAGGCCATCGTCACCGACAGCAAGGGTCTGAACGCCCGCGACGTGACGCTCACCGTCGGCGGCGTGGCCATTCCCGCCTACGAGGCGCGGCCCGAGGCGGCGGGGCGGTATCCGGTGGTCGTCGCCATCTCCGGCTTCACCGGGAACAGCGAGCATCACAAGGACGTCGTGCGCCGGCTCGCCCTGGCCGGCTACTATGCGATCACGCCGGAGCTCTACCATCGAGAAGGTGGGATGCAGGGGAAGGACTTCGCCGAGATGGGCAAGATTTCGGGCTCGGTGACGCGCGCCCAGTACCTCGGCGACATCCGCGCCGCCGCCGACTTCGCCCGCGGACAGTCGTGGGCGCGCGCGGAACGGCTGGGCGTCACCGGCTTCTGCGGGGGCGGGGCGCTCACGTTGCACGTGACCGCGGAGTACCCCGGCGTCACCGCGGCGGCGCCGTGGTACGGCCACGTCAAGCGGACCTACCGGGACGCGCCCGGCGTCGACGCGTTCAGCCTGATCGACCGCATTACCGCGCCCGTGCTCGGCCTCTACGGCGATGCCGATGCGGGCATCCCCTCGGAGGACGTCAGGCGCTTCGAGTCCGAGCTCCGGAAGCGGAACCCCAACGTCGAGTTCATCCTCTACCCCGGCGCGCCGCATGCCTTCTTCTCGGACGACCGGCCGCAGGTCTACAAGAAGGAGGCCGCGGAAGACGCCTGGGGGCGGCTCCTCGCGTTTTTCGGGAAGCACCTTCGGGCCTGATTCGGTCCGTCCCGCCGACCTGCGCTCCGGTCCGGAAGGCCCCCAAGGGGTCTCCGGGGCGCAGATATTTCGCCTTCGGGGATCATGCTCGTCGCCATTCTTGGCAGTCTGTCAACGTGAACTGTCAATTCTGCTCCATGATCGTGGGCTGACGGTCCATTTCTCCCTATCTTTCTGGCAATTTGTCCACGACTACCCGTGGCACGGATGTTGCGGTCTCGACGGAGCGCGCCACGCTCGTGACAGGGCGCATGACACGGACAGCGCGGGAGCGCTCAGGAGCCATGGACCACAATCTGGATCGCGAAGTGGCCTTCGTCGGCCAGCGGGTCAAGCAGAAGATCTGTGTCGCCCTGACGCTCTCGTCGGTCATCCCCCTCCTCATCCTGACCTACGCCATCTACGCCAATCTTTTCCTTCACCAGGATCCCATTGCCGGCTATCGCGACCTCCTGTGGTTCGAGGCGCTGGTGATCTTCACCGGGCTCCTCATGGCGGCGGGTGGCTTCGTGGTGTGGGACCTCGCCAGCGCGGTGGCGCGGACAGCGGAGATGGTCACCGAGGCGCAGCGCGTGGAGACCATCAGCGCCGTCCGGCACGACGAGGTGGGGACGTTGATGAACTCCTTCTCGCGCATGCTCGCGACCATCGAGGATCAGGCGGGCGAGATCAACCAGTTCGCCCAGCGGCTCGAGGGCGCCTACAAGGAGCTCGAGTTCACCAATGCGCGGCTCAAGGAGTTCTCCTTCAAGGACGACGTGACCGGCCTGTACAACCGGCGGTTCTTCACCATCCGCCTCGAGGAAGAGGCCTCCCGCTTCCGCCGCTTCAACCATCCGGTGTCGGTGGTGCTGCTCGACCTCGACGGGTTCAAGCGCATCAACGATGAGCTGGGGCACGGGGCCGGGGACGACACGCTCCGCGTGATGGCGGACCTCCTACTCAAGTACTCGCGGGGCATCAACGTCATCTGCCGCTGGGGCGGCGACGAGTTCGCGGTGCTCCTGGTGGAGACGACCAAGGCGGGCGCCCAGCTCTATGCCGAGCGCCTGCGCCAGGTCCTCGCCGCCTATCCGTTCGCGCACGGGCGCCAGATCACGGCCAGCTTCGGCATCGCCGCCCTGCCCGAGGACGTGGCCCCCAGCGCGGAGGACATCATCCAGGCCGCCGACGAGGCGCTGTACTCGGCGAAGCGATCCGGCAAGAACCGGGTCTGCATGTTCGAGGACATTGCGGCCGCGCCCCGCGTCGAGCCTGAGGTGGAACGAGTTTGAGCCAACCCCCGCATCCCGCCGGCGTCCTCATCGTCGACGACGACCGCCACATCCGCGACATCCTGCGAGAGCTCTTCCTCTCCAGCGGATACGATGCGCGGGTGGCCGCCGACGGCAAGGAGGGGCTGGAGGTCTTCGACGCCGACCGGCCGCTCCTCACCGTGACCGACGTGCACATGCCCGTCATGGACGGCGTCGAGCTCCTCAAGAAGGCCCGCGCCCTCGACCCCGACGCGGCGTTCCTCGTCCTCACCGGCGTGGCCAACGTCCAGACGGCGGTGGAGAGCCTGAAGTTCGGGGCCTTCGACTTCATCATGAAGCCGGTCCACATGGACGAGATCCTCATCGCCGCCGAGCGCGCGCTGCAGCACCGGCAGCTCCTCATCGAGCGGCGGGAGCACCAGGTCATCCTGGAGCGCAAGGTGGAGGAGGCCACGCGCGAGCTGGGATCCACCTTGCGCGAGCTGGAGAATACCTACCGGACCACGCTGGAGGCGCTCGGCTCGGCCATCGACACCCGCGACCTGGGCACTCACGCCCATTCCCGCCGCGTGCGGGGCTACTCACTGACGCTGGCGAAGGCCCACGGCTTCCCCGAGGCCGGGCTGCGCGACCTCGAGCACGGCGTGCTCCTCCACGACATCGGCAAGATCGGCATCCCCGACGCCATCCTGCTCAAGCCGGGGCCGCTCACCCCCGCGGAGTGGAAGATCATGCGGACCCACCCCGAGATCGGGCGGCAGCTCGTGGAGCAGGTTCCCTTCCTCCGGGGCGCGGTACCCATCGTCTACCATCACCACGAGCGCTGGGACGGCACCGGCTACCCGCTCGGCATCAAGGGGGAGGACATCCCGCTGGGCGCGCGCATCTTCTCGGTGGCGGACGCCTTCGACGCCATGACCTTCGACCGCCCGTACTCCCAGGCCATCCCGCTGGAAGACGCGCGGCGCGAGATCCAGCGGTCCGCGGGCACTCACTTCGACCCGCGCGTGGTGGAGACCTTCCTCCGCCTCCCGCTCGAGGTCTTTGAGACCATCCGGAGACAGTCGGTCGAGTAGTCCCGCCCCTGCCCCTTCCGCCCTTCCCGATGGGTGCTGAATGTAGACTCTCCCGCACGCGCTGGGGTAGGATGCCCCAATGCCTCGCTACCTGTTCATCGTGGCCAAGGAGCATCCCGAGCTCTGCGCCCATCTGGAGCGTGAGTTCATGGGCGAGGACGGGGTGCAGGTCGTGCTCGACCGTCGCCGAGCGGACCGCCGCTGGCATGGCGTCGCCGTCTCCGAGGCCGATCGGCGAGGCACTGACCGGCGCTCGCATCCACCCATCCAGCAGGAGCTGGCCGCGCTGAACTTCGCGCTCGTCCGCGCGGAGTGAGCGCGGAACCCCCCGGGCGACCCCGGCCGGCCACCGCGGAGCACTGAGACGGTGCGGCCCATCGACGAGATCCTCGAGACCGCGATTACCCTCAACGCCACCGACATCCATCTCCAGGCGGGACTGCCGCCCGTCTACCGGGTCCAGAAGCGGCTCATCCAGAAGGGGGGCACCCGGCTCGGCCCCCAGGAGATGGAGGAGCTGGTCTTCTCGCTGATGACCGACCAGCAGAAGCGGCTCTTCCGCGAGAAGCTCGACTACGACTTCTCCTGCAGCGTGCCGGGCCGGGCGCGCTTCCGGGTCAACGCCTTCCGTCAGCGCGACTCGGTGGCGGCGGCGATGCGGCGCATCCCCTTCGAGATCCCCTCCTTCGAAAGCCTGGGCCTGCCCGCCAGCCTGGCGGATCTCACCCAGCTGAGGCGCGGCTTCGTGCTCATCACCGGCGCGGCGGGGCACGGGAAGTCGACCACCCTCGCCGCCCTCATCGACCGCATCAACACCGAGCGGCAGCTCCACGTGGTGACCATCGAGGATCCCATCGAGTACCTCTTCGTCCACAAGCAGAGCGTGGTGGTCCAGCGGGAGCTCGGCACCGACGTGGGGAGCTTCGCGGGCGGCCTCCGCGCCGTCCTTCGTGAGGACCCGGACGTGGTCTTCGTGGGCGAGATGCGGGACTTCCAGACCATCGAGGCCGCCCTGACCGCGGCGGAGACGGGCCACCTGGTGTTCAGTACCCTGCACACCAAGACGCCCGCCCAGGGCATCGACCGCATCGTGGACGTGTTCCCGCCGCATCAGCAAAGCCAGGTCCGCGTGCAGCTCGCGAACGTGCTCCACGCCATCGTGACCCAGCAGCTCCTGGTGCGGAGTGACGGCGCGGGGCTGGTGGTCGCGGTGGAGCAGCTCGTGGCGAGCCCCGCGGTGCGCAACCTCATCCGGGAGGGGAAGACCTTCCAGATGCAATCGCTCATCCAGACCGGCTCCGCGGCGGGAATGGTGACGATGGAGCAGTCGCTGAAGTCGCTGTACGAGCGCGGCCTCATTACCTACGAGGACGCTCTGGAGCACGCCTTCGACGCGCGCGAGTTCACGCGCCTCATGGGACGCGGCTAGACGCTCGACCGCCGCGCGCTGTCCCTCCTGGTGGCGCTGGCGGCGCTGGCGCCGTTCCTGCCCGCGCTGGGCGCCGGCTTCGTCAACTGGGACGACGAGTCCTTGCTCGTCGCGGAGACCGGCTACCGGGCGCCGGGGGCTCTGCGCTGGGCGCTGGCCTCCACCGCGATGGGCCACTGGAGCCCGCTCGCCTGGCTCTCCTTCGCCCTCGACCATCGGCTCGGCGGCCTCGATCCCCGGGTCTTTCACGCCACGAGCCTGGCGCTGCACGGGCTCAACGCCGCGCTCTTCTGCCTCCTGGCCCGGCGTCTCCTGGCCGCCGCCTGGCCGGAGCGCGCCGAGGGGGTTCACGCATGGGGCGCCGCGCTCGCCGCCCTGATCTTCGCCGTGCACCCGTTGCGGGTGGAGCCGGTGGCCTGGATCTCGGATCGTCGCGATCTGCTGTGCGCGACCTTCCTGCTCCTGGCGCTCATCGCCTATGTCCGGGGCGTGCGGGGTGGCGGCCCGCTCGCGCGCGGCTGGGCGCTCGCGTCGCTGGCGGCCTTCGCGGGGGCGCTCGGCTCCAAGGGCGTCGCCGTCGTGCTCCCGGTGCTCCTCCTCGTCCTGGACTGGTATCCGCTGGGCCGCGCCGCGCGGGGTTGGCGCGCGCTCGTACGCGAGAAGGCGCCGTACATGCCGCTAGCCCTGGCGGGAGCGATCGTCACGGCGCTGGCGGTGCGGGCCGATGCCGCGCCCCTCGGCTACGGGGAGTACGGCCCCCTGGCGCGCCTCGCGCTGGGGGCTTACGCGGCCTGGCAATTGCTGGTGCGGCACCTCTGGCCCGCCGGGCTCTCACCCCTGTACGAATTGCCCGCCGAGGTGCGACTCCTCGCCCCGCGCTTCCTGGTTCCGTTGCTCGCGACCGCCGCACTCACCGCCGCCCTGGCCGGGCTCCGTCGCCGCTGGCCCGCCGGTCTTTCGGCCTGGCTGGCCTCGCTCATCGTCCTCGCGCCGGTGAGCGGCATCGTGCTGGCGGGCCGGCACGTGGAGGCCGACCGGTATACGTATCTGGCGGGTCTGGGACTGGCGCTCCTCGCCGGCGGGGGCGGGGTCCATCTCGCCGCGCGCTGGTCCCCGAACGCGCGCCGGATCGCTGGGGTCGCGGTGGCGCTGCTGCTCGGGGGGCTGGGTTTCCTCGCGTGGCAGCAGACCCTCCACTGGCACGACTCGGAGCGCCTGTGGCGTCGCGCGGTGGCGGTGGAGCCCGACTGCGCGTCCTGCCTCAATAACCTGGGCCGCGCGCTCATGCGCGCTGACGCGCGCCGGCCGGTCCGGGATGCTGAGGCGGAGGCGCTATTCCGCCGGGCGCTCGGGCGTCGACCGGATCAGCCCGGCCCCTATCTCAATCTGGGCGCGCTGCTCGTCGGGCTGGGGCGGCATGACGAGGCCGAGGCCGTGTTCAGTGAGGTCGTGAGGCGCTGGCCGGCCCTGGCGGATGGCCCCGCCGGCCTGGCCGCGCTGAGCCTCGCCCGCGGCGCCGAGACCGAGGCCGCGGCGCTGCTGCGGCGGGCGCTCGTGCTGGATCCCGGCTTCGCCGGGGTCCGGGTGGAGCTGGGCCCGCTCCTCAACAATCGTGGGGTCGCCGCCGCGCGGGCCGGCCGACTCGGGGAGTCGGCGGCCTTGCTCCGGGAGTCGGTGGGGCTGCTCCGGGCCGACCCCGAGCCGTTACGCAATCTCCGGCAGGTGCTCCGGGCACTCCGCGCGGCGGGCGACGAGGCCACGGCGCAGCGCGAGCTTGCGGCCCTCCGCGCTCTGGATCCGGCGCTGGCCGAAGCGGCCTCGCAGGGGCTCTGAGGGGGCCCTTGTGTTCATCCGAGTTTCCTGATAGGGAAGGCGCAGACTGGCGCCGACGTCGGCTTCCCGCGAGTTCGAGACCGGCGGCACCCGAACCCTCAAGGAGACCTAGCCATGGCCCAGGTGAAACAGATCACCATGACCGCGCTGTCCAAGCCGGGGGTACTCGCCAGGATCTGCGGCGTGCTCTCGGGAGCCGGGGTCAATCTGGTCGCCATCTGCGCGGCCGACGGCAACAGCCGCAGCAAGCTCCGGATGGTCGTCTCCGACCCCGCCCGGGCCAAGCAGGCACTGGCGGCCGCCAAGATCCGGTGCGGGGAGGAGCCCGCCCTGCTGCTCACGCTGGATGACAAGCCGGGCAGCCTCGGGCGGGTGGCCGAGCGGCTGGCGGCGGCGAAGATCAATATCAAGTGCACCTACGCGACCACCGGGGGCGGCGGCACCGCCCAGGTCGTCCTCGTCGTCCCCAATCCGGACAAGGCCGAACGGGCGCTGGCCTGAGCGCGTGCGACTCAAGCGCGAGGACGTCGAGCGGATGATGGCGGAGCGCCCCGCGGGGACCGCCCTCGAGGAGGCCCTGGAGGTGTTCGAGGTGTTCGCCAGCGGAACCCTCGCCGATGAGGTGTATATCCTCGACGACGTGAGCGGCAAGCGCATCGCCATCGCGCCGTCGGCGCTGAAGGCGAAGTACAGAAAGGAGTGACCCCGCATGGCCATCATCGTCATCTCCCATGAGATCGGAGCGGGTGGTCCGGAGATCGGGCAGGCCCTCGGCGAACGGCTCGGGTATCGGTGCGTCGGGCAGGATCTGATCGTCGACGTCGCGCGCCGCTACGGGCTCCTCGAGGAGAAGCTGTCGCATCTGGACGAGGCCAAGCCCTCGTTGTTCGAGCGGTTCGACGCGGAGACCCGACGATACATCACGGTGATCCAGACCGCGCTCTACGAGTTCGCCGAGCACGACAACGTGATCCTCCTCGGGCGGGGCGGGCAGTGGCTGCTGCGGGGCATCCCTCACGTGCTGCGCGTGCGGGTGATGGCGCCCTTCGACCTGCGCGTGAAGCGGCTGGCCAAGAAGATGTCCGGCCAGATGGGCGAGCAGACCAATCCGCGCACCGTCACCGACATGGTGCGACGGGACGACACGGAGAAGATCGGCCGGATGCGCTACCTCTACGAGGTGGACATTCGCGATCCCGCCCTCTACGACGTGGTCATCAACACCGAGAAGGTGCCCCACGACTCCGCGGTGGAGGTGATCGCGGGACTGGTGCGGCGCCCGGAGATGGCCACCGGCGACGCCGGTGCGCGCCTGGTCTCCGACCGCGCCCTAGCCTCGCGCGTGCAGGTGGCCCTCGCCACCCATCCGGAGACGCGCAAGTATCGCACCACGGTGGAAGCCAAGGACGGCGTGGTGACCCTCGAGGGGACGGCCGCGCTCGAGGACGCGGTGGACGTGGCCCGCGGCGTGACCGGCGTGCGCGAGGTGCGCACTCAGCAGGTGGAGATTCCCCCCATCCCGCCCTTCGTGGCGTAGGCGCGCCCGGGGCCGGTCGACCCGCCGCCGCTCGAGGCGGCGGGGGTCAGCCGCCGGTGGAGGGGCGATCCGAGCGGGAGCGGTCTTCGGGGATCTCGGCCACCGTCGCGGTGACCGTCACCTTCTGCTTCTTGCGCCATACCTCGAGCGTCACCGGCTTGCCCACCTTGGTCTCCGCCACCAGCCGCTGGAAGTGGTGGAAGTCCTCCACGGGCGTCTTCTCGTAGGACAGGATCACGTCGCCTTGAACGAGCCCCGCCTTCGCGGCCGGGCTGCCGGGAAGGGTCGAGGCGACGAGCGCGCCTTCGCTGCTGGGCAGGCCGAGAGTCTGCACCAGCTCCTTCGAGAGCGGCTGGAGCGCCACGCCGAGCCAGCCGCGCACCACCTTGCCCTTCTCCACGAGCTGATCCACCACGCGCTTCACCATGTTCACAGGGATGGCGAACCCGATGCCCTGGCCCGCCGCGACGATGGCGGTATTGATGCCGATCACCTGGCCCTTGAGATTGATGAGCGGGCCGCCGGAATTGCCCGGGTTGATGGAGGCATCGGTCTGGATGAAGTTCTCGTAGGTGGCGACACCCACGTCGGAGCGGCCGGTGGCGCTGATGACTCCCACCGTGACCGTCTGATCGAGCCCGAAGGGATTGCCGATGGCGATGGCCCACTCGCCGACCTTGAGGGCGTCCGAGTCTCCCAGCGCGGCCACCCGCAGCTCGTGCTCGGGCTCGAAGCGGACGAGGGCGAGGTCGGTCTTGGGATCCACCCCCAACACCTTACCCCGGTATTCTTTCTTGTCCGACAACCGCACCGAGATCTCGTCGGCGCCCTTGATCACGTGGAAGTTGGTGAGGACGAGTCCCCGCTTGTCGATGATGACACCCGACCCGAGGCTGGGCTGGCGGAACTCCGGGCGCTGTCCGGGCGTATCCGTGCCGAAGAACTGCTTGAAGAAGTCCTGGAAGAACGGATCGTCGCTGCCCGGTTGAGGGCCGATGGGCCGCCGGGCCTTGGAGCGGTGCACGGTGCCGATATTCACCACCGCGGGCCCGAGCTGCTGCGCCACGCCCACGAAGGTGGCCTGCAGCGTCTCAGGCAAGGCGGAGCTCGCCGCTGCGCGTGCGGGTGACGGTACGGGCGTTCCGACCATGATGCGATCTCGGACGAGGTAGCCGGTGAGGGCGGACGCCAGCACCAAGGCGAAGCCGACGAGTCCACCGAGGAGGGCACGATTCATGTCACTGGCTGCGGGTGGGCGGATCATACTCGCCGGCCACGCGGGGTGTCAAGCAAGGTCCCCCCTCCGCCCCCTGTCCCCAATTTTTGAAGCGCCCTCCCGAAATTGTCGCACCCGGGCTCTTCACGCCGTGGAGGAGAATGTCCAACTCCCTGATCTCCCTTGCTGATTAGAGGCCGAATAAGCTTCGATGATAGGCACAGGCCTTGCTAGCATTAATGACCGTACAGGTGGGCCGACGCAGCTTGCGTGGCCGACCGAACTCATAAACCTAATTGAACGTAGGGAGGATTAGAAGATGTTCACCTCAATGCTGAAAGCGTATCGCGGG
>Ga0137403_10001005_pt1 | contig 35739 bp, 23 predicted proteins | sample CZOMad2_1_16fung_FD_122057 | JGI IMG/M metagenome (GOLD analysis project Ga0137403, IMG submission 122057) | Vadose zone soil fungal communities from Angelo Coast Range Reserve, California, USA - CZOMad2_1_16fungal (Hybrid Assembly) | ecosystem: Environmental > Terrestrial > Soil > Vadose zone... | reverse complement strand
ACAACTGCCAACAGGGATTGCAGGCGCGGCTCGGCTCCGATTTGGGCGAGCGCCTTTTCCAGCTTCTCTTGCAGTTCTTCGTGGCGGCCTTCGAGGAGATGCTTTCGCGCCACGGCGAGCTGTTCATCAATGAACTGCTTGCGCTCCTCAAGCTGGCGCTGGCGGTCCGCCAGAGCTTTGAGCTTGAGCAGATTTCGTTCTTCCGGAAACCGCGCCAGACCCTCGTCCGCTTTCAAGCAGGCTGTGCGGTAGTCGTCGCGATTGAGCGCGTCCTCGACCTCGTGGGTCAAGCTGTCCAGCTCTCTGCGGCGGCGCTCTTGTTCCCGGCCTGCAACGGCCGATTCGATCAGTGCGTGAACTTGTGGCGCCGCCGGATCGAGCTCCTCGGCGTGCTTCAGGATTTCCAGCGCGGCCGTAAACTTCCGCGAGGAAATCTCCTGTCGCGCCTCAAACAGGTAGCCTTCCATTTGCCGCTGTCGCGACCGCGCGGCGATATCGCGGGAGATCACACGATTGAGGGTCTTGGCCTGGGCGTCATCGGGGGCCACTTCCAGGGCCTCTTCAGCCGCTTGCTTGGCCTCTTCCAGTCTGCCCTCCGCGTGAGCAGCCTCCGCGATTTTGAGGGCGTTGTGGAGTTTCTCGGCGCGCAACGACGCGGCGCGGATCGACTCACGCAATTCCTGCAATTCGGTATTGCTCCGATCCAGGCCGAGGGCTCGGTCCACGGCTTCCAGGGCATTCTCGAATTGACCGTCGGATAAGGCATCTTCCGCTCGCTCGCGCAATCCGCGAACCTGCTTGCCGATCTCCTCACGTTGGATTCGTTGTTGGACTTCGCGGAGGAGCCGCGTGGCAGCCGTTTGGTGCTGGTCGATTTTCAGAACACGGAGCAGAGAATCTTGCGCTTTGTAAACCTCTCCCCGATCAAGAAAGAGAGCGACCTCCTGCATCTCCTGACTGATCAAGTCCTGCTTTAGTTGTCCCTGCAGCTGCGCCAAATCAAGGGCAAACTCATCTGCCGAGCTGTAGCGTTCATCAGGACTCTTGGCCAGGGCGCGGAGAAGCACTTGTTCCATCTCGGGAGGATAGGAGGGCAAGAATTTCGCCAGAGGCGGAGGCGGTTCGTGCACGATCTTCAGCAGCGTCGTCGCGGTATTTTCACCCTCAAAGGGAAGATGGTTCGTGAACAGCTGATATAGAACGACTCCCGTCGAGAAAAGGTCTGTGCGGGCATCGATGGGTTGAGCGTTCACCTGTTCTGGAGCCATATAGCTCAGAGTTCCGACAATCTGCCCGGTTCGGGTCACGTTCTGGTGGCCGACGTGCGCAATGCCAAAATCGAAAATCTTAACGCTGCCGTCCTTGGCTATCATGATGTTGGCCGGCTTGATATCGCGATGCACCACGCCTCGGCGATGGGCATAACTCAGTCCATGGCAAACCTGAATGATGATTGTGATTTTGTCCAGGAGGCTCAGCTGGCGACGGTTGGTAAGCAGGGCGTCCAGACCTTCGCCCTCCAGGTATTGCATAACTAGATAAGGGTTGCCGCCGTAGTCACCTAAATCGTAAACAGTCACGATGTTGGGGTGTTGCAGGCTGCCTAGCGACTGCGCCTCGCGGAAGAAGCGCTTGAGGATGTCAGGGTTTTCGGCAAAAGCCCCCGTCATCATCTTGATCGCCACCGGGCGGTCCAAGTGTGGGTCGGTCGCCTTATAGACGACACCCATGCCGCCGCGTCCGATGACGCCGACAACATCGTACTTCCCGATCTTGGTAGGGACGGGCGTGGCCATTCTGTGAACCTGGGTCTTTCAACTTGGGAGCCTCGAATCGGCGGCCGAGACTCTTGCCAAAACACAGGGAATCACCCGAACGCGGGATGGGGGGAGGCCGCGTTCGCCGGGGCGCGGCTTATTATGCTACGAATGCAGGGCAGCCGCAACTACGAATATGGGGGTATTCCATTGATTTTTCTGATGTTGACCTGTTGCTGGACCCGTGTAAAGGGAATCTGACTAGCGGAAGTCCTGTTCGCTGAGGCTGAGCTTGCGGCTACCCTGTTTCGCTGTCGCGTTGTTGGGATCCAAGTGGAGGATGATGTCATACTCTCTGCGCGCATTGGCGTAGTTGCCGGCTCCGGCGTCGCTCTCGGCCATACGGATCAGGACTGGAATGTCCTTCTCGCTAAAGCCTTCATATTCACTAACTTTGGCTGCGACCTTCGGATGCAGGACGCGCTCGGGGCCGACTGGTTTCGAGTTGGTCTTGGTGTCTTGTGGGGGTGGGAGCTGTTCCGTTGCCGACCGCTGGGCGGCTGGCTCGGGTCTATTGGGTGGCGGATTTGGAACCGCTTGCAGGCTGTTGGCTGGAGTCTCAGGGAGAGCTGGCTTCTTCGGGGCCTGGGAGGTGAAGAACAGGCCTGCCACGACGGCCAGCACCGCAACGGCTGGAAGCAGCCACCAAAGCAGGTTAGACTTCGCAGCTCCGGAATCCGCGATTGCTTTGTTATCTCCCAAAGCGTCCATCGGTGCGGGTTCAATCGCCGACGGATGGTCAACCCTGAACAGCGTGGAATGAATTTGCGCGGGGGTTGGGCGGAGGGCTTCCCGCGTGATGTCGACTGTCGGTTCCGAGGCCACCGCAGGATCGGTCTTGGGGGTCACTTTGCGGGCCGCTTGCTTCAGTAGCTCCTGCACTCGCCGCTGGGTCTGTGGGGTGGTCCATACAAGTTCCTGGGCTTCACGCTCGAGCTCGCTGGAAGCCAACGACGGGCCGGCACGCTTGCGCAGTTGCAGCCCCGGAATGTCTTCCAGGAGCTTGGCAGCGTTGGCGGCGAGAAAAATTTGTGAGGGTTTTGCTTGTTCCAGCAAAGCCGCGATTCCCTGCGACGCCTCGCCTCGATGAAGGTCGCTAGCATGGTAGACGGCGATCGCCGCACCCAAGCAATATTCGGGTTTTTGCTGGGAATATTCCAGGACCGACCACTGGATGCGTTTGGCGGCGCGAAGAGCCTCGGAGGGTTGCTGGAAACTAGCTACCAACCCGATTCCGGAGTCCTCATCAGGCGTTCCGCCACTGGCAGCCACCAAGTCGGAGAGCATGTAGACGAGGGCAGACTCGGATTTCCAATGAATGACGGTGCGGGTGGAAGACCAAACCCGGATAGTTAGGCGGGTCGTATTCGAGTAAGGCGGGTTTGAGGAAGGCTGAGACGTAACAAGCCTCGGTCCAGGTCATGGGACGGTACCAGAGCTTCCTGAGCGACTCTCATCGACTAAGTCCGACGACTCAGCTCCGACATGGGTGGCACGGTCTGGCGCTGAATACTCTAACGCACCCCGCGAGGTGCAGACTGTAGCTTACGGGAAAAACCATTTTCCTGCCAACTTAGCCGCGTCCGACTTCTAGGGCCCAGCGGCGAAACAGCGAGGGTGTTCGGAAGCTTGACTTCGACCGGAGGTATGATACCGTCATTTCCTTGCTGCCCCAGAGTTGAGGCGGATGGCAGTAGTTTCGCTGTAACTTCCTGGAATTCTTTTATGGTGCTTTACCGGCGGCTCGATCAATGCTTTTTTGCTCGTAAGGGTTTGTCCGTCATCGTGTTAGCAGCGGGACTTGGGAAGATTGCGGTGGCCAAGGAAGCGCCGCTGATGGCAATCGAATTGTTTGATACTGCGAAGGGTGCCGCTTACGTTCAGATCGCGGATATTTCGATCAACGGCAAGGCGGACTTGCGAAGCTGCACTGGGCAGACTCAGAAGATCGACAGGTCAGCCTACGGGAAGTTGCCGAAGGTCGTGATCGCCGGGGCGGAGTCTCTGGAGCGGGGCGCCGACGGCATGATGGTGTTGACGCGTGGGGGTATGGGTTCCTGCGTGGTTCCCACCAATCTCAAGTTGGAGAAGGACGAGGCGTTTACACCTATACAGTTGGCGGACCTGGGTGCGTTGCAGGGCACGGTAATTTCCGCGTCGTTTGGGACGGAAAGCGTGGTCGCTCCCTTCAAGGCGGGTGTGAAGCTCCTGTTCATCGCTGGGCCGGACGTTGAACTCGCGGAATACCTTCGCGCTCAGCGTGCACACTCCGTGCTGGGTTGGCAGGACTATCTGGGCCGATATCCCTCATCTCCGCATACGAATCAGGCGAAACAGGCTTCGGTCCTTTTGCTGGTCAAGGACGGCGAGGACGGCCTGACAACGTATCGTAAGCCCTCTGATACGCCCCTTTATGGCGAGCTGAGAAAGGCTAAGGTGGGAGGCGATCAGGCCTTGGGGCTGCTGCCGAATGATGCCGAGGCTTTGCGTTTGAAACGAAGCGTTGGCATTGAACTTGGGGTGCTTACCGACAAAGCCCAGGGTGAATTCCAAGCTTACACGCAGAGTTTGAAAGCACATGGACCGGGATACGCGCACCTGGCAAATGCTCGAGACCTGGTGGGGCACATCCTTGAGGTGGATGCGCAGTGGGATACGGCGCTCAGTTTGCAAAAGCAGAACGTCGCCGAGACCGGAGCTGTGGAATCCACGCTGCATAATGCCGAGATCCTAGAAGGGTCCAAGAGATTCGACGACGCATTGAGCGCAATCGCGCCTTACCGCTCCTATAGTGAGGAAGAGCCACGCATTGCGGCTGTCGTTAGCGCCGCCCACAAGAATCACTTCGATTTGGGAACAGGTTTCCTCAACAGCCAGAAATGGCAGGAGGCGGTGCGCGAATTTCAGAAAGGCAGCGAAATTCGCAAGACACCAGAAGTGACCGCTTCTCTCTCCAAGGCGCAAGACGGATTGCGGACTTACCAAACGAAAGCAGCCGCGGACTTTGCCCTCAGCCAGAGCGACGCTTATGCTGGCGAACACAATTTTATCGATGCGTACGAAGTGCTGACTGCACTACCGAAAGCCTCAAAGGCTCTGGTCGCCGACCGCATGCAAACGCTCGAGCCCGACTACGTGAAAGAGGCTTCCGAGAAAGCCAAGACGTTGCAGTTGGCGCACACGCCAATCAGCGGAAGGGCGGACGAAGTCGGAATTTTACGGGCCTACGATCTGCTTCAGAGTGCTTACGGAGTTTCTGAGGCAGACAACAATCTGAAGTTGCGGCTGGACCTGATCGCCCAGAATCTTAGCGACTACTACTTGCAGCAAGCCAAAAAGTATCTCGACCGGCCGCTGGGATCCGGGGTCGGGCTGGCGTGGTTGTACCTCGATCAATCGCAATTGTTTAAGCCGAACCGGGACGATGTGAGGGACGAGCGGACGAAAGCCGCCGCGGTCTACCAGATGCGTTCCAAACTATCGGTCCGCGTCAGGTTCCGCGACCAGACATCGCGTCGTGACAGCGCAGGGTTTGCCGATCAGATGTCGGATGCAATCGCCACCGGCGTCGAGACCTCGGGGCTGCCGGTCAAGGTAGTCCGCGCCAGCGATACCTCAAGTACGGAACCCAATTTTCAGTTGGTTGGCGACGTGCTGCAGCATCGGCCTGTTCTGACGCCCACAATCGAACCGATGGAATCGAAGTACCGGTTTGGTGCGCGAGAAGTTCCTAACGAAGAATGGAATCGGGTAAACCGGGACTACGAGTCGGCGACTCTCGAGTTGCAAAGCTCGCAGCGAGTGCTGGAAGGCGCGCAATCTCATGGGAAGAAGAAGGACATAGCGGACGCCAATGCGGCCGTAGCCTCGGCCGAGACGAAGGTTCAAGAAGCTCATCGCAGACTGGATTCGCTGCCCAAGACCAACCAGGAAGATGTCATCAAGCCCTACACCTACACGAAGAGGACCATCGATCTGACGGCCGTAGTAGAAGTGTCATTCCGCATGCTGGATGCGAATGGGGACGCGCTGGATCCGGCGACGCCAATCAGCAAAACTAATCACAAGACCTTCGTCGTGTTGGAAAATGTGAAGCCGGACGACACTCAGGGCGTTACTGCGAAGGGCACCCTCCCCGATGAGATTCAGTTTCTGAACGATGTTGAAATCGATGCCCGCGATGCCCTGATTCACTCAGTTCTGGAGAAAGTGCAAGGCCTGCCGCAAAAGATCCTAGGGCTGGCGCGGAAACACGTGCAAGAAGGGGATATGGATGCAGCGGCGGAAAAGTATATTCTTTACCTGAATTCGACCGCAGAGAGTGAAACTCCAGAGCGCACCGAAGCCAGGCAGTTCCTTCAGAAACAGTTCAACATTCGACAGCTCGCGCCCCCCACCAATTCGTAGCGTCTTCGGAACCAGAGATGGCAAAAGCGACCCCAGAGCGCATCGGAAAATACAAAGTGACCGGCGTTCTCGGACGGGGCGGGATGGGTTTGGTCTATCGGGCGTTTGACCAGAATCTGGGACGCGAGGTTGCCATCAAGACCCTGACCGAGGGTTTCGCCGGCGACGCGGAAATGCTCGAGCGCTTGTACGAAGAAGCAAAGAAGACCAGCAAGCTCAAGCATCCCAATATCGTTACCATCTACGACCTTGGCGAACAAGACGGATTTCCCTACATCGTGATGGAATTTGTCGCTGGGGATGCGCTGGACCACGTGATTCGCGCGACTCCACCCCTGCCCTTGGCTGCGAAGTTGAGAGTGATTGAGCAAGTTTGCTCCGCACTTGGCTACGCTCACCGCAATGATGTGATTCACCGGGACGTGAAGCCCGGGAATGTCATTCTGCAACCTGACGGAGTCGTGAAGCTTCTGGATTTTGGTATTGCGCGGCAAGAAAAGAGCGATCGCGGTTTGACGCGCACAGGGAATGTGATCGGAACGCTGCACTATATGGCGCCCGAGCGGCTGCGAAACCACGCTTTTGACGGACGATCGGACGTTTTCTCAACCGGAGTATTGCTATACCAGTTGATTACAGGACAATTGCCGTTTACCGGCGAGGATGTGGCGGTAATTCAGAAAGTATTGCACGAGAGCTATCCGCCTTTGGGGAACTACATCCACAGTTATCCGCCGGAATTGGACGCGATTTTAGACCGGTCTTTGGCGAAGGAGGCCCATGACCGGTATGCCACAGCAGACGAGATGGGGGCGGAAGTGTCCGCTGTCGCGGAGGGCCTGAAGAAAGAGCAGGCGGCGGAGATTTTCCAGCAGGCGCAACAACTGGTGCGCCACGAGGACTTTACGAAAGCGCGTGAAGTTCTGCTCAAGGTGGCGAAACTGGACAGCCACCACCTCGGCGCGCGTCAACTCATGGTCCAGGTGCAACAAAGCATCGCGCAGCGGCAGCGAGCGTCCCAAATTCGACAATTGCTGGCTCAGGCAGACGATGCCCGACGCGTTAAGAAATTCGATGAGGCTATTTCACTCCTGGAGCAGGCCCTGAAGTTGGATCCGTCAAGTTCGCAGTTGACGGAGGCGGCTGCGGAGTTGCGGCAGAAGAAGGCGAAGAATCAACAGATTGAGGGGTATTTACGACAGGCGGATGGGGCTTGCCAGAAGGGCGATTTTGATCTGGCGCAGGTTGTGATTGCGAAGGCCCTGGAACTTGACAAGGACGATTCCCGCGTCCGGTCGGCGAATGCTGCCTTGGTCCGTCAGGTGGAGGATGCGGTACGGCTGGCGAGCACTCGGAAGTTGCTGGAATCCGCTCGTAGTGAAGTCGGCGCACGGCATTTTACGGCCGCCATTGAACTGTTGACCGAAGCCGAGCGCATCGATCCTTCCAACCCAGAGTTGTTCTCCTTGTTGGACACGGCGAAAGCAGGGCAGGACCAGGAGCGAAGGCGGCGCATCGTGGAGCGGCTCCAGAGTGAGATCGCGATTGCCATCAGTGCCGATGAAGTGAATCGCGCCATGGTTCTGGTGGATGAAGCTCTCGAAAAAATACCCAATGAACCGGCGTTGCTTCAGTTCAAAAGGCAACTGGATCGGCAGGCGCAGGAACATGAAACGCGCCGACTTGTGGACGAAACGGTGCAGAAATGCCGCGCGATGATGGAGCGGTCTCCCGAAGACGCTCTGCAACTCGCCATGGACATGGTGCGGAAGATTCCGGGCAACGAAAGGTTGCAGGTCTTGCAGGGCAGCATTGAACAGCACTTACAGCGGGTGACGGTCGAAGAGGCGCGCCACCGTTATATGACGTTGGCCAACCAGGCTTTGGATCAAAAACACTATCGGGAAGCGGTGCGGTTGCTGGAAGCGTGTCAGTCGCAGGGTGCATTTTCGGACGAGATGACTGGCTTGTTGGACTTCGCACGGCACGAGGCACATCGCGAGCAGCGCGCCGCTCAGATCGAGTCCACGCTGAGCCAGGCGCAGAGTCTATTAGCCAAACAGGCGTATACGGAGGCCATCCGATTGTTGGAGCCGGCAGTGCAGCAGACGGACGATCTTGCATTGAAAGAACTGCTGGAGAGGAGCCGTGCGCAGCAGCAGTCGCTGCAGCAGAAAGCCAACGCAATTTCCGATGCGTTGGCAGCTTACCTCCGGGAAGAGCAGTTTGACGAGGGGATCGAGTTCCTGAAGTCCCAGCCGGAACCCGTGCTGCAACAAGCCGCGACGCAGGAGGCGTTGAATACACTGCGCTCGGCAAGGGATCGGGATCGGCGAGCGTTATCTACGATCGCGATGGCCTACTCGGCCTTGGATCAGCAGGGGATTGCCATGCGCTGGAACGCTCTGCGCGATGGGGTGCCGGAGGCCGGAGAGTCGCCCTTCCTTCAACAGGTGGCGCAGTCCTTCGATGCGAGACGGAAGGCAATCGCCAACCAAGCTTTGGCAGTTGCGAATGCACAGGCGCAAGATGCGTTGGCAGGAGGAGATGCTCGTTCCGCGGTTAAAATGCTGGATAGCGCTGCAACTCTTTCGGAATTTGGCAGCCCGGAGTTGCAAGCAGAATGGAAGCGCTTGCGGAAGGAAGCATCGCGGTCGAGCATCTTGACACGCATTGGGCTTAAGGGGCCAACCGCGGGGGCGGCGGGCTAGAGGTTCGCGGCATTTTGAGGTAGTTGGCTGAGTGGAGGCTTTTTGGTAAGGTTTCTCCGGCCCATCGGTGATGTTGCCGTATGAAGCTGAAAATTCAGGTCGCGGGCGTGACAGACGTGGGGTTGGTGCGAACCAACAACGAGGACAACCTCGGCTACGATACGGCGCGTGGAATCTTCGTGGTCTGCGACGGAATGGGCGGGCAGGCAGCGGGTGAGCGTGCCAGCAAGATTGCAGTTGACACCGTAATGGGACATTTTCGCAAGCCCTCCAACGACCAGGAAATATTTGGCATGGAGATTGAACTTCTGTCGGGCCGCGCGAACGCGTTGGCGCGGGCGATTCATTTGGCGAATCAGGCTATTCACGACGAAGCGAGTCGAGACGAGAACTATGCTGGGATGGGAACTACCATCGTTGCGTTGGCTGTTGAGGGTGATCAGTTTTCAGTGGCACACGTGGGAGACAGCCGAGCGTACTTACTCCGAGGCGGGGTATTACAGCCACTAACCAGCGACCATTCGCTGGTAATGGAACAGGTAAGACGCGGTCTTTTGGCTCTGGAAGATGTCGAGAAGTCAACGGTACAAAATGTGATTGTGCGCTCGCTGGGAGCGGAGGAAAGCGTGGATCCGGACTTGGCGGACCACGAACTCCTCGCCGGGGATTTGTTGCTGATGTGTAGCGATGGGCTTTCGCACTTCGTGCATGACGATAGGCTGCAGGAGGTGCTGGCTGCCGGCACGTCGCCGGAGGAAGCCTGCAAGGACTTAATCCAGGCCGCTAAAGACGCAGAGAGCAATGACAACATCACCTGTCTTGTGGTCAAGGCAGCTGAGCCTTCGTGGTCCGACCGGGTGCTGGGGCGGTTGAAGCCCGGGCGCGCAAAGTCCCTGGAATCCATCTAGGTACAACACCGATTTAGGAATCGCATCCCTGCTAGCGTGCCACCTGCGCCACGCAATGGAGACCAGCCAGTTCTCCCGGGCGCAGTGGGTTGAATCCAGTTACCTGCAACTGATAGCGGAATGATTTCACCTTACCACTCGGAAGCACCACGTCTTTCCCGTTTGACTGCTCCACCCATTCCAGGCTTGAACCAGCCCAGCGAGCGCTCTGGGCCAGCCGGAAGATCGCCCATGAGCCCTGGTACGACTGGAGGATGTCGTCGCCCTTTGAGGTGACGCGCACATCCTCCGGGGCCCCGGTCCACGTAAAAGTTTTCTCCGGCTCGGAGGCAGGCAGAGTCTCCTTCCCGACCTTCAGGGTCACTCCCTCAAGATTGCTGGGCAGAAGCTTGAATGTGTAAGAGAAATGAGGCGGAGCGGAACCATCGGGGTACAGAGCATCGCTGAGCGCGGCGGCGCGGCTCAGGAAAAGCAAGATCCCGGGCGTAGGCGTAACTGCCCCACCTGGAATTGCGGAGAAGACGTTACCCTGCCTCGTGACATAGGGGGCCAGCTTTTCGGCGAATTGCCATACCGTGCCGCTCTTGGGAGCGAGGCTCTTGCTGAGCGTCTCGATCGGGAGATCCTGCGCGTCCGGGTTCGAATTGACCGGGTAATATCTGGTCCATTCACTGAACTGGCTGCACAGGTCTTTACCACCTTTGTTCAAGGCCTCTTTAGGGCCGCTGGTGAGAACCTCTCCGAATCTGGCGATGGGCTCCTTCAGTAGCCGAAGAACTTCCTTCTCGCTGTGGAACTTCTGATCGACTCGGGTGCCCATGGTGTTCGTTACTTCAACCTCGGCTGCGCTTGCATCCTGGTTTGCCGTAGCCAGGTCGGGTGCGGAGCCGGGGTTCTTGGAGAGAACGTCGGCGTCGGCTTTCAGTTTCGCCAGCGCCAAAATGTAGGTTTTGTTGGAGCTCCCGATGTACTGGTCTGGCAGCCTGCGCGGGGCGCCCGGCGGAACAATGCCGGCCACGGGCTGGAATGGATCGCTAGCGTCAGGAACACCTACATCCGTATTGTTGGAGATAAACCAAAACAATTCCAATAGGGGCGAAGTCTGGCTGGTCAAGCTTTCCAGTCTTCTGCTTGCGCCTTCCAGCGTTCCAAATTCATTGACTTTGGATGTCTTCAGGACAGTGAGCCATTGCTGTACGAAATCCCGATAGTAGTACTGTGAAACCTGGTTGCGTAGCGCCGCGAAATCCAACTGGGCCGAGGTGGAGTCGCCCAGAACCCACTTCTCTCCTAGGATGTGCGACGGTTGCCGCAGTTCCTCCTGCACGGCGTCGAAGCCACCACGCGTGAACGCTCCTCTGACCGCTGATGAGCTTGTGACCACGCCCTCCGAGTCTTTGAACGCCTGGTTGAAGCTGACCCCAGGATTGCGGCGAGAGACCTCCTCCACCATCGCGTTATAGATGCGCTCGATGTCTTGGAATTGGTTGAGATAGGTGCGAGCCTGCGCTATGGTGTGAGCGTCGTTCTGTTCGGAGAATGGATTTTGGTTCGGGAGTCCAGTGCTGTAAAAGTTGAATTGTTTCCGCGCCAGCTCCGTTCTGTCGGGGCCAGCATCCTTAGCGTTCGCCCAATAACTTAGGAGAACCGGAGAGAGAAACTCCACCGTGCTCTTGTCCGAGTTGCTGGTGGTGATCAAATAGGCCTTCAATTCGGTATAAGGTTTGTCGTAAGAGTCACTGGGGCCAGGCTGAGCCGGGAGCGCGCGCAAAGAACCAACGATCGCGCCTTGACTCTGCGCGAAGAGCATCTCTTCGAAATGTTGAAAATAGACGCGACGGGCATCGGGGTAGAGCGCGTCGCCAACGTAGAGACCCCAACGCATATGCCAGGGTGGGCCATCTTCTTCATAGTCGGCCAGCCGGGCTACAGCCAGGCGGAGGCGGTCTAACTGCTGCAGATCCGAGACGGAAGGGAGTTGACCCGCGCCCAGGGTTAGGGATGGGATTTGACGCTCCGCTTCTGTTACCTCGTTCTCGAGGGATCTGTTTTCCAAGAATGAAATGAAAAAGAGAAGTCCGCACAGAAGGCCGATGGCCGTGACGGAAATCAGTGCGATTCGTCGGAGCAGGCTTACGCGTGTGCTGAATCCGCTGGTGCGGAAGGCGACTTGATCCTTGAGCAAAACGCCGTTGAAGAACTGGCTGAGAAACATCCACTGCGGAACTTTGCGCGAACCCATCACCTTTTGCGCCATGGGCTGGCGGCCGCCTCCGTGCCCGGCGGTGAAAATGCGCGTCGCGCCCGAATCGGGTTCCGGCGCTGTTTCATACTCGTTCACCGAGGCCGCAACGACGTCATCAATCACAATCGGTCGAACGCCCGTGAAGTAGAAACCGCGTAGAAAGGGATTGACCTGCAGTTGGCTGGGGCGGGCCATATCCACCAGGAAATTCACGAGTAGCTTACGGACCTTCCGCAGTTCGCGGGGGAACTCGTAGACCAGGGGCCGCTTGTCAGCCTCGTTCTCGCGGCCGAGTAGGTCCATGCGGCGGTCCGACAGAGAATAAAAAAGCTCGTCAAACGCTTTTTCCAGCCTGCGTGTTTCTTCCTCGGCATAGACACCGATCGAATGCGGCGGACGAACCGGAAGCGTGGCTCCCAGCACATTGGCGCCTTCGTCTTTGCTGAAATTTCGCACGTATTCGGAGAAGAAGGAGATTCGGTCGATTTTGGTAAAAAGCACGTAGACAGGGAAGCTGATCCCGAGCAATTGTGAAACTTGCTGCAAGCGGCCACCGATTTTACGGGCAGTCGCAGTAGTGGTTTCGTTCGCTCTTTCTTCGAGGAAGCTTCCGCAATCGAAGCACACAATCACCGCGCGGGGAGCTTGCTGCCCCTGCTGAACGGCGCTGGAGACTCGACCGGGCTGGAGCAGTTTCACGAGTCGCGCCCATTTCTTGTTCTCCTGGAGAACGTTGCCAGCAACATCGGCAAAGATGGCTTGGCGCGTGTACCAGAAATTGGCGGTGCTGGTAGCAAGAATCTCGTTGTCTTGATAGACATGGCCGGCCAACAGCTCGGGATCAAGCGCCGAATTCACGACAGTATGTGTTTTGGCCGAGCCTGATTCACCTACCACGAAGACGACAGGCAGTTTTCCCAAGCTGGCGCTGCGACCTAAGGACGAAGCGCGTAACTTGCGCACGGCGTCGTGGACGAGCATGTCCACTTCCTTCGTGTCACCCGCGGAGTCGGTGACGCCAGCTTCGGCTTCACCCTCAGCATCAGACTCAGCTTTCGATTTACGGAAGAACCAGAAAAAAACACCGGCTGCCAGGATGCCGAGGAAGGCCAGCCCTCCGCGAAGAATCCAGAGACTCGAACCGTGCAGGCGCAGCCAGATGCCAAGAAACCACGCCAGCACGAGATACGGCACCAGAATGGCGGCAGTGGCCCAGTAAACACCCATGAATCTTCTCCCTCACTCCGAAAAACTCTTTCAGAGAACTAGCCGACCATCACGCAGAGCCGGACAATCCGGAATTCAGAACTAGCTTGAAGATTACAAACGCGATTACGGTGAGTGCGACAATCGAAATGGTGAGGATTCCCAATCGCCGCACCCAAGGATCAGAATGAGCCACGCGGACCGCATCCGAAGGCAGGAGTCCGCGAGGTGAAAGAGGTCCGGAGGGCCCGCGCACGCGGCGAAGCTTTTCCTGGATCGCTGTGACTAGCGACTGCAAGTCCCCAGCACCCGCTGCAGCGTAACGCCCACGAAACCCCAGGAGGAGGCAGAGTCCGTAAACTTCAAGTACGTCGCAGGTCTCGGCCGAATCGGCGCGGCCTAGGGTTTTCTGCAGTTCCTGGAACACTACTTCGCCAGCGATTTGGTGGCCGAACAGTTCGGTTTGCAGAGGCAGGCGCGGCCAGTCCGCAAAAACCGGATTCCGGAAGCCCAGGACCGACTCATCAAGAAAAGCGACGACAGCAAACAGAACCTGACGAACGTCCTCGGCTTTATAGCCGCCGCTCCGTGCTTCCTGCTCAGCCCGTTGCAGGGCTTGCTTCATTTGCCCGCGAAAGGCTTCGGAGTTAGTGACCTGCTGGCGGTTGCTGCGGAGCCGTACGATTGCGGTGAACACCTCCTGGAACGCCAGCGCAAGATTCCAGCCGCGCGTATCCAGCGCCGAGGTCGAGCCGCGATAGCTTGCCAGGGGAGTCGGGGACATGAGTTGTCTCAATTCTCGAGAATGACGGTGAGTTCCAGTTCAGCTCGCGGAAATTCGCCGGGAACGTAGACGCCTACGCGCTTAGTCTGCAGGATGTGCTCCCAGCAGGGGCCGCTTTTGCTCACTGCAAAATATTGGCTTTCCACGCGCGCCGTGATAGTAGACGGAGGTACGGGGATATGGGTCAAGACCAAACCGGGTACAGCACGTTTGACCAACTCCGGTACGAACTGCGAGGAACACAGTTTTACGAGTTGAGGAACTTTCAAAATAAGGTCAGCCTCACCCATCTTAGCTTGCACGCCGAGGATCCAGCGCGAACGACCGAAGCAACGTTGATCCTTAACCTGGCCTTCGTAGAAGTAGCGTTCCGCCGAAGTCAGCGCAATCGAGATAGCCTTGGAGGGCAGAACGATCTCAAGATGGCGCCGGATGTGATCGTCGACCTCCCCGAAGCACGTCTCCGAATGCAAGTGATCATAAGTGGGCAGCGTGCGCGGATGCGAGTCCAAGCCGAAAGCGCAGAGCGCGCCGCCCAGCCGCAACAACTCCCGGTAAAGCTCTTCCGGATGCGCGTGTTTGGTGAGCAAGATGTGCCGTAGGGGTGCAAGATGGGAGTTGAGAGCGTGCAGAAACCAGAACTGGGCCACATGTGCCGCGGAGAGTCCGACCTGAAACTGCCCGCGGTCGCGCGGTTGCGTGCGGGTGACGCTCGCGCTCTTATCCTCGAGAATCTCCACGAGCCTCTGAGTAAGTCCGAGGAGCGCGGGGCTGGCGCTGAGCTTTAGGCATGGAGGAATGAAGTGAGCGTCGTAAACAAAATGTCCCGCGCCGTCACGCAAGATCCGCGCGACCGGCAGCGTGAGCCACTCTTTCCTGTCCTCGGTATCGAGAACCAACGCAATGTTCTTACGTCCCAGCGTGATCGTCTTCTCATCTTGTCCTGAGTTTTCGTCGGCGAGATTCTCGGATGAGCCTACATATCGCGTCGAAACGTGACCGTTCGGAGTGACCATGCAATTCGGTCCACCCGGCACGCTGCGCGGGATCGCAAGGGACACAGTCAGGCTCTCCGCGACAGGGGAAAACAATTCGCCGATGTTGCGAATGGGAGGGAGAGGATCGCACTCCGGCATGTCGAACGCCAGCCCATCCTGAAAAACACCGATGGCGTGGACCAGTGAGACGGTGCCGTTACGAATGGCCTCCGCGTCAAATTCGCAAGAAACCAATCCGTAAGCATCCCGCCACAGGCTAGTCACGGCGAACTGCACCGAATCCTCGAAATACCGGTTCTGAGCCTGGAAGTGATGTGGGGCCAAGTACATCCCTTCCGACCATACGATTTTAGAGAGCTGCTTCATGCTTCAGTTGACCGGCGCGATACGAGGGGACATTGTCTCTTGAATAGACGAACTTCCGAACAAAAATTTGCGCCTACTGGAGATTTTCGGGATTCGGGAACGGCGGGGAGGACCAGACGAACCCCTAAACTCGGCGACAATACGCCTCTGCACGAAGGGCAGCAAGCCACCGAACGCTGTATTGGCGCGGTTTTCAGCGACCTTCAGCGTAGATGCTAGGGGGTTGGGCCTTTACTGTCAAGATTGGAGGGTGTAATCTGCTCGACAAGACTGCCGCGTCAGCGGTTCTGCCGTAGCGGACAGTCTTTCGGCAACCGACATCGGTCAGGTGCGAAACACCGCTTGCTCCTCCCCGTCCTGTCTTCGGACGGTTGCTTCCCACTTGGTTTGTTCAAGCGACTCGGAGAGAGAACGTTGAGGTTTCTCGGGAAATACGAGCTGCTGGAACAGCACACGGTCGGCACCGTGGAGACGTTCTCTGCTCACCCGATCGGGGGAAGCGAACTCTTCTTGGTGCATTTGTTTTCACTTCCCGCTCTTGCCAAGGCCTCGCCCAGCAACCGGGATCTCCTGGATTACATGGAAAGAATCTGCCCGCCCGCCCTTGGCCCTGTGATTGATGGAGGGCAATACGACGACGGCTCGCAGGCTTACATCGTCACCAAGTTTCCACGCGATCCGGACGCTTTGGCGGATTGGGTGGAGGCTTACAAGACCATGCCGAAGGCAGCCCCAAAGCCAGTCTCAAAGCCGCGGCGCGATGCCAGTGACGCCCCAGTCCGAGAGCGCTGGGAGGACGAAACCTCGAGCCCACAACCGCAGCGCCCGCACGTGACCGAACGGCCTGTGGGAGACTTTACCCGAGCGTTCCGGCCCTTTGTCTCTGAGACGGCTCCACCGAAACCGCCAGAAGACGATTGGGACCACTCTACGCCATCGGCAGCTCGGTCTGATCCGCATTGGTCCGACGCGATCCGCCCCGTTTCGCAGGGGCCCGGTTTTAGTTCGGAGTCCAGGGATTTGGAACCGAAACACTCGGAGCCAAGACGGTCGGCTCCAGGCTCATTCACCGACCAGATGGCTGGTCTAGGAGAGGGTGCGCAATTGCCCACCTCGCGTGTTCCGGTCCAGTCGCCGACTGTTCCAAGGAACGTGGAACCGAGACCCGAAGGAAGGGTGGAATTGTCGAGGAACCAGAAAGTCGATTCTTGGCTCCTCCCGGACCCTCCGGAGTTGCCTGTAGATCCGTCCAAAGAAACCGGTCGTCCCGGTGAGTTCACGCAGTTCTTTCGCAGTCCGTTCGCGGCTCCGCCGCCCCCGGCGAATCCGTTACCCTTGCCGGTGCCTGATCTCATTAACCGTCCAGCGCCGGCGCGGAGCGATTTCACTCAGCTTTTCGGTCCCTCTTCCGGGGGAAGTCTGGCTCCTCTCGCACCTGAGCCGCTCTTGGAGCCGCCGGGGCAGTCCGAGCGCGGCAACTTCACGGAAATTTTCGGCAATTCTCGTCCGGCTCCTAGCACGCCTTCACCTCCGCAGTGGACCCCGGAAAAATCGGCGGAGCGGCCCGAAAAGGGTGATCGTGGGGGTGACTATTTCATTTCGAATACGAACTCTCTGCCGATTTCTTCGGGTCAGCGTGACGGAGAGCCCGTTTTCCGATCCAGCACGCCATTGGGTCCGACTTTTGGTTCCAAGCACGAGGAAGGAGCGACTCGGGTGTTTAAGCCGCCGGCTCAGGAGGAAGTTTCCGCTCCGCCGTCTTCACTTCCTGAGGGGGAGAGCCAGTACACGCGAATCATTAAGGGTCCTAAACGCGAACCGGCTGGGTCTTCTGCAAGCACCGGGAAGCAGGACGCGCCCCCGTCGGCAGCTGGGGGAATGAATCTTCCCATGCCGCTGCCAAAGGTTGCAGTAACGATGCCAGCGGTGAGCATGCCAACGATTGGGCCATCGGGCATCGCGGCACCTCAGTTGAGGATGCCGAGCGCGACTGTAGCCACGCCGCCTCCGATGATGCCTCACTTACACGCTCCACCGCCGCCTTCGATGGGCGCTCTTCCGAAGCTCCCTCCAGCCCCCAAGGTGCCGACGTTAAAGAAGCCAGGGAACTGGACGAGCTATGCGCCGCTGATTATCATCCTCAACTTGATTTTCCTGGCGGCCGTGGGGCTTGTACTCTACTTCGTCTACAAGCCGTAAGTTTAGGCAGCCTAGTCCGCCCGGCCTTAAGCAGGGTTAGGCAGCAAGATCAAGAGTTCCATTTCGGGGTGGGGAAATTCAGCCGGCACAAAAGCCGCGAAATTCCGTGCCCGGCGCACCGCCTCCCAGGCGGGCCCTGACTGGTTGACGCTGAAATACTGGTACTTCAGCTTGACCGGAATGGCATTTGGCGGATTGGTGAGGTGTGTCAACTGAATTCCCGGCAGAGCCTGCTTGACCAGGTGATCGATGTGGGTGGCAGAGCAAACCTTCAGCAGCATCGGCGCCTTGCGAATTAACTCTTCTTCGCTGGTTCCCGCCGAGATTGCCAGATACATCCGGGTATTGTTCAAATACTTCTCGTCGTCGAGGGCAGTGGCATAGACAGAAGGCTGCACCAGTTTGAGGGGGAACGAGACAAAATTCGTAGGCACAACAGTTTCCAGCAATCCGCGCAACTTGGCGTCGAGGATTGCGAAGCAAGTGCCTAAGTCGTCGTGGTCATAGAGCGGCAGGTCGCGGGGGCGTACTGTGGACGAAAAGGTGGTCAAGGAGCCTGCCAGTTCTACCATTGCTGAGTAGAGTTCCTCGGGATGGGCTTGCTTGGCTTCGTACAAGAAGTTGAAGACAGGGAAGTAGGAGTTGACGGTATACAAGAGCCAGAAATTGGCGATGTCTGCGGCCGTAAAGTCGGCTAGGCTCTGGTTCTTCTGGCGCCGGGTTCCTGAGAGCTGAGTGCTGCGGGCCGAGAGCAATTCCACCATTCCGCGGACCACTCCCAAGACATACTCACAAGCCCGCAAGTCAAGCAGAGGCGGGACGAAACGCGGATTGAGACGGAAAACTCCGCCCTCCCGGCGCTCGATGCTCACCATACGGAGGGCGGAGTTTCCCTGACGATTCTCGCTGTCCGCCAAAAGGCGGAAATTCTTACGCGCCACCTGGATAGGCTTCTCACTGGTTCCGGTATTGTCGTCGCGAAAAGGAGCGATATCGGCGAGGTAGCGGGTGTTGCCACCGCGAGCGCCACTGGCAATATTGACTCCGCGCTGACGGAAATCGGGAACCGCAAGATAGATATCCGCGATGTCGACACCCGGCTCAAAGCAGTCAGCTAGCGCGCGAGAGGGCGGAGCCAGATCCGAGTCCGGGATGTCAAAGAGGAGCCCGTCGGGGAAGATTCCCGAGGCCCTCGAGACCACCAGATGCCCTCCGGTCAGCTTCTCCTGGTCGATCATCAGATCGTTGAAGCCCCATGAGCAAAACTTGAGCGATTGCAGCCGGAAATTCAGGCTATCTTCGACGAATCTGTCCTGCACTTGGAGGTGCTGAGGCGTCAGGAACGTCCCCTTGGTCCAGATCACGGGCTGAAGCTGCTTCATAAGGAATCTCGATTGCGTTGCTCACAATAGCAATTCCTCTACCTGGAAGCAAAGGCTAAAAGCCCGGAGCCCTTATTTCGGTCCCTCGTCATTTCCAGCATTGGTGGAAGCGCAAGATGGTGCAGCCTAGTCTGCTTGGTGAGGAGAACGAAACGATCAGCTCCATTTGTGCACTATGTTTTGCTGACTATGTTCACGCCTCTGTAACAATGCGAGGCTACGATCTGCAGCCGGAATTGTTACCGGTGGAAAAGTGAGCGTAATTGCTTGACTCCCCTTGGGGCTTGTGATAAACCGTGATCCCTGCCTTGTTGCTGGCTCATAAGGCTCTCCAAGGCGCAGGTCCCGGATTTCCGCCCAAGTTTGGTGCTCTCTATAGGTTTGTGCCCCCCCAGCAAACCTGCACTGAACGAACTGGAGTGGAGTCACCCGGAAGCAACCCAGAAGCTTAGCAAGGGAGAACTCATGGGTAAACCAAGTACACAACATAAGTTGGATCGGGTACGTCCTCCTCGAGTACAGATCACCTACGACGTCGAAGCGGGCGATGCCATCGAAATCAAAGAGCTGCCTTTCGTCGTTGGCGTCCTGGGCGATTTCACCGGGATGCCGGAGCAACCACTGCCCAAGTTGAAAGAACGCCGGTTCGTCGAAGTGACGCCGGATAACTTCGACTCAGTGCTGGAAAGCATGAAGCCGCACCTCGCTTTCGCCGTGGACAACAAGCTCAGCGACGAACCGGACGCTGGCCAGCTCAAGGTGGACCTGAAGTTTCAGAGTTTAGAAGACTTTGAGCCAGAGCAGGTGGCGCGGCAGGTGAAGCCTCTGCGTGAGCTGCTGGAGCTAAGAACCCGCCTGAATGACTTGAAAGGCACGCTGCAGACGAACGATAAGTTGGACGAAGCGCTGCTGGATGCGGTCAGCAAGACCGAGAAGCTGGACAAGTTGAAGGCCGAAGTAGGTGAGAAGGGGGAGCCCAATGGCTAAGAAAGAGTCTGCAGGTGGGCCGGTAGCGGTGGCGCAGATCGCGGAGGCGGAGGGTAGTCTTCTCGACCAGATACTAGAACAGGGCCGGTTTAGTGATGCAGGGGCGCGTGAGCGCGGCAAGAATCTGGTCAAGGAGTTTGTCGAGCAAGTCCTCGAAGGCTCGATGACGGTTGCGCGCGACGCCGATCAGATGATCACGGCGCGCGTCGCCCAGATTGACCATCTCATTTCCATTCAGTTGAACGAGATCCTGCACCATCCTCAATTTCAGAAGCTGGAAGGCACCTGGCGCGGACTCAAGTATCTTCTCGACCAGTCCGAGACGGGCACGCTCCTCAAGATTCGCGTTTTAAATGCCTCCAAGAAGGAACTGCTCCGCGATTTGCAGCGGGCTCCGGAATTCGACCAAAGCGCGATGTTCAAGAAGGTATACGAGGACGAGTACGGAATTTTCGGCGGCGAACCATTCGGCGCCCTGGTAGGTGACTACGAATTTAGCAAACATCCGGAAGATATGGAGTTGTTAGAAAAGGTGTCTCAAGTCGCAGCTGCAGCGCACGCGCCATTCCTTTCCGCAGCCTCGTCAGAGTTGTTGAATATGCCGAGCTTTACGGCTCTGGATCAGCCTCGCGATATCGGCAAAATCTTCGACAGCACTGAGTACGCAAAGTGGAAAAGCTTCCGGGAGAGCGATGATTCGAAGTATGTCTGCCTTACTTGCCCGCGCGTTCTAATGCGCTTGCCGTACGGCCGAGACACGAAGCCTGTGGAGGGCTTTAACTACGACGAAGCAGTCGATGGGACAGATCACTCCCGGTATCTCTGGGGGAATGCGGCATACGCGTTGGCAGCTCGGATGACCAATGCGTTCGCGAACTACGCCTGGTGTGTTTCCATTCGCGGCGTAGAGGGTGGCGGCTTGGTGGAAGGACTTCCATCCCACACGTTTCGGACGGACGAGGGCGACGTCGCGTTGAAGTGCCCCACGGAAATTGCCATCACTGACCGGCGCGAGAAAGAACTCGCTGACCAGGGTCTTGTTCCGCTGGTTCATTGCAAAGGCACGGACAAGGCGGCGTTTTTCAGCATCCAGTCGTGCAACAAGCCGAAGCTTTATGACAGCGATGCGGCGACGGCCAATGCGCGCATCTCGGCGCAACTGCCGTACATGATGGCGACCTGCCGGTTTGCCCATTACCTGAAGGCCATGATGCGCGACAAGATTGGCGGCTTTATGTCGCGTGACGATTGCTGGCGCTTCCTGAACCGCTGGATCGGTCAATATGTGACGCAGGATGACAAAGCCAACCAAACCACAAAAGCAAAGTTTCCATTGCGCGAGGCGAGAGTGGATGTGGAAGACGTAAAGGGCAAACCCGGAGTCTACCGGGCGATTGCTTACCTTCGTCCCCACTTCCAGCTTGATGAACTCAGTGTGTCTCTTCGGCTGGTTGCCGAATTACCGGCGGCGGCCAAGAAATAACCCCGGCGGCGGGGAGCACGGCCCAGGATCCGGAAGCGGATTCTGGATTTTCAAAATGCTTCAAAAGTTGGACCAGGAGGAACGGCTATGGCAAGCGACTATTATGTGCTGCTCGACGGCGTGAACGGCGAATCGCAAGCGGTCGGCATGACAAATTACATCGAGCTGGACAGTTTTTCGTTCGGCGCATCCAACCCCGCCGATGTGGGCGGCAAGGGTCTCTCCGCAGGCAAAGCTTCGCTTTCGGACTTTAGCTTCACCTGTGGGCTGGATTCCGCCAGCTACCAGATCTTGAAGAACCTCTATAACGGAATGCACATTCCCAAGGCAACGTTTGCAGGCCGTAAGACCGGCGGCGGCGGGACGCCCTACCTGTACTTGCAAGTGGTGATGACCAACTGCTACATCACCAGCCATGGCACGGGTGGCGGCTCGAGCGGCGTTCCTTCGCAGAGCGTCAGCTTCGCCTACGAACAGATTGAGTACCAGTACTATACGCAGGATACCTCGAGCGGTGCAGTCACACTGGCTGGCGCGGCAACCTACAACATCGGTGCAGTGCAACAGACCTAGCCGCTATGCGATCGAGGTAAGTGCAACAGAAACTGGAGAGGCACCCCGTCAGCGCGAGAGTCGTGCGAGGCTGGCGGGGTGCTTTGCCCTAACCAGTAGTGTTTCCCCGCGAGCGTGCCACATGACACCACAGGATCTGTACAAAGAAGGCCGCCTCCCAGAAGCGATTACCGCGCTCGGCGCCGAAGTGCGGGATAACCCTTCCGATGCGCGGCGCCGGACCTTTCTTTTCGAGTTGCTGTGTTTTGCGGGCGAGTACGCTCGCGCCGACAAGCAGTTGGAAGTGCTCGGACAAGCGGGACCTTCGAGCGAGATGGGCGTGATGCTCTATCGCAGCGCCTTGTTCGCGGAGCGCCAGCGCCAGGATCTGTTTGCCAAGGGCGAGCTTCCGAAGCCGGGCGGTACCGCAAAGGACGCTGTTGGAATGCTAAACGGCAAATCCTTCCTGGCGTTATCAGATGCCGATCCTCGCATCGGGGCCCGGCTGGAACTCTTTGCCGCCGGCAACTACCTGCTGCTCCCGCTGGAGCATATCTCGTCCATTCAGATTCAGCCCCCAAAGCGCGTGCGTGATCTGATCTGGACTCCAGCCGCCGTACGTACTTCGCCTTCGTTTAAGGGCACGGAACTGGGTGAGGTGCTGCTACCCGTTCTTGCCCCGGGCTCGTGGCAGCACCTTGATGACGCAGTCCGCCTAGGCCGGGCTACGGTTTGGGAGGAGCGCGACGGCGTCGAGGATTTCGTTCCCGTTGGCCAAAAAATGTGGCTCGTCGATGACGAGGAGGTTCCGTTTCTTGAACTGCGTTCTCTCGAGTTCAATTCCGCAACTGTGGCCGCTTGAGGAAACATGCCTTTCCCCGATGAGTTGCTGAATCCGATTGACGGAGCCAACCCCAGCGGCGTCAACCTTCGCTACGACCCGATCTTCGACAAGATAAAAGAAGCACGGCGGGAAGAAGACCAGCCGCCGCCTGGGATGACCGAACGTGACCGGAAGGTCGCTGACAATCCCCAGGTGATCAAGCTCACGACGGACGCGCTTGTTAAGAAGACCAAAGACCTGCAAATTGCTGCCTGGCTCACCGGAGCGTCGCTCAAACAAAAGGGTTTTCCGGGACTCCGGGACGGTCTTCTATTGTGCCACGGACTGATTGAGAAATTCTGGGACACGCTCTATCCTGAGTTGGAAGACGGAGATGCGCAGACCCGTGCGGCCCCGCTCGGCTTCCTGGGAACGAAGCTGGACATTCCCGTTCGATCGGCCCCAGTTGTGGAAAGAGGCGGATATGGCCTGCTGGACTACCAGCAGAGCCGGGAAGTGGGCTACGAGGACCAAGCCAAGACCGATGACGCGAAGAAGAAGCGCGCTCAATTGGTCAAGGAAGGGAAGCTGACACCTGAGCTCTTCGACAAAGCCTTCGAGGAGACCCCGAAAAAGTATTACGCCCAGGCAGAGAAAGACCTCGACGATTGTCTGCGAGTTTTGGCGCTGCTGAAGGAAACATGCGACCCGAGATTCGGCGACGACGGTCCCGCATTCGGGCCCTTGCGTTCGGCATTGGAGGCAACGCGGCACGCCGTCCATGGGTTTTTGCAGAAGAAGCGCGAGACGGATCCCGATCCGGTCGAGGAAGTTCCGGTCGCCGCGGCGGAGTCTGGAGGACCCGGGACCGGGGGGGCGACCCGGACCGGCGTTCTGATTTCGGTGGATGGCTCCTCGGAACCGCCTGATCGTATTGATGCCATCCGTAAGATTGCTGAGGCTGCCGCATTCCTGCGCCGCCGCGAGCCGCAGAGTCCTGCGTCCTATTTGATGCTACGCGGGTTACGCTGGGGCGAATTGCGCGCTGCCGTAGACCGCGCCGATCCGACCCAACTCGAAGCCCCACCGACCGAGCTGCGCCGGCACCTCAAGCGCCTGGTATTGGATAAGAGGTGGGAGCAGCTTTTGGAGGCCGCCGAAAGTGCGATGGCCATGCCATGCAGCCGCGCCTGGATGGATCTACAACGCTTCGTGGTCGAAGCCTGCGACGCACTAGGCAGTGAATATGAGGCGATTGGCAGGGCCATTCGCTCTGAGTTGAAAGCGCTCCTTACGGATATTCCTCAGTTACTCGATGCCACGCTAATGGATGACACACCTGCGGCAAATGCCGAGACGCGAGCCTGGCTGAAGTCTCTAGTAACGATCGAGGTGGCAGTCGGAGCGTCCGACTCGCAGAACGGGACCGGAGCATCTCGCGATGAGTTCACGGTGCGTTGGCCCGGTCAGGCCAAAGACTTGTATCAGACCGCGTTACAAGCGCTGCGTGAGGGCCAGGAGCGAAAGGCGTTCGAAATCATTCAGCACGACATCACGCAGCAGCGTTCCGGGCGAGAGCGCTTCCGCCGCAAGATGCAGTTGGTGGAGATGTGTGCCTCAACCAGCAAGCAGAGTATTGCGCAGCCGATTCTGGATGACTTGGCGGCAGCTATCGAGAATCACAAGCTCGACGACTGGGAAGATCCAGGCATGGTCGCGAGTGCGCTCTCGCGAGTTATGAATCTGAGTCAGCGAATCCAGAACGACAAAGCGCAACAGCAGAAACTCTTTGAGCGCATTTGCCGACTCGATCCGGCGCAGGCGCTTGGAAATGGGAAGTAAGATATGGCGAAACGGGAGTCCAGCGGTCCGGTCACGCTTTCCGTTCTGGACCGGCTCATTGATCGCGACCCTAAGCGCAGCGCCGAAGCGCCGCTGACGCGCGCCCAGTCTCTGCGCGAACTCAAAGCCGCTGTGAAACGTGATTTGGAATGGCTGTTGAATACGCGGCGTACGATCGAACTTGCTCCCGATTCCGCCCGCGAAACGGTTCGTTCGGTGTACCACTACGGCTTTGCCGACCTATCCTCCAAGTTCGTTCTCTCCAGCCGGGATCATGGCGATCTTTCGCGCGAGATGGAGGCTACAATCGCGCAGTTTGAGCCTCGGCTAAAGCGTGCCAAGGTACGCATGGAGCCGATAGAAGGTAACTATCGCAGTTTGCGATTCGTTATCGACGGCATGCTTTGCATGGATCCTTCGCCGGAGCCGGTTCGCTTCGACACCGTCCTCGAACTGAGCAAGGGTGCTTACGAGGTCAAGGGAGACGACGGTGCGTAATGAACTAAGGAATTACTACGAAAGCGAACTCACTTTCCTGCGTCAGAGCGGCGCGGAGTTCGCCGAGAAGTATCCGAAGATCGCCTCCCGCCTCCTTCTTGAACCGGACCGGTGCGAAGATCCACACGTCGAGCGGATCATTGAGTCGTTCGCGTTGCTGGCAGCGCGAGTTCACCTGCGTATCGACGACGATTTTCCGCAGATTACCGAGTCTCTGCTCAACATTGTCTATCCGCACTACCTGCGCCCAGTGCCCTCGATGTCGGTGGCGGAATTTCACTCCGATCCGGAGCGCGGCAAGCTGACCAGCAGCCTACCTGTTCCCAAGGGCACCGTCCTTTATTCGCGTCCTGTGGAGGGAGTTCCCTGCAAGTTTCGGACTTGCTACGAAACGACCTTGTGGCCGTTGAAAGTGGTGCAGGCGCGTTGGACCACGCCGGATCGCCTCAACCCAGTGGTACGCACAGCCGAGGCCGCGGTTCTGCAAGTGAGCCTTGAATGCTTCCCGGATGTAAGTTTTGACAAGCTGGAAAACCTAGAATCCCTGGAGTTCTATCTCAACGGCGAAAGCTCCGTCATTCATGCCCTTTACGAGCTCCTCTGTAAGAACGTGGCGCGTATCCTCGTACGCGATCCCGAAAACCCAAGAGCGCCGGCGCGGGAGATTTCCGTCCGGAATCTGCAGCCCATGGGCTTTACAGACAACGAAGACGTGCTACCGTATCCGCGGCGTTCCTTTATAGGCTACCGTCTGCTCCAGGAATACTTCGCATTTCCAGAGAAGTATTTCTTCTTCCGGCTGAGCGGCCTTTCGGAGCTGAAACGGGCAGGCCTGAAATCGAAGGCGGAGCTGTTGTTCTTGACCTCTCCCTTCGAGCAAGACGGCCGACAACAGCGCCTTGAGGTTGCAGTAGATGCGAAGACCCTGCGTATGGGCTGCACTCCAATCATTAATCTGTTCGGACAGACAGCGGAGCCGATTCTGACGGATCAGACCCGCTACCAGTACCCGGTGGTCCCGGATGCGCGCCGGCACCAGACGATGGAAGTCTATTCGGTGGATGAGGTTGTGAGCACCGACGCCGAAACGCACGAGACGGTGATCTATCAGCCGCTCTATTCGCAAAAACACTCGAACCAAGACTCCAGCCCAGCCTATTGGTATGTCACTCGCCAACCTTCGACGAGACGAGGCGATGACGGCACCGATGTGTCCCTATCCTTGGTCGACCTTTCAGGCCGACCTATGGACTTGGACTACGACACCGTGACAGTACGCTGCACTTGCACCAATCGAGATCTAGTCACACGTTTGCCTTTTGGGAGCGAGACTGGCGATTTCGAAATGGCAGGCGCCCCCGCAATCCAGCGCATCGTCGCGCTACGCAAGCCCACCAAGACGCTGCGGCCTCCGCTCGACGGCAAAACCCTCTGGTGCCTGACCTCGCATTTGTCGCTCAATTTCCTCTCCATCGTTGACGATGGCCGGGAGGCGTTGCAGAAGATCCTGGAATTGCACGACTTCTCCGATTCACCTGATGTGAAGAAGCAGATTCGTGGAATAGCAAGCCTGGACTCTAGCCGCCACTTCGCGCGCGTGATCTCCGATTACGGGGTTGGTTTTGCCCGCGGAACACGCGTCCAAATGGAATTCGATGAGGAGCAATTTAGCGGGAGTGGCGCGTATCTCTTCGCCAGCGTGCTGGAAAAGTTTCTGGGTTTGTATGTTTCCATGAACAGTTTTACTCAGTTGGAGGCGAAAAGCCGCCAACGAAAGGAGCTTCTAGGGGCGTGGCCTCCGAGAGCGGGACGAACCATCCTGATCTAGACTCCTCCGTGGTGGGTGCCAAGCTTGCCCAGGAGCCGCATCGCTTCGATTTTTTTCAGGCGGTGCGGTTGCTGGAGAAGCTGTTTCCCGAGCGGACGCCGGTTGGCCGGTTTGCGCATCCGGCCAGCGAGGTGGCGCGCTTTGGCGCCCACGCGTCGTTGGCTTTCCCTGCGAGTCAGATCCAAGAAATGGATTCCTCTGGGGATGGGCCGCCGAACATGACCGTGAATTTCATGGGCCTGACCGGACCGCTGGGTGTTTTGCCACATCCCTATACCACGCTGGTCATTGAGCGGCTGAAGGCCAATGACCACTCGATGCAGGATTTCTTTGACATCTTCAATCACCGCATCATTTCGATTTTTTATCGCGCCTGGAGGAAGTACCGCTTCGATGTAGCCAGCGAGCGGGGCGAGCGTGAGCGCTTCTCGCGGCAACTCCTCAGTCTCGTGGGGCTGGGAACGGACGGCCTGCAAGATCGCCAGGCGATTCCCGATGATGCTTTGGTGTTTTACGCTGGGTTGCTTTCACAGCATCCGCGCTCAGCGCAGGCATTGCAACAGATTCTGACCGACTATTTCGATGTACCGGTCGAGATCGAGCAGTTCGTGGGGGAGTGGTACCGCTTGGATCCGGACACACAATGTATGTTCGCGGACGGCACAAGTGCGAGCGAAGAACTCGGCTTTGGAGCCGTGGTCGGCGACGCGGTTTGGAACCAGCAGTCCAAGGTGCGGATCATCCTAGGCCCCTTGAGTCTGGCACGCTACGTCGAGTTTTTGCCCGACGGTTCGGATTGGGAGCCATTGCGGGCCTGGGTTCGCTTTTTTTCGAACGATGAATGGGATTTTGAAGTCAAACTGATCCTCGAGCGGGACGAAGTTCCGGTGTGTGAGCTGGGGGCGCTCGAGGCGTCCGGTCCGCAGTTGGGCTGGGTGTCCTGGGTGAAGTCTGCGCCGTTTGAGCGGGACCCTGACGACACCGTGCTCGCCGTTGGACGGGCAGAAGGGAAACAATTGTGAACCTTAAAGCATTGATCGGCAAAATGAACGATTCAACTCGAGGTGCGCTGGAGGGGGCGGCTGGACTTTGCCTCGCTCGCACTCATTACGATATTGAGGTGGAGCACTACCTCTCCAAACTCCTTGACTCCCCGAACAACGATCTGGCAGCGATTCTCAAGCACTTCGAGGTGGATTCGTCCCGGTTCTCGGGCGAGCTGGCGCGGGCTCTAGACAAGCTCAAGTCGGGCAATGCTCGGACGCCGACCCTAAGCCCCACCATCATCAAGATGATGACGGAAGCCTGGACCTTGGGTTCGATCGACTACAACGCCGGGCAGATCCGAAGCGGGTTCACCATTCTTGCTCTCGCGACCAATGACGAACTGATACGTCTCATGCGCGACGTGAGCAAGGAATTCCTGAAGATCCAGGCGGAATCTCTGCGGAAGGACCTCCTCAGTATTGTGGGCAACTCCGCCGAAGAGGCGCAGGCCATTGCGGCGGAAGTCGGCGCCGCTCAGGCCGTGGCGAAGTCGGGTGGTGGAGGGAAAACGCCGAACCTCGATCAGTTCACTGTCAACCTGACCGAGAAAGCCAAAACCGGGAAGGTTGATCCAGTTTTGGGTCGTGACTTCGAAATCCGCCAGGTCGTTGACATTCTTATGCGGCGGCGCCAGAACAATCCCATCCTCACGGGCGAGGCGGGCGTCGGCAAGACAGCGGTCGTGGAAGGCTTTGCCTTGCGCGTCGCCCAAGGGGATGTGCCGCCACCGCTGCGCAACGTGACCGTGCGAACGCTCGATCTTGCGCTGCTCCAAGCCGGGGCGGGCATCAAAGGAGAGTTCGAAAACCGTCTCAAGGGTTTGATCGAGGAAGTAAAGGCCTCTCCCCAACCCATTATCCTGTTCATCGACGAGGCCCACACTATGATCGGCGCCGGCGGTCAGGCGGGCCAAGGTGACGCGGCTAACCTGCTGAAACCGGCGTTGGCGCGAGGTGAGTTGCGCACGATCGCAGCCACCACCTGGTCAGAGTACAAGAAGTATTTCGAAAAGGATCCCGCTCTGGCCCGCCGTTTCCAGGTGGTCAAGGTGGAAGAACCCATCGAAACCCAGTGCATGACGATGCTGCGCGGAATCGTCCCGTCACTGGAGAAGCATCACGGCGTCCGCATTTTAGATGAAGGCTTAAGCGCCGCCGTCCACCTCTCGCACCGCTATCTCGCCGGGCGCCAACTCCCAGACAAGGCCGTAAGTATTCTCGACACCGCCTGCGCGCGACTGGCGTTGGGGCAAAGCGCGACCCCACCTGCAATCGAGGATCGCGTCCGCCTAATCGATGATTTAGCTGTCCAGCGCCGCATCTTGGAGCGTGAGGCCGCTGTTGGCACGGACCATCGCGAACGCCTCGTTGAGATCGAAAGCAAGAGCAAGGAAATTGAGTCCAGTCTGGCAAGCCTGCGTACGCGCTTCGATCAGGAGCGGACCCTCGTCACCTCGATCCGCGATCTCAGGGCTCAACTGGAAACCGCAGCGGCGACTGCGGAAGCTGAGCCGGGCGGAGCTGGTTCGAAAATGAGGGGCGTTGCCGCTAATGGAACACTCACTGCTCCCGCGGTTGCCGGCTCCGCGGTAGCCGTCGCTCCTCCCGTCGTGGATGTCGGAGTCTTGCGTGCCGATCTGGCTAAGGCGGAAACCGAGTTGGCCGCCTTGCAGGGTGAGACACCGATGATCCGCGTGGCCGTAGACGCTCAAATCATCGGCGAAGTGATCTCAGGCTGGACCGGAATCCCCGTCGGCAAAATGGTAAAGAACGAGATCGCCACCGTGCTCACGCTCCCATCACTCTTGGGACAGCGAGTCATCGGACAAATGCACGCTCTGGAGCTGATCGGCCAGCGGATTTCCACATCTCGCGCCCGGCTTGATGACCCAAGCAAACCGATCGGAGTCTTCATGCTCATCGGTCCCAGCGGCGTAGGCAAAACGGAAACGGCGCTGGCGCTCTCGGATCTGCTCTACGGAGGCGAGCGCAATCTCATCACAATTAACATGTCGGAATTCCAGGAGGGGCACACAGTTTCAACCCTGAAAGGCTCACCTCCCGGATACGTTGGATACGGCGAAGGCGGAGTCCTTACCGAGGCCGTTCGGCGCCGCCCGTATTCTGTTGTCCTTCTCGACGAAGTCGAAAAAGCCCATCCCGATGTCCTCGAACTCTTCTATCAAGTCTTCGACAAGGGGACGATGGAGGACGGCGAGGGCCGCGAAATCGACTTCAAGAACACAATCATCATCCTCACCACCAACGCTGGAACAGAGACCATAGCGAAACTATCCGCCGATCCTGAGACGATGCCCAGTCCGGATGGCTTGATAAAGGCTCTCAAGCCGGAGTTGAACAAAATCTTCAAGCCTGCTTTCCTGGGCCGCATGGTGCTCATTGCTTATCTTCCAATTCGCGATGAGAACATGAAGATCATCATCAATCTGAAACTCGGCAAGGTCCAGCGCCGAATCGCCGAAAATCACAAGATCAAGCTTACTTATGATACTGCGGTGGTGGACGAGGTGGCCCGCCGCTGCACCGAGGTCGAGAGCGGTGCACGCAACGTGGATAACATCCTGACCAACACCTTGTTGCCTGAGATCTCGCGCCAGTTGCTCGGCCACATCGCCGAAGGGCAAGCCACCGAGCGAATTCACGTTGGCATCAGCGCGGACGGAGCGTTTGCCTACTCGTAGTTGGACAGAGTCTTGAGTTGAGAGCGGAACATGCCTGGATCTGGTCAAGCGGGCCCGACGTGCGCGCACAACAATCCGGTCAACGTGAACGATGGCACACTTTGCCGGGCGCAGTCGCCTGCCCCTGGCTCCGTGGGTTTTCATCCTCTGGACTCGCTCTCTTCTGCCGCCCACTTCTTGGGCGGAGAGTTTGAAAGCGCAAAGTCCCATCTGCGTGGCACCGTAGACAATGTCGAGCGGCATCTACGCTCCGACTATGAAGGCGCGAAATGCATCTACGACGCCTACGAACTAGCACTGGATCTGGCGCCCGAAGCTATTCTCAAAGAGACTGGCTATGAGATCAGTTCGCTGCTCTCCGCCCTAATTCCGGGGCTGCTGCAGATGGTCGTTGTCGTGGGTGCAACCACGTTCCTGGGCGCAGGCATCGGTGGCATTGTTGGGTTTCTCTTTGGCGGCGTCGGCGCCATACCCGGTGCAGCTGTCGGCGGAGAACTCGGCCTTGACCTCGGCGTCGCCATCCTCACATGGTTAGGTGTGGCGTTTCTGGTTGTATCCATTGCCAAGGGTTTTGTGGAGATGTTGGACGCTCTCCGCAATGGCATCGAATGGGCCTGGGCAGCCCGTATCCTGCCTAAAGCCGCAGAGGCCAAACAAGTCAGTGCTGCCGCCCACGAACTGGCGCGAACCGTCGGTATTCTTTTCCGCCTAATTCCGCAAGCTATCGTAGTTTACCTCCTCAAGAAGGCCGCAGTGGGCGCGACCCGTGGCGCGACGACCACAGCAGGCGCCGTGCAGGCAGAGGGGGCCGCGGCAGTTTCCGATGCTACCGTGGCGGAGCTAGTTGGCAAGCTGCGTTCCAGCAAGTTCGGCGGTCGTTTTGCCACGTGGGTCGAGGAAAACTGGCGTGATATGGTGAGGAACCCGCGCCTGAAAGAGGCGCAGGCGCCAAGGCCATCCGAGGGAACCGGAGGAGGCGGAACGAGCGTAAGCGATGCGACACGGACGCCGCCTAAGGGTTCTGTGGCTGAGTCGCTGGGGGCCAAGCCGCCCCGAGACATGGTCGAAGAGGCCACGATTCCCGAAGAGGGCGCCCAACCGGTTCCGGAGACCCCCAAAGTGGTGGCGCAGCGTCTGCGATCTCAGGCTACTGCGGCAGAAAAGACCGTGACACCGCAACTCCAAGAACTGGCTGTAGACTCCGGTGGGAAATTGGAGGGCTTGGACTATCGTTTAAAGACCAAGGAATCATTGGCTCGGAAGATTGCCACGGACTCCAATCGGCGTGGTGTTACCCCTTCGGACGCAGGTGGCGGGGTGAATGATGCCCTTCGGTATACGATGGTTTTCGACGACGGTAGTCTCTCGACAGGCGCTACTGGAGTAATGGAATCATTGGAAAAGGCCGGATATACCAAAGTACAAGTCAAGAATACGTTCTTACCCGACTCTCCTTACAAGGGTGTTAATACCGTGTATGAGACCCCAACCGGCCAAAGGTTTGAGTTGCAGTTTCACTCTCCTGAAAGTTACAACATGAAGCAGAGTGTGACTCATACTCTATACGAAACGGCACGCCTTCCGGGTACGCCTCGGTCGGTGCAGAATCAGCTGCTAGAACAAATGCGTTCCAACTCAAGCTCTGTTCCGCAGCCGGACAATATAGATTTGATCAAGAATTTTCCTTGAAAGACGGGCGACCATGCCAACGTATTACGTAAGCTGGGTGACCGGGACCAAGCAACCCAACGGGGTTTACCGCTTCTATGACAAAGCGGAGGATCGCGATGCCGAGTTTTATCGCTCGGATTCAGGCTGGGTGCCCGATAATACCCTCTACTATCTCTTGATGACTGGCGAGATTGACAAAACAAATATCATCACCGAGTCAGAAGCGTTGAACATAGTTCGAGTCTTGGACGCAAGCAAAGGAAAGTTAAGTAAAACGTGACGCAGATTTTGCCAGTGTATAGAGGACCGTTACGCGCTGAAATTGGGTCATGACGATGCTGTACTCTCAAGAAAATCGCTTAATCAAGATCGACACTCCGCTCGGCGACGATATCCTCCTCTTGCAGGACATCGCTGGGCACGAGGCCGTCTCGCGCCTGTTTCACTACAGCTTGACCCTGCTGGCCTTTGAAAACGATTCCATCTCCTTCAAGGACATTGTTGGGAAAAAAGTGAACATTACCGTCCAGCTTCCGGATGGCAAGCCGCGCTACGTCAACGGCTACGTGAGCCGCTTTTCACAGGGCGGAACAGACGATCGCCTCTTCACTCACTATCAGGCAGAGGTCGTCCCCTGGCTGTGGTTTCTCACCAGGCACGCCGATTGCAAAATCTTCCAGAATGCCACTCCTCCTGAAATCATCAGCAACGTTCTCAATGCTTTTCCAGGCGTCAAAGACTTTCGCCTGAACCTGAAAGGCACCTATCCCAAGCTCGAATACTGCGTGCAGTATCGCGAGACAGCCTTCAATTTCGTCTCTCGCCTGATGGAGGAGTACGGCATCTTCTATTACTTCGACCACACCGTCGAAGACGGCCATACTCTGGTGCTCGCCGACCAATCGAGCGCTCTTCCGCCTTGCGCCTCTTCGCCTGTTAGCTACGAGACGGAAGTAGGCGGCCTGGACGACCCCGAGGTCGTGAACAACTGGCACATTGGCCAGGAAGTCCGCACCGGCAAATACACCGTTACCGACTACAACTTCGAGACGCCCTCAACGAGCCTGCTCGCCAACAATCCGACTGTGGTGAAGCTTCCTATCAGTCAGAGTTTTGAGCTCTTCGACTATCCCGGTCTCTACACCGATCTCGACCAAGGTGAAACAGTCGCCAAGGTCCGCATGCAGGAAGAAGAAGCCGGCCATATGGTGGTGACTGGCACGGGGAATTGCAGGGGAATGATGACTGGCTACTCCCTCGCGCTGCAGAACCACTACCGCGCCGACCTGAACGCGACCTACATGCTCACCGAGGTGCAGCACTTAGCCTCTGTAGGACAGACCTACACGTCGTCAGGGACCAATGGCGGAGAACGATACTCCAACCAGTTCCGTTGCATTCCGTCGTCGGTCGCCTATCGTCCGGCGCGCATTACACCGAAGCCTTTCGTTCAGGGGCCGCAAACCGCGGTGGTCGTGGGCAAGTCCGGCGAAGAAATCTGGGTCGACAAGTATGGCCGCGTGATTGTGCAGTTTTATTGGGATCGGCTGGGGCAAAAGAATGAGCAAAGCTCCTGCTGGGTGCGCGTTTCGCAGCCCTGGGCGGGGAAGAACTGGGGAGCAATATGGACTCCGCGGATTGGCCAGGAAGTGATCGTCAGCTTCCTCGAAGGCGACCCGGATCGTCCGCTTATCACCGGACGCGTTTACAATGCGGAACAGATTGTTCCGTATGAATTGCCCGCTCATCAAACGGTGAGCACGTTCAAATCACGCAGCTCCAAAGGCGGCGGCAGCGACAACTATAACGAGATTCGCTTTGAGGATCAGAAGGGTCAGGAGCAGATCTTCATCAACGCCGAGAAGGATATGGACCTGCGCGTGGAGAACGATTCGCGTGAGTACGTGGGCGCTAACCGGAGCTTGATCGTCAAGACCGACCAGAAGGAAGAAGTCCGAGGCGACAAGCACGGCAAAGTTCAGGGCAACCATCTGGAACAGATTGGCGGAGATATGTCGCTGAAGATCGGCGGCAACCAGAATGAGAAGGTGAGTGGAGGCCTCTCGCTCGACGTAGGCATGTCCGTCGACGAAAAAGTAGGCATGAAGAAGGCTGTTGATGCCGGCATGGAAATTCACCTCAAGGCCGGGATGACGGTCGTTATTGAGGCTGGCGTGCAACTTTCGTTGAAAGGTCCTGGCGGATTTGTCGACATTGGTCCCGCGGGTGTCACCATTCAAGGAACCATGGTTCTGATCAACAGCGGCGGTGCGGCCGGTAGCGGCAGCGGAGCCAGCCCCAAATCTCCAACCGCTCCCAAAGACCCAGACGAAGCCGACGACGGGACCAAGTTTACGAAGAAATAAGAGACTATGCCTCCAGCAGCCCGCATCACCGACATGCACGTTTGCCCGATGGTCACCGGGATCGTTCCCCACGTCGGCGGCCCGATCCTTCCTCCGGGCATGCCGACGGTGCTGATCGGAATGCTGCCCGCCGCCCGCATGACCGACATGGCCACCTGCGTCGGTCCGCCGGACATGATTGCCATGGGGTCTCCCACGGTCTTAATCGGCAACCTGATGGCCGCGCGCATGGGCGATCCGACGATTCACGGCGGCGTCATCATCCTCGGGGAAATGACGGTGATGATCGGCGAAGTGGGTATGGGCACGCCGGTCATCGACACGCCGGATGTTGGTGTAGTTGTTCCCCCAATGGTGGCGCTCGCCAACGCCATGAATTCGGCACCGGCCCAGGCCCTGGCTCATGCTGCGTTTCAGGGCACGCCGTTCATTCAGCCGTGTCCTGGTTGAGAGGCTCTACCCGACGCGGCAGGTTCTGCCGTTTAGCTTGATCGATGTACTGAACGTTTGACGAAGTGGAACAGAGCGCATGACGCTGCGAGTAACCCTGGAAGTCCAAACCGGAAGCTCCACCGGCCAGCAGATCGTGGTGCGGACGGGCGAGTCCGTCACCATTGGCCGCGCCGCTCCGTCCGACTTTGCCTTCCCCGACGACACCCACATGTCCAGCAGACATTTCCGCATCGAGTGCAGCGAACACACCTGCACCCTTCGCGACCTCAAAAGCAGCAACGGAACGTTGCTGAACGGACACGGCGCAGCTATCGCCCTGCTGCGGAATGGAGACACGGTCCTGGCCGGAAACACAAGCTTCTCCGTCCAAACCGCCCAGGAAACGGCCGAACGGTCTCCGGCCACCGTTGCCTCCCCCGGAGAGAACGCGACCCCACAAGATCGCTTACTGTCCCTGTTTCGCAA